>Ga0187858_10005201_pt1 | contig 11953 bp, 11 predicted proteins | sample June2016WEW_8_15_FD_133015 | JGI IMG/M metagenome (GOLD analysis project Ga0187858, IMG submission 133015) | Peatland microbial communities from SPRUCE experiment site at the Marcell Experimental Forest, Minnesota, USA - June2016WEW_8_150 | ecosystem: Environmental > Terrestrial > Soil >...
ACTCCCAAACGCCATTTCTGGTTCCTCAGGGGGTCGTACTTTATCATAAGGCTCCTCCTTCCCTAAATGCCCTAAGCTTATCCAATAGAGCCTTAGGTGTAAACCATGTCTGTCAGTTTTAGAACGTGCGAAGTTTGGCAGCCAGGATAAAGGAAGATCATCATCGGATAGATATCCTTATCAATAACGCCGGTGCACGGTTTCTCCGGCATCAGCTGACCGAAGAAGGGATCGAGATGACTCTGGCAACAAACCACCTGGGCCACTTCGTTCTCACCCTTTCCTTGATCGATGCGCTGAAAAGCTCGGGGAGCGCAAGGATTATAAACGTTTCATCGGGGGCGCATTCCGCGGGCATCGGTGCTATTGAAAATATCATATCCGCGAAGGACGATGACGGTAGGAAACAGTATTCGAACTCGAAGCTGGCCAATGTCCTCTTCACATATGCGCTCGCAGGGATGTTAAAGGACAAAAAAATCACTGTAAACGCCGTCGATCCGGGCGGGGTGGCCACGAATTTCGCCCGCAACAACGGGTTGGTCCATTGGCTCAAGCACAGATTATATTATTTGAAGAATGGGCAACTTCTGACTCCCACGCAGGGGGCGGAAACTATCGTCTATCTCACATCCTCCGGCGAGGTCGAGGGAATTTCGGGGAGATATTTCCAGGATAAAAAAGAAAAAAGATCGTCTGATATCTCCCATGTTCATGAGATCCAAGAAAAACTGTGGGTGACAAGTGTCAAATTGAGCGGTATTGACCTCAACTCCCACTGATGGTATTTGACATAATCTATTTAGTACTTCAAGGGGAATATGCTGTCGTCGATCCCGTTCTCGCCGCCCCATTTCTCTCCGATTTAATCAGCCGGCATGAAAAATGCTGGAGTATCATTATGAGAACATATCTTATTTTGCCGGGGGAGGGACGTCCAACCAGCTCAAGACGAATCAGGACAGGACGAATTTTTCTTCGTCCCGCCTTATGAGAAGATGGATGCCGGTGTCTAAGGGAATTGACGGGGATTCCGCGTCTTTCTTGTTTCCTCTTTCTTCCGGTTCGCTTTGTTTTGGACCGGAAAATTTCGATCCTAAGCGTCATGCCCGCTAATCTTCACATTCTTGACAGCAATCCGGAGGCGGCGCTATAGTCATTTCGGGCAAGAGGCAAACATAGCCCTTTGAAAGAAATAGATTTCAGCGCAGGATAAAAGTGCGTTTTAGCGTTGTCGTACCCGTTTACAATCGCGAAATATTAATCTGCCAGACGATTGATTCGATTTTGTCCCAAACTTTTACGGATTACGAGATTATCGTGGTCGATGATGGATCCAGCGATCAAACGCCCGACGTGCTGCGATCTTATGGCAAACGGGTAAGAGTAATTCGGCAAGACCATCAGGGACCGGAGATCGCCCGTAACACAGGAGCGTCGCAATCGCATGGAGAATATCTGGCATTCTTGGATAGTGACGATCTTTATTTATCCAACGCTCTTGCAACATACGACCGGATCGTCAGGGCATTTGATTTTCCCGCGTTGATTCTGGCATCAATGAACTATTTCAGGCAATCTCAGTTTGTTCAGCTGAATTCCGGGGCCGGGGAGAGCGTCGTCGAGGTGTTCAAGTATAAAGACTTCTTAGCAAAGGAAGGCGGACTCGGCATGTCTTATAGCAAGATCGTCATACGGAAGGCTATTTTCGAGCGAGTTAGAGCATCAGGAAACCGCCCGCCCATTACCTTCCCTATGGAGGATCATAACCTGCTCCTCCGAGCCGGAACCTACGGTCCGTGCATCATCGTAAAACGGCCGATCACAGTTGCTTACCGAGTCCATGAGGGCAACTACGTTCGAAATATCGACGCTATGGTTAAAGGGACCTTGTCTTTAGTTCGGGCAGAAAGCCGAGGACAATTCCCTGGCGGGCTTAGTCGGAAGTTTTCAAGATATGCATATATCGGCAGCAAGATCTATTTTTGGACATGGAAGGCGCTGAAATTCCATCGTCTCGGGCTAGCATCAAGGCTCCTGATAAGTGGTGGACTTATGATGGTAGCAGCCGCATTGAAAACTCTTTGGTGGAAACTCCACGGAACTTCCCCATCCTACCTCCTACACGATTAACGTGGCCTCTCTCTTTGCAATTCCCGGCACTCATTTATAATAAGCCACCAAACAACCTATACGAACTAATGTCGGGTTCTTGACAACAGTCTGTAGCCGAGGATAATCTAATTTCAAGATGGTCCATCTCGATTTCGATCCTGACGGGGATATGAATCTTGATCATAGAAAACTTTCGTGGCGATTTTGAACAAGTCGCCTCATTGATTCAACTTTCGTGGGTGGAGAATGAGAAGCAGCCACTCCTTTACACGGCTGAATTCCTCGCGTCCTTCTTCGAGTATCCGGGTGCCAGTTTTTCACTTTCGCCCACCCTTTATGACCGTTCGAAACCTGTGGCCTTTGTCGTGGGTTTTCCGCGCCGCCTGCGCTTCAAAGACCAGGAATTGCGTATCATCGTTATTTCGTTTCTGAGCGTTTCCAATGAATATAAAAATAAGGGTTATGGTATCGTTCTCTGGAGCGAGCTCGTCAAAAGAGCCCAAGCCGAGGGCTTCGACGGCATGATGAACTACTGCGTTGAAGGCGAACCGATGAACGGAATGATTATCGCAAGTTGTCAGAGATTGAAAATTCCTGTTGAGCGTGTTCACGCCATTCATTATTTATCCTGCTATTTATGGCCCAAAGATTCCGGAAATGTGGAGAATAAACTGGGTGACGGAAATGTTAGGGATTTTTTGGAATTGGCCGCGCCAATCCTCGAGAGCACGCCCCTGGGCAGAATCTGGAGTCAGCCCGAGGCCGAGTGGCAGTGCTCCCGCCGGCTTGGGGTTATTGTAGCCCGCCATGGGACGGCAGGACGGCAGGGAATCCTGACCGGCTACGTCATGACGATTGCCGACCCGAAGCGCACGAAGTGCCTTCTGGTCGAGGACATCCTTTGGGGTAATCTGGGAACGGAGGAACGCTCGGTACTGGTCCGGCAACTTAAAAGTGAGGCCGTCTCGGCAGGCGCCAGGCTGGCCGTGGTCCCGATCCTCGGCTATGCAGATATGAAGCCCTTCCTCTCGACTGGTTTCCGTCCCTCACAGCGGGTTGTCCAGGCTTATCTTTCGATCTGGAACGGGCAGCCTGAAGCGAGGATGCTCGATTCCATGTACCTGGACGTATTTTGATGCGAAAGGCGGCCAAGACAGCGTGAAACTGATCGATGCTTTGGAACTGCTTAAAAAGCCCGTTCCGGAAAACGCCCCTCCGCTAAGAGTATGCCTGGCTTGCGGTTTTACACCGCTTCACCTTCAAACCTTTCTGGCCGCGCAATTGCGTGCGTTTCTTCCACAGCACCGCGTCGAGATAAAAACAGGGCTTTTTGGGGACCTGGCGGGAAACCTCGAGCGTCTTTCGTCTTCAGACGTTGATGCAGTCGCTGTCGTCATGGAGTGGCAGGATCTCGACCCGCGGCTGGGCATCCGGAGCTTGGGAGGATGGCGAGCAGCGGACTTACCGGATATCATGGAGTCGGCCCATCAACGCACTGCGCAGATAGTAGAAACACTTAAGCGGCTATCGCTTTCGATCCCGGTCAGCTTCTGTCCGCCGACTCTTCCCTTGCCGCCGCTCTTCACGACCCGCTCACAACAAGTCAGCGCCTACGAGCTTCACCTGCGGGAGATAGTCGCCTCGTTCCTAGCGCTAATTTCGCGAGCGCCAGGCGTGCGTATCGTCAATGCGCAATGCCTCGATGAGCTTTCGCCTTTGGGCGAGCGTTTCGACATGAAATCCGAAGTCATGGCCGGATTTCCTTACGCCCTTGCCCATGCTTCAGTCATTGCAGAAATCCTAGCCACGCTGATCCAGAATCCACCCCCCAAGAAAGGCCTTATCACCGACTTGGATGACACGCTATGGGCGGGAATTCTGGGCGAGGTCGGCGTCGAAGCGGTGAGCTGGCACCTGGACCAGCATACGCATTTGCACGGGCTATATCAACAGCTGCTGGCCTCATTCGCGAGCGCCGGAATCCTGATCGGCGTTGCCAGCAAGAATGACCCGGCCTTGGTCGAAAAGGCCTTCACGCGCAAGGACCTCATTCTGACCCACGAAAGTATATTTCCCTTCGAGATCCATTGGGGCCGCAAATCGGAATCGGTTCAACGCATTCTGGAGGCCTGGAACGTGGGATCTGACGCCGTTGTTTTTATCGATGATAGTCCGATGGAAGTGGCTGAGGTCCACGCCGCATTCCCCGAGATGGAATGCATCGTTTTCCCCAAGAGTGATTATCTCGCATTCTGGAAATTACTCCGGCGGCTCAGGGACCTTTTCGGGAAGATCGTCGTTACCGAAGAAGATGCGATCCGGCTCCAGAGTATTCGCAACGCGAACGTTTTACGTGAATATTCAAGAACGACGCATGGCTCCTTGGATGATTTTCTCCAGAATGCCGAAGCAAAAATCCTGTTCACGTTCGGCAAACGGGCCAGCGATGCCAGGGCTTTGGAGCTGATCAACAAGACAAACCAATTCAATCTCAACGGCAGGCGATTCAGCGAATCGGCCTGGTCGAGCCGCCTGAAAAACCCCGAGACGTTCCTCGTCACGGCGACATACGAAGACAAGTTCGGACCGTTGGGCAAGATTGCCGTTCTCCTGGGAAGAGTTGAAAGCAAAACGCTCTTTGTTGACGCTTGGGTCATGAGCTGCCGGGCATTTTCCCGCCGTATCGAGCATCAGTGCTTGAAGTACTTGTTCGAGAAGTTTAAGACCGATGAAATTGTTTTTGATTTCGAGGCCACGCCCAGGAACAGCCCCCTCCAAGAGTTCTTCAAACAATGGCTGGGCGATCTCCCGGCGCACGGATTTTCTATTTCGAAGGCATCTTTTTTCGAGAAAGTTCCATCAATATCTCACCACGTTGAAGAGGAAGTCATTGACGGAAACGGATGACCGTTTGATCCGGTGTTTTTCCGCGGTATTTCCAGCCCTCGCCGCTGACGGGATCCGGTCCGCCAGCGTCGAGAGCGTCGAAGACTGGGATTCACTTGCGGCCCTAAGGCTTGCCGCGGTTCTCGAAGAGGAATACGGGATCCAGATCGATCTTCCGGACTTGCAGGAGTTGAGCTCGTTCGAGGCCGTTCGGCATTATCTAAGGAAGCGCTGGGGCGTCTCGTGAAATACGGGAACCCGAACCCTTTTGCATTTGGAAGAAGATTGGTTTAGAATGAGCCCGAAGTGTGGGCCCGAATTTTCAATTTATGGAAATTCCGGGTGACCAGAGGGGTAGGGTTCGGCTCAGGCGGCCTGATTGCCCAGCATGAGTTATTGATGGGCTATGGCCGCGGAAAAGCAACTCTTGTCAAGTAGAATGAAAGAAACTCAGAAAAAAAGCCTCACCCATGGATTTCTGAGATCGGTCGAGGCTTTTGGCAACCGCCCCGCTCTTGAGGTCGAGGACGAGGTCCTGACCTACGTAGAGCTCTTTGAAAGGGCGGCTTGCCTGGCCGCGACGCTTGTTCAGTACCCATCGGCCGACGGGCCGCCCTTGACCGCGGTGTTTGCCTCCCGCTCGGCGACCGCTTTCGCCGGCATTCTCGGCGTCTTGCTACGGGGCCACGGATATGTGCCGCTCAACCGCAAGTTTCCACCGGAGCGGACAAGAACGATGTTGCTGCGCTCGGGATGCCGCGCCGTGATCGTCGATTCAGCGTCAGAGAGGCAGATGGACCAGGTCCTGGAGGGGATCGATTCCGGAATCCTCGTTGTCCTTCCCGAACGCCAAGCGACCGGCGATTTGGCGGCACGGTGGCCGCAGCACCGCTTTATCGGCGCCGCAGCACTCGCGTCGCCAGAGCAATGGGGCCCTGTGGAAGTCTCCCTGGATTCTATCGCCGACCTGCTCTTCACCTCGGGCAGCACCGGGGTTCCGAAGGGGGTCATGGTCGCTCACCGAAACGTTAGGCATTACCTCGACTTCATTACAGAGAATTATTCCATCAGTCCTGAGGACCGGTTTTCTCAGACCTTTGACATGACCTTTGACCTCTCGGTGGCCGACATGTTTGTCGCCTGGGAACGCGGCGCCTGCGTCTGTTGTCCATCGGAGAAAATACTCATCAACCCGGGCAGGTTCATCAACGATGCGCGTCTGACGATCTGGTTTTCGGTGCCATCGACTGCCGTATTCATGAAACGGTTGGGCGCTCTGAAGGCGGGCGCGTATCCTGGGTTGCGGGTCAGCATGTTCTGCGGAGAAGCCCTCCCGGTTGAAATGGCCAAGGCTTGGTCCGAGGCCGCGCCGAATTCCATTCTGGAGAACCTATATGGTCCGACCGAGCTTACGATTGCGTGCACTCACTACCGTTGGGACGCTTTGCGTTCGCTGTCGGAGTCAGCTTATGGTATCGTCCCCATCGGCGAGCCTTTTCCCGGGATGGTGCCGCTCGTGGTTGATGAATCGCTGAACGAGGTGAGGCCCGGGGAGGACGGAGAACTACTCATGACCGGCCCGCAGCTGTCACCGGGATATTGGCTTGATCCAGTCAGGACGGAGGCCGCCTTTGTGAAGCCGCCCGGCCGAAACGAGGTCTATTATCGGACTGGGGACCGCGTCCGGAAACCCGTCGATAGAGGCCCCCTCCTTTTTCTAGGTCGTAACGACAACCAAATCAAAATCCTCGGCCACCGTGTCGAGCTGGGCGAGGTCGAAGCCGTGGTGCGGGAAGAATTCGGTGTCGACGGCGTTGTGGCGCTGGGATGGCCCAGGACTGTCGGTGGCGCGGGTGGCGTGGAAGTGTTCCTCCAAGCCGAAGGGCCTGCCCGGCCGAACTTGAAGCAGCGCGTGGCTGAGCGTCTGCCCTCTTATATGGCACCGCGGCGATATCACTATCTCCCGCGACTTCCCCTGAATGCCAACGGCAAATACGACCGCGACGCCCTGATCAAGCACCTTGAGGCATTGCCATGACACCTATCACAGAAAATGATGTGCGACGTTTCCTTCTCGACCATTTTTCCGCCACCATCGCCGCGAACGGCCTGAGCCCCATGGATCTTGGTGGTGATTTCGACCTTCTCGCGACCGGCGTCGTGGATTCCCTCGGGGTCATCGAGATGATCTCCGCGGTTGAGCAGCATTTTAAGATTACCGTGGACTTCGAGCCGATGGATCCGGCAGAGCTTACGATGCTAGGCAAATTCAGCTGTTTTGTTGCTAAGAACGCGGTCGACAGCAGGTTATCGCCATGACCAGAGAGTCTGCTATTCCCGAAAATGGCCATGGTCTAGTGCTCGATGGTCGCGGTCTGGTGAGGATGAGGTAAACCATGGAAGACAACGAAAACAAAATGATCGGTTTCGTCATTCGAACCCTACAATTCCTTGCCCGAAACAGCCCGGGGGCAATGACGCTGCGCGTCTGGCTGCACCGCCTGCGTGGCGTCAAAATCGGGAAACGCGTCTGGATCGGTTACGACGCGATTATTGAAACATCCTCCCCGTACTTGGTTGAAATAAAGGACGATGCGGTTGTGGGCATCCGGGCGACGATCATCGCTCATTTTCGTGAGTCGCAGGGCGTGGTCATCGAGGAGGGGGCGGTTGTTGGACCGGGAGCGATGGTCATGCCCAACGTGAAGATCGGGAAAGGGGCCGTGGTCACCGCGGGGAGCGTGGTAACCCGCTCGGTGCCACCGATGACTCTGGTCCAGGGTAACCCCGCCCAACTCATCGCCAAGGTGGGGGTCATGCTCGGCCCTAACACGTCGCTTCATGAGTTTTCCACTCATCTGAAACCGCTCCGCTGAATTTGACATCTCTGGTTTCCTCCCCGAATATATGATATCGTCCTAGGATGGTGATAGGGGAGGGGCTCTCTTGATCATCATCGGCGAACGTCTCAATTCAAGCCGCCGAGATGTCCTCGAGGCGCTCCAGAAGAGGGACGCCGATTATCTCTGCAACCAGGCGTTCGCCCAAGAAAAGGCGAAGGCCGCATACATAGATGTCAACGTGGCGGCCTTGATGGAGAAGGAAATTGATACGCTCTTATGGGCCATCCCGTTTCTCCAACGTGCCGTCAAAGTACCGCTGGCTCTAGACACGCCGAATCCTGATGCCATGGAGGCAGCGCTCAAAGTTCATCAGGGGCGGGCACTCCTGAACTCCCTTTCCGGCGACAGCGCTTCTCTCGAAGCCATGGTGCCGCTCATCAGGCGATATCGGCCCCGTGTGATCGCCCTTTGCTTAGACAAGGAAGGGCCTCCTGGAAACGCCGATATCGCCGTTTCCCGGGCTCAAAAAATGGCCGACATCCTTCAATCAGCCGGGCTTCACCCCGAAGATATCTTCATAGACCCGCTGGTGAGACCGATCGGCGTTGACCACACGAGCGGTCTGATTTTTCTTGAGTCCGTGGCGAGAATCAAGAGTTCACTCCCCGGGATCAAAACAATAGCCGGGGTCAGCAACGTGTCGTTCGGCCTTCCTCAACGCCGACTCCTCAACCGGACGCTCCTGATCCTGGCTATGGCGAAAGGCCTGGACGCCGCGATCTGCGACCCCCTCGACGGTGACATTCAAGCCGTTCTCGTCGCCTCCGAGGCACTTCTGGGGCAGGACTCTTCTCTTAAGAAATATCTCAGTTACATCCGGGAACAGGCGAAAAAGCCAGGAGTGTAACCCAGGCCTATAACGCCTGTAGGACCTCTAGAGCAAGGTCGTATTTCCCCAAGGGTGGGCTTATCTGAACACCCTGGACCATGCCTTTGATCCCACTCAAAATCTCCCGGGCGATATCTACGCCTTCCGAGCGAGCGCTCTCGGGACTCCGATCCTGAGCGTGGCGCATCCGCTCCATGATTTCGGCTGGGATCGAGGCGCCAGGCACCTCATTGTGCATGAACTCGGCGTTTCTCAGGCTCCACAGCGGCCAGATGCCCCCGAGAATGGGAATCCCGCACGACCTGGTCCTTTTGAGAAATTGCTCGAGAAGGCGGACATCGAAAACGGGCTGGGTGATGGCGAATTCAGCCCCGGCTTCCACCTTCCGCTCGAACCGGCGAATTTCGTTGTTTAGGTCTATAGCCCCCGGGTTGACACCGATTCCTATCAGGAATGAGGTCGGCTTTTCCAACTTTTTCCCGCCGATATCGAATCCACGGTTCAGGCAGCTAACAAAACCCGCGAGGCCGATCGAATCCACGTCGAAAACTGCCGTCGCATCCGGGTAGTCTCCGAGTTTGGGCGGGTCGCCCGTGATGATCAAGAGATTCCGGATATGTTGGGCTTGCAGGCCTAAAAGATCCGATTGCATACCTAAGAGATTCCGGTCACGGCACGTGTAGTGCAGGATGATGTCCATTTTAGTGGATGCCGTCAGAATGGAGGCTAGGGCCATGGGGCTCATCCGGGCGCTGGCCCTGGGCCCGTCGGGGATGTTTATTCCGTCCACCCCGTGTTTCTCGAGTTTCCGGACGGCCTCGATGGCCGGGGAGGGGTCATGCCCGCGGGGCGGCACGACTTCGACGCTGGTCACAAATTTCCTGTCCTCGAGTTTTTTGCTGAGGGCGGACTTCTCGCCCATCGGAATTTGCGGCACACCCCGGGCTTCGGAAAGATGGATGGCGGCCGCCATCGCCCGTCTGGGCGGCTGCAAAGCTTTTATCGCAGCTCTCATGGCTTTGATATGAGCCGGAGTCGTGCCGCAACATCCGCCGATAATCCTCACTCCTGTCATGATGAAGCGTTTGGCGTATTCGGCCATGTAATCTGGTGAACAGAGATAGAGGTTTCGCCCGTCGACCTCCCGGGGAACGCCGGCATTCGGCATGGCCGATAGGGGAAGGGCGGTGGCCTTTACCATCCGCTCGATGCATTGGAGCATTGGGGCGGGCCCGACGCTGCAATTGACCCCAATAACCTGTACCCCCAGGCTCTCGAGCTCATTGGTAAAGACTTCCGGACTCGTGCCGTAGAGGCTGTTGCCATCTTCTCCGATGGTCATCTCGGCGATGACGGGGATATCCGGCGCTGCTTTCCGGACTGCCCGGACGGCCCGCTCGATTTCGTTGACGTCCGCGAACGTTTCTAGAATCAAAACGTCCACGCCGCCTTCCTGAAGAGCCCAGGCTTGTTCGGCAAACGCGTCTTCGGCTTCTTCGGCCTTGAGCTGCCCCCATGGTTCGACCTTGACACCAAGGGGGCCTATCGAGCCGGCCAGAAATACGTCGGCGCCGGCCTCCTCGCGCGCGATCCGTGCGCCAGCGCGGTTGATTTCCACGACCTTATCGTTCAGGCCGTACTTCCTGAGCTTGAAGCGGTTGGCTCCAAACGTGTTGGTTTCGATGATGTCCGCGCCGCTCCGGACATATTCGCGGTGGACCTCTTGAATGATGCCGGGATTGGTTAGGTTGAGCTCATCGAAACAGGTGTTAAGGTAAACGCCCTTGCTGTAGAGCATGGTTCCCATGCCGCCGTCGCCAAGCAGGATCCTCTCAGCTAGCGCATCCAGGAAAGAGCTCTTAATGGGTTGTCTCCCCGATTCAACGTTATTTCGTTACAGAGCGATTATAGAGAGCAGTCTCGCGGGAAGTCAAATCGCATGAGAAGCCACGCTATCCAAACCTTGATTCTTCTCTCCCATTTGGGGTAATCATAGAAGAGCGCCATGGAAGTCATCGACCGGATCCCCGTCACCCTCGACCCCGCCGCCGTTGCCAAGCGCCTGCGCCACAACCCGGTCCGCGCCTCCTCCGTCAACCTCGACGAGTTGCTTGCCCTGGCCGGCTCGCTCATCCATCTCCGTGCCGTCTACGAAGTCTCCTACACGGGCGCCAAAACGGAGGAGACGGTCGAAGTCGCTGGCGTCACCTTCCGCAGCCGCGTCCTCCGGCGGAACCTCGACCAGGCCCAGAAGGTCTTCCCGTTCATTATGACCGCCGGCCCCGCGCTCGAGGCCGCCGCTTCTTCCGCCGGCGACCTCCTCAAGCAGTATTATCTCGAGGAAATGGCCAACATCGCCCTTGAGAACGGCGCCGCGTGGCTCGCCGAGCGCCTCAAAACGCGCTACGGATTCCCCGAGCTCGCCAGCATGGACCCGGGTTCGCTCGAGGATTGGCCGATCACCGAGCAGCCCAAGCTCTTCTCGATCTTCGGCGACACGGAGCGACTCATCGGAGTGCGCCTTACGGACAGCATGCTCATGCTCCCGCGGAAATCCATCTCGGGCATTTTCTTCCCGTCGGAGGAGGGGTTCACATCCTGCCAGCTCTGCGAGCGCGCCGCATGCCCTGCTCGGCGGACGCCATACGACGCAGCCCTTGCGGCGCAATACAAGTAAAGACATGGGGAACGAAATAAATGGAGGCGTTATGAAAAAAACGTTATTCGGCTTATTAATCCTCGCGGCCATCTGCGCGCTCATCATCCCCCTTCTTTCGGTCCATCTCCCCGCCCAGCAGCAGGACCAGAAGCTTAAGGTCTATATCTCGGTCGATATGGAAGGCATCTGCGGCGTCGTCTCCTCCGAGCAAACGACCCCCGGCACCCCCGAATACGCCGCGGCCCGCAAGTGGATGGCCGACGATGTCAACGCCGCCGTCGACGGCGCCTTCCGCGGCGGCGCGAGCGAGGTCGTCGTCAACGATTCCCACGGCAGCATGCGGAATATCGACCCCGCCGACCTCAATCCCAAAGCCATCCTCATCTCCGGCTCGCCCAAGCCCCTGTCGATGATGCAGGGGATCGACGAAACATATAACGCCGTCCTCTTCGTCGGCTACCACGCCGCCGCCGGGACCCAGGACGCGGTCCTCGACCACACGATCTCGGGGAGCGTCGTCCGGAGCGTCAAGGTCAACGGGACGGAGCTTCCCGAGCTGGG
>Ga0187858_10005205_pt1 | contig 11951 bp, 9 predicted proteins | sample June2016WEW_8_15_FD_133015 | JGI IMG/M metagenome (GOLD analysis project Ga0187858, IMG submission 133015) | Peatland microbial communities from SPRUCE experiment site at the Marcell Experimental Forest, Minnesota, USA - June2016WEW_8_150 | ecosystem: Environmental > Terrestrial > Soil >...
CGGACAGCAGCAAGGAAGTCTATTACTTCGACTGTTTTGATCTGGCCCTTGCCCACAAGCTTTATGTTGAGGGCTCACAAGTCGTCTGCAACGATTTTCACCTCGCGGGAAACGAACGGATCATCGTTGTAAGCGGCCCGAATCAGGGCGGCAAGACGACCTTCGCCCGGGCATTCGGTCAATTACACTATCTGGCATCCCTCGGCTGCCCCGTCCCCGGAAGAAAGGCCCAGCTCTTCCTGTTTGATCGTCTCTTCACACACTTTGAGAAAGCGGAAACGGTCCAGAATGGACGCGGCAAACTGCAGGATGATCTCCTGAGATTTCACGAAATCCTGAATGCGGCGACCTCCCGGAGCGTCATCGTTATGAATGAAATATTCAGCTCGACCACTTTGCGGGACGCCTTGTTCCTGGGAAAGCGCATCATGAAGAAGATCATGGATTTGGATATTCTGTGCGTGTGCGTCACGTTCATCGATGAGTTGTCCTCTCTCAGTGAAAAGACAGTCAGCATGGTCAGCACGATCGTCCCCGAGGATCCAGCCCTGCGAACCTACAAGGTCGTTCGAAAGCAGGCGGATGGGCTTGCCTACGCCCTCTCGATTGCCGAAAAGTACAGGCTCACCTCTGAGCGACTCGGGGAGAGACTCCGGCAGTGAAAGCGTTTCTTCTGTACAAGGACCGCGATTTCGCCCCCGAGCGCACCCTGGCACCGAACGCGACGGATCTGATTCAAGACCTCCACCTGAATGTCCTGTTTGACACAATGGCGAAGGGGGACAAGTTCACCCTTGATGTCTCGCGCAAGGTCGTGTTGTCCAGCCTCCGTGACCCGCAGGCCATACTCTATCGACAGGACATCATCAAGGACTGCTTGAAAAATCCTCCCATCATCATGAAAATCTATGCTCTCGCTCTCGAGTCGCTGGAATGTGAGAAGAAGCTTTCCTGGGCCATTTTCAGTCGATATCCAAGCTCGATTCTTGGTGGATCTATCTCAGTTCTTGAAGCCTTCGTCGAACTCCTGAAACGACTGAGAAGTCTTGCCGAAGAACATTCCCGCGCGTTTCAATCAGAGGGCTTCAGACAATTTTTCAGGATGCTCATGGCAGAGCTCAGCGATTCGTATATTGCCGGCGTCAAGTACCACCTGAGACAACTCCGCTTCCGAGGCGGCGTGTTGATCAGCGCAGAATTGGGAAAAGGCAGCCAAGGCACAAGGTACGTCCTCCGCAAACCTCGCGCTGTGAAAAAGGGGTTCATCCAGCAGGTTTTCTCGAAAAAGCCACCTGTATACACATTCAATATACCCGACCGCGACGAGATCGGAGCGAAGGCGCTTTCCGAGCTGAGGGATCGGGGCATCAATCACGCGGCGAACGCGGTTGCCCAGTCGAAGGACCATATTCTGAGCTTCTTCCAAATGCTCCGAACCGAGCTTGCATTCTATCTTGGATGCATGAATCTTCACGCTCGACTTGTCGAAATAGCGGCGCACGTGCATTTTTCCGTGCCTGCTGGCCTCGAGGTGAGAAGGCACACGTTCACCGGGCTCTACGATGTCTGCCTCGCCCTGTCGGAGGGGAGGAGCGTCGTGGAGAACGATCTGAGCGCGGACAATCGAAATCTTATCGTGATCACGGGGGCAAACCAGGGCGGCAAGTCGACATTTCTCCGAGGCATCGGCGTGGCGCAACTGATGATGCAGTCCGGCATGTTTGTGGGGGCAAGCGAATTCTCCTCGAATGTCTGCGATGGCATTTTCTCGCACTACAAGCGGGAGGAAGATGTCACAATGGAAAGCGGCAAGCTCGACGAAGAGCTGAAGAGGATGAGCGCGATCGTTGACAAGGTGACCCCGAATTCTTTGCTGCTTCTGAACGAATCCTTTGCTTCCACGAACGAAAGGGAAGGGTCAGAGGTTGCCAGGCAGGTCATATGCACGTTGTTGGATGCGGGCATCAAGGTCTTTTTCGTCACGCACCTGCACAAGTTCGCGCAAGACTCTTTCGAGCGGCGAATGTCGGAAACCATCTTCCTCCGAGCCGAAAGAAACGCTGATGGCGAACGGACCTTCAAGATCCTCGAAGGCGAACCATTGCAGACCAGCTTCGGGGAAGATCTCTACAGGAGCATTTTCGGCGCCACCCACTAGTGTCCTGTCTCAGAGATAGCTTGTGAAAGTCGTTTGATCTTCTCGAGAATTGAGTCTGCAGTCGCTGTCCAGACGAAGGGCCTCGGATGGTGGTTGTAATGCCGAGTGTACTCTTCAATCTTTGGCACAAGCTCTTTTACGCTTTTGAATGTGCCCCATCGTATTGCTCTCTGGGTGATGAGATTGAACCAGATTTCAACCTGGTTGAGCCACGAGGAATAGGTCGGTGTGTGATGGACGTGCCATCGGTCATGAATCGCCAGCCAGCGCTTGACCTTGGGATGTTTGTGGGTGGCATAGTTGTCGACCACCAGATGAATGTCCAGTTTCCGCGGGACATTTTCATCTACATGCTTGAGAAAGCTCAGGTATTCCTGGTGACGATGCTTGGGTTTGCACTGAGCGATGACGTCGCCATTGGCGATGTCCAGAGCCGCAAAGAGTGTGGTTGTTCCATGGCGTTCGTAGTCATGCGTGATTCCCTCTACATATCCCAACCCCATTGGAAGCATGGGTTGCGAGCGTTCCAGAGCCTGGATTTGGCTCTTCTCATCGACACAGAGCACCACGGCATTCTCGGGGGGGCTTACGTAGAGGCCGACGATATCCCGAACTTTCTCCACGAAGAATGGATCGGTAGAGAGCTTGAAATGTCTCTGGCGATGCGGTTGGAGACCAAACGCCTGCCAAATTCGATGAACGGTTGGTCGCGAGAGTCGTGTCTCATGAGCGATGGTGCGTATCGTCCAGTGTGTTCCGTCTTTGGGTTTGGTCTGCAAGGTCTTACGCACCAAAGAAGCGACCATTTCATCAGAGATGCTCCGCGGTCGGCCTGCCTTCAGTTCGTCATGTAGTCCTTGAATTCCTTGCTGAAGATATCGTCGACGCCAGAGACATACTGATTGCTGGCTAAGGCCGAGTTTGTCTGAAATAACGGAGCTGGGGAGTCCGTCGGCTGCCATCAGAACCAGACGTGCACGAATGACAAGTCCGTGCGGAAGCGATCGGGAGCGTGCGACAGATGTCAGCTGCTGGCGGTCCGCCTCTGCGAGTACAACAGCTTGTTTTGGTCTCCCTTTTGCCATGGGTCACCTCCATGATATGAAATGACCCAAGATTACTAAAGAGCGTCTATTTATTAAATATACTTATGAGACATTACACTAGCCAACGGCGTGGCGCGGCCTTCGGTGCTTCCGCCAAATCTTGTGATGGCTCGTTGAATGTGTGAATCTCCCTCACCCAATGAGCCTCTGAAGCTAACCTGCCGCCGTCGCTTCCGCTTGACCGTCGTGGGCATCTGATCTATCGTGCCGCGCAAGGAGTGACGATGCCAGACAGCATCAACACGGTACGGCCCTTTCGCGCGCTGCACTATGACCCGGCGGTGGTGAACGACATAGGGCTGTGCCTGTCCCAGCCCTATGACGTCATCTCACCCGAACAGCAGGACGCCTACTACCGGCAGCATCCCCAGAACGTGATCCGCCTCCTGCTCAATAAGGCCGAGCCCGGCGACGGGGAGACGCGCAACCGCTACACACGCGCGCGCGACCAGCTTGCCCAGTGGCGCAGGGAGGGTATCCTGCGCGCCACGGTGCGGCCGTCATTCTGGGTCTACGAGCAGGAGTTCGACCTCCCGGGCATCGGGCGCAAAAAGGTCAAAGGCTTCATCGGGGCGGTCCGGCTGCACGACTACGCGGAGCGAAAAATCCTCCCGCATGAGAAGGTCCTGAAAGGACCGCTCGAGGACAGGATCATGCTCACCGATGCGACCAACACGCAGTTCGAATACATCTGGAGTCTCTACCAGGACAGGGCGTACGTCATCGACAACATCCTGGACGAGCAGGAAAAAGAGCCCCCCATCATCGACTACGTGGAGCAGCCCATCGGCGTGCGGCACAGGATGTGGCGCCTCACCGACCCGGAGAAGTGCGAGATGATCCGCCGCACCATTGGGCGCCTGAAGATCTACATCGCCGACGGTCATCATCGCTACCAGACCATGCTCACCATCCGGGATCGGATGCGGCAGCGTTTCCCGGACGCCGGCCCGGACGCGCCCTGGGAGTCCATCATGATGTTTCTCGTGAACTCCGAGCACGAGGGGCTCACGATCCTTCCCACGCACAGGATGCTGCACGGCATCCAGGTGGAGAGCCTCTACAAGCTGGGCGCCTCGATCCTGGAGCACTTCCACGTGAAGAAATATGTATTTCGCGACGGAGACGAGGGGGAAGTGCGGCGCCGGTGGCTCAGAGACCTGCGGGATGTGGGCAAAGGCGAGCACACCATCGGCGCGTATATCGTGAACACCAACGGCTACTATCTCCTCACCCTGCGGGACGAGGAGGCTTACGAGGAGCTCGTGCGGCTGGACTTCTCCTCAGAATGGAAACTGCTGGACGTGAACATCCTGAACACGCTGATACTAGAGGAGATCCTCGGTATCACCGAGGAACAGCTGAGCCTGTCCACCAGCATCACTTACACGAAGGACGTCGACGAGGCGCTGGAAAAGGTGCGCACCGGGGAAATGCAGGTTGCGCTTATTCTCAATCCCACCGCCTTGAGCGACGTGATCACCATTGCGGAGAACGACGAAAAGATGCCCCGCAAGTCCACGCACTTCTACCCGAAGCCGGTTTCCGGGCTCGTCTTCTACCCGATGGATGACGAGTTTCACGCCCCGCGCTGACGGCCCAAGCTTATTCTTGGCAAAGGGCTCCCGCAAGCGTATACTCTCCCCTGATGAGTAGCGGACTCGACGATCAGCTCCATGAGATCTCGCTGGACAGGGAAAACCAGGACCTGAAAGAGATCCTCGAGATCGCCTTTCAGATCACGGCCCAGCTCGAGGTCGAGAACGTCATCAAGAATCTCGTGTGGAGCCTCGTGGCAAAGTTCCAGACGGAAACGGTCACCATCGCGCTGCCCGGCGAGATCGACGAAACCACCGTCCAGATCTTTTCCTATAAGGGTCTCAAGAAGGAGGAGCTCGGCGTCACCCTTCCTTCCGTGCAGCCGCTGCTCGCCTTCCTGGACAAGGACGAATACAGCCAGATTCCCTTCTCCTACCTCAGCGAAAACTTTCCCGACAAGGCATTCGTGGAGAGCCTTGCCGTGCTCGACACCGACGTGATCGTGCCCCTGCGCACGGACAAGGGCTCCATCGGCGTCCTGCTCCTGCCGCCGAGCGGCACGGGCACGCCCTACGGGCTGCAGGAGATCCAGTACATCACGCGGATCGTGCGGTTTGCCTCCATTGCTATAGAGAACGCGAGCCTTTTCCGACAGGCCACCACGGACCGCATGACCGGCCTTTTCTCCCATCACTTCTTCGAGAAGACCCTCGACGAAGAGCTTGAAAGAGCGCGGCGATACAAGACGACATTCAGCCTCGTCATGTTCGACATCGATCATTTCAAGAAGTTCAACGACACCTACGGCCACCTGCAGGGAGACCGCATCATCCGGGAAATCTCCAAGCTCCTCTGCAAGTCGATCCGGCAGGTAGACTTTCCCGCACGCTACGGCGGGGAGGAGTTCGCCGTGATCCTGCCCGCAGTGGACGTGAAGGGCGCGATCGTAGTGGCGGAGAGGCTGCGCAAGAAAGTGGAGAGCTACCAATTTCCCAGCGCCAACGGCGGGGCGTCCCTGCACGTCACCATTTCCCTCGGGGTTACCGAGTTCGACGATGAGACGGCCTACGCGCCCACGGAGATCATCCGCGAGGCGGACCGGGCGCTCTACCGCTCGAAGGAACAGGGCCGGAACAAGGTCACCGTTTCCCGGCCGCGGTCGGGCTGAGCAGCCGGGAGACACCGTGTGATCATCGTTCTCGAGCGCACCATCCGGGATCAGGACAAGAGCCACATCCGCGAGTTCCTGACCTCCAAGGGATACACCATCCGGGAGATCGTGGGCGAGGAAGAGACCATATTCGGCGCCGTCGGCGTGAAGGGCGTTGATGTGCGGGAGGTGGAGCTCCTTCCCGGCGTGGCACGGGTCATCCCCATCAGCTCGCCGTACAAGCTGGCCTCCCGGGAGTTCCGCAAGGAGGACACGATCATCAGCCTCGGCAGCGCCGCGCACCCGGTGCGCATCGGCGGACTGCGGATAGTGGCCATCGCGGGGCCCTGCGCCGTCGAGTCCCGCGCGCAGACACTCGAGTGCGCGGCGCGCGTCCGCGAATCCGGCGCGGTGCTCTTCCGCGGCGGGGCATGGAAGCCGCGCACGTCGCCCTATGCCTTCCAGGGCCTGGGCGAGGAAGCCCTGGCGTACCTCAAGGAGGCCGGCGAGACGCAGGGAATGCCGATCGTGTCAGAGATCGTGTCCCCCGAGCATGTGGACCTCATGCGGGACTACGTGGACGTGCTGCAGATCGGGGCGCGCAACATGCAGAACTTCGAGCTCCTCAAGCGCGTGGGCAGCCTTGGAAAACCGGTGCTCCTGAAGCGCGGCTTGGCCGCCACCATCCAGGACCTGCTCATGTCCGCGGAGTACCTCCTTGCCGCGGGCACCGACCAGGTGATCCTCTGCGAGCGGGGGATCCGCACGTTCGAGACTTCAACGCGCAACACGCTGGATCTCTCCGCCATACCCGTGGTGAAGAAGCTCAGCCACCTGCCGATGATCGTTGACCCCAGCCACGGCACCGGCCTCCGGGCAAAGGTGAGCCCCATGGCCCTGGCTGCCGTGGCCGCGGGCGCGGACGGCATCACCGTGGAAGTACACACCGACCCCGACCGGGCCCTGTCCGACGGACCGCAGTCTCTTTACCCCGAGCAGTTCGAGAAGCTCATGCGCGACATCGAGGCCATGGCTCCCGTGCTGGGCAAAGAGCTTGCGCGGCTGCCTGACGTCGAGCAATTGCCTGGGCGCGGAGGCGTCACGCATGCCGGGCGCTCAACGGTTGTGGTGGGGGAACCCGCTGCTGAGCCGGGTAAGGGCGGCAAGGGCAGCGCGGCGGCAGGGGCGGCAGATCATGGCGCCGACCAGGGCGTTGTCGCCTACCAGGGGGAGAGAGGCGCGTTCGGCGAGCACGCGATCCGTCATTGGTTCAGCGGAGAAGTGCACGCGCTGCCCGTGCCCGAGTTCCGATCAGTCTTCGATGCTGTTCTGCAGGGCAAGGCGCGATTCGGCATGGTGCCCATCGAGAACTCCCTGACAGGATCCATTCATGAAAACTACGATCTGCTCCTTCGCTACCCGGATCTCCACATCGTGGGCGAGCAGAAGATCAGGATCGTGCACAACCTCATCGGCCTGCCTGGCGCCAGGATGGAGGACATCCGCAGGGTCTTCTCCCACCCCCAGGGACTAGCCCAGTGCGCCCGGTTCCTGGATGCGCATCCTGATTGGGAGCGGGTGGCCTTCTATGATACCGCGGGCGCGGTGCGCCACGTTGCGGAGAAGGGCGCGAAGGAAAACGCTGCCATTGCCAGCGAGGATGCAGCCCTCGTGTACGGACTTTCCGTTCTCAAGCCCGCGATCGAAGCAAACGTGCAGAACTATACGCGGTTCTTCGTGATTGCGCGCGTCGAACAGGAGCTTCCGCCCGAGGCCGGCCTGCGAAAGCCGCCCAAGGCTTCTCTCTGCTTCGCCGTTGCCGACCAGCCCGGCGCCCTTTTCAAAGCGCTGCAGGTCCTGGCCGAACGGGGATTGAACATGCAGAAGCTCGAGTCCCGTCCGATTCACGGAAAGCCCTGGGAGTACCAGTTCTATGTCGATGTGAATGTTCCTGCTGACATGACGCTCTTTACCCGCTGCATGGAAGAGCTGAAGTCCGTCACCGAGGACTTGCGCGTCCTCGGAACCTACGGCAGCGGGTAGCTCGGAATAAAGGCCGACGCAGGCGGGCAGGTCTTCATCGCCCAGAGCTTGAGTCGTCTCCTCGAAATAGATCAAGCTTTATCCTATCACATAGTTACGTCTCCCTAGAATTGAGCTATTTTTCTTTACTGCCGGCAACAGAGGGTGTAGAATGGGAATGCTTCGATCATTCCGCATTGTCGCCACGAGCGGGCAGTTCGTTTCGGCGGCGCCCGCAGTGTTCAGCTTCCGGGCATGGGAATGAGCCGGCTGACGTTTTCAGCGTCTCCCTGCTTCAAGGGGAGAGCTATGCGTGCGTCAGAGCGAATCGGCGGGGCTTGTGACGCCGAGCTTGTTCCTGGTGGCCACATGGGTATAGATCATCGTGGTCGAGACATCCGAATGACCCAGCAGCTCCTGGATGGTTCGTATGTCGTAGCCTTTCTCGATGAGGTGTGTTGCGAAGCTGTGACGGAGCGTGTGGATCGTGGCTTGCTTCGTTATCCCCGAATCGCGCACCGCCTGCCGAAAAGCCTTCTGAAGCGTCGTTGTGTACACATGGTATCGACGGACGACTCGGGTCAGCGGATCGATGCAGAGATTTGCGGATGGAAATACCCAGAACCAGCTCCACTCCGCTCCCGCGTTCTGATACTTCCTGTCCAGCGCACCGGGTAGAGAGACCCCTGCCACGGAGTTCTCACGATCCTTGTCGAAGAGGGCCCGGACCTTTTCCAGATGGCGTTTCAGCCGTTCCCCGACTCTTTCCGACAAGACCGTCTCACGGTCCTTGTTTCCTTTGCCTCCTCTGATGGTAAGGCAGTTCCGCGAAAAGTCGACATCCTTCACCCGCAGGGAAAGACATTCCTGCAATCTCATCCCGCTCCCATAGATAATCGTCGCCATGAGAAGGTGTGTCCCTTCCAGGTGCGAGAATATCTTCCTCACTTCCTCCTTGGACAAAACGACGGGCAATCTCCTGCCTATTTTCGATCTCACTACTGTCGATAGGCCGTCTATTTCAACGCCAAGGACATTGCGATAGAAGAATAGCAATGCATTGAACGCGAGCTTTTGCGTGGCGCCGGCAACCTTCCTTTCTACGGCGAGGAACGAGAGAAAACTTTTCAAATCCTGCTCGGTGAGCGCGGAGCAATCCTTTTCGTGGATGTACGACCTGAATCGGACCAACCAGGAGAGGTAGGACTTCTCCGTTCGATATGACAGGTGCTTGAGCCGCATCAGGCGTATGATGAGGTCTTCGATGGCGTCCCAGGTCAAGGAACCCTGCAACGGCCCAGGTCGGGGAAGCAATGGGCGCGAAGACGCGGGCGGCTGCCCCTGCCGCGGACTCGGGATCGAACGCGGCGGCACGACGTTCGTTTGGGCCGGCGGGGGTTGGACAGGGCGAGGTGGGTGCACAGGCCGCGTTTGGGCAGCCAGTCCATGTGAAAGCTGGGGCGGCGCGGGCTGAAACTGGCCTGGTCTGTGTGGGACAAGCTGCGTTTGCTCGGGTGATGGTTGCTTGTCACTGGATCGTCCAGCCAAAGGAGTGCCACAGCGCGCTCGAAAGGCAGAATACAATTGCAGAGCGCGCCGTGCCTGCCTCATCTGCAGATGCTCGTATTTCCCTACAAGACAGGCCAAGAAGCTTTCTACTGAATTATCACCTCTGATGCGTGCAGCTCTAAAATTGAGATACGAACGCACCCAGCGTTGATAGTAAGGCAAGTCTTTTGCCAGAACCGTCCCTTCTTCGCGGAGGAAGTCCATGAACGACATTATTGTCATAGCGCGTCTCCTTGCGAATTACAGACTCAACTCTAGAACATAACGTAGGAACTTGTTATGTTGCTTGAAAGGGGCAAGGAGCGCCGCACAACTCGCAGGATTACCAGGTTATTAGCGAAAACTCTATAATATATATGTTAGCCAGCTAAAGTCTGCGGTAGCAGAAAGGTGGCCGTTGAATGAGTGTCAACTACACCCCGAAACCGGTAGTTGCAGCCTTTCTCTCCGTGCTCTTCCCAGGGGCCGGCTATTTGTATTGCGGCAAAGGACAAAGAGCGTTCATTGGGCTTGCCCTGATACTACTCGTGATTTTATTCGGAGAGATGGTGACCATGGGCACCATCACTGGTCTGATTGCAACTTACGCGGCGGAGTTGGCCATCGACGTGTTCATGATCGTGCACTCCGGCTTCACTGCGTCGCGAAGCGGGCCACTCACCAAGAAATGGCACAACAGATGGTACGTCGTTGTGGCCATCGCAGTAGTACTCATATTCGCACTACCGGAGGTCTTGCGCGCCACGTGGTTCAAGGTTGCGCGGTACCAGATGTGGAGTTTCCCGGAGGGAACAGAAACTACGGGGATGGAACCCACTATGCTGAAGTCAGATCAATTCGTCGTGGATAGATGGGCTTATTCCAGAAAGATGCCCTCAAGAGGGGACGTCGTTGCGCTGCCTTGGCCGGGCAAACCGCGAGTACTAGTGATCAAGAGATGCGTCGCCATAGCCGGCGATAGAGTCGCGATAATCGACAAGCGACTGTTCGTCAACGACAGAGAAGTCCCCGAACCCTATGTGGTCCATACTGACCCCTCCATAATAAGGGCAGGCTTGGACCTAATGCGAGACAACTACGGTTCGATCACTCTCCAGCTAGGCATGATGTTCGTACTTGGCGACAACAGAGATGAAACCCTGGATAGCAGATACTGGGGACCAGTTCCGGCCCGGTCGAATAGCGCTAAATTCAGATATGTCTATTGGTCAGAGGATTGGTCGCGAATAGGAAAAGACCTGTCGTTCAGGTAGCTGGCTAACAAATCGTTGCAGTTGTCCCCTATGAGGCCGCGCGAAACGGTGCATGCAGTCTGGCAATTCCATGCGGTGCTGTGGTGATGCGGCGGGGCAACTGAACTCTATGTTAGACGGCTGAAGTTGACTGTTGGGCGGCAGGATTCGGTAGGTGCGTCGTTTAAGGTAGGCTCTAAAATGGCCGACCGCTGACACATGGTCGATTTGCGAGGCGGTGGGTTGACTTCTCTATCGTGAGGGTATATATTGCAGTATATCTTTCGCACAAGGAGCACGTATGGATACTGCAAAACTGTTCAAGAATGGTCAAAGCCAAGCAGTTCGTCTTCCGAAGCAGTATGCTTTCAAGGGAACAGAAGTCTACGTAAAAAGTATCAGCGGCGTTGTCATGCTGATTCCTAAGAACGCGGATCCGTGGAAACCATTTGTGGATAGCCTGGAGAAGTTCACAGATGATTTCTTCAATTTCAAGCGAGACCAAGGCTCGTTTGAAAGGCGTGATCACATTGCATGAACTACTTGTTGGATACAAACACATGCATTTACATAATCAATAGGAAACCCTCTTCTGTAGTGGAACGGATTCAAACGAAGCGACCGGAACAAATCGCAATCTCGACAATAACTCAGGCAGAATTGGAGTACGGAATAGCGCGCAGTAAGAATCCTGAGCGAAACCGAGTGGCATTGCTGGAATTCCTATTTCCTTTCCTTCTTCTCGACTTCGACCAAATGGCTGCTGTTCAATATGGTCTGATTCGTTCGTATCTAGAATCCAAAGGGAGACCTATCGGCCCCATGGACTTACTGCTTGCTGCTCAAGCACGGTCCAGAGATCTGGTTCTGGTTACGAACAATGAAAAGGAATTCCGAAGAATTGAAGGTCTGAAAATTGAGAATTGGATCTAATACCGCCACGTGCGTTGTGAAAAACAAAGAACAGCCGTCTAACAAATCGTTGCAGTTGTCCCCTTAAAGGCCGCCTGGGAACGGCGGATTCGGTCTCGCAATTCCAAGCAGCTGTGGGCTGATGCGGCGGGGCAACTGAACTCTATGTTATGCCGCTTTTCGGTAACTGAATGCTGCAGTACCTAAAAGGAGTGATGCGTCTTGGCAGTTAGCAATACAGATGCTGAGAACGCTAACCGTGA
>Ga0187858_10005210_pt1 | contig 11946 bp, 10 predicted proteins | sample June2016WEW_8_15_FD_133015 | JGI IMG/M metagenome (GOLD analysis project Ga0187858, IMG submission 133015) | Peatland microbial communities from SPRUCE experiment site at the Marcell Experimental Forest, Minnesota, USA - June2016WEW_8_150 | ecosystem: Environmental > Terrestrial > Soil >...
CGAGGTGATCAAGAAGGGTAAGGGCGACGCTGAGGCGACAGCGGCAAAGAAGCCCGAGGCAAAGAAGTAAGCCTTGCCTGAAGCAAGCGAGACCGGTTCTTCGAACGGCCCCTTCCTGATTGTGGGGCTTGGCAATCCCGGCCTTGAGTATCTGTGGACCCCGCACAACGCGGGCTTCATGGCCATCGACCGCATCGCTCTTGAGGAGGGCGTTGTGGTCCAGAACCGGCGATGCCGGGCTACCACGGCGACCTGCCGCATAGCAGGGCGCCAGGTGGTTCTGGCCAAGCCGGAGACATTTATGAACCTGAGCGGAGTTGCAGTGGCCGCTCTGGTAGAAGAGTTTGAAGCGGATCCGGCCCGGGATTTGCTCGTGATCCACGACGAGCTCGATCTGGTGCTGGGAACCTTCAAGATCAGGGGGCGTGGTTCGCCCGCCGGGCACAACGGAGCCCGCAGCGTGACCGATGCTCTGGGCACGGAAGAATGGTTGCGCTTGCGGATCGGCGTGGCGCCGGATCTGCCTCAGGAGGCAATTGCAGCCGGAGGCGGAAAGCGGCCGGGCAGGGATTATCTGCTCTCGCCCATGCGCAAGGCGGATCTGACGGTGCTGGACGAGGTGCTGGACCGTGTGGCGATGGCCACGCGGCGCATCCTCGAACTGGGACCGGCGGCCGCGATGAATGAGTTCAACAGGAAGGAAGACAGGGATCAGGGATCAGGGAACAGGACCGAGAACTGACAACTGTGAACTGTTGGCTGGAGCGATCGCTCCGGCAGAAAAGGAATGCAGATGTCGCGTGTGTATGAAGTGATGTTTATTATCCGTCCCGATGTGGACGACGATGAAGCAGAGAAGCTGATTACGAACTTCTCCTCCACGGTTACGACCGGCGGAGGTGTGGTGAAGTCGGTAGAGAAGTTGGGCCGCCGCAAGCTGGCCTATACGGTGCGCAAGTTCAACGACGGCAACTACGTGCTGCTGACCATTGAGGCCAATGGCCACGTGGTTCTGGAGCTCGAGCGCCGGTTGCGTGTCACCGAGCCGGTGATCAAGTTCATCACCGTGCGCATTGACGAGGAGGAGAAGCGCCTGGCCAAAGTGAAGGCGCTGCGCGGAACGCGCCGCAAGGCGAGCGACGGCACTCCAGCGGCTTCCGCAGCGGCTGACGCCGCGCCCGCGGAGCCGGCCGAGCCCGTGCAGGCGAACGCGTAGCGCGTTTACCACAGATTGCCGACGCCGTTCTTTGCGATTTCAGGCGGCGGCCCAACAAGAGAGATCCGCGGCGCATGCTGCCCGCGCCGTATCAAACAAATGGAATGAGGAAACAAGATGCCTGAAGAAACCCAAGCAAAAGCGCCCTCCGCGGACGCAGCTCCACAAAGTCCATCCGGACCGGGCTCCGGCCCGCGCGGCCCGGGCCGAGGCGCCGGCGGGCCCGGCGGACGCGGCAAGTTCTTCCGCCGCAAGAAGGTGTGCAAGTTCTGCACGGAGAAGATCGACGCGATTCCTTACCGCGACGTCCGGCTGCTGCAGCAGTTTGTGGCTGAGCGTGGCAAGATTGTTCCGCGGCGGTTGAACGGCGTTTGCACCACGCACCAGCGCCGCCTGACGCGCGCCATCAAGCAGGCGCGGAACATCGCGCTGCTGCCGTTCGCCACCAGGCACTAGGGCCGGACTTAAACCCGAAGCTGTCATCCTGAGCGTAGCTGTCCGCCGCGGCGGACAGCGGAGCCGCCCGGAACGGCAGGGTAAAACGATCTGCGGTTCAGGACGCGCGCAGTCCGGCAGTCTTGAAGAGAATTCGAAACAGGCCGCGCGCCTGGAAATCTGGAGAGTTTCCCATGGAAGTGATTCTGAAAGAAGATGTAGCCGACCTGGGCTTTCGCGGAGAAGTGGTGAAAGTGGCCGACGGCTACGCTCGCAACTATCTGCTGCCGCGCAAGCTGGCCATGCAGGCCACCGCGGCCAACAAGGCCGTGATTGAACAAATGAAGGCCGCTTCCGCGCGCCGCTCCGCCTCAGAGAAGGCGCAGGCCGAAGAACTGGTCACCCAACTCGAGCCGCTCGTGCTCAGCTTTACCCGCAAGGCAGGCGAGGCAGGGCATCTCTTCGGCTCGGTCACCTCGGCCGACATCGCCGCGGAGCTGGCAGCGCAGGGCCACGAGGTCGATCGCCGCAAGATTCAGCTGGGCGATCCGCTCAAAAGCGTCGGCGACTTCAAGGTGGCCATCAGGCTGCACCGCGAAGTCACCGCGCGGGTGACTGTGAAGGTCCAGGCGGAAGTGACGGAGGAAGAGAGAATAGCAGCCGCTAATGCTGCTGCGAACGCCACCGAGACCGCTCCGGCCGAGGCTGCTGCCGAGCCGGCCGCGGAAGAAGAAGCAGCCGTCGAGTAGTTACGACGGGAACAGCGAGCCGGAGGCGGCGCGAATCGGAGCCAGGCGGCTGCGGCGGCGCGATTGCTGTTGCACCGCGGAGCCAAGCAGGCTTGCAATCTCACGCAACTCGGCGCGGGCGTGGCCGATAGCCGCTGCCACTGCATCGAGTTGCTTGCCCTCGCCGGCAGCCAGCGGCAATGCGCCTTGCGCATCAGGCTTCTTGTTCCGGTCAGGCCGGCGCAACTCCTGCCCGAGAACCGCGCGTGCCCCGGACAGAGTGTAGCCTTCGGCGTGAACGAGGCGCTTGATCTCCATCGCCATTTCAACATCGCGGCGGCGATAGAGCCGCTGTCCGGTCCCGCTTTTGTTCGGCTTCAGTTGCGGAAACTGCGACTCCCAGAAACGCAGAACGTAGGTTTCCACGCCGCAAAGTTCGGCGACATCTCCAATTTTGAAGTAGAGGCGATCCGGGATTGCGGGTGGCTCGTAGGCGCGCTTCCGATTCAGTTGCGTGGTCATAGAATTCGGTGAGGGAAAACCACCTCGAGCGGGGAGATCCTCACCCTAAACGCAGTATAGGGCACGTCTTTCGCCCTTTGGGAAGCAAAATCGCGCGATGAACCAACCTGTACAGAGGAAAAAACAGGGCGAATTCATGCCGTAGAGTTCGCGGACTCGCTTTCTACATGCGAGCCGTTACGGCACGTGTGACCGAGCCGGGCGGTGCCGCGCGCAAATACTGTTTGGGCCAGCTTGCCTGTTCGCCCAGTGCGGCCGCCGCGTGCACCGGCCAGTAGGGATCGCGCAATATGGCACGGCCCAGGAATACAAGATCGGCCTCGCCCTCCGCAATGATGGCGTTGGCCTGCGCCGGCTCGGTGATGAGTCCAACCGCGGCCGTGGCAATGCCGGTTTCCCGGCGGATTCTCGAGGCAAAACCAACCTGGTAACCGGGAGCAACAGGAACCTTCGCGTCCGGAACGAGTCCGCCCGAGGAAGCGTCCACGAGATCGACGCCGTGCTCGCGCAAGCGATGGGCAAGCTGCACAGATTGGTCGGGATTCCAACCACCATCCGCCCAGTCGGTGGCCGAGATGCGCACAAACAGCGGCAAGCGCTCCGGCCACTCGCGGCGCACGCCATCCACCACCTCGAGCACCAGCCGGATGCGATTGTCGAAGCTGCCCCCATAAGCGTCAGTTCGGTGATTGGAAAGTGGCGATAGAAACTCATGCAGCAGGTAGCCGTGAGCCGCGTGAATCTCGACGAAATCGAAGCCGGCCTGGAGAGCCCTGAGCCCCGCATGACGAAAGCCCTCAACAACGGCCTGGACGCCGGATGAATCGAGCGCAGTGGGCACAGCGTAGTCCGGCGCAAAGGCGATCGCGCTGGGCGCGACTGGTTGCCAGCCGCCCTCAGCGGGCGTTACCAGGACAGGCCTTTCCTCGAATGGCGTGGCTGTGCTCGCCTTGCGCCCGGCGTGCGCAAGTTGAATGCCGGCGCGAGAGCCCTGCGTATGGAGGAACTCCGCGATGCGGCGGAGGCCCGGGATGTGCTCGTCTTTCCAATTGCCAAGATCGGCCGGCGAGATGCGGCCTTCAGGCAGAACTGCCGAAGCTTCAAGCGTGACCAGCCCGGCTCCCCCCTGCGCGCGGCTGCCCAGGTGCACGAGGTGCCAGTCGTTGGCAAAGCCGTCCTCACTGGAGTACTGGCACATGGGCGAAACGCCAATGCGGTTGCGGAATTCAACAGAGCGAAGTTGAAAGGGAGAAAAAAGCGGAGCTGTCATATCTGTCCTAATGGATGATTGCCACGCGAAAGCGATTCAACATACTTGCGGCACGACTGGCGGCAGAAGCTTGCGCGCAGGCGAAATGCCCGCGCGAAGCTTCGACGGGAATCTACTGTTTCTTGAGCACCGCCGCGCTCTTTTCGTCGAACAGGATCGCGCTTTCAAACTTCCGGAAGTCGGCGGCCTTATCGGGTGGAATCTCCACCTGCCGCACCACGTAGTCGCGCTCATAGTGGAGCACATTGCCCTTGGCCGTTGTGGCCGAATGGTAGCTGGCAAAGTCCATGTCCACGTCGACCGGATCGGGCGTTTCGTCGACCACGTAGCCGGGCGGCAGCGTGATATCGAAGCTGTCGCGCCACTCACCCGGCCGTCCAATCTCGATTGGAAATTTGCGCGTCAGGCTCTCCAGCATGTCAGGTACGGGACCCGTGTCGCTGCCCATCACGCGCGGACGCAGCAACAGCAGCGAACCCGCCGCGTGCGTGTAATTGGTTGCGCTCATGTGCATCTCGAGCGTTACTGGCTGATCCAGATCGCCCGTCTTATGGAATTCAAATCCCTTAAAGTCCACTCCGGGAAGGTAGCGGCTCAGGTTCTCTTCCAAATCGGCGTGAATCTTTTTGGAGTCATTTTCCTTCAGAAACCCGCGTTCGTCGGCCGCATCCACGCCGGTAAACACGTCGGTGATGTCTCCAGAGAGCGTGCCGTCCGCCGTCAGGGTAAAAGAGCCCTTACGGCTCATGTTGGCTGAGTCCGGCGGAAGCACGGGCATCTGCAACACCTGGCTGTCAGCGCCATTGGCGAGGTTGCCGTAGGCGCCTTGCAGCTCTCCGCGAATCAGACCAAGCGGTGTTTCTTCATCGGTAGGATCGAAGATCAGGAGGGTCTTCCCGTTCGCAGCTTTCACGCGCGCTTGCAGGCGAGGATCGTTTTCACCGGCCGGCAGCTCGATGGCAGTGATGACATGGTTGCTGACAAGCGATGGAGCTTCGGGATCAACCGCGCCGTGCAAGTCGGCAACGGCCACAACCAGGTAATGAGCTCGGATGCCGATAGACTGGAGCATCGAAATCAGCAAAGTGGTCTTGTCCTTGCAGTCGCCGTAGCGATTGCGATAGATGTCACCGGCGTAATGCGCCTGCCAACCTCCGATGCCCTTCATGATGACGAAGTAACGAATGTTGTTCTGGATGTAGCTCGTGATGCGGCTAAGCTTGGTGTAGAGATCGGGCGCACCGGCCACGAGTTCCTGTGCTTTCGCAGTGATCTCAGGCGTGGGATCGGTCCGATGCTCTTCAAGATTCTCCTCCCATTGGCCGAGGGCGCGCCATTGGTTCTCCGGCCCCTTGACAGCCTCGTCTCCCCACATCACCGTCATGCGCGCCGCCAGCGCCCTCCAAGGCGGAGTTGCATGCACGTTTTCTAGATCGAGCGCTGGCACATCTCTGATCTCCCAACGGAGATGGTTGTCTGCTGTCTCAATGGGTTTTACGGGATTGTAGTGGCCCCACGACTCGGCAAAACGGCCGCCGGCGGGCAGCGCCAGCTCCAGAGCTTCGTTCACAACGGGAATAGAGTCCTGAATCAGCCAATCTTCCGAACTCATGTAGGGCCGCAGACGAGTCTCGAATTCGCAAGTGACGACGGTGCCGGGGTCGCCGCCGGGAGGCTTGACGATGCGGATGCGATCCGTCTCCTGCTCGTCCGCGCCCTCGTAGGCTCCAACATCCGTGAAGTCCGTGTCCATTGCCTGGAGCTGCCGCCCATCAGCGGCGATCGTCCACGAGTGAAAATAATCCAGCTTTTCATCGGTGTCGTACTCGGCGAAGCAGTAGGAGTGTTCCCGTCCTTGCGGCTGGAGAATGCGGATCGCCTTTCGCTTACGCTCGACGGCGTGATTCTGTTCGTCGACCGTAATGAAGTGCTCGTCGAAAAGGACCACTGCGGAGGCATCGCCGACATTTGCGGGAGTCGGTGTTTTGGCCGCATCCAGCGCCCATTGCGGCGCTGGCTGCGATTTCTCCTTGGCTGCGGCTAGATGCGAGCCGAGAAAGGCCGCAGAGCAGCAGCCTGCGACAGCAAGAATCCGGGATATGGAGATGCGCTGCATTAGTGGGCCACTCCTACGGGGCCTGCCTGCGTGGCGGAGTTGGTCAGAACCAGTTGTTCCTGATCGGCGGCCGCGACCTTTTGGTAGAACCCGCGCAGGTCCTGGTACTCTTCCGGTTTGGCTTCAGTAAATGCCCTCGCCAGCGAGTTGGCGATGGTGATCTGGCCAGGCTCAGCCTTGCTCTTTACGATAAAGACTGCGTGGCCAGTCCAGGGGACGCTTGTGTCCTGCGGTGCGCCCTCCACGGTCACTCCGTCAGGAAGGTGATAGGTGATCTCATCAGTCACGCGATCACCATAGTGCATGTCGACCGGCTCCAGACGCTTTTCCTCGTTGACGAAGGGCACATGGCCGCGGGTCTCAAAGAAGAACCCTGGCAATATGAGGCGCTTGGCCGTCGCTGCGCCCAGCGACCCTTTGAGCTTCACCACAGCCATCAGCTTTGTATACGGGTCGTTCATGGACAGGAAGTGATCGACATGCGCTTCAACGCCCTCGGGCACGGTCCGGTCCAATTCTTCGCGATCGAACTCTTTCTTTAATTCGGCGTCATCTTCCTCAAGGGCCCGCTGCCGCCAGTGGAGAGCCGCCTGGCCGATCATGATGATATTGATGTGTCCAGTGATCCCGCCTTGCCCATCGAGGTACACATCTCCCACACGAGTCGTGGTATTTTCCGTGTACTGCTGCGAGGCGGTGGTCGCGATGGAGACCCCCTGCGGGCTCTGGCCGAGGCCTTTGGCATTTGAATGCCTCCAGTTCGTTGTCTGGAACGGGCACATCTTCTCGCCGGGATCGAGCAGGATTTCCTTGTCGCCTGTACTCAGTGCCACGAGCGTGCTGTCGAGCTGCTCCAGGCTCAGATAGCTGGGATCGAAGAGGCCCTGGTCGCGATCCACCACCTTGGTCGCGTAGGCGGTTAGTCCTGCGGCGCGCAGCATGGCCAGGTAGAGCATTGCGATGTCTTCGCTCGATCCGCTCCTCTGCACCCAGGTGTCCTGGGCATGCTTGGCCACCCTGATCTTCAGCTCTTTCATCTCCGACGCGCTCTTCGTGCGAGAGTAGTCGGTGTTGTCGAGGGCCTGCACCGCTTCGTAAAGCTTCCTTGCCTTGTCGAGATCACTGTCGGTGGGGGCTATCAATCCGTTCACTGCGTCCTGGATTGCTTTCGAGGGCTCGGCAAACTTGTCCACATCCTTCGACCAGAGCTTGGCATCACTCACCCAGAAATCGGTCGCATTGCTGGCGGCCTTGTAGTAGAAGAACACTCTGTAGAGAAAGCTTTCGATGGGCGGCATCCACTCCTCGTCGGGAATGGGTGGAATGTCGGTCACGTCCACGCTGTAACTGCCGTTGACGCTGGTCTGCATCGTGACGCCCGGAGGCAGGTGATTCCACCAGATCAGGCTATTGACCACTCGCCCCCGACTGTCGGTCAGGTACATGCTGGTCGTCGTGTCGGCACTGCCTCTCGGCATGAAGGCCTTAAAGGGCGTGAACTGGTAATGTGCCTTATGGACAAAATAGTGTCGCTGGATCTCCCACTCCGGTGACGAGAACTCATCATCGTCGTAGCGAATATCGTAGCTGTACTCCAGGATGCTTCCCACCTCGACGCTGGGCAGGCTAAAGACCTTCTTCCCGATCTGAGTCTCGCCGGTCTTGGCAACCATCAGGTCTTCCGGCTTGACAGTGAGTGGAATCACGGTGCCATCGGGATGAATAGTGCGGCCCTTGATGTCCGCGACTTTGAAACTCCCCTTCAGGTAAGGAAGCTCTACAGTCGCCAGTTCCTTACCTTTTTCGGTGAGCACCTTGATGCGCGCATAGGTGCTTTGGTAGTGCATCGGGTCGTTGGCAATCTCTTCAATATCGAGATACACCGCGTCCGCTCCCGGTGCCTTGGGATCGGACGTCATTTTCAATTCTTCGTTGGTGGGCTGTTGAAATTGCGCGCAAAGGAGAACCGGCGACACTGCGGCACAGAGCAGGACTGCGCCGCGCAGAAATATCGATTTAGTCATGGAATTTGGCCCTGGCTTAAAGTGCCATCATTCTACCCCGGAACCAATCTTAGAAGCGGAACAATTCGGAGAATTCATCGCAAACGAGGACGCCGTGGTACCGTGCAGGAGGTTCAGAAGCTTTTCTGATTAGCCGGAACGGTAAAGACAAGCTGTCCCTGGTCGGCAGCGGCAACCTTCTGGTAGAACCCACGTAAGTCCTGATAATCCACCGGCCTGGCCACATCAAAGGCACGAGCCAGCACGCGGGCCACGGTAATCTGACCGGGGTCCGATTTGGATTTGACAATGTAGACGGCGTGGCCCTCCCAGGAAACTTTCGTGTCTTGCGGCGCGCCCTCCACCGAAGCGCCCGCGGGCAGATCGTAGGTCAACTGCTCGGTCACCTGCTCGGCATAATGCATATCGATCGGCTCCAGGCGCGTCTCTTCGTTGACAAAGGGCTCAGATTCGCGAGTCTCAAAGAAGAAACCGGGCAGAATGATCCGCTTGGAAGTTGCCGTGCCCAGCGTGCCCGTTACCTTAACGACAGCCATCAGCAGGGTGTTGGAGTCATCAAGCCCCAGGAAGTGGTCAACATGAGCCTCGACGCCCTCGGGCACAATCTTTTCAAGGTTGCGGTCGAATTCCTTTTTGAGTTCCGCAGGGTCGACTTCAAGGGCCCATTGCCGCCACGCGAGTGCCTCCTGGCCGGTCATCACAATCTGCAGAGTCCCGGTGATGCCGCCGTGCGCATCGACAGTCATCTCGCCGCTACGCTTGATGGTGTTCGCGCCGAAAACCTGGACCGGTGTGACGGCTCTGCTTGGCCCATCGGCGCTTTGCCGCAGGCCGCCGGCGTTAGAGTGCCTCCAATTGACGGTCCCGAAGGGACACATCTTCTCCCCGGGATCGAGAAGAATCTCCTTGCCGCCGGTGCTCAAAGTCACCAGCAAGTAGTCAAACTGGTCAAGGGTCATGTAATTGGCGTCGAAGACGCCCCGATTGCGATCGACCACTAAATTCGCGTATGCGGTAAGGCCCGCGGCACGCAGCATGGAAAGGTAGAGCAGCGCCATATCGTTGCTGTCACCTCTCTTCTGCGTCCATGTATCCTCGTTGCGCTTGTCCTCCTTTTGCTTCAACTGCTTCAGCTCGGAAGTGCTCTTTTGCCGCGAGTAATCGGTGTTGTCGAGAGCTTCGACTGCGGCATAAAGCTTCTCCGCCTTCACCAAATCGCTATCGGCAGGGGCAACCAGGCCCGCAACCGCGTCACGGATCGTCTTGGTCGGCTCAACGAAGTGGTCCACGTCTTTGGACCAGTTTTTTGCCGCGACCTGCCCAAAGTCGTCTACGCTGTTCAGAGCTGAACCTCCGTAATAGATACGAACCCTGTAAAGGAAGCTTTGGACGGGCGGCATCCACTGTTCGTCGGGGATAGGCGGAACGTCCGCCACGTCCAGGCTAAGCTGGCCGCCGGCCCCTCTCTTCACACTCACGCCCGATGGCAGAATGGCCCGCCAGATCAGACCGAAAAAGCCAGTGGGAGCGAACTCGTAGTGTGCCTTATGGACAAAGTACTTCTTTTGGACCTCCCAGTCCGGGCTTCCGTAGTAGCTGAATGGGTCGTTAATGCGCAGCAGGTAGGAATACTCGAGAATGCTGCCGACCTCCACGCTGGGCAGCGTAAAGATTTTGCGCTCTTTCCTGACCTGTTCGGCATAAGTCTCACCTCCGACCTCGACTTCGTTGAACTTCTGGACGAGAAGATCCTCGGGCTTGATCGTCAATGGCACAATCGTGCCATAAGGGTGGATCGTCCGGGCGCTAATGCTGCCTACCGATAACTCGCCTCCCCAGTAGGGAATCTCAACCGTCGCCGCGTCCTTGCCTTTCTCGGTCAGCACCTTGATGCGCGCGTAGTAGTTCCGGCTTTGCTTGTCGTCGTGGTCGATTTCCTCGTAGTAGAGATATACGGCGTCCGCACCCGGAGCTTTGGGGTCGGTGGTCATCTTGAGTTCGTCGGGATTCGGCGGCTGAAACTGCGCGCAAAGTCGAGCCGGAGACACTGCCGCGAACAGCCCAACTGCGCTGCACAGCAAGAAAGATTTCCGCATGAGAGTGGCCCTGTCTTTTAAGTGCGACCATTCTAGCGCGAAAGATGCGTGCTGCAAATCCGATTCGGATATTTTCGATCACCATATGGGAGGCTGCGCAAAGTGACTGCTCACTCCAGGCAGTTGCACGACTCAAGCAATGACGAGACCAGTGCCAGCGGCAGGCCCATCACGTTGAAATAGCAGCCTTCGATGCGGGGAATCCAGCGGGCGGCGCGACCCTGAATGGCGTAGGCTCCGGCTTTGTCCATGGGCTCGCCGCCGGCCACATAATCGGCGATCTCCACGTCGGAGAGCGTGAGAAAGCGAACGGCTGTGGCCTCGGCAGCTACCTCAACGCCCGCTGCAGTAACCACGGCCACGCCGGTGATCACTCGATGCGTGCGGCCCGAGAGCAGGCGCAACATGCGCGCGGCGTCGGCCGCATCCACCGGCTTGCCCAGGATCGTGTTGTCGAGGGTGACGGTGGTGTCGGCGCCCAGCACGGCAAGCAACTGGCCATCCGGGCGAACCTCTTCAGAGTCGCTGCCGGCTGTCAGCTCGCGATAAACGGCTTCGGCCTTTTCTCGCGCCAGCCGCGTGACATACACGATCGGGTCCTCGCCCGGCAGCGGATCCTCGGGGATATGCGTAGGATGCACCCGGAACCGGTAGCCCGCCTGCGTGAGAAGTTCACTGCGGCGCGGCGAGGCGGAAGCAAGAACCAGCATGATGGAATTATGGCAGGCTGTTATGGCTCACTGCCCAATTAGAATGAATGGGGGCTTGCGGCAAAACATAGCCGCGCCCGGACAAGGTTCCAATGCACTTCAACTTCGATTTTTCGGCGTCTCAGATTCTGTGGACGCTCACGTTTGCGGCGCTGCTGGTTTTGCTTGTCGTGCTGCTGGGGCGCGACAGGGCTAGGCGTTTTCCGTGGTTTACCGCAAGCATTGCGACCATGGGACTGCTGTTGCTAACAGAGCAGCTCCTACTGAGCAGGCTGCCGCGCATCACGGGGGCAGAGATTTATTGGGCGCTGTCAGACCTGGATATGGTGATCGGCCTGCTGGTCTTGGTGGAGTTGGCGCGGCGCGCATTTCCCGGCCTGGGGAAACTCGGTTGGATCATTGGCACGCTGGCGATGCTCGCCGTGGGCGTTGCGGTGCTGGTGATGTGGGGACCGTGGCCGGCGTGGAAGACGCTGACGGCTACTTCAGAGCTGGCGATGATCCAACTGATGCAGCTGGCCGCGGACAAGGGCACTTTGCTCTCCAGTGTGCTGACGATCGAACTGGGCCTCGTGATCACTTTGATGGGACGGCGCTTCGGGGCCGGATGGCACAGCCACGCGCAGCGGATCGCGATCGGTCTTTCGACGGCTGCCCTTGCCCAACTGACGATGCGCGAAACCCTGCGGGCCATCGGGATGCACACCCACATCGCAACACCGGCGGAATACGAACGCTTTATGGGCGTGCGTGACAAGCTGCTCCACGGCAATAATGTGCTGTTCTTGTGCGTAATTGCCTGGTGGATCGCCTCCCTGTGGATAGACGA
>Ga0187858_10005214_pt1 | contig 11944 bp, 13 predicted proteins | sample June2016WEW_8_15_FD_133015 | JGI IMG/M metagenome (GOLD analysis project Ga0187858, IMG submission 133015) | Peatland microbial communities from SPRUCE experiment site at the Marcell Experimental Forest, Minnesota, USA - June2016WEW_8_150 | ecosystem: Environmental > Terrestrial > Soil >...
AATGCGAAGCCACCGAGGGCGAGGATGATCTGGATGGCGGCTTTGAGTGGTTGGCGAACAATCAACGAACCCAACCCCGGCAACACGAACAGGTTGAGCAACAGACACACCCAGGCCGCCAGCGGTTTGACCGGCTTCGGCGGCGGGGAAATGACTGGCGGTTGGTCAACCATGGCCGTTGGATGGGTCGGAGCGCTGGCGCCGTGTCTCAGCCAGCCTGGGTGGTGGTTGGGGATCCAAGGAGGTCCTCGTAGGCGTACAAAATGGCCGCGATCCCGATCGGAACCGTGGCCAGCACACCGACACAGCAGGCAATCACGCCCGCGGCCTTGATCACACCGGACACGATACAAAGCGCGAACAGGATCCACCATTGGCGGGTCACAACTTTTCGGCTCAGTTCCATTGCGTCCCAGAAGCCCATTCGCTTGTCGATGATCAATGGCAGCGTAAACTTCCAGGCCACGCCGAGATAAATCCCGGGCAGAATACAGCAAACAAATCCAAGGGCGATTAACACGGCGCTCACAACATGGGCCAGTACCAGCGGCAGAAAGGCGCTGCCAAACCCGGCAAACGCGTCAGCAAGATCGGCTGGCTGGCCGCGCATGAGTTTCAGGTAGTAATTGTAAAGCCCGCCGATAAGAGGTCCACCGACGAACAGACCCCACAGCATGTTGACCAGGAGGCCCGGCCACTGAGCGAATAGTGTTTCCCAAGGGTTGCCACGATGAGCGCGCAGGGGGATGCCAATAGCGAAGTTGACCGCGAAGCGAAGCATGACGCCCACGCCGCCCACAAGCAGCAGGATCAGCAGCGTGGTGCCGACCAGCCGCCAGAAGTTGCTGCACAACAGCTTCCAGGCGCGGCTAAAGCAACCGCCAAAGTCCACCGGAACGGCCGTACCGGGAGGAGTAAAGCCACCAGCCGGAACCGGTTCCGGGACCGGGGGCGCCGTCATCAAATCAGCGAATTCGGGAAACGCGGAAATTGGTTTCCATTCAGCGCTGCCTTCAGCCTGAGCTTTGGTCTGGGCGTTGGTGCGCCCCTCACGAATCCATTGTCGGAGTTGCTCGGCACTAACCGGACCGTATTCGCGGCCGTCGGCTCCGATGATTTTATACATGTCAGAACCATTCCTTTCTGCTGAGAACGTAGGTGCGAACGAAATCGTCGTCGGATTTCGTCAGATAAGTAATGCCCTCGATCAGACTGATCACCCACATGACTACACCACCAATCCCGCATGTCAGCAAGGTAACCAGCAACATCGTGATGCCGGCACCGGTATAGCCGAGGATGAATTTGTGGATGCCCAGGCATCCCGTGTGGGGAATCAGAGCCACTATGCCGGCCACGAGCTTCTTTTCCGCTCCCGGCGGCTTCGTCACATGCGCCTGGACCGGGGGCGAGATGGGCGGAGGCACCGAGGCCGATATGCCCAGCACCTCATGAAATTCAGGAAAATCGGCGAGCGGTTTCCACTCGGCGTTGCCCGAAGCTTGCGCCCTGGTCTGGGCGTTGACCCGCCCCTCCCAAATCCATTGCCGCAACTGGTCCGTACTCGCGGGGACGTACTCTTTTCCGTCGGCTCCGATGATTTTGTACATATCAGCCTCCGTCGAATCGTTGATGGGGAATCAGGGCACCAATATTGTGAACGGATAAAAAGGAATGTTCCGCAGCACGCCGAACGCGACGATCACCGCCAGCAGCGCCCAAACCCAGGTCGGCTTCAACGTGCCGGCGTCGCCGCGCACGATCAGGTAGCCCGCCAGCGGCAGCATGGCCATGGATAGCGCATTGGCTCGAAAGGCCGCCAGGACATTTCCGTGCAAAAGCTGATGGAGCGCGCGTGTCGTCCCACAACCCGGACAGTATAGCCCGGTCATCTGGTGGAACATACATCGCGGATAAAACGCGGTGGTCGAGGGATCGAAAAGGAACAACACGCACCCGGCGGCCAAGGTTGCCGCGAGAACAGCGACGCCCGTGCGCCATCTACTGATGGTTGGCGGTTGAATGTTCAAAACCAGTCTCATACGAAATGAATGGACACAGGCAGGGACGCCTGTGCCACCGGATATTTATGTCGGCCATTGACGCCAATACATGTAATGCCGTCTCCACGGTCTCCACATGCCCAGCCGCACGCCGAGTATGAGAAACGCAATCAGCGCGGCAATCGACAGGATCAACCCAGCCACGGCGATGCCTTTGCCAGTTTGCCGGGTCGGATCGCGATTGATTTGCGACAGTCCGGTGCTGGAAAACACAATCCCCAGCACGCTTAAGACCGGACCGCAGCACAGCCAGCCGCCGAGCAGCGAGAGCAGCCCGAATACCAGCCCGGTAACAGCCAGGCCATTCGTCACCGGCCGAGTCGCGGGGGCCGCCGGTGGCGGTGGCGGAGTTGACACCACTGCGGCGGGAACCGGCGGCGAAGCGAATTCCGGGAATTGGCCGAGCGGCTTCCACTCCACGGTGCCTTCGGCCTGGGCCATTGTCTGGGAGTTGGCGCGCCCCTCGGCGATCCATTGCCGGATCTGGTCCGCGCTGACCGGGCCGTACTGACGGCCGTCTCCGCCGATGATCTTGAACATTGGTCTCCTGGCTCCCCTGGCTCAAGGCTGCTGGATTTTGGGAACGGTGGTAACGCTACGCCAGCGCCTTGCGCAACTCCAGCTTAAAGTTCTCGAGGCCCTGGCCCTCCAGTGCCGAGATTTGAATGATCTTCAGTGGGGCCGGCGTCCCGCCCGCCATTCCGCGAATGAGATTCGCGGCTACAAGTGGGGTGGGCATCCGGCCCGGCCGCGGCCGTTTCGCCCTTCGGGTACCGGTTCCTCCCGCCAACTTCCGCTTGAATGCCGTGAGGTTCTTCTTCGCCTCGGCCAGATCCATCTTGTTGGCGACGAGCAGCTGTTTCTTCCGCAGTATTTCGGGATTGTACAGCCTCAGTTCATCGAGCAACTGCTGGTAATCATCCTGTGGTTTGCGGCCATCGACGCCCGCCATGTCCAGCAAAACCACGAGCAGTTGGCAGCGCTCGATGTGGCGCAGGAAATCGTGTCCCAGACCTTTGCCCCTGTGGGCGCCCTCGATCAGCCCGGGGATGTCGGCGATGCGGATGCGGGCGAAATCACCGTAGTTCAGTATGCCCACATTCGGCGTCAGCGTCGTGAACGGATACGGCGCGACTTTTGGATGGGCGTTGGTGACTTTCGAGATCAGCGTCGACTTACCCGCGTTCGGAAACCCGACCAGGCCCACGTCGGCCAGTGTTTTCAGTTCCAATTCGACATCGAATTGTTCGCCCGGCTCGCCGTACTCGAATTCGCGGGGGGCCTGGTGCGTCGAACTTTTGAACACCGCGTTTCCGCGTCCGCCGCGTCCGCCTTTGGCCAGCACGAATGGCTGGGCATCCTCGACGAGATCGGCGATCACCTCCCGTGCCGATTCCGTGTCGGAGGGCGACACCACGAATGATGTCGGGGTCGGGAGTTCTTCTTGGACTTCGGCGTGGCCGCTGGGGGCAATGGGTTTGGCCGATTTGGCGCGCGATTCTTCCATCTCCCGCGCAATCTGTTTCGCCCGCCCCGGCGTGAACGGCATCCCGACGCTTGTCCGGGGATCAAATTCTTCCGTGGCGGCGGCCGGATGATACCGCGAAGGCGTGTGCGGCTTTACTGTCGCGGTCAGGCGAAACACCTGGGTGCCGATGGGCACTTTCACCACGACATTTTTCGCGCTGCGGCCATAACAATTCTTGCCGCGTCCGTGGCCGCCGTGTTTGGCCAGGAGCCGGGGCTGGTAATACAAATCCGAGAGGTCGGTGACGTTCTTGTCGGCGACGAGCACGATATCGCCGCCCTTGCCGCCGTTGCCGCCGTCCGGACCGCCGTGATCGACATACTTCTCGCGTCGAAAGGACACACAGCCGTTTCCCCCGTTGCCCGCCCTCACGTGGATTTTGACCTGGTCGACGAACATTAAGGGAAGGATAACCGCAAAAGCGGACAGCGGGAAGGCGAAAGCCGACTTATAAGCTTCCCTTCCTCTGCACCAGCACCTTGAACGTGGTTCCCATCATTTCCGGGTGAATGAGTTGCTGGATTGCGGCGCGTTCCTGGCTGGGTTGACCGGCAGAGCGTTCCACGATCCCGGTGATTTCGGATTCGCCGATTTTCAGCAGGTAGTGCGACTGGGTGGTGAAGAGCACGGTTTCCAGCCCGAGCTTCTTTCCGTGCTCGATCAAAGACGTGAACTCGACGTGAGCGGTGATGTCCTGCTCGCCGATGTGGGCATAAGGATTGGCGCTCCTGGCGTGCTGGTGGTAGCAGAGCAACGTGCCATCGCGACGGTGTGGCGCGAAATACTCGTGCCGCTCGTAGCCGTAATCGATGGTGATAATCCAGCCGCGTTTCAGTCGTTGCGCCACGTCCGCAAGCCAATCCAGCGCGCGCAAGTTTACCTCGGTGCGGTAGCCTTCCATGTGGCTGACGGGCAGGTCCTGCAGATACTCGGCGAGTCGGGGCGTTGACAGCGGACCGAGAACCTCGACGAAGTCGTTGCAGGGCGGGCGCACTGACGGCAAGCGGGGCGCCCCGATGTGGGAATCGGGGCAGGCTTGCCCGACAATTTCGGGCGGGCGTCGATCACAGGCAGGGACGCCTGTGCCACCAACAGGGGGCGCCGACCGCACATAGATTTCCTGCCAGGCTCCGTCCTTGACCTGTACGACATGAACCGGCAACGCATCGAGAAACTCGTTCGAGAACACGCAGCCAATCATCGAGTCAGGCAGGGGATCACCGGTTTCAATGATGCGATAGGACAAATCCGGTGCCGCCGCGAGAACGTCGGAGCGCAACTGACCGCGGTGGCCGCCGAATTCGACGACTGCGAACTCCGGCGGATCACCCAATTCTTTGCGAAAGCTCAGAAACTGCTTCGACAGGAGTTTACCGAACAGCGAGCCGACGCTGACGCTGGTAAAATAATCGCCTCGTCTGCCGATCCGTTCCCGCCCGGCGGTGTAATAGCCGTGTTGCGGATGATAGAGGGCCAATTCCATGAACCGGTCGAACGTGATCCGGCCGCCGGCCGCGTCGAGTTCGCGGCGGATATCGCGGTGCAGCTCCGGATTGCCGTCCACGCGCCAACGATAACCGAGCGGCGCGCGTTGATGAAGTCGAAAGAATAAAGGCGAAAGAACACTGGCGAAAACACACTTGAAAGGCGCTTGGGTTCTGCTAGGTTCCTTGTGAAATGTGTCACAAACTCTGCCCGCAGGCGTGACGGGCGGACCGAGGAGTGAATTTCATGGCGGAGCAACTACAACAATACGTGCCGGTCGGGCTGTTGCTGCTAGTCGCAATTGGGTTTGCCACGGCCACCATGCTGGCGCCCTTGATCATCGGCAAACCGCGCGTCCACAACCCGGTCAAGGACAGCCCATACGAATGCGGTTTGCCGCCGATGACCGAGGCGCACGCGCGGTTCAGCATCAAATTCTACGTGATCGCGATGTTGTTCATTGTGTTCGATATCGAAGTCGTTTTCATGTTGGGGTGGGCCGCGGTGTTCCGTGACATGATTCGGCCCGTTGCCGAAGGCGGCGTTGGAATCAAAATGCTGTTGGGCGCCCTGCTGTTCCTGGGCCTTCTCGAAGTAGGCCATGTTTACGCCTGGAAAAAGGGAGCATTGGACTGGGCCCCGCGCAAGGAAAACCGGTCCGAGTCTGAACTCACGGCGGCGGAGGCCGGGAAGAAACCGGAGTTGGTGGCGCGATGATACAGAAGTTGGACACAGCGGTTGACCCGAAGGTCGAAGGACGCGACGTGATTGTCACGAGGGTGGATGCCGCCATCGACTGGGTCCGCAAGAATTCCTGTTGGCCGATGCCGATGGGGCTGGCGTGTTGCGCGATCGAATTGATGGCGGTGGGCGCCAGCCGATTCGACATCGCGCGGTTCGGCTCGGAGGTGATGCGGTTCTCCCCGCGGCAATCCGACCTGATGATCGTGGCCGGCACCTGCGTGTACAAGATGGCCGGGGTGGTTAAACGCGTGTGGGACCAGATGCCCAACCCGAAATGGTGCATTGCCATGGGCGCCTGTGCCAGCAGCGGCGGCATGTATCGCAGCTACGCGGTCGTGCAGGGCGTGGACCATTTTCTGCCTGTGGACGTATACATCTCCGGCTGCCCGCCGCGGCCGGAGGCGTTGTTGGAAGGTCTGATGGCGATCCAGCGCAAGATCGCCCACGAGAAGGCGCTGGTGAACATGAAAAAGGGGGATGGTCCCGGCCTGTTTGCTCCGATCCACGGCCCGATCATCGTCCGCGGCGAACCGGCGCCGAAGTTGAAGGCGTGACGACGATGAACCTGCAAGCGGCCATCGACAGATTGAAGGTGCAATTCAGCGGCGAGGTTTCCGATCCGGTGGAATTTCGCGGCGAGACCACCCTGGCGGTGCCGCGGGAGAGAATTGCCGCCATCTGCGCATTCCTCAAAACGGAGTGCGGGTTCGATATGCTGACCGACCTTTCGGGAGTGGACAATTATGGCGAGGATCCGAGGTACGAGGTCGACTACCTGTTGTACTCGCTGGCGGAACGGTGCCATTTACGGTTGAAGGTGCGCGTGTCGGAAGACGACATGGTCGTCGACAGCGTCACCGGTGTCTGGCGCGGAGCGGATTGGCATGAGCGCGAAGCATTCGACATGTTCGGCATCCGGTTTACCGGGCACCCGAATCTGAAGCGCATTCTGATGTGGGAAGGTTATCCGTACCACCCGCTACGCAAGGATTTCCCCGTGGCCGGGCTGCCCGCCGAACTTCCCGAAACGGCCGTGAACGCGGACACCGTCCGGGCGGCGCCGATGTTGGGCGGGCCATTCGTCGCCACCAGCGGTGCACGCAACTCCATCCGACGTGAACCACGCCAATACGACACCATGGCGGAGCAAGAGGAAAAACTGGCCCATCCAACCAGGAAGGAACCCGTCTAGGCCATGGCGATGCAGCCAGAGATGGAGTTGATCGATTCCGCCGCTCGGGCCCAGCAGGCGATGGACGACGAGCTGAACGGCGAGAAGATGATCATCAACATGGGGCCGCAACATCCCAGCACCCACGGAGTGCTGCGCGTGGTGCTGGAGCTCGATGGCGAAGAGATCATCAACGCCTGGCCGGACATAGGTTACCTGCATCGCGGGGACGAGAAAATCGCCGAGAACATGACCTACACGCAGTTCATCCCGTACACCGACCGCCTGGATTACCTGGCGCCGCTGGCCAACAACGTGACGTACGCTTACGCGGTGGAGAAACTTCTGGGCATGGACGTGCCGCCGCGCTGCCAATACATCCGCGTGATTTGCGCCGAGCTGGCGCGGATCAGCTCGCACCTGATCAGCCTGGGCACCTTCGCCATGGACGTCGGAGCGATGACCGTATTTCTGTACACGTTTCGCGAGCGCGAGAAAATCTATGACATGGCCGAGTGCATCAGCGGCGCGCGGTTTACCACCAGCTACACGCGGATCGGCGGGCTGGCGCACGACATGCCGCCGGAATTTGTGCCGATGCTGCGCAAGTTCCTGGCGGAATTCCCCGCGACCATTGATGAGGTCGACAAACTGCTGACCCGCAACCGCATTTTCTGCGAGCGGACGCGCGGGATCGGCGTACTTACAAAGGAAGATGCGATCGATCTGGGCGTCACGGGTCCGTTCCTTCGCGGATCGGGCGTGGAATGGGACATCCGCAAATCGCATCCGTACAGCCGCTACGAAGATTTCGCCTTCGAAGTGCCCACGGGATCAGCGGGAGACAGTTACGACCGCTATCTGGTGCGGATGGAAGAGATGCGCCAGAGCGTGCGCATTCTCCAGCAGGCCATCGACCATCTGCCCGACGGCCCGGTGGATTCGCCGGATGCGAAGGTTTTGCTACCCCGCAAAGATGCGGTGCTGACGAAGATGGAGGAATTAATCCATCATTTCATCAATGTGACGGAAGGCATCAATGCGCCGCCGGGCGAGGTCTATTTTTCGGCGGAAAACCCCAAGGGCGAACTCGGCTTTTACATCATCAGCAAAGGCGGCGGCACGCCGCACCGTCTGAAGATTCGCGCGCCGTCGTTCGTGAACCTGCAAGCGCTGCCCATTCTGGCCAGGGGCCATATGATGAGCGACATGGTGACGATCCTCGCCAGCATAGATTTTGTAATGGGAGAATGCGACCGGTAGCCACAGATACACACAGGTTTTCACGGATGAATGACTTTCAACACGGTGAGATCACAGAACAGATTATCGGTGCGGCATTTGAAGTGCATCGGGTGCTGGGGCATGGCTTTCTGGAGAAGGTATACGAAAACTCTCTTTTTGCAGAGTTGTGTAAGCGCGGACTGAAAGCCGAAACACAGCGTGGCATCAAGGTGAAGTACAAGGATGTAGTTGTTGGCGATTACGTTACGGACTTGACCGTTGAGGACAAAGTGTTGGTGGAGCTAAAGACCGAAGAGCTGTACAACAAGATGCACGAGGCTCAGTTGTTGAATTATCTGAAAGCCACGGGCATGAAGGTCGGCTTGTTGGTCAACTTCGGCAAAAAGAAATGCGAATTCCGTCGCCTGGTCATGTGACCAGGCGACCCAATCCGTGTTCATCAGTGTGAATCTGTGGCTAATTTGACCGTACCTGCAGAATTGGAGCAGCAGATCGACGGGATCGTCACGCACTACCCGCCGGAGCACAAGCGGGCAGCCGTGCTGTGGCTGCTGCATCTGTTGCAGGCCCATTTCGGCCAACTCGGCAAGGAACAGGTGGAGTGGACGGCCGCCAAGCTCGGCTTGCAACCGATCAACGTGTGGGAGCTGATCACGTTTTACCCGATGTTCAGCGCGAAACCACGGGGCAAGTTCCACATCAAGGTTTGCCGGACGCTTTCCTGCGAACTCGGCGGATGCGGCAGCATTCTCCAAGGATTGCAGGACAAACTGGGCGTCAAGCTGGACGAGAACACCCCCGACGGTCTGTTCACCATTTCCACAGTGGAATGCCTGGCGGCGTGCGGCACCGGCCCGGTGATGATGATCAATGACGAGTTGTTTGAGAACCTCACTCCCGACAAGGCTGAGGCGATCATTGACCGCATCAAGGCGACCGGCAAGCTGGATGCCCAGCCCTTACCGCCCGTGTTGCCGGCTCATCCCTTGGAGAAGCGTGTCTTGCTGGCCAATATGAGCAAACCCGGTTACAAGGGGACCCTCGACGACTACCGTCGCCAGGGCGGCTACAAGGCGTTGCCGAAGGCGCTTGGCATGAAGCCCGAAGAGATCGTGGCCGAAGTCAAAAACAGCGTGCTCCGCGGACGCGGCGGCGCCGGCTTCCCCACCGGCATGAAGTGGGGTTTCCTGGCCAAGGGCACGGACAAGCCGATTTACCTGGTCTGCAACGCCGACGAATCCGAGCCCGGCACATTCAAGGACCGGCAGTTGATCCATTACGATCCGCACCAGGTGCTGGAAGGCATCCTCGTGTCCTGTTATGCCATTGGGGCGCACGTGGCCTACATTTATATCCGCGGCGAAATGCCGTACGGGGACAAAATTCTTCGCAACGCCATTGAGGAAGCGCGTGCGAAGAAGCTGCTGGGCAAGAACATCCTCGGCAAGGGGTTTGACTGCGAGGTTTACCTGCACCGCGGCGCGGGCGCGTACATCTGCGGCGAGGAAACGGGCCTTCTGGAATCACTGGAGGGCAAACGCGCCTATCCACGAATCAAGCCGCCGTTCCCGGCGGTGGTGGGGTTGTTCGGCTGCCCGACGATTGTGAACAATGTGGAAACGCTGGCGAACATTCCGCACATCCTCAACAATGGCGCAGCGTGGTTCAAGGCGATGGGGGTGGCAGGCTCAACCGGGACGCGGCTGGTCTGTGTGAGCGGCCCCGTGAAACGACCTGGATATTACGAATTCGAGATGGGCAAATTGACCTTGCGCCAAGTCATTTATGATCTGTGCGGGGGGCTTTTGGAGGGCCGGATACTGAAAGGCGTGGTGCCGGGCGGCAGTTCGATGCCGGTATTAAAAGCCGATCAGATTGACGTGGCGGTGGATTTCGAGTCGTTGCTCAAGGTCGGGACGATGGCCGGCTCCGGTGGGGTGATCGTGCTCGATGACATGACTGACATCGTGCAGGGCACGCTGAATGTGGCGCTGTTTTATGCCCACGAATCCTGCGGCCAATGCACGCCCTGCCGGGAAGGCACACTGTGGATGGAAAAAGTGCTCCACCGCATCAAACAGGGGCACGGCCGTCCCGAAGACGTCGATTTGCTTTGGGATATCGCCGACAACATTGACGGCAAAACCATCTGCCCGCTCGGCGAAGCAGCGGCCTGGCCTGTGAAGGCATTCGTGACCAAGTACCGAAGTGAGTTTGAGAAAGCATGCGGCAACGGAGGCAGCAATGGTCACTGAGAATTCCATCGTACCGGTCGAGCGGATTCAGAAATGCATTCTCATAATCCGCGGTCAGAGGGTCATGCTGGACAGAGACTTGGCGGCGCTCTACCGGGTCGAAACTCGGGCGCTCAATCAAGCTGTCCAGCGCAACATCAACCGGTTCCCCAGTGACTTTATGTTTGAGCTTACTCGCGACGAGATCAGGGGGATATCACAGATCGTGACATCCTCTGACATTAAGTATTCCAAAAGGGTTTGCCCCTTCACCGAACAAGGCGTGGCGATGCTCTCCAGTGTCCTGCGCAGTCCGCGCGCCGTGAGCGTGAATATCGAAATTATGCGCACCTTCGTCAAACTGCGGCAACTGCTGGCGACGCACGCCGACCTGGCTCACAGGCTGGAAGAACTGGAGAAGAAATACGACGCCCGGTTTAAGGTCGTCTTCGAGGCCATCCATCAGTTGATGTCTGTACCGGAGCCGTCGCGCAAGCAAATCGGCTTTCACGTGCGGGAGCGCAAGGCGGCGTATCGCGTGCGGAGAAATGGCGCGCGGCGATGAGCACAGCCTCTGTCATTCTGAGCAAAGCGAAGAATCCCAATCCTGCAGAAGGATTAAGGCATGCCTGACGTTTTCAAACTGACCATTGATGGCAAGGAAGTCGTGGCTCCGAAGGGCACAAACCTGATCGAGGCGGCGAAGCTGGCCGGCATCGAGGTGCCGCATTATTGCTATCACCAGAAGCTGGCGGTCGTCGGCAACTGCCGCACGTGTCTGGTGGACGTGGGGACGCCCAAAATGGGCGCCAACAAGAAGCCCGAGATTGGTCCGGACGGCAAGCCGGTGATCACGTTCGGGCCGAAGCTGGCCATCGCCTGCAACACGCCGGTGGCGGAAGGCATTGTGGTGCACACCCGTTCGCCGAAGGTCATCAAGGCCCGTGAGGGCGTGATGGAATTCTTGCTGATCAATCATCCGCTGGATTGTCCGATCTGCGATAAGGCGGGGGAATGCCGGTTGCAGGAATTCAGCGTTGACTACGGCAAAGGTCGAAGCCGGTTTGTGGAAGAGAAGGTCCTCAAACCGAAAAAGACAGCCATTGGCCCGAAGATTACGCTGGACGATGAACGGTGCATCCTGTGCTCGCGGTGCATTCGCTTTATGAAGGATGTGGCCGGGCAGGATTGCCTCGGATTCATCGATCGCGGGAGCTATTCCACGCTGACGTGTTACCCCGGCATGGAACCAAACACCAATTACGATCTCAACATCACCGATATTTGTCCGGTCGGCGCGCTCACCGCCAACGATTTCCGATTCAAGCAGCGCGTGTGGTTTCTCAAAGAGACGAAAAGCGTGTGTCCGAATTGCGCGACGGGATGCAATACCGTGGTCTGGTCGCGGGAGGGAGTGGTGTATCGCCAGACGCCCCGCGATAACGACGCGGTCAACCAATGCTGGATGTGCGAC
>Ga0187858_10005218_pt1 | contig 11930 bp, 11 predicted proteins | sample June2016WEW_8_15_FD_133015 | JGI IMG/M metagenome (GOLD analysis project Ga0187858, IMG submission 133015) | Peatland microbial communities from SPRUCE experiment site at the Marcell Experimental Forest, Minnesota, USA - June2016WEW_8_150 | ecosystem: Environmental > Terrestrial > Soil >...
GCAGCGCGGCGAAGATGGGGTCTGGAGCGTCACCACGGATCCGCTCGAACCGGATTTCTACGGATATTCCTTCGTGGCCGATAACGTCAATCTGGTCGACCCCTCCAATCCGGTCAAAATCCCGAACCTGCTCTCCAGCGCGAGCGAAGTGCATGTGCCGGGCCCGCCATCGCTCGCTTGGGAGGTCGACGACGTGCCGCGCGGCACGCTGCACCATCACTTCTATAAATCCGGCGTGGTCGGCGACCATCGCGATTACTACGTGTACACTCCTCCGGGCTACGATGCGCACGCCGCCAAGCCATACCCCGTGCTGTACCTTCTCCACGGTTTCAGCGACGACGCCAGCGCCTGGACGGCGGTCGGACGCGCGCACGTAATCCTCGACAACCTGATTGCGCAAGCGAAGGCCAAGCCCATGCTGATCGTGATGACGCTGGGCTACGGTGCGCCGGAGATCGTCTCGAATACGAGTCCGCCTCTGCGCGACCCAGCGCTCCGCCAGCGCAATATGGATAAGTTCCGCGAGGCGCTTTTCACCGAAGTGATCCCACAAGTGGAGAAGAACTACCGTGCCGCGCCGGACCGCAACGCGCGCGCCATCGCCGGCCTATCCATGGGCGGCGCCGAGTCGCTCTATACCGGCCTGAACGCGCTGGACCATTTCGCCTGGATCGGCGCTTTCAGCTCCGGCGGCCTTGGCGAAGACTTCAACGCCAGCTTCCCCGCGCTGGATGCGAAGGCCAACTCGCAACTGCGCCTGCTGTGGATCGCCTGCGGCACCGACGACCGGCTCATCGAGGCGAACCGCAAGTTCCGCGCATGGCTGGATGGCAAGGGCGTCCACCACACCGATATTGAGACGCCCGGCCAGCACACCTGGATGGTCTGGCGGCGCAATCTCGCTGCGTTCGTGCCGCTGCTGTTCCAGTAATTACGGTATCTGCGCGGAAGTGACGGTGTCATCTCTACGGCGTTGATGGGGTGGGACAGACGCTTTCGTCTGTCAACCCGTCGCGCGGTATGGGGTGGGACAGACGCTTTCGTCCTGTCAACCCGTCGCGCCGTAGCAGGCCTCCCCGGACCACAACCATCCGCGCTGGCCATGTAGATAGGGACACCCTCCGGGCCACGCGCCCCCTGATGCCGGCGGGATCAATGCGTACGCCGTGACAAGGTCCGAAGCATGTTCCGCCTCGGGGTCCTGCCGAGTCCAATTGAAGCGCACGCTGTCGTACGCCTAATGTGCCCACACGCAGGCTCTGCTCACGGAGGTAATCCACGTGGAGGCTGCAATAGAGTTCCGCAGTTGCAGTTTGCAGGGCGGCGGTAACCCTAGACGATCGGCCGCCGTGGCACGCCCGCGTCGCCCAATGCCAACAGCGCTGTGTTTCAATTCCAGACAATCGTCTCCGATTGATACACCACGCCCGGCAAGCGGCCCGCCCGGCCGAGGCGGCGGACTGAAAACGCGGGGGATGCGCGTACCATCACGGCCTGCCTTTGGCCCGGCTCGTGCCTGTCCTCAAGTAGCTTGCCTATGCGCAACCGCCTGCAGATTCGGGATCGCGCGTCACGCTGCGGCCACGCGGTGATCGAAGCGACACTGCTGGCGCCCTGGAACTTCTTCCTTTTTATAGGCGTCTTCGACATGGGCTTCGGCGCCGTGGCGTTGATCTGCACCGAAAACACGGCGCGCGCGGCGGTGTCCTACACGGCTTCGAGTGCGGGCACGGCGGCCGACAGCGCTGGCGCCTGCCAGTATGCGCTGACCGAGATGAATGCTATGTCCAACGCGCGCAGCCTGGGCTCCTGCGGTGCGTCGCCGCTGAGGGTGACGGCCACGTCCGTTAGCGGCGCCGACGGCTCGGCGGCGTCGCAGGTCACGGTGACCAATCAGACCATGAGCCTGATTCCGGTTCTGAGCCTGCCCGCGCAGTACACCATCACGCACACGATCCAGCAGCGCGTCAAGAGTGCGGCGCCATGAGGCCATCGAAGCTGTCGCAAGCAGGCCGCCGGGGTGACTCCTTGCTGGAGTTCACCTGGTGGGCATCCCCATGATCTTCCTTCCGATCTCGACTCTCGAGATAGCCCGCGGCATGTGGATTTACAACACGCGGGTGAACTCCGTGAAGGTGGGGGCGCGCTATGCCAGCGTACACGGCCAGTTCCCCCCTGCTGCGCCCAACACTTGCACGGTGACTGTGGCGCAGGTGGCCGCGCAGGTGCAGAACGGCGGCATCGAGCTCGACCCCACGCAACTCAGCCTGACCTTCACCACCCTAGGCGTCGCATCTGTATCTTGCGTTTTGAGCAATTGCCTGAGCAACTCTAGCGGGTGTCCGGATCCGGCCGGATACTCCATCGGCAACACCTTCGAGATCGACGCCACTTATCCGTTTACGTCAATGATCGGCATGTTCTGGCCCGGCCGCGGTTCCCAGAGCCCGATGGCGACCATCGATCTGCCGGCCTCTTCCAAAATGAGGATTCAGTTCTAAGGTATGCAACCCCCCAGGCCCCCACTTATTTTGCGCCTGTTGCCGTCCATGACCGACGTGGCGTTCGTCATGCCGCTGGTATTCCTGTTCGGCGGGATGAAGGGCGCCCAGACGCTGCTGGGGGATGGCGACACGGGCTGGCACCTGCGCACGGGCGAATGGATACTGGCGCACGGGTGCGTTCCCGACCGCGACATTTTTTCCTTCACCCGTTCCGGGCAGCCCTGGTTTGCCTGGGAGTGGCTGTGGGATGTGCTGTTCGGCTGGCTACACATGCATCTCGGCATGGCTGCCGTGCTGGTGGCCAGCAGCCTGGTGCTGGCGCTGACCTTCGCCCTGCTGTTCCGGCTGGCGCGCCGCGAGTCCGGCGACGCGTTGGTAGCGCTGGCCTTCACGCTGCTCGCCGCGGCAGGCTCGGCCGGACACTGGCTGGCGCGTCCCCACTTGTTCACCATGCTGTTCACGGTGGTGTTCTCTACCGTTCTGGAGCGCGTCGACAATGGCGACCCGGCGCGCACTCGCAAGCTGCTGTGGCTGCTGCCGCCGCTGACGGTTTTCTGGACCAATCTGCATGGCGGATTCTTCTTGGGTGTCCTGTTGATTGCCGTCTACGCGGCCGCCCAGTTCGCGGTGCTGCTCCGCCAAACCAGTGTGGAGGAGCGCCGCGCGGCGCTCCAGCGCGGGCGCCGCTACGGGTGGTCCGCTGTAGGTTGCGCCCTGGCGACCTTCGTCAATCCTTACTTCTACCGGCTGCACGTCCACATCCTGCAGTATCTCGGGGACGGGTTCTATCGTGGCAACATCATGGAATTCCAATCCTTGAACTTCCAGGGCGCGCAAGCCCGCTATTTCGAAATCCTGCTGCTGGTGAGCGCCGCCGCGGCCTTCTGGCGGCTCCGCCGCGGATGTCTGGCCTGGCCGCTGTTGTTCGTCCTCTGGGCGCATCTGGCGCTCTATTCCGCGCGAAACGTGGAGATTTTCGTGCTCCTGGCCACCGCGCCTGCGGCCGGAATCGTGGCGGAAGGCTTGCGCAACGCTCCGGCAGTGCGCTGGGCCGGCTGGCTGCGTCGCGGGCTGAATGCTCTGCGCGGCCTGACGCAGGATTTGAGCGCGTTCGATACTGTGCCCCGCTGGCATCTGACCAGCGCCGCCGCATTGCTGGCGCTGGCGGCGGTTCTCTACGCTCCGCGACCGCCCTCGCGTTACCGCCCCGAGTTCGATCCCAAAACCTATCCCGTGGCTGCCGCCGGCCTGCTGGAGAAGGCCGGACTCTACCGCGGCATCTTCACCGAAGACTTGTGGGGTGGCTACCTCATTTACCGCCAATATCCCCGCGTCCGCGTTTTCATGGATGGCCGGAGCGACTTCTACGGAGCGGAGTTCGCCACGCAGTACATCAAGGCGATGGGAGTGCAGGCCGGCTGGGAAAAGTACCTGGGACGCTACCGCGTGGACACCGTTTTGTTGCCGCCCGATGCACCGCTGGCCGGCGCGCTGAAACAGTCCAGCGCCTGGCGCTTGATTTATGACGATGGCGTAGCCTTGATTTTCCGGTCGGCCCGCGCCCCGGCCTTACTGCTCGAACCGGTTGCCGCTGGTCCTCCCGGCAGTGGCGCCAAAACCGCAACCATCTATCCAAGGGAGAAACGATCATGAGCACGTTCTGGACGCAATTCTGGACTGGCGATCGGGGGCAAGACCTGATCGAGTATGCCCTGATGCTCGCCTTTGTGTCGTTGGCCTCGGCTGCGCTGTTTACGAGCGCAGGGGGCAGCATCAGCACCATTTGGTCGAACAGCAATTCGCAATTGAGCGTCGCCGCTGGCTCTTAGGTCCCCCCCTACAGCTTCGTCGCCCGCCGGCCGATATACCCAATGAACCGTGCTGAGGCGCATAGGCGCCTTGGGGAAGAGGATTAGGGCCGGCTCAGGTGAGAGGCCTCCGGCGGGCCGCGCGCATGCGCGGAGCCTGCTGGGGAGAGGGCCCCTCGTCGGGTGGGTGGGCCTCCGAGTGAAGCATGAATCAACGACTACTTTCTGTCCTGGCATTTGCCTTCATCGTTTCGGCCGGCGCCAGCCTGTTGTTGTACCGGCTCTTAGGGGGCCGGGCGACAACCCCCGTGTCGCCCGCGAATACAAAACTGATTCTGGCCGCGCGCGTTCTGGAACCGGGCGCCCTGATCCGAGACGTCGATCTCCGCCTGGGCGATTGGTCCGGCACCGTTCCGGAGGGTGCCCTTCAGAAGAAAGAGGACATTGTCGGGCGCGGCGTGATCTCTCCCATTTTCAACAATGAACCGGTGGTCGAGAGCCGCTTGGCGCCCAAGGGCGGTGGCGCCGGTCTGGCGGCTCTAATCCCCAAAGGCATGCGGGCCGTGGCCATACGGGTAAATGAAATCGCCGGAGTCGCGGGCTTCGTGGTGCCGGGGATGCGTGTGGATGTGCTGGTGTCCGGCAACCCGCCGGGCGGCGCCTCGCTGGGAGGCGTAACCAAGACCCTGCTGCAAAACGTGCAAGTGCTCTCCGCCGGGCAGAACTTCCAGAAGGATGCGGAAGGCAAGCCGGTCTCCGTGCAGGTGGTGAACCTGTTGGTCACGCCGGAGCAGGCGGAGATGCTGAGTTTGGCCAGCAGCCAAACCACTATCCAGCTTGTGCTGCGCAATCCGCTGGACACGCAGATCGCCAAAACCCCCGGAAGCGCAGTCGCTCAATTATTCCATTCGGGCATGACGCTCGCGCCGGAGGCCACATCCGGAGCGCATGCGGCGTCCGCGCCCCGGCCAATGCTTCCGCCCGTGGCGGGGCCGGCGATTCCCAAACCCCGGATGGTCGAGGTGATCCTCGGCACGAAGCGGACGGAGACGCAGTTCGAGCCACGGGAGGTCCGGCCATGATACGAGGAAGCTCGCGAGGAAGCTGGTGGCTGGCGGCGCCTCTGGTATGGATGGCGCTGCCGCAGACGTGCGCCGTCGCCGCCGACGCGCGCCCGCCTAACTTGGTGGTCACCGTCGGCAAATCGATCGTTCTCGATTGTCCCGCGGATTTGCGCCGCGTCGCGGTCGCCAATGGAGACTTGGCCGATGCCTTGGCAGTGAATCCGCGCGAAGTACTGATCAACGGCAAGGCCTCCGGAGAAACTACGGTCATTCTGTGGCAACAGGACGGCTCGCGCAGTATGTACGACCTGAGCGTGCGGCCGAGCACGGCCCGCATCGAAGCCGTCCGCCGGCAAATCGAGCGCGAACTGGCCGGCCAGGACGTGGGCCTCGATCTCGAGGCCGACACGGTCTTTCTGCGGGGCACGGTGAAAGACCTCACCAGTGCCGGCCGCGCCCTCAGCATGGCGGCCACGCTAGGAAAAGTGGTCGACTTGCTGCGTGTGGAGGTGCCTGCCGCGCCGGCCCAGATCCTGCTCCAGGTGCGCTTCGCCGACGTGGACCGCTCGGCCATTTCCGCACTCGGCGTCAACTTGCTGAGCACCGGGGCGGGCAACACGATTGGCCAGGTCACTACCGGCCAGTTCGGACCGACGATCCCCCAGATTCAGGGCAACAGTGTCCAATTTACTCTGAGCGATGCGCTCAATATTTTCCTGTTCCGTCAGGATCTGAATCTGGGGGCCCTCATCAAGGCGCTGGAGACCCAGAGCCTGCTGGAATTGCTGGCCGAGCCGAACGTGCTGGCGATCGACGGCAAGCCAGCCAGCTTCGTAGCCGGCGGCGAATTTCCTTTTCCCGTGGTGCAAGGCGGCGCCACGGCCGGGGCGGTCACCATTCAGTTCCGCGAATATGGCGTGCGCATCAACTTTCTGCCCCGTGTAACCCTCCGCGGCACCATCCGGTTGCAGGTAGCTCCCGAAGTCAGCTCGCTCGATTTCTCCAATGCGCTGCAGTTCCAGGGTTACACCATCCCCGCACTGGCCACCCGTCGCGTAAAGACCGAGGTCGAGTTGGAGAGCGGCCAGAGCTTCGTCATCGCGGGCCTGCTGGACAACAACATCACCGAGACTCTCAATAAGATTCCCGGCATAGGCGACATTCCCCTGCTGGGCAAGCTCTTCCAGAGCCGTTCGCGTACGCGCAGCAACTCGGAATTAATGGTCCTCATCACACCGGTGCTGGTGCGGCCTGTCCCGGCCGGAGGTGCGCGTCCCGAGATCCGTATGCCTGCGGAGTTTATGAAAGATACGGCGCGGGAGGCGCCGCGGACTCCCGGCGCGGAGCTCACCGGAGCGGTTCCCGTGCCGCCGGCGCAGAAAGACATACCGCTCGAAGAGTTACTGGAACTTGAAAAACAAAAGGACGCGGCGCCGGAGTCGGCGCCGGCCCCGCGGTCCGGTCCGGCGACTGCGCCGGGAGGAGCACAGTAATGGCTTCACTCATTCTCGATCAGAACCCGCGCAAACCTGCCGCCATGCCCACCACCATCGGCCTGGCGATCGAGGCGCGCGAGTTGTGGGACCAAGTGCAGGCTGCCCTGCGGGGCTTGGCCGTCCGGGTGGTCATGGAACAGCGCGACCTCCGCAATTGGCCCTCGTTTCTCGAAAAGTTAGAGTCCCTGCGGCCGGAAGTCGTGCTGCTGGACATCACGCAGCTTTCCCAGCCGATCGAGGAAGCGGTGCGCGGAGTCCGCGGCGCTTCGCCCGATTCGATGTTGGTGGCTCTCCATATGGCAGCCGAACCGGATACCATTCTCACCGCTGTGCGCGCCGGCGCGCATGAATTTCTATACCCGCCGCTCGAAGGCAACCTGCGGAAGGCCGTGGAGCGCAAGGCCGAAGGGCGCGGCCGCGCGCGGGAGAACACCCGGCCGCCGGGAAAGGTCGTCGGATTCCTCTCGGTGAAAGGCGGTTGCGGCGCCACCACCATCGCCTGCCATCTGGCGGCGGAGCTGGGACGCCTCAGCGCGCAGCGGGAGGAGCGTAGCTTGCTCGCCGATCTGGACCTGGAATCGGGAATTGTGGGTTTCCTGATGAAGGTCAAATCGCCCTACTCGGTGCTGGACGCGGTGCAGAACCTGCATCGGCTGGACATCAGCTATTGGAACGCCCTGGTATCCACGGAGTGGCCCGGCCTGGAAATTCTGGCGGCGCCGGTCGGTTACATGCCCAAGGAGGCTGTCGCGGGGGAAGCCTTGCGGCAGGTCCTGACGCTAGTCCGCGCCAATTACGCCTGGACAGTGGTGGACCTGGGCTGCACCCTGAATCTGGCCACGCTTACCGTGCTGGATGAAATCGACGACATCTTTCTGGTCACCACCCTGGAAGTTCCGGCTCTGCACCAGGCCAAGCACGCGGTCCAGATGCTCGTGAACGCCGGCAACGGCAACCGACTGCACGTCATCCTGAACCGCACGCCGCAGCGTCCGGATGTGACTCCCGAAGAGCTCGAGCGCATCCTGGGACTGCCCATCGATACCATGCTGCCCAACGACTATTACGCGCTCTACGACGCGTTTTGCAAGGGCAAGCTGTTGCCGCCCGGCAGTCATCTCAGCCGGCAACTTTCGGCCTTTGCCCTGCGTCTGGCTGGAGCGCCAGCGGAAAAGGGCAAGCGCCGGTTCGGCCTGTTCGGATAAGTGAGCGCGGAAATGGGCAACGGATGGAACATCTCGCCGCAGTCTGCGCCCGACTCGGGATGGGTGGCGCGGCTTTTCCACACCGAATCCTACACGCCGGAATACCAGCAACTGAAATTCGCGCTGCATCACCAGTTGCTGGACCGCATCAACCTGGAAGCGCTCTCCTCCATTCCGGGAGAGCGGGCACGCCTGGAGATCCGGACCGCGCTGGTCCACTTGGTCGATCAGGAGAAGACTCCGCTCAGCCGGGCGGAAAGAGACCGGGTTGTCGAGGAGGTGCTGGATGAGGTCTTCGGGTTGGGCCCGCTCGAGCCGCTGCTGCAGGATCCCACCATCTCCGATATCCTGGTGACCACGCCGCGCCTGGTGTACGTGGAGCAGGCCGGCAAACTGCACCGCACGCCGGTGCAGTTCAAGGACAACGCCCACCTGCTGCGCATCATCGAAAAGGTGGTGGCGCAGGTCGGCCGCCGGGTGGACGAGTCGTCGCCGCTGGTGGACGCGCGCCTGCCGGATGGATCGCGGGTAAACGCCGCCATTCCGCCAGTCGCCGTGGATGGCCCTTTGCTGTCGATCCGGCGCTTCGGGCGTTACGCGTTGCGCCCCCAGGATCTGGTACGCAGCCTGACACTGACCGAGGGCATGCGCCTGATGCTGGAATACTGCGTGAAGGCCCGCCTGAACATCCTGATCAGCGGCGGCACCGGCTCGGGTAAGACCACGCTGCTGAACGCGCTCTCCAGTTACATCCCGGAGGATGAGCGCATCGTGACCATCGAGGACGCCGCCGAGCTGCGTTTGCAGCAGGTGCACGTGGCGCGCATGGAGACGCGTCCGCCGAACATTGAAGGACTCGGCGCTATACGCATACGGGAACTGGTGATCAACGCCCTGCGTATGCGTCCGGACCGCATCATCGTGGGTGAAGTGCGCGGTGAGGAGGCCCTGGACATGCTCCAGGCCATGAACACGGGCCACGATGGTTCTCTCACCACCATCCACGCTAACACGCCGCGGGATGCGGTAGGCCGGCTGGAGGTAATGGTCGGGATGTCCAACGCCAATATGGGCGTGCGTTCCATACGCCAGCAGGTGGCCTCCGCGGTGGACCTCTTCGTGCAGGTGTCGCGCTTCAGCGACGGCGCCCGCCGCGTCACGCATGTGACGGAGGTCACCGGCATGGAAGGCGATCTGGTCACCCTCCAGGATCTTTTCGTATTCGATAAGAAGGGGCTCACGGAAAAGGGGCTGGTGCGCGGCGGCTTCCGGGCCACCGGCATACGGCCCAAGTTCTACGAACGGTTGGCCGCCTGCGGCCTGGAACTGCCGGCGCACATCTTCGAGGGCTTCCAGGAGGTCGCCTAGCATGCCCGTTTCCTTGCCGCTGTTCCTGGTCCTTTTCACTTTTGTGCTGCTCTCCATCGCGCTGGGGCTGAAGTTTTATGAGTGGTGGCGCCAGCGCGAGATGTCCGCCATGCTGCGTACGGTCACCGAAGACCCCGCCGGCGGAAGCGCCAAACTGCTGCGCGACATGGGTAGAAGCAAGCGCCCCTGGCTGGAAGTGTGCCTCGAGCGCCTGGCGCTGTTGGCGAAGCTGGAAGGCCTGATCCGGCAGGCTGGAGTGAACTGGACGCCCGGAGGGTTCCTCTTGCTGGCGGCTGCCGGGGCGCTGTGTGGAGTGCTGTTGAGTGTGAAGCTCGAAGTGCTGTTCCCCCGGAGTTGGACAGCCCCCGCGCTCGCGGCTCTGCTGGCCGCGCTGCCGTATCTCTACCTGCGCCGCAAAAGGACGCGCCGGCTGGCGGCCTTCGAGGAGCAGCTTCCCGAAGCTTTGGACTTTCTGGCCCGGTCCATGCGCGCCGGACACGCCTTCACCATCAGCCTGCGTATGGTGAGCGAAGATTCCCCGGACCCGCTGGGGATCGAATTCCGCGGGTTGTTTAACGAGCAGAATCTGGGCGCCCCGCTGGAAACCGCCTTATACAACCTGGCGGAGAGGGTGCCGTTGCTGGACGTCCGCTTCTTCGTCTCGGCCGTGATCCTGCAAAAACAGACTGGCGGCAACCTGGGTGAGATTCTCACGCGGCTGGGGCACGTCATAAGAGAACGCTTCCGGCTCAAGGGGCAGGTGAAGGCGGCTAGTGCCCACGCCAGGATGACGGCCCTGGTGCTCACGATCCTGCCGGTGGCCACCACCATCCTCATGCTGATAGTGGCGCCCGGTTATTTGCAGTCGATGCTGGCCGATCCCGACGGCAAGATGCTCATCGCGGGATCTGTGGCCGGCCAGATCGTGGGTCAGTTGGTGATTCGAAAGATTATACGGATCAAGGTTTAACGCAAAGGACTCGATATGGCCTTACTGGTTTCCGTCGCGCTGTTTGGTCTGCTGGCGACCGCCATTACCGCCTACGGGTATGGGCGTTACGCCAAGCCCGCGCGGTTTCTTCAGCAACTGCACAATCAGCCGGTCGCGCAGGCGCTCGAGCACATTGGCCAGCCCAGACCGTCGGTGGTGGTGCGCCGTCTGCAGGCTATCGGGCAGCATGCGCCGGTCTCCCCGCAAGATATGCAATCCACGCGACGCCTGCTGATCGCGGCGGGATATCGTGCGGAAAGCGCCGTCGCGGTGCTTTACGGGCTCAAGCTGCTGCTGTCGGTGGCGCTGGCCGTCCTGTCGATCCTGTTCCGCAGTTCCATCACGGCGAACCCGGTCCTGCGTATCGTGCTGCCGGTGGCGGCTACCCTGGCAGGCTACTTTATTCCCAGTTTCCTGCTGGAACGTACGATTTCCAGGCGTCAGGAGCGGCTGCGGCTCTCGCTGCCCGATGCCTTGGATCTCATGGTGGTTTCCGTGGAGGCCGGCTTGGGCCTGGATCAGGCGGTGCAGAACGTCAGCCGCGAGCTGACCGTGGCGCATCCCGAAATCAGCGAAGAACTGGGGCTGGTCACCCTGGAGATGCGTGCCGGAAAACGCCGGGCCGAAGCGCTGCGCAATCTGGCGCAGCGTACCCGCGAACCCGAGCTGCGAAAGCTGACCGCCATCCTGATCCAGTCGGACCGCTTCGGGACCAGCATGGCGGAAGCCTTGCGCACGCATTCCGAGTTCATGCGCGTGCGCCGTCGGCAGGAGGCGGAGGAACGCGCCGCCAAGGTGGGGGTGAAGTTGGTATTCCCGATCTTCTTCTTCATCCTGCCTTCCATGCTGGTGGTAGCGGCCGGACCCGGCTTGCTGCAAGTTTTCAAGTACCTGTTCCCGATGATGAAGGGAATCCAATAAGAAAGGAGGGACGCCATGAGTAACATGATGTTTCAGGCTATTCTCTGGCTGGCTGCCGGCGTGGTGCTGGTGCTGCTGGTGGCGCGCCGCCGCAAGCGTAAAAGCAGCAGCCTGTAAAGGATCTGCGGGGGCGGCGCAGGCACGCTGCGGCCGGCCGCCCACAACCACCATAATTGGTATTTCGTGCCGCAACATATTTCGTGCCGCCGGACGCTCCTGCGGGCGCACGCGAGCTTTGTTCGCCTGATGGATCTTGGACATTTGCCGAACTCTCGCGCGGCGGGGCGGCCCGAACTCGGATCGCCGTGTCTCCGCATCGCCCCCTCGCCCACTCATCACATCGACGCCTTCTGTCGATGTTGGCTAGTCTGCTCTCCTACGCCTCGCTCCACTGCAAATAAGCGAGCGCTCTCCCAGCGTTTCCGGATTGTCCGCGGCGCCGGACTCCACCGTCAGCCGCCCCGCAAAGCCCCACTCCTTCATTGCCCGCAGCACGCGAAAGCGTGCGCCACGCGGCTCTCTGTACGCATCGCGGAAAAGAACATCAGTGCTCTGTTTTGTTTCAGACGA
>Ga0187858_10005227_pt1 | contig 11912 bp, 1 predicted proteins | sample June2016WEW_8_15_FD_133015 | JGI IMG/M metagenome (GOLD analysis project Ga0187858, IMG submission 133015) | Peatland microbial communities from SPRUCE experiment site at the Marcell Experimental Forest, Minnesota, USA - June2016WEW_8_150 | ecosystem: Environmental > Terrestrial > Soil >...
CAAAACGGAGTTTGTCTGCGGCACACCGCCGGCGAGGCTGCCCACCAGCAGCAGCCGGTAAAAGCGCTGGGGGCCAAACCCGCCGGTCTGCGAGCCGTCATCGAAGAAGCTGAACAGGCCGATGCCATTTGTGGGTGGCGGCGGCGGGCCGGTGTAAGTGATGATGTTGGTGAAGGTGTTCCACGCGACGGGCGGATTGAGGCTGCCCGTCCATTGCACCATGAAGATATCGTTGGTGGGGGCATACCACGTGAGCAGGAACCCATTCGTCCCGCCGATGTTGGTGTAGGTGATGCCGGAGATGAAAATGGGGGGCGGGGGCAACAACAAATGAAAGTCCACCGCGAGGGCGTAAGTCACGCTGAAACTGTTTGTGTTTTGCACGCCCAGATAATAAGTCCCGCCGGGCACCAGCGGCGGAGTGCCGGTCGTGGACAGGATGTAGGAGCCACTGGTCCCGCTGAACAGAAAGACATCGGTCGTGGGCGGCGCATTCGTGTCGAACCAGATGTTCAGCGGCCCGGTGGCGAACAGCAGACTGTTGGTGGCGAAATCCGCGTTGGTCGGCACGTTGACCGAAAAGAAGTTAGTGGCTCCGGGGGCAATGGTGTACGTCTGGCCGTTGATCAGGCTTTGCGCTATCAGGAGCAACCGGTAAAAGCGCTGGGGGCCAAACCCGCCGGTCTGCGAGCCATCATCAAAGAACTCGAAGAAGCCAATGCCGTTCGTGGGCGTAAGCGACGTGTACGTGATGATGTTGGTGAAGGTGTTCCACGTGACGGGCGGATTGAGGCTGCCCGTCCATTGCACCATGAAGATATCGTTGGTGGGGGCATACCAGGTGAGCAGGAAACCGAACTTCCCGCCGATGTTGGTGGCCATGATGCCGGAGATGACGATGGGCGGGCTGGCCGCGGTCAAATAATGAAAGTCCACTTCGATGGCGTTGGTGACGGTGTAACTGTTCGGGTTTTGCACGCCCAGATAATAAATCGAGCCGGGCACGATGTTCGTCGGCACGCTCGTGGTGGTCAAAATTGAAACGCCATTGGTTGCGGTGCCCATCAGCAGATAATCCGGCGGGCTTGCGCCGACGGGCAGGTTGTTTGAGTTAAACCACAGGTTCACCGGCCCGGTGCTGAACAGCAGGATATTCGTGGCGATGTCCGCGTTTGCGGGCACGAGGACGCCGAAATACGCGAAACCGCCCGGGGGAATGACATTCGTTTGCGGCTGGCCGCCGATGAGGGTGGGCGGTGGCGGTATGACATTGGTGTTGGCAAAGAGGAATTCCAGTTGCCAGCCCAGAAGCGTGCCGGCGTCGCCCGCGCGGTCATCCTGAATTTCCAGGGTCCATGTGCCCTTGCCGCTGGTGCCCTTGGCGCTGGTGCCGTTGATGGCGCTCATGTCCTCTTCCGGCTGGTAATACAGATTGCCGCCTTTCGCCCCGGACAGGGAGAAGTCATCCAGCAAAATCCCCGGCTCAATCCCGCTGATAGTCACCGGCGTCTGGGTCCAGGCGGCCGTGAAGGTGGCCCCGCCCGACTGCCAGGTGGTATTGTTGCCATAAATGACACTGGTGCCGACTCCGGGAATGGTGACGCTCGCCACGGCGAGGTTCTCCGGAGCCGAAACCTCGGAGCTCTGAAAGAATTTGCCCGCGCCGCCCAGGGTATAAATGGCCTTGATTTCACTCGCCGAAAGGGCGCGGTTGTAGATGCTGGGTTCATCAATCGTACCATCGAAAACGGCGGGGTGGTCGCTGGCCATGCCTAGTGGGTTGCCGGGATTATACCCCAGCCACAAATTGTAGCTCGTTTGTGGAACGATGACCAAATTAGTGCTGGCAGCAGCGACCCCATTCGTATAGAGAATCGCCACACCGGTCGTTTGGTTGTAAGTCAGCGCCACATGTTGAAAAGCATTCGCCGAGATCGCGTTTGGTCCCGTTTGGAAGACATTCGTTGAGTCAGTATTGGCATCCACGAGGTTGGCGGTAAGAACGCCGGGGGATGTTACCCACAAGTAAACTCCGCTGAGGCCGGTGGTTTGTGCATTGATAGCGTCGTTCCACTCAAAAACCGGATGAATAGCGCCACTGGTCACATCGGTGGGATTGATCCACGCTTCCAAAGTCAGTCCGGGTCCCGAACCAACGTCCAGCGACGAACTGGCGGGAATTTCCACGTAAGCGTTGGCGTCGCTGATTACGAAACCATTGCCCACCTTTCCGGCGCCATAGGTAGGATTCCCGATACCATCATTGACTCCCGCCAGTTCATTGGTCGTAGTGTTTTCACCGCGCCACCAGCCGACGACGCCCGGCCCGCGATAGTTGTAACTGAGGGTGTAGGTCACACCGGGGATGGTGGGCAGGTTTGTGGTAATGGTCCCGAGCACCAATGCCAGAAATTGGTTTCCGACCGGGGCATTGGGCGGGTCATTGACCACGCTCACCTGGTTGGTGGTCACGCCCCAGCCGGCCACGTTCGTGGGCGCCACATAATCCCCCGCCGCTGCGAAGTCAAAATCGCCCAGGGTGAAATTGGTCGTGAAATACACGGGCACAAACGGCGGCGGCGCGTACTTGATGGGCGTGGTTGTCAGGTTCGTGTTCTCGGTGAACGCGAGGTAAAGGAAGTGGGTCTGGGAACCGCTGACGGTGTAAGTCCAGTACGTGGCCTGGATCGGATTGCTGTTCGGGTTCATGACGACCGTGATCTGGGTGCTGGTGCCGGGGCCGAAGTTGAGGTTGAACTGACCGGGGCCGCTGATGAACCCGGTGTTGGTGAGCACGGTGCCCTCGTAAAATATTTCCATCTCGTCCGGGACGGGGAAGAAATTGTAGTTGACGGTGAACGAGCCGGCGGTTTCGCCGGTGTCAATGACGTTGGTGGAGGGCTGATAGCTGCCGGAAGACGATGCCGGGGCAAAGAAACTGTTGGTGATGGTTGCGCCGCAGCCGTTGGTACTGGTGCCGCCCCGGTTTTCCATCAGCAGATAGCGCGTGCCGTCCGGGGTGATTAAATGAAACACCAGGTCCGAAATGCGCGGATGGTCCACCCGCAGCCCCACGTTGAAGTCCTGGATGGTGTCCGTGTTCGGCACGTTGATGATCGAATACGACACCGCGTCATCCAAAATCGGCACCGGCCCGCTCGAACGATAATCCACCGTCGTAATCGCCGACTGCGAGAAGTTCAACTTGGCAAGAATATAAAGGTTTGTCGTCGTAGCGAGCGGGTTGCCGAGCGGGTTGTAAACGACATACCAATAACGTCCCGGCGTCAGCGGCGGACCCACTGAGAGCGAATTGCCCGGTATAACACCATTGGTCAGCCCTGCTGGCCCCAATTCATTGGTGTCGGTCGCTGGTGGAAGTGGTGGAACCACATTTGGCACTGGTTCGACAAAGAGTTGCATTGGTGCAGGAAGGGGCGGCGGCAGATTCGTCGCAAACACCGTAAAGCTGGTATAGCCTACCGGCGCGTCAATGTAATCCCGGTAAGACTGGCCCGGTTGGAGTGTGATGTAAATGCCGTTGGCGGCGTTTTGGTGAGGTGTAATGGTCAGACTGTAGTTCGACACGTAGCCGGCCTGGGTCGGGTGCGTGTCCGCTTCAACCAGCATCCACGGGCCGATGCCTTCCTTGCCGGTGAAGTTCAGCAGACTGCCCGGTCCATCCGACGCCCGGTTGGTGCCGCCCGGAAAATCATCATAGCTAAAAGTGAAAGGTCCCGGCGCACCGCCGAACTCATCGTGGTTGTTGAGCACCGTCCGGACGCCGTTGTGATTGAGCGTGCCGATGAGGTCGCCATAATTCGTGTGAACAATCGCGTCGTTCGCGATGACCTGATTCGCGGTCATCGGATAAATGGCCAGCCCGAAAATGTAAGCGATGCCCGGGTGCGGCAGGTTGCCGTCGGGGATGTTGACCGGGAGTAGCTGCCCATTGACGGTCTGAACGCCGTTATTCAACGTGCTGAACGGCGTCTGGCTGAAGATGGGCAGAAAATCGTATTCCGATGCCATCTGGCTCTCCGACTGCACGCCGATGTAATAGATTTCCTGGGGCTGGGAGTTCGTGTCCGCAACGAACTCGGTGCCGCCGCGGCTCAATGACGCGCCGTTGAAGACCGGCGGAATGCCAACTGATAATCCAACCTGGGTGCCGTGGACGCAGTTGGAAATCGTCACCGGGTTGAGATTCGTCAACCCCGAATCCGTAGTTACATACACGTCAATGTCCGCTTCCGGGGTGGTGGCGTTGGCCGTCGAATCCGCAAACACACCCATGCGCGGGATGGAAAGCGTGTCCGGCAGGAACGTGATGAAGGCGGCGTTGGAATAACCGAGCGTATTGGTAATCACATAAAAATGCCACTGGTTGGTCTGACCCAGCGTAAGGATGGCGTTGGGGGCAAACCCGAAATTGGTTCCGGTAAGAATGGTATTGGTGCCCAGCAACGGCGAGCTAGCGCCGACGAACTGGTTGAGCAGCGGCGAATTGGTGGCGACGAGAAAATTGATCTGCTGGTCGCTTGTGGGACTGGTGGCAATGCCGGCGTCGGTCACCGTCATCGCATTGGTCACTTCGCCTTCGCCGCACGAAATCACCAGCGCAAAATCCTGCACGATGTTGTTCGTCTGCGCGGTGACGGCGTTGACGTTCACGCCGCGGCCGATGACGGTGATGGAATAATTCGTGCCCAGTTGCGGCTGCGACGAGATGAAAACATTCTCGATATTGTTGATGTTATCAAAATTGGCCGGGTCGTTCGTGCCATGGGCGTTGTTGAAGGGAAAGCTCGAGCTCGCGCCGATGTCGTTGCCGTAGAAAATAACGGGATTTGCCGGGTTATCGAGATTGGTCACGACGAGGTCGAGATTGTTGACGAGCTTGACGGCGGCGGCAGGGTCGCCGGGCGGGTCGGTCCAGGCCAGCGTCACGCGCAACGGATACGCCTGCGCGCCATTGGTGGGATTGACGCTCACCAGGAACGTATGGCGGTCACCGGTGGCCAGCGCGTTGGTCGGGCTTGGTCAATAAAGAAGCTGGAGCAGCTTGCGTTTGGGCCGGATACGTTCGTCACGCCCGACGGCAGCGAGTCCGGCAGGCTGATCAAACCCCAACCTTCGGGGTTGTTATTGTTTTGGACCAGCAGGTTGTAACCCTGGGTGGGACGCGCGCCATTGATGAGCAGGGCCTTGAGCAACGCCGGGCTGGGCACGGTTCGCAGCGTGTTGGTGAAGTAATCGTCTATCAACGCCAGCACGCCGGACACGTCCGCCGCGGACATGCTGGTGCCGGTTTCATAACGGTAATACGGCCCCGGCCCGGTGCTGTTGGGGTTGGGCGTGCCGATGAACTGGTTCAAATTGCTCAACACCAGTTGCGAGTTGCCGGGGTTGTTGGTTGTGAAGATTTCGGTAACGACATCCATAGTGATCGGCTCGCTGGTGCTGTTGCTGATGGCGTAGTAGAAAGCATATGAGTCACCATATATGCTTTCGGTGTTAAGGATGTCGGCAATGGTCAGGCCGCCGTCGAGCGGGATGGAAACCTGGTTGTTGGTTGTAAAATGATCGTAGACTGGTGTTAGACTCAGCAGTCCGAAATAGATCGGCAGATTGGGAAACGGAACCGGCGAATCCCCGTTGGGAAGCAACTGGATGGTCACTTGAACGGTATTCGTAAACACAGGCGGAAATGTATTTGCTCCCAGCCTGTTCGGCTTGATGGGTGCGATGTGGTTAATCCCGACGCTGATGTTGGTCGGGCTGGCAAAGAAAAACGTCCCGATGTCCCACTGGCTGGAGCGGGTGGAAACAATAAACGTGCCCGGCGCCACCACGTCCGGCTTGAACCGGCCATAGGTACCCTCCGTCAGGATGCCCACGTTGCCGCGGCCGGAAGAACTGTAGACGCGGGAATCGGTGCTGGTTTCGTTGAACCACGGAGTGGTAACTGTGCCATCCGCATTGGTCACCTGATTGTTAATGTTGCGTAACTCCTGGATGGCGCCCACGGTGATGACGTTTTTGGCCGTGGCGGGCGATTCGATGCTGTCGGGCGTGCCGTTGGGTGAACTGTCCGTGTCGTCGCCATTGCCGTCGTTGCCCGCCGAAAACACGAACAGCACCGGCTGCGAGCCGGTCACCTGCGCCAGCGCATCGCGCACCGCCGCGTCGTAGCTCGCCGCCGCCAGGTCATAGTCATTGTCGCCATCGTAATTCCAACTGTTGTTGGAAATCAGCGCGTTCCTTTGCGCCGGTGTTTCCTGCAAATAACGGTCGGACGTGGCGTTGGTATCACCACCCAGGGAACCTACCGAAATCAATTGGGCCGCCGGCGCCATGCCGCGAAATTGGCCGACCGCCGCGAAACCGTTGGTGCCAAAGGTCGAACCCGGCACGTTGCTCACGGTCGTGGACATCGCCCCGTTACCGGCAATGATGCCCGCCACATGCGTGCCGTGGCCGTCGGTGTCCACGAGGCTGGTTGGCAGATCGCCGGACACCCGGGGCAACAAATCCGGATGCGTTGCGTCAATGCCCGAGTCGTTCACCTCCACGAGCACATTCGCCCCGGAAAGATTCATATAATTGTTGGTTGTTTGCGCATTCGCCGCCACGCCCACCGTCGCGCGCGACAAATCGTTCGCCGGGACGCGCTTGTAGGACGGCTCGACAATGTGCACCGTGGGAATTTGCGCGACGGCGGTCACGTCGCTCACGTTCTGCAGGACGAACAACGGGCCGAGCGGGGTGGTTTCTTCCGCAACGACGGTCACGCCGATTTTTGCCAACGCGGTTTTGGTGGCGTCGGCCGTGCCCGGAAACGCCGCCACCTTCAATTCACCCGCCGGCTGGTTGTTCGCCACCGCCGCCAGCAGCGACGAACTCAATTTGTAATATGGCTCGTAGGGAATCACCGAAAATCCTTCCGACGCGATGCTGTTCGCGCCGCTCGCGGAAAGGTTCACGAGGTAGGCATTGTTCGGGATGTAGGAAACGATTTGCGCGCCCGCTGCCGCCAGCGTCGCCCGGAAGGCATTGTCAATCGGGCCGTGGGCCTGGACGATGTAAGCGCCCGGGTCGCCCGTGGCTTGCAGGTTTTTGGGAATGGCCAGATCGAGTTTGGCCTCCGTGTCAATGAGCGCGTTGGCCAGCAGTATCGCGTGCGGATCGCGCGTTAATTCGCCGATGGTTTTGGTGGTGTTGGCCAGGCGAAAACGGAATCGGTATGCCCTGGCCCGGGCGGCGGCGGCGGCCCGGGGGTTGTTGGTCGAGAGAAAGGTCAAAGGCGTGGCCTGGGCCACGGTCGGGCCGGAACGGACCGTCGGGGCAACCGCTTTGTGCGGACGGTTGGACCCGTCCTCCGTAGCAATACTGCGGAGGGTGGACGAGCCGGCCCGGCCATTCCCACGCGGCCAGAAGAACCACGCGCCCGCCACCAGCAGCAGGCACGCGGAAATCAGAATGATGCGGCGCGAACGCATAAAGTTGGTCGGTTAATATGTCATACAGCGGTCAACAAAGCGAGGCATACACTGCCCCTCACCTTGACGCTCTTCCCCGGTGAGAGGGAACAGCCGTTCACTTCTCACGAAATTTCTGATGTCACCCGATTCGCCAACTGACTGGCGACGATTCTCCCTCTCCCGCCGGGAGAGGGCCGGGGCGAGGGGAAACAAAATCAACGATTTCATCTTCTTTGTGTCTTCTTGTCTTTGTTGTTCACAATCCAGGTAGGGGCATCTCGCCGAGATGCCCGTGCGGACGGCTCGGCGAGCCGTCCCTACCACATTGTTTTTCGTATTTCGTGTTCGTGTTTGATATCTTGTCGGTTAATCCGGCGGCAAAGGGTTGAAACTTTCCACTACCACGCGCGGCGCGGACGTGCCCGCGCCGTCCACGCGCACCACCGCGCGCGCGGCGCTCTCCGCCACCACCTGATAATTCGTGCACATGCCGAAATAAGTTCCGCCGGTCACCAGCGAATTGGGCGCCGGCTTGAGCGCCTGGCCGTAGCAATAAATCACGTAACGCGGCGGCCCGGCGCGCAACAGCGACATCACCTGCTGCGGCAGCCATTCATACATCTCATCGCTGATGCCATATTGCTGTTGAACGCCATCTCCGACTCCATTGGTAATCGCATTGAGGAACGGCGAATACTGAGTCAGTTGCGGCACGGAGAGAATGTAGCCAACGTGCTCAAAAGCGCCTTTTACGCCATCCGGATTCGTGAAATTCGTGCGCGTGTTGTAAATGCCCTGCACCAATTGCCACAGCGCCGAGTTCGTGCCCGGTCCCGCCGGGGAAATGGGGTAGTCCGTGTAAGTCGTTATCGAATTAGCGCCCTGCCGAAACGTGGGCTGCAAAAGCGTGTTATCGCTCGCATTGTTGTAAAGGACCATGACGCCGCTGAACAAGGCCGACCACGCCGCCAGACCCGCCATCGGGTCGAGCTTGTCAGCCGCCACGTTGACGGAAAGCTGGCCCCGCGTGGCGTTGTCGTTGAACGCCGTGGTGAATACGTCGAACAACAGCCAATCCTTCTTCGGCGCGGTATTGGCGGCATCAAACGGATTCACATTGCCCGTCCGGTCAATCCAAAGGTTGGTGCCGTAGTTGCCGAACATGTTTGTGAAGGACAGGACATCCGATGCCTTGAGATAAACCGTCTGCCACGGCGTGCCGCGGTGGACGCGGCCCAGCCAGCCGACCGTCGGGAATCTGTTCGTCGGGAAATTCCAATCATCCGAGCTGTAAATCAGCGGGTCCTTGATGGCGAGCGTGTAGGCATTGGTGTCTCCGGTGGCGCCCCACGGCCGGTAACGCTGGTTCAACTGGCCCAGATTGCCCGGCCAATTCAGATAGACCCGCAACCCTTGTCCGGCGGTGGGATCTGTCAAGTCGCTGGCCAGGTAATGCACCAGCGGGTCATTTGCCTGCCAGACGATGTCTTGCACGACCAGCGCCGTGGGCATGTAAGGCATTTGCATGGCATTGGTCATCAGGGCCGCGCCGATTAGATTCTGGTCGGGCACATATCCGTCATACGTAATCTCTGAATCCGGGCCAATCGTGAAGGCGCGAAAAGCATTCATCGCATCATAAGCCATCTTCTGGTCGCCCCATAAGGTTTGAGTCCAGGTTGGATTTCCGTTTCCCTGGGAGATGGCATACTGGTTGGCAATTCCGTTGGGAGCACTGGTAGGGCTAATTTGGTTCGTGTCCCATAGATCATTGTAGTTTGTGGTCGGGCTCGTGTCATACCCCCTCTGGATTTCCGCTGTCAAATCCCGAAGGCTGTTCGGCCCGGCCAACTGCACGTAATCAATGACCTTCCCATTGTTCGGATCACTGGTGTCCACCATAATCAATCGCAGGTTATTGGCCATCGTCAGCCACCAGTGCGGTTCCGGATATGTGCCAAAGCCGGTGCCAGTCGTTTCATACCACAAATCCAGATTCGTGGTCAGATAGGGAGAGTTGCCGTTGAACATATACCGCGAATCCGGTATGGCGGCAAAGTTCGTTGGTATGATTCCCAAACCGGATGGGTCCGGGAAATTGGTCAGGAATGAAAGCGGAGCGAATTGACTGCCGGGAATGTAACCCTGCCACGAGTTGGTCGTCACCGATACGCTGGTGAACAGATGGTTGCTGAAGCCGTTGTTAAAGAGCTGTCCTCCTTCGCCCATCACTTCGTCGTTGGTCAGTATCATCGTCAAATCATCGGTGATGTAAATGGTGAGCGGGCGGGTGTAATTGGAGTGGTAGGAGTTCCAGCATTCCACACCAAAATGGTTGCTGAGGCTCAGATTATACATCACGTAATAGCCCCAGAATGGACTCGACGGGGGCGGCGCCGGCGTCGACATATTGGTGCTCTGGCGGGTGACCATCAGCTTGCGCGTGAGCCGGAAGGCGCTCTCCATGTAGAACTCGTTGAAGTTCGGAAACCCTTTCTTCGCGCCAATAATCCACGGCACGCCATACACATTCACCGGCATGTTGTGGACGGCAACGTTCGTCGTGGCCAAAGCCGAAGCGTTAACGGGGAGAGAGAGTTGAAGGTCGTTGACTACGCCGTTGACTACGTTGACCGACGTAACTTCAGCATAGCCGCTGACAAAGAGATTGGTACCCATGCCGCGAATGCCCGCACTGTTTGCATCCCGCGAAAACAGCGGTCGGAAGACGTGCGGATAATCCGGTGAGCCGTTGATGCTGTTGTTCGTTGTTGCGTCGTAAATATTGGCCGCCAGTTGGAGCAGGCGGTTGACGGCGGGCGTATAGACAAACTGGTTGTTCACCCAGACCGGAATGTTCGTGATGCCAAACGCAGGCACCTGGTTGGTCATGCCATAAAACGGAACGTTGGTGAGACCAAGTCCGTTGGGCGCGTTCCAAATATAACGGCCCTGCGCATCAACATAAGAGAAGTAATTCGTGTAGATACCGTAATAAGTCGCCAGATAATTGGACTGGTCAACATAGATCCAGTTGGTGACAGCAGTGTAATTCGTGTAATAGTCGAACGAGCTTCCCTGGAACCAGTTGCTGCTGTAAAGGCGCAGCATCCGGTCGGCCGCCGCCAGGAAGAAATTGGTCGTCGTCCACGGAACGAAATTGGTTTCTGCGCCGGGCATGACGGCGATATTGGTGATACTTCCGTTGCGGTCGGTTTGGACGACGGCGTTGGAATAATTGAGGTTGATTTTGCCCGAGTCCGGCACGGAATCGGAACCCAGCTCGTCGAGCATCCGGTAAAACGTGTAGCGGTCGTAGGTGGGAACGGTGGTGCCGCCGAACGTATTCGTGCCGGCGGCGAGCAGGCGGTCGGTAAAACGGGGCACGGCCGCGCCGATTCCGGTTTTGTTGGTGTCAAACAATTCCTCCGGCGTGAAGAATTGATTGGTGTTGTCCGCGCCCGCCCACGGCAACTGGGGTCTGTCCGGGGAGGAAAATTCGTTGGTATTCAAGGTCGTCATCAATGGCCCGTCCGAATAACCGTCAATGTTGTCGTATAAGAACGCGAAGTGTCCGAGACCAGCGACGCCGTATAAACTGTCCACCGAAGCGAGTGAATTGTAATCGTTCGCGTAACGGTAAGCCAGCAGCGCCCGGGCGTCGTCAAAGGCGTAACCGTGATTATAATTTTTAGGTTCGTTGTATTGGTAATAAGTCGGAGCGCTGGGTTGAACATTGGGCGGATCGATGGTTTCACCCCACTGGTTGGTGTTCAAGTCGGCCAGAAACGCGGCCAGATTGATTTCCCAGGAGCCAACGCCTTGATTGCGGAAATAGCCGTCGCCGTTCGCCGGCGGGTTAATCGTAATCGGGATGGATGATGGCGCACTGGGTTCGTTGAGGACCTGGTTGTGAATGGCGTTGAGGTCGAGGGTGTTGCCGACGGGCACGGCGATGAAGGCGTAGCGCGACACAAACCGGTTGTTCGGCCCGTGCGGCGCGTCGGGGTGGTCCAGCACGCCGACCCACTGGGGGTCACCGACTTCGGGAATGGTGCCGTTCGTCACGCCCAGATAGTCCACGTTGGGCACGTTCGTGCGCGTATCCTCGAATCGGCCGTTGCGGTTGAGGTCGAGATAAAACCGGTTTTCGTTTGTGTGGAAGACGAGGTTGGTCATATAGACCGGCACGCGCGGGAGAAAAAACAGATTGGCGAAATCCTGATTGAGGTCGTCGGCCTTGAACGCCGCTCCGTTGTACGTGTAATCGAAATTGACGTTGGTGGGGTTGGCGCCTCCCGCCGGATTAAAACCGTAGCCATTGATGTAGTTGGTGGAGACGAGCAGGCCGAAGTTGTAGGCGGCGACGTTGGTGGTGGCAAAGATGTTGACGACGATTTGCGCCTCGGCATTGGCGAGCGCGGCGTC
>Ga0187858_10005230_pt1 | contig 11911 bp, 16 predicted proteins | sample June2016WEW_8_15_FD_133015 | JGI IMG/M metagenome (GOLD analysis project Ga0187858, IMG submission 133015) | Peatland microbial communities from SPRUCE experiment site at the Marcell Experimental Forest, Minnesota, USA - June2016WEW_8_150 | ecosystem: Environmental > Terrestrial > Soil >...
CCAAGGTTTAGGGCGGCCCGCGTGTTATTTCTTGTTAAGAAGAGACACAGCACGACAACCGCCACTCGACAAATTCTGCCTCGTCAACAAGAGCACGGCGTAGAGGTGCCGGCCGGCCGGCACAAGTGCCGATATTCCGGCACGGCTCTGTCATTCGAATCTCCGCCTCAAGCAAACTTCCTCGTGATGTTCCCACGTAGTCACTGGACCATCATGCCCAAAATGGTTCACTCTTCAGTAGCACTAACGCAAATCGTTGTCAAGATCGATTTCAAAAGTAATATAGGAAGATTCCTGAGACAAGGTGTTGTCGTTGTTGTTGCTGTCCTGAAAGGTGACACTGTGAAACGTGGTTCGAATCCGAAGAGCTAAACCATAGGGCGCGACAGATTATGCCGCAGCAAAGACTTGCGTTGGATTCCGTTTACCTCTCAGACCTGACAGTCGGCCAGTATCGCAATCTACTTGATCTGGCACAGCTAGCAGTCAGCCACCCAACAACAGATGCTCTTTTCCCCACCTTGGCACTCCGCCTGCGGCATTTCTTGAATTTTGACGTTGTCACATTGGGTCTTTACGACTCAAGTACGGAAAGCATCCGTCTGGACATTTGGAATGCGAGCGACGCGCAGAAAACATGTGAATCCATTCCCGTTCACACTTGTGCAAGCGGATGGGCCTGGAGGAAGCAACGATCCGTACTAATCCAAGATTTGGACGCCGAACCCAAGTTGCCTGTCTTCCTAGGGTCGCTTCGCCAGCTCGGAGTTCGTACTTACTATGTCTTTCCCTTGACGACAAGGCGTCACAAGCTGGGAGCAATAGGCTTTGGCAGCTTGCATGTCATTCCCAAGATGAATGCGATGCTTGACATGTTGCGCCGTGTGGCGGCAATGATCGCTCAATTCCTGGACACCAGACCTTCATCTGATGGGTTTATAGCGCGGACAGATTGCGTCCAAACCACCTCGGTCGTAACGCCAGGACCCGAACAAGCACTCCAGGATCTCGATCTAACCGATCAGGCGAGTCGGGACGACGCTGTCCACGGAATCGTGGGGAATAGCGCTCCCTTACAAGAACTGCTAGGACAGGTGAGGACGGTGGCTGCCACGGACGCGACGGTGCTGCTGCTGGGAGAGACAGGTACCGGCAAGGAGTTAATTGCACGTGCTATTCATCGGCTCAGCCCGCGGGCCGACAGCAAGTTTGTTAGCGTCAACTGTACTGCGATTCCGACAGAGTTATTGGAAAGCGAGCTATTCGGACACGAAAAGGGGGCATTTACTGGGGCGATCAATAGGCACGTCGGTCGATTGGGACTAGCTGACAGAGGAACTCTGCTATTGGATGAGGTGGGGGATCTTCCGAGTGTAATTCAGCCGAAGTTGTTGCGGGTGCTGGAAGACAAGGAATTCGAAAGCCTCGGCAGTAACCGGACTGTAAAGGTCGACGTTCGGCTGATCGCAGCCACAAATCAGGACTTGTGTCGGAATGTCGCCGAAGGTCGATTCCGCGAGGACCTGTTCTATAGACTCAATGTCTTCCCGATTCTCGTTCCCCCCCTACGGGAGAGAAAAAGTGACATTCCTGCCCTTGTTCGGTACTTCGTATCCAGATACGCAAGCGAAGCGAAGAAGTCGATTACGACTATCCCTGCCGAAGCAATGGATGCCCTTCTGAATTGGGGCTGGCCGGGGAACATTCGAGAATTACAAAACCTACTTCAGCGATGCGTGATTTTGACGAACTCACCAGTCCTGCGGGTTCCACTTGGCGAACTGAGAAGGGATACAAAATCATCCTCTGGCAAGATGTCCCAAGAGATCGAGCGCGAGCTCATCCTTCAAGCCCTGAAAGAGGCGCGCGGAGTGATAGCTGGCGCATCGGGTGCAGCCAATAGACTGGGAATGAAACGCCCAACCCTCTACTCGAAAATGAAAAAGCTGAACATTAGTCCGGTTGAGTTCCAGGACTAGTTGCCACTGTGCGTACGAATGCCGGACATCTTCAGGTATTCGTAGACTTGTAGTGGCAAATCGAAAAACGGCACAGACCGTGTCGAAGTGTCGAGTCCGCGGAACTTGGTCGACAGTCGTCCGACACCACTCGGCGGTCCACCGATACAGGCTAAACCCGTAGTGTCTATAACTTACAAGCGACATCAAACGGAGGGCCATTTGCTCAGGTCCCCGAGGTAGCCCGTGCGGGATCAGCCACGCCGAAGAAGCCCTCATTCGCCGAAGCGATACTTTGATGCCGACAAATCGGCTCGACCCCATTATCACTGGGCTCGGTTTCGCTCATCGGTCAGAGTGAACTCCTCCACGACCGGCGTTGTTTGTCCTGCGCATCGAGGAATCCGAATTCCATGGACCTCGGGCGGCAACTAGGTTTCCGGGAGGATCATGGTATCCACGTGTGCTAACCCAGCCTGCAACGTACCTTTCCGCTATTTTCGCAGTGGAAAGATCTTCATGTTTGAGGCGAACGATGTGGACACTAGATCGAGAACCGATCCTCCACAACGCAGAATCGAGTACTTTTGGTTGTGTCGGGAATGCGCCCCGGCCATGCACTTGATGCGAACGACGGACGGAGCAGTCACTCTCTGTCAACCTCCCCGGCCTTCTGATCCGCTTGTGGGTCTAAGAATCGCCTTTGCCGGTGAAGTGACGAGCCCCGGACTTAGAACAGCGAAAGAGTTGGATCTCAACTTAACGGAGGCCCGATGTGTCGAATCGTCTGTCTCTCGACAGTGTTGACACTCTGCCACTGAGGCCCCCAGGCCGTGTTTTCTACGGCTCACCTATTCCTCGGAGATGGAAAGGTACATGCAAGGCCTAGACAGGAACAAACGCGAAGTGGAGCGGTCGACCCATGGCATTTTTTTGCGCGAACTTGTCGCAAGCGTGTCAGCTGATCAGGCCGACATCCTACCATCGCGCTCAAGAAGCACCGTCGCACGCGTTTGCCCTCCCCCTTGGGGCGCTTCGAGTGTCTGATGGTCTGCTTGAATTTCTTAGAGATGCAGATCACCGGACGTTAGAAGAGGCGTTCGACGAAGCAGTGCGCAGAGTTACGTCATATCTCGAAAAACTATAGGAAGAAGGAGGCACCTCCATGTTTGCTCGTGTTGTGGAATGCCAATCGAAAGCCGGCCGAAGTGATCAAGTCGGCAACAAGTTAGAGAATGAAGTACTACCGATTCTGCAAAATCAGCCGGGCTTTGTCGACTTTCTTGAGCTTTCCGACAAGACAAAGCCCGAAAGGCTGGTATGCATCAGTTTCTGGACCTCGCAACAAGATGCCGAAGAATATCACCGCCAGCACTATGACACTATCGCCGATATTTTGAAGCGAGTCTTGGAGTCTCCTCCGACGCTGGAGACTTTTGCGGTAAATGCTTCAACAGCACATCGCATTGCGGTCGGCAGAGCAGCTTAGTGGGCAGCCGCGATGGCCCCGGCACGGATCATTAGAGACGAGAACCATGCTTGAAAACTTATCCGCGGCATGGCACGGCCGGCGGATGGAGTGGACTGTATGAGCGAGTGTACGCACTTCCTTCAATTTAGCACCTGCAGAATCAATTTAAAGAGGTGCCAAGAATAACAAATGGCATTAATGTCAACTCAGCGCGAACCGAATTCAACATGGTAATAAAACAAACAAAATCGTGCGTCGTAACTGTTTAGTTTGGTAATTTCAGAGGATACACCCTGAATAATACTGTTCATTGCTCGTTATATGAAGTGGTGCTCTATGACTTCGACCAAACGACCAGTTGTTACATTTCCGAGGACGACTCCGACCGACCCAGCCGTCGGGTATAAAGTCCTGATCGTGGATGACGATGATGCCGTTCGCGCCATGATGAGTGCGACACTTGAACGCAAGGGATTTAACGTGATCGCTGCCGCCAATGTGGCGGATGCTCTGAAACTTATCACTACACAGGACTTCAACGTGCTCATCACTGACCTGCACATGCCGAACCCCGGTGATGGTTTTACGGTGATCAGTGCGATGCGCCATTCCCAACCGAATGCACTTACACTGTTGGTCAGCGGTTACCCCGACGTGCAGAGCGCCATGGCCGCCATCCTTCTGGAAGCAGACGAAATCATCGTGAAACCATTCGAGGCTGGGAAACTCGCCGAACTCGTCCGCGAAAAGGTGCTTACTCGCAAACCTGCTGCCCGGCCGGAAAAGGAGAGAGTGGCCGCGGTACTGCGCCGCTGTAGTAGCGGTATCGTGCAAGATTGGTTGGCACGGGCAAAACAGAGTATTGAGCTCAACCAGCTTCCGCTTAGCGACGCAGATCGTACTGGACATCTGCCTCAGCTGGTTGAAGACCTGATTGTCCGCCTGCGAAAGCCCAACGCCACCGCGAAGGACACCGATGCCCTCCATTCCGGCTCCGCCATGGCCCATGGCAAGCTGCGATATCTGCAAGGCTACACCCCCGCGATGCTGGTACATGAATCACGCATCCTCCAGGTGACCCTCTTCGGGATGTTGCAGAGCAATCTAGGCTTCCTAGATTTTAGCTTGCTTTTGCCCGATGTCATGACCATTGCGGACGAGGTGGATGCGCAGTTGACACAGGCGATGGATGGCTACATGAAAGTTATGCGGAAGGCGGGGGCAGCGTAGCTGCGATTATCGCATCCGAAGCTCGGCTATCGTCACTGCCGGAGCGGGAACGCCCGAATTAGTGCGTTGGCGGCCGCTTTCAGTGCTGCGACCTGCAAGTCCAGCAATTGCTTCATCTGCTCGCACTCGCTCAGAGCATTGCCGATTACATTTTCTAGCTCCCGGATGTTTCCCGGCGACGGGTATGTTGGCAAGCGAGTCTGCGCCGCGCGGACGAGACCAGTAATCGGCCTTTTGTACTCAGCCGCAAATTTCTCAATGAAATATCGGTCGTCCGAGTCCTTCCGCCTTGTTAACGGCGTCGGCATCGCAAACCGGCCGAGTTTTCGGAGCTGAATCTTCACGGCCTGCTTCTTTACTGTGTACGCTTCACACCCACCAGTCGCCCGGTGAATGGCAACACTCGCTTCCGGGTGTCTGCTCGACGGTGACCGGGCGGGATTACACCTGCTGGATTTCATCAAGAAGTTTCACAGTCTCATTTTCGGTTTTCTCCTCTTGCGACAACAATGTCGGTGCTGTCTAGCGAGCTGGAATGATTCCAGCGGCTGCCGTCCCCGTTCCCGCCACAACCTCTTTTTGCAGCGCAAACCGCCAAAATAACCTGCGCAACGACCCGCACTAGCTGCACGAAGAGATTTGGTTTGGATTCTTCCTCCGAGGTGTTGTTGATATCATGCGGAGAATTGATGGCTCCTATTCTTGAGTGGGCCGGAGTGAAACTAGGAGGCCCGCTCGATTTCATCGTCGAATAGGCCCGTCTGAAGTGCATATCGGACGATATCCGCCCGTGTTCGCACGCCCAACTTTTCCCGGCTTCGGGCTCGGTAGGTCTCAATGGATTTGCGACTTATGTTTAGGCTAGAGGCAATTTCCTTGGGGGTGTAACCGTAGGCCAGCATTCTGACAACTTCCTGTTCTCGGCGGCTGAGTATCTTAGTACCAGAGTCCGCTTGTCGGGCGAACAACTGAAAGAGTGCTTCGCTTAACTCGGGATCGACATACCTGCGCCCGCGGGAGGCGGCACGGATGGCATTGAACAGCTCTGGAGGTGTAGCTCTTAGGAGAATGTATCCGACCGCCCCGGCTGCTAGTAGCAACCCCACGTAGGCATGGTGGGTCTCGCGACCCAGGACAACTATTCGGGCACCAGGAACTGCGTTGCGAAGAGAGGCAATCAGCTGCGCACAACTTGGCCGCGTCACTTCAGCAAACAGGATAACCACGTCGGGTCTCAGTTTGCTCGCTCGAGGAATAGCATCCTTACTGCCGGCTTCCCCTTTGACCTCGAATCCTGGCTCTGAGGCCAGCAAATGCTTTAAACCTACGCGGGCGATCGCCTCATCACTAATTACGAGCAAGGTAGTTATTTTCATCAGGAACCAACCACCAGAGCTTGAGTGCAGTCACAGGACGTTGTTCGGATCCGTCCCTACTAATGTAAGGATATGCAGGATGCCCTTTGAGAGTCGATCGCACGCCAGGCAGCTTGCCAGCACGGGGCCAATAGAGTCCGCAAATTCTGGCTAGGTGCCAACGCCATGGAACTTATCAAGAGACCTCCGGTACGGGAGCCGAATTTGAACATGCCGGTGCTATCGGGCTGTCCGCTCAAGCTGCTCTGCCGACCGCAATGCGATGTGCTGTTGAAGCATTTACCGCAAAAGTCTCCAGCATCGGAGGAAACTCCAAGACTCGCTTCAACATATCGGCTATCGTGTCATAGTGCTGGCGGTGATATTCCTCGGCATCTTGTTGCTCGGTTCAGAGACTGATCGAGATGGCGCAACTCTTAGTACTACTTTGTCGAACCTCTCTTTTCTAACGTCTAGTGATCTTGTGTCCCAAAGAAAGTCAAAGGCAGACCATCAGACGCTCGAAGCTCTCCCATGGAGAGGGCAAGCGTCTGCGATGGTACTTCTGCAACGAGATGGGAGGGAATCGTCCGGATCCCTGACTGGACTGAGACTGAGTTGCTAAAGATTACCACCCGTCGACCTTTGCCCCACTTCGGTTTTTTGTTTCTATCCAGGCACTGCATGTGCCTTTCCATATCCGAACAGTAGTTAAGTCACAGAAAACACGGCCTGGAGACCTCAGTGTCAAGTGCTAACACTGTCTGGAGACAGGCGATTCGACACATCTCGACACATCGGGTCTAGCTATGTTGCGATCCCAATAACCTTCGGTGCCCTGAGCCAGGGATCGTCAATTCACCTGCAAAGCCGATCCTTAGACCACAAGAGGACAAAAGGCCAGGGACGTTGTCAAATACTGACTGCCCCGTCCGCCGTTCGCATCAAGTGCATGGCCAAGGGCGCATTCCCTACACAACCAAAAGTACTTGATTCCGCGTTTTGGAGCATCGGTTCTCGATCTAGGATTCACATCGTTTGCTTCAAGCATGAAGATCTTTCTCCTGCGAAAGTCGCGGAAAGGAGTTGCTGGCTGGGTTAGCACACGTGGCTGCGCTACCGCACAATAAAGCGTCGTGTCCGGCTTTTTGCTTACAGACAGCCGATCCGAAGCCTGCTACCGTTAAACCGCGTTAATTAACTGTTCACTGATGACGACGGAGCCTGCCGGGTACGATCTTCCCTGAGCGAGTGACGGCAGCTTTCCCCTTCGGCGGTGCAGTAACGCCATTCTCTCCGAGTGGCCTTGGGCTGCACCGCCTCTGTTTGTTTTCAGAGGAGTGCCATCCAATGGACATTAAGGAGACTATGGAGAAAGTGCGTGCCGACCTTCGAGAGCAGCCTAACAGCCGCTTCTCCGAGGTCTACTTTCGAGTGATCGAAAACAAAGTGACCAGCACTGAGGCTCGCAATGCTCTCTACGAACTGTTGAAGCGGGATGAAGTCGCTACCACAAATGGCAAGTGGAGATTGCTTAAAGAACGAAGGAAGGCTTCTTAGTCATGATGCCCGCACCATACCTTCTTCACCACACTAACGACCCGGCAAAACACCCGCAGAAACCATTCCCCAGTGTCGTGCCACCCAAGGACGACTTCGTCTGGCCCGGTGAGGTCATCGACAGCAGCGGTATTCTCGATCTGCTCGATCTGGACGACGACTATCTGCCGGTTCGCCCGTTCCCAACCGACGCATAGTCTCTTGTAACACTATGCTCAAAGGAAAGGAGTTCTGTTTCAATGGATCTGAAGGATGTTATGAATCACGTCCGTGAAGACCTTCGAGAGCAGCCCGACAGCCACTTCTCCGAGATTTACCTCAGAACAGTGGAGCACGGAGCCAAGAGTGCCGACGTGTTCGAGGCCCTCACCGAGATGTTGAAGCGGGATGAGGTCAGGATCAAAGATTGTAAGTGGAGATTGATTGCACCCGTGGAACGACGAAAGTCCGCCTAAGCTAGCCCACAGCGATGCACACCCTATTTGTGGCGTCAATGTGGACACTCTCTCGACTCAAACGCTTTCAGCATCGCTTGGGCGGTATGTGCTACCGGCGCATCAAGGTGCTGTTGCAGAGCGCTGGGTGTCAGGTGGGGAAGGATCGAGTGCAGCGGACCCCGAGCAAACTTAAAGAGATGCCGCAAGTGGTTGCGTAAAGCCACAAGTGGTGAGTCGGCTTTCGTGTTTTCTGCGGACAGCATAGAAATGCTACTTGATACGGTGAAACGCTAAACCCTCCCCCCTTGAACAAGCCAACGCTGGAGTGTTGACTCGCTCCAAAGGAGGAACGCAATGGCAAGTCGGGTTTGGCCTCAACAGCAGATGGTGGAATGGGAGCAGTGGTTGGAGTTGGCACAAAAGGCCGGCCTCAGGATCGGACTGTGGGATTGGGATCTAGTGGCCAACACCGTGACTTGGTCGGACGAGACTTACCGCCAGACGGGACTTACTCGCGATACGTTTTCCGGCCGGCTGGAAGATGCCGTTGCAACGATTCACCCGGAAGACCGAGCCAGGGTCGAGGAGGCAATTCAAAAGGTGCTGGCGGGGGGCACAGACTATGCAGCCCAGTATCGACTTGTGCGACCGGATGGAACCATCTGCTGGATCGAAGCATACGGCGTAGTTGTCCGTGGCGATTCGTCGACCCACATGCTGGGCATGGGGATTGATGTTACCAGGCTCAAGAAAGCTCAACTGTCCGGTCGGGAAAGCGAAGAAAAGTATCTGCTTCTCTTGAATTCGACAGCAGAGGGGATTTATGGTCTCGATCTAGAGGAGCATTGCACGTTTTGCAATCCTGCCTGCCTGCGGCTTCTTGGTTACCAAGCTCCTGAGGATCTGCTCGGCAAGAACATGCATGCTCTCGTTCATCACACGCGGGCGGATGGGACCCCGTACCCCAAAGAGGAATGCCGGATTTCCGTAGGTGTCCGTGAACAGAGAGCCATCTACCTCGCCGATGAAATGCTGTGGCGTGAGGATGGAACGTATTTTCCGGCCGAGTATTGGTCGTTCCCTATGTACAAGAGCGGCACGATTGTCGGGTCGGTGGTCACATTCATTGACATCTCGGAGCGGAAGCGAGCGGAACAATCGCTACGAGAGTCGGAAGAGAAATACCGGGAGCTGGTCGAGAACGCGACTTACGGAATGTATCGGTCGGACTGGCAAGGAAATTTCTTAGACGTTAACCCCGCATTGGTAGCCATGTTGGGCTACAGCTCGAAAGCGGAACTGATGACACGCAACTTTGACAGCGACATCTACGAGAATCCAGCCGACCGCGTCTCAATCCTTTCGATGTTTGAAACGGGGGGGCTGGTCGACAGAGCTGAAGTCAACTGGAAGCGCAAGAACGGTAAGACTATTTCTGTGCGGATAAGCGGACGACAGGTCCGTGGAGGGGATGGGCAAGTCGGCCGCTTCGAAGTCATCGTGGAAGACATCACAAAGCGGCGAAGCTTGGAGGAGCAACTCCGTCAAGCACAGAAGATGGAAGCGGTGGGACTACTGTCGGGAGGAATTTCGCACGACTTCAATAACCACCTGAACGTAATTCTCGGGAACGCGGATCTGTTGCTCGAAAAAGTGCAATCGGGTAAACCGCAGCACTACGCGGAAGAGATCAAGAAAGCAGCGCTGCGTGCGGCCCAATTGACGCGGCAACTGCTGGCCTTCAGCCGCAAACAGGTGCTGCGTTCAGCGCTCCTGGACCTGAATGCCGTGGTGCGCGAGGTCGTTAAGATCCTTCGACACCTCATCGGCGAGGACGTGCAGATTGTGATCGAGGGTGCGACCAATCTAGCCTCCATTCGGGCTGATCACGGGCAGATTGAGCAAATCCTGATGAACTTGGCCACCAATGCGCGGGATGCCATGCCCAACGGTGGGATGTTCACCATCCGAACTGAGAATGCCGAGCTAGGGCCGGACGATGTGGCCAGCTATCCCTACGTTAGACCTGGACGTTACGTTCGCCTCTCGGTACATGACACAGGTCTGGGAATGAGCGAAAAGGTCCGATCCCGCGCTTTTGAGCCCTTCTACACCACGAAACCACAGGGTCGTGGCACCGGACTGGGATTGGCAACGGTCTACGGAATCGTCAAGCAGAGTGGCGGCTATGTCTGGATTTCCAGCGCATTGGGGGCGGGTACCACTTTCGACATCTGTCTACCGCGCGTGGACGAAGCAGCGCCTGCCCTGGTTGGCGGATTGGAAGTGCGAAGCGAATCTCCGAAAGGCACAGAAACCGTACTGGTGTTGGAAGACGAAGAATCTTTGCGGGAAGTGACCTGCGAGATACTCATCGCGGGGGGCTACAGCGTTTTGCAAGCCGGTCGAGGTGCCTGGGCCATCGAGCTGGCTCAACAATGGAAGGGGCCAATCCATCTGATACTTAGCGACGTGGTACTGCCGGACATAAGCGGGCCCTCAGCAGTGGCGGCGGTGCAAGCGTTGCATCCGGAAACGAAAGTTTTATTCGTTTCTGGCTTCGCGGAGGTTCCCGTGGCTCAAAAACTCATTGAGGAAGGCGCCATCCTGCTGGAGAAGCCGGTATCACGAAGCGACCTCATGAGAAAAGTGGATGAAATTCTCCACCTCCGCATCCCTTCCGCCGAGGGCGCGTCCAATGCTCATTAATCCCAGCGATGTCTCACGCAGATTCGTCTTACGCTGACGAGCGCTTCCAAAGCAGCCAGCCCGCATCACCACCAGCCAGCGATCATCCTCCGCAACCCGTCATGGAAGCCCGGGTGGTAGTCGCAACCAACAATGATCATCTTCGCCTCCTTCTCCCGAGCCCTTTGGTTGGTCAAGCCACCAAAGTCTACACGGACCCCGAAGTCGGCATTGTCATGGAATCAATTACACTCAAAACAGCGTTTTCAAAATCAGACTGGCAGGGTGACCAGCCGCTTCATAACATCCTCCAGATCTTGTGGCTTGGGGCGTGTCCGTTCGATACAATAAGCCGCGCCCCGACATAAATGCACCTGCAAAATCGGCAGACAAGCAGACATTGATTCAATACAATCATGCGGAATGTAACTATCCCAAGTGTGTAGTTGCTGGCGCTGGCCAGTCCTCTGCTTATTAACGTGCCTGGCCGTTCTGGAATTTCGGCACGAGGCCCGTTTCTCGGCTTTTGCTGATAGCCGAGCTGCCGTGGAGAATCGCAGTTTGTGTGTGAGTTTTGAGATGCGTTCGAGTTTCTTCGTAGTCGCCGCGATACTCGTCCACGTTGGCGGGCGTTAAAAGACGGAATCAGCTACCGCTGATGATCTTCGTATCGGCATTGCTCCTGGCCCCCTTGTTAGTGGCCTTTGCGGTCATGCACTCTAGCGTGGCATGCCGTGCAGAGCGTAATCAGGTTGTCTTCTGAGTCTTCCCCCGAATGGCTGCGGAACTGCCCGTGGTGCACCTCAAGATTCGACATCGTGCCGCACGATTGACACCGCCAGCCATCACGATGCAGGACCTGCTGTCGCAGATTCTCGTACGACAAGGGATCCAGCCGCAAGGGTGCGGTCTTGGGGCGAGTCATTCTCAGGACGCTTTCTCCCGCAGGTTTTCGAGGAAAGCCTGCTGCAGTTCGCCAGGCAAGAACTTGTAGTAGCGGGAGATCGAGTTGAGCAAGATCTCCGGGTCGCTGTTGTCCATGTGCGCGCCCGCCAGGAAGTCGGCACAGATCATCTCCAGACAGTAACCGCGCGATTTGTCCGTACCCAGCATCAGAGCCGCTGTCTCGATTGCCTGCTCAATCACCGGAATCTGGCTCTTGTAGACCTTGAAGTAGATCAGCTCCGACGGCTCCTCTTCCCTTCCCGTCAG
>Ga0187858_10005233_pt1 | contig 11909 bp, 6 predicted proteins | sample June2016WEW_8_15_FD_133015 | JGI IMG/M metagenome (GOLD analysis project Ga0187858, IMG submission 133015) | Peatland microbial communities from SPRUCE experiment site at the Marcell Experimental Forest, Minnesota, USA - June2016WEW_8_150 | ecosystem: Environmental > Terrestrial > Soil >...
CAGAAACAGTATTTCTATGACGGCGAAGGCGACAAGATAAAGTTCATTGACGAAAACGGGCATGCAACTTTGTATAGCTACGACCAGCGCATGCGGCTGACGACTGTAACCGATGCTTTGGGCGGGGTGATCACTTATACCTACGACGGTAATAACAATAAGCTGTCCATGACCGACCAGAACGGACATACAACGACATATGCCTACGACGTGCAAAACCGTCTGATCCAGGTCACAGACGCTTTAGGAGATACGACGCACTACGCCTATGACCCTGTCGGAAACCTGATATCGGAAACCGATGCCAACGGCCACACCACCACCTATCGCTACGACGCCTTAAATCGCAGGGTCCAAAAGACAGACGCACTGAGTGAGGTCACGACCTGGGTCTACGATCTCACCGGCCTTCCGGGCTGTCCGGTCCCGCCGGGGCCCTGTAGCGGCCCGACTCTCGGATCGCAGCTGGTTACCGAGCAAATTGATGGCAGTGGGAAAGTGATCTATTACGCTTACGATGGTCTGGACCGCCTGATCGTCGAAGACCATAAGCAGGGAAACACAAGGTACGAGATTGATCCCAACGATGCGGTCACTGTTTATATCTACGATCCCAATTCCAACCGGCTGACATGGCAGCAACCGGACGGCAACAGGACCAACTATACCTACGATGCGGTGAACCGCATGATCCAGATGGTCCAGGTGCAGACAGGTGATACGACCAGGTGGACTTACGATCCCTTTGGCAACGTCAAGACTGTCACTGCCCCAAACCTCAATGCGACCACATACAGCTATGATGCTCTGAATCGCAAGATCCAGCAGACGGACAGCGATGGTCCGGTTGGTACCTGGTCCTACGATCCTGTGAGCAACCTGGTGTCCAGTACCGACGGGGACGGTAACTTGACGTCCTACGCCTACGATGGGTTGAACCGCCGGGTCACAATGACCGATGCCCTGGGTGACGTCACACAGTATTTTTACGATCCCGTGGGCAACCAGGTGAAGGTGATAGATCGCGAGGGAAATCCAGCCACATATTCCTACGATGCCATCAACCGGCTTCTCACGATCACCACTGCACTGCCGGCGACGACCACTTTCCAATACGACCCGGTCGGCAATCGGACCGCGATCATCGACGCCAACGGCCATACGACGACATTTGCCTATGACAAGGTAAATCGAAAGATATCCGAAACCTATCCCGACCTGTCCAACAACACGATCACGTGGACCTACGACCAGGTCGGTAACGTGATAACCCGGACCGACCAAGAGTCGCAGATCACGACCTACAGCTATAGCGACCTGTACTTCCTGCTGAGCCGAGCTTACTCCCCCAGCGGAAGCGCCGATATTTTCACCTATGACCTGTCCGGGCGCGTACTCAGTGGTTTACGCTCAAGCTGCCTGCCTGCCTGCTTAAACTGGAATGAGACTTTCGCCTATGATGGTGCTGACCGATTGTTACAGAGCGTTCAGAATGGTCAAACCGTCTCCTACGTGTACAACATTCCTGGACGCACCCGGACGGTAACCTACCCCAGCGGGCGGAATATTACCGAACAGTGGGACTTCCGGCCGCAGATTCTAACGGTCAACGACGGTGGCCCCACCCCGATTGCGCAATACAGCTATGACTTCGCCAGCAACGTGTTAACGCGAGGGTATCGCAATGGCACGCTCGCCACTTACACCTACAACCCTGACAATTGGGTCTGCTCACTGACTAATAGCCTTGGCGCCAATCTCGTTGTCGGTTTCACTTACGGCTATGACAACGAAGGCAACAAGTTCTATGAGCAGAAACTGCATGAGACGGACGATTCCGAGGCATATATCTACGATCCGGTTTACCGGCTGATTAACTACCAGGCGGGCACGCTGAATGGTTCCCCGCCTCCCAACTGCCCCACGAGCCCCTTGAGCATACAGATGCCCCCCACCATCCAGACAGCCTACACACTGGACAAGCTGGGCAACTGGACCAGCAAATACACATTTGATCACGACGGCTCCCTCCAGAACCGAACTTTCAGCCCGTCTAACGAGATCACCTCCATCAATACAAGCCAGGTGGCAAGCGACTACAACGGGAATACAACTTCGTATGTGGGGATCGGCTATTCCTACGACGAAGAGAACCGGCTGTACCAGGCAACGCCACAGGAGGGGAATTTCCTGGGGCAATATTTCTATGATGCCTTCGGCCGCAGGGTTTCGAAGATCGACAACCTGCGCATTCAGACTTTCTACTACTACGACGGTTGGCGAACGATCGAGGAGCGGTGGTCAGCGGGTTTGGCCCCGGCAACCTACGTTTTCGGCAATTACCTGGACGAAGCATTGACCATGGATCGCGGCGGGGCGACCTACTACTATCATCAGAATGCGCTTTGGTCCACGTTCGCACTGACCGACTCAAACGGCAAGGGAGTCGAAGGCTACCAGTACGATCCCTACGGCTATCAGACTTTGGTCTTGCCGGGTCAGGACGGGATCCTGGACTTTGGCGACGACGATGTCTTTCTGCCCGGCGCCAAAAGCTCTGTCGGCAACCCGTTTCTCTTCACCGAGCAGCGCTTCGATCCTGAAACTGGTTTCTTGTACTACAAGAACCGGTACAACTCCACCTTCTTTGGCCGCTTCATGAGCCGGGATCCCATTGACTACGCGGCTGGCGACATGAACCTGTATGCGTACGTTGGCGACCGTCCAACGAACCTTACAGATCCAACGGGGAACGCGTCCAATTACTATCTTCGGATAGACGGCGTCACCGAAGAATCGACTGCGCCAAACTTTCAAAAGCAAATTGAGTTGGACAGTTGGTCGTTCGGCGCTTCCAGTCCCGCGGACATAGGCGGCGGTCTAGCCGCCGGCAAGTCGGGAGAAGAGATCTGGGTGGACAAGTACGGCCGCGTGAAGGTGCAATTCTACTGGGGCGGCCAGGGGCAGAACGAGACACTTTCATTGGCAGACTTTGATTTAGACTCTTCCAGCTATCAGATTTTGAAGGCCTTGTATCAAGGCACACACATAGACAAAACTGCGTTGCGCGTGGAGGACAATTCGCGCGAATACGTGAAGAACGACCGCCGCCTGATCGTACGCAATCAGGACGCGTTGGTGGAAGCGGATAAACATGGACACGTCAAGGGCGACCACAAAGCGGCCATCTATGACAAGCCGATGGGGGATCAGCAAGAGGATTACGTCGAGATTCACCAGAAGATTGCCTTGCCATATGATTTACCCGACCGTCAGACGGTGAGTACCTTTAAGTCACGCAGTTCGAAGGGCGGCGGCAGCGCGGTCTACATGAACTTGGGAACGATTGCACCCGAGATGAACTTCGGAACGATTGCACCCGAATTCAAGGAGCAGAAGCCTGATGGAACTTTGGGTGGAAGCAGGATTTGGGATTTTCCGTCACCCGGCTCAGGAGGGCCTCCCATGCCCGAAGGGTATGAAGCGGTGCGAGACGCGACAGGCGTTGCAGGACCGAAGGATCCCGATACGGCCGATGATGGCAGCAAGCTTGGAAAGCTAAACCAATAGCCAGATTATTGGAGTTGATGTGCCTCCAGCAGCCCGCATAAACGATCCGACTACGCACCTCGCGACGCCTCTCGCGCCGGGCCCGGGAGTACCAATGTTCTCACCGGTAATCTTCCTGCTTGGCGGGCGACCGTCGATCAGCATGCTTGCCCGGCGGTCGGCGTCAGCGGCGCAGATGGCGTCGGCTCGGTGCTAATGGGCAGTCCGACCGTGCTCATCAACAACATGATGGCGTGCCGGTTGGGCGATATCGTGGTCGAAAAACCAAGGGGCTGCTATGGGACCGGCGAATCCCATCGTCCGAACAGAGCGCATCCGGAATCTGGGCTGGCGATCGCAACTCGTTTCAGCGAACAAGGAGAACAGATGAAAGGGAGTTTATTCCTAGTGGTTACGGTGCTGCTCGTGATCATGTGCGTCAGCAGCTTCGGCCAAGGTCCGGCCTCGTCGGCTAACGGAACTATTGTCACACCACCCAGCAGCCTGGTGCGAGGCCCCGGGAATGTACACACTCCGATGTTCATTTTCATTCCCGATGAAGGCAGGCAGCCTAATAGCCCGCCATCGAGTGCTGAGACGCCTTCCTCTATCGCTTGTATCTACGGCGTAACGACGCCAACCATGGGCTGCCCCAGAAACGGGAGTCTTGTTGCCAGCGGTGGGTCAAAGGCCATCGCCGTGGTGGAGTATGGGAATAATTCAACGGCCCAGTCGGATTTCAATGCATTCAGTACCCAATACGGCTTACCAGCCCAGACGCTGCAGTTTTTCTGCTCCTGCAACTCGTGTCCGAGCAGCGACGGGACTGGCTGGGACTTGGAGGAAGCTTTGGACGTACAGTACGCTCATGCCATGGCACCCAATGCGCAGATCATTGTGGCGGAGTTCTGCAGCGACCCGATCGGCGATGGAACCGAAACCGACGCGGGGGAGGCCGTGGCAGCCGTGGGCGGCGGAGAGGTGTCCAATAGCTGGACCTACGATGGCGGGGAATTTCCAGAGGAACTGGGGTTGGATCAGTACTTCACCACTCCCAGCGTCGTCTACTTTGCTTCCTCCGGGGATTCCGGCTGGGGGCCGACGTATCCCAGTGTATCGCCCAATGTTGTTTCTGCCGGCGGCACGCACATCGTTCGTGACAGCAACGGCAATTTCAACGGCGAGGAGACCTGCTGGTCGGGCAGTGGCGGCGGCATCAGCCAATACGAACCTCTTCCCCAATACCAATTTATCCTGGGAAACATCCTAAGAACCCATCGTGGCACGCCCGACTTGTCAGCTGACGCTGACCCTAACACCGGAGTCGCCGTTTATAACACGACATACTGCGGTGGCTGGTGTGAAGCCGGCGGGACCAGCGTTGCCTCACCAGTCCTCGCTGGCATCGTCAACAACACTGGCACCTTTGCCAGGTCGACTTCGTCTGAACTCAACACGGCCTATGGCTGGTACCGGAATCCTGGGCTGTACCACAAGTACCTCTACGACATTACTCAGGGCAGCAATGGGGGCAACGGCGGCGGGGCCAAGTTCGGTTGGGACCGGTGTACTGGTCTCGGCAGTCCCAGAGACCTTCCGGTCAGCACCAGCAGTTGGACTCAGGCCAACGAGTTCATCTCAGGAGCAACTGGGTCCGTTTCGCAGATCGATATCGGCATCGGGATTGTTTCGGGCACGAACTCGTTCTATGCCGCCCTGTATTCGGTTAGCGGCGGCGAACCCGCCACCCTGATCGAGCAGTGGAGCGACCTGAGCAGCAGCACGACCTTTGGTCAATGCTGCGGCCTGGTAAGCATCACCGGCATCACCGGAGTCAGCCTTACTGCGGGAACGTCGTACTTCCTGGTTCTCGGTCCTACGAACCTCAGCTCCTCCACTTTAGATATGTGGAATCTCAACAGTACAGGTGCGACGGAAACCGTTCTGTATGCCAATAACGGATGCGAAAATGGGACTGGAAATAACTGCAGTTGGAACTCGAGGGGTACGCAGACGCTTGGCGCCTTTGACGTAATAGGCTCTACGGGCCCCTCAGGAGAGGGAAAGCTTCCGCCGCAGGCAACATTCTTCAGCGACCTAGGCACAGGCACCAATGTTTACCAGTGCTGCGCTGGATGGCAAGTGGCCGGTTCGGGAGGGGATGGCGCCAAGCGCTTGGCCAATGCGCCGATGAAATGAAAGCGGCCTGACGCTTCCTGCCTGAGAAGTCGAGCTTCAGAGTAGCGCACACGGCATTGAGCCTTGCACGACGGCCAGAGGTCAATGTCTGCCCTGCCTGAACCCTGCACCAAACCGAGACACGGGCGCACCTGCACCCAATCTGCACCCGCATCCCAATAGCTCTATAGTTACCAGCAGCTTAGCCGCATCTCTAACGGTCTACGAAACCGTTGGCACTCGGTAGCTACGAGTAGACGAGTTCGAACGACTGCTGCGCGGGCACCAGGCTGATGATCGAGTGGTCTGGCTCACAGGTGAGGAGAGAGGCGCCGCCAGCTGCACACGGTATTGGATGGGATGCCGTTACAGCTTCTTAACATCGTGGGATCAGGCGGTTACGACCAATCGTTGGGGGGATTGGGCAGCCCGCTGAACGCACATTGACGACGGGGTGCGCTAGATCACCTTCGAGGTCTAGATTTCCCGAAGCAACGCGCTGGTAGACTGACCCACTACCAACTGGCGCAAAATCCCGATAACACAAATTGACCCCGGAACGAGGGTCGGCCAATTCTCAATTTACGCTATCGCTGTTCTCGCCACCTATCATTGGGTGCTGCAATGCTGACCGCAGGAGATGCTCGACATGCTGTTAGCTCGGTTAGTTTTCTCACTCATCAGGCTAAGCCTAAAGAAAGCCGAACCTGAGGTACCCGGTCCTCATTCCATCGCCGGTACCCGCCGAAGGAATTCCGCACGGGCTGCCGGATCAGCCTGCCTACCGGACCGAGCAGGGCGCCCACACTCAGAGCGTGTTGGTGAGCAGTCTGCAGACTTGCCGTCAACAACTACGGCCGGCGATCCCGTTCTTGGAGCGACTGCTGCATTTGCCAAAGCCCCGAATCTTGGATTTAACCCCTCCTGCTCCCCCAGCCATGAGCTCAGCTACACTAAGAAAACTGCTGAGCGCGGAGACGGGTATTTCAAATGGCGACAAGCAGGTGGATAACCAGAGAATCAAGGTTCTGTGTGTAGCTGCGGAACGGTTCCAGACTGGGCTGAACGCCTTTTTGAGAATAATGGGAGAAGCGCATGGCAATGACGGTCAAGCGCGAGGCTCAGATGACAAGTCCAATATTGGTGAATAAAGGTTTTGCACCGCAGGCAATTGCGATCTTTTCCTACGCCATCCTGCTGGCGGGGATCATCACCATGGGCTTCTCCGCATACATGGTGGTGGTCAGCTACTCGAGCCTTCCGTTCTGGGATGGATGGGTCCATGTCGCCTTTGTCGCCCGAGGAGGAAATCCATACACTCTCGCCTGGTTATGGAGCCAACACAACGAACACCGGATGCTCATTCCGCGGTTGTTCTGGTTGGCCGACCTGCGCTGGTTTCACGCCAGACAGGTGTTCCTGCTGGCGAGCATTTTCTTAATCCAATTTCTGCACCTACTGTTGCTGGGCTGGAGCATGCGTGTGTTCGGTGGCTGGCGAGGAGCAGTTTGGCGTAGTGGTGTGGGGCTGGCAGCATTCTGCCTGTTTTGCCCATCGCAATGGGAGGTCCTGGTGTGGGGCGAGTGCATCGGTTTCGTCCTTTCGGGCCTGTTTGTGACGGCTTCGTTTATCGGACTGCTGCTCTACTGGATGGGTTTAGAGGAGCAATCGAAAGCCCGGCATGCGTGGAAATTCCTGCTGCTCTCGATCATGGCAGCGTCGGCAGCCACGTGTTCACTTGCCAATGGAAACCTCCTTTGGCCCTTGTTGGTGGCCGCGACCCTTTTTCTTCGGCTGCGCTTTTCAGCAATACTGAGCTTCGTCGTCGCAGGGACGGTCAGCCTTGCGATCTATTTTCATCATTACTCTCGGCCATCACAGCAGGCGAATCCGATTTTGTCGATTCAGTCGCCTGTTAAACTCTTCGAGTTTCTGGGCGCTTATTTTGGAAGTTCATCGGGGGTTCGGAGCAATTTCCATATGGCAGAACTCATCGGAGTTGCCGGGTTGACCGTTTTTCTGGTTTTGCTTTTGCATTTGCTGTCGTACATCCGAGACCGCCGCCCTTTCTGCGTTCAACTCGTCCTTATTGTGCTGTTCTGCCTCGGGACGGCCCTGGTTACCGCGGCGGGCAGATTGAATTTCGGCACCCGCCAGGCGTTTGCCTCGCGGTATCAAACTGTCTCTTTGCTTTTCTGGTGTTGCTTGGGGCTGTTGTTGCTGGAGGCGGTATGTTCACTGCGACAGATGAGAAATGTTGCCTTTCTCCTGTCGCAGGTCATTCTGCTGGCCGCCATGCTGGTAGGTCTCGGGCTTGCCCGAATTCCACTAACAAACGCGAGATTGCACGGCTTCCAGCTCAATGCGGCAGCAATGGCCTTGGTGACCAATGTACCCGACTCAGCACAGCTACAGTGGGTTTACCCGGATCCAGGTTACTTGTTCCCTTTAGTGCCGTACATGCGGGAGGAGCACTTATCAGTTTTCTCTGAGAGGCTTTCATCCTTATTGGGGAAGCCGTTGGATTCGGTGTTTATCCTGGCTTCCCCGAGTGAATGCACAGGGAAATTGGAATCCTCAGACGCCGTGGCTGGTGAGGGACCGCCAGCTCTTCGAATCACCGGTTGGGCTTGGGACTACAAACACCGGCAGCCGCCCTCTATGATCGTCGCCGCGACCGATGGCATTATCACAGGCCTTGGTGCAGTGGGCGACTGGCGTCCACTGAAGCAAGCAGCCAGTCCGGGGATGACGAGCAACTTCATTGGATATACCGGATACGTTCGGGATGCGTGGGAGCCCGGTTCGGTGAAGATCTATGCCATCCTGCGCGGTAGCCCTGCATCAGCCTGCTTGATTGCCCGGCAAAGTGAGGCGCCATCGGAGCAACGCAGGGGGCGCGGCTGATGGATACTCATCGCAAGCAAGTCCGAAATCTGATCCACGTAATTCTGCGCCACATCGTTATGCGCTAAACAAATACGTTTGGTCTTCTCGACCTTTTCGACCAGAGCAGCAAACTTTGCTGAGCTGTCCATTGCGGAAGTGGGAAGCCAGATCCGCAACCTCTGCTAGGCGCTTTGCAAGTTCTGCTACTCAGATCAGCAAGTCTTGCGGTCGCCTTCGGTCTAACTGGCTCTGTATCAGCAAAATACAAGCACGTCCGTCATTCCTAAAGACATTCCTATAAGGGGGATTCCTACTTCTTGCGCCTTTGCTGTTGCTTCTGGGGTTGCCTTTGGTGTTCGAGAGGGAAAAAGTAAAGGAAAAGAGCGACCTTCACGACTGTCGCCGCATTCTTGGAGCGACTGCTGCATTTACCCCAGCCCCGAGTCTTGGACTTGACCCCTCCTGCTCCCCGCAACTCTGAGGTAAGCTACACTAAGAAACCAGCTGAGCGCGAAGACGGGTGTTTCATATGGCGACAAGCAGGTGGATAATGAGAGAGTCGGCTCGGTGTGTAGCCTGCGGAACGGTTCCAGGCTTGGGCTGAACGCCTTCTTGAGAATAATGGGGGAAACATATGGCAATGACGGTCAAGAGTGAGGCTCGAAAGTTGACGCCTCGCCAGCAGAAAGGGCGTCGCCGTGAATGTCGTGGCCGGAAATGCCCTCGCCCCGAGGACGACGACGCCATGGTCGCGCAGACCGGTTGCGACACCGTCATGATCGGCCGCAGCGCGCGTCGAATCCGTGAATCTTCCGCCAGATCGAGCAGTACACCCGCACCGGATCGTACGACGTGCCCAGCGACGCCGATCGCTACCAGATGACTCAATTCGTGACGAGTGAGACTCATGAGCACTGCGCCAGCCGTTGAACCATTGCAGGTAAAACGCCGGTCGAGTGCTCGATCATTCATTCTCTTAACCGTAACAACCCTTCTATGTTTCCTTCCACTTTCGGGCAAAGCATTCCACCTCGACGACCCTCTCTTCTTGTGGTCCGCACGGCAGATCACGAAACACCCTCTTAGCCCCTACGGATTCCAGATCAACTGGTATGGGCAATTGACGCCTATGTCAAAGATCACTAAGAATCCTCCGCTCGCCTGCTACTACTCTGCTGTCATCGGGGGGGTTGCAGGGTTCTCGGAGCGAGCAATGCATCTGGGATTTCTATTGCCTGCGCTGGCGATGGTACTGGGAACGTATCGGCTGGCGCAGCGGTTTACTCGGTCTCCACTGATCGCGGCGACAGCGACGCTGTTGACCCCGGGAGTGCTGGTCTCGGCCAACAGCGTGATGTGCGATACGCTGATGCTGGCTTTCTGGATCTGGGCAGTCATTTTCTGGTTGGAGGGACTCGACCTCCGTAAGCGAGGTTATCTGTTGGGAGCGGCCGTTCTGATGGCTGCCGCGGCACTCACAAAGTACTTCGGCATTTGTCTGGTACCACTGCTGCTTGCATATTCCGTCGCCAAACAACGCAAGCTGGGAGCCTGGGTGGGATATTTCCTTCTCCCTTTGGCCGCGTTGGCAGGCTACCAGTTCTGGACGCAGGCCCTCTACGGGCTCGGCATGTTTACCGATGCGTTGCAATTTGCTCCACAGCGCATTACGAACGCCTGGTTCCGCGCAGGTTTCTATCCGCTTGTCTGCACTAGTTTCATAGGAGGATGCGCCTTACCGGCACTTACACTAGCACCGCTAGTGTGGTCTCGCAGGTACATCCTGATCGCCATTTTGCTGGAGGCAATCTCAATCGCGATAGGCTGGGCGATTATGGGATCGTATCTGCGCACGATACCGATGGGCATATTGATTCAGCAGCTATGGAAAACCGCCGGCCTCGAGTTGGCCGTTTACATCGCTGGCGGCGTTTCCGCCCTGGCACTAGCAGCCGTAGATATCTGGGAACTGCGCGATGCCGATTCTCTGCTGCTCGCGCTTTGGGTATTCGGCACGTTTGTCTTCGCCGCCTTCCTGAATTGGACTATCAACGCCCGTTCGGTCCTCCCATTGATTCCGGCACTTGGAATCCTGGTGGCTCGCCGTTTGGATAAGCTCGGAGTTGCTTCTTTAAGACCGCTCCAAACGAGAGTGGCGATGGCGTTGTTTGTGTCGGGATTTTTCTCGTTCTGGATTGCCTATGCCGATGCAGACTGGGCAAATTCGGCGAAGCAAATGGCTGAGGTTCTTCAGCAACGAACCAAAGACGCTCCCGGCACGGTCTGGTTTCAAGGGCATTGGGGATTTCAATACTACATGGAGCAGATGGGCGTGCACCCGTTCGACTCTAACACCACCACCTTGAGACCGGGCGACATACTTATTGTTCCGAAAGTCGACTACACCAGCGTTGGCCCGCCTCGGCAGTTCGTGGATTCCGTCGAACTGCAGGAAATCCCGTTGCAGGAGCCAGTAGCGACTTTGAACTCGACGATGGGGGCGGGATTTTACTCTTCCACTTACGGGCCGCTGCCCTTTGCCTTTGGGAAAGTTCCGCCGGAGCGATACGCCATATTCCACATCGGACGCACACTGCGGCCGGAACAGTGGCCCCCGGCCGTGTTTCGAGTTGGCCTGCCTTGAACGCGCCAAGCCTGCCCTGCGAAGATGCCACCGCCACTGCGCGCCGCGCCGTTCTTTGAGGGGGTTACGCTGCCATTGCTGGGATAGTTGTTGAAATATCCCGTGGCTTGAAAAACTCTTACGCGCCCGAACCATGACCCTTGCATGTAGTGGCAATGCGTCAGAGCCTGTTTATACCCGCCAGGGACCAACGAACAGCACATACGATCCGGAAAATTACCCCAGCAAGTGTGGAAACCCGAATGCAACCTGTGCCACCGGCACACCCAAGCAGGACGCTGCTAGCGCCGGCAGATTGTAGGAAGCACCCCCTGTGTTGGCACACTGATTTTGTTTCCAGAGAGTGTCGGTGCAGGTTGAGGGGATGACGCTAATGTCATACCAAACACAGGCAGCGCCGGAATTGAAACAGCCGGAATTGCTGGCCGCCTCAAAATTGGTTTCGACCATGGTCAGGTGTTGCGTCTGGGCGTTCATGCAGTTCGCAGGCGCTTTGTCCAAGGCGGCACAAAAGCGTGAGGAACTACTGGACGTGTCAACGGACGCGGTACAGGTCTGTTTCGCGTTAATTTGAGTGTAGGCAGCGTTTGCACCCTTGCCGGTGTTGGCACACCCGCTCCCGGATGAATTCCACGTGATAACACCTGGA
>Ga0187858_10005235_pt1 | contig 11907 bp, 7 predicted proteins | sample June2016WEW_8_15_FD_133015 | JGI IMG/M metagenome (GOLD analysis project Ga0187858, IMG submission 133015) | Peatland microbial communities from SPRUCE experiment site at the Marcell Experimental Forest, Minnesota, USA - June2016WEW_8_150 | ecosystem: Environmental > Terrestrial > Soil >...
AAAACTCCTCTCCGGATAGCAGCCCTTTACAATCTCTGCTCTGGCTTCGATGCTCGGAGTCTCGGGACCCAATGCCGCCAACATTCGCGCAGGCCGACACCGCTCACATCCGAAGCATTGGGAGACGCTGGCCGCCTTGGCCGGGATCGTGCCGGGAGACCGAATATGACACCTTCCGCCGTAAGGACTTGACATCGGCGAGATTAACTCCTATGTTTATGTGCAATTTCGGCGAATAGAAGCTGTGACACGACTACGGTGTCATGGACGAGGGGGCTTTTATCGCCGACTTCCCCGACAATCGAAGCACGAGCAGATCTATGCGTGGGCTGCATTAGGAAGTCTTCTGTGATGTGAAGATCTCCAACTGCGGTTGGGACGCTGTTTGGGTGATCTGTCGCTTGAGTAATGTGTCTCTGGGCCCTGTCGGGTTCTACCGATATTGAGGTGGGTTTCGGCACATTAGTTGGGACGGTCACTACAGTATAGGATAAGGACATCAGTGAGATGCCATTGCGCTCTAGGTTTTGCCATCCTGTGACTTCTTCCACGTGCGGCGCCGCTTTGTGTCTATTGCTCCTGTACCTGCCAATTCCGATACGATGTTGGTCGCAGACCCGGAAGTGTAGTTCGATTGGTAAGCCGAATCTCGCGACAAATGAGCGTCCTAGCTCAGGATCCAAATCTCCGAACAGCATTGTCGTCGTACTGGATGCAGATGCTCCGCCGGAAACCCTAAAATTCATTGCGAAGATGGCCAAGAAGACTACTTGCGAGACGGATGTAGCACAAAACATAGAGGACCTGTCAAAATTGATCGGGTTCCAGTCGACTACTGTAGAAGTCCTGAAAGACTTGAATCCGAGCTTAGCCCAGAAGTCACAAGGAAAGACTAACTCCGCATTGATTCCACCGCACACTGAGGTTGTGGTTCCCGAGGTATCCCCGCCGCCGTCTAAATACGCAGGGGTACACGTAGCTCCAGGAACCACCGTGTCGGAGCTTGCTGATCGTCTAGGAAATCCTACTGGACCGATTTCGCGTCGCCAATTTCTGACTATGAATGTCCACTTGAAGTCCTTGGACAATGTGCCGGCTTACACGGCTGTGAAGCTACCAAGGAAGCGGGAGCTAAGGATTGTGACCCTGGCTGACGGTCTTGACGCAGAATCAACGGCCCGAGCTATTGCTGCTAAAGCTGGCGTTCGCTCTTCTTCTCCGAACTACGAAGGCCTGCTTGAGCGTCCTATCCAAATTAGCCGTGACGCCCTGGCGTCCACTGGGGCGCACTACGACATCGAGAGCCTAAACGACGATTGGTTCGTCAGTAAACTCGCCGCAGACAAGCTTCTGTCTGTGGACCTTAACACCAAAGATAAAGTCATCATCGCAATTCTCGATAGCGGCATCGACTTGTCTCATCCCGCATTCACGAATGACTTTTGGACGAATACATCGGTCGGCAGTTATTCTCGCGACAATATAGAGAATGACTTACATGGCTATGACTTCGTGAATTCCGCAAGCGATCCGCAGGATACCCTACAAGATTCGCACGGGACACATGTGGCGGGCATTGCTTCTGCGCGATTCTTGGGTAGATTGATGCCCCTATTGGAGGCAAGTCGATTAGACGACAAGATAAAGCTCATGATCCTAAGGGTCGCTGATGACGCGGGAAATGTCGGTCTCGGTCCTATTTCATTCGCCACGGATTATGCGGCTTTCAATGGAGCTCTTGTTGTGTCGGCAAGTTGGACGATGCGTGATTATCCCCATTTGGACGAGTACTTCCGTCAAAACCCTAGAACTTTATTTGTTGTGGCTGCGGGCAATGGCGACGAGGCTACGCATATGAAAGGTGTAAACATTGATGAGAACAAGGTATTTCCAGCATCCTATAAACTGCCCAACGTCATTACAGTAGGGGCATCTGATCCTGACGGCAACATTGCCTATTTCTCAAACTGGGGCCCAAAGACGGTCGACTTGGCGGCCCCCGGAGTCAAGATCAAGAGCACTGTAATTCATACGGGGGATGAGTACGCCCTTGGATACAACAGTGGAAGTAGTCAGGCTGCTCCGTTTGTCACGCTAACCGCTGCGCTCATTTTCTCGACCAACAACGTGTTACCAATAGATTCGGTCAAAAAGAGAATACTGTATACGGCCGACGAGACGCCTGATGACTTGAAGTACACACATTACGGACGACTTAACATGGTGAAGGCGCTGGCTGTTAATCAAGACCTTATTGAGACGAGAGACCATTCTTTCTATCGCGGTACGATTGTGAATCAGTTAATACACTTTAGCGCCGACGGTGCAGATTGCAGTGATCCAGAAAAGCTGATGGTAGCCGGAGAGAAAATATTTCGGGTGGTAGTTGACTTTGATGGGTCCGCAAGCCAGCTGTTCAAGGGTACGCATGTATCAACTGGCCGACTGTGTGACGCCACTGTGACGATTAAAACCGAGTCCGGGAGCATTGAATTAGGGACGACCAATATTCACGACATAATATGGCGCGGCTTCCCACAATTCGATTTGCCGAATTGACGTTTCTACTGGTGGGACCGCTTCTGGGGTTCAGCTTGATTTTGCCCTGGATGAGGGCTAAGGACAGCCAGGAGGTGAAGACGCCCGAGTCAGTGGCTTTTCCAGGCGGCGTTGCGGATAGGAAAACCGAGATAGCGTTTATCAGTAATGCGGGCGGCATTGATTCTGTGGATTTACGATCAGGGAGTCGGCGTTGGAGATCGACCTCAGCGGTGGCGCCATTAACTCTAGTGAAAGGTGGCTCAGAGCTCGTTGCGGCCAGTTTTGATGACGGCAACCTATTCCTCGTGCTCATCGAGGGCAATTACGGGAAGACAAAGCAGAAGTGGGATTTGTTGGCAGGAGTGTTCGTCAGTCCTCAGACGTGCGCAATCTCGACGGATGTTCATGAGTCTATATTGCGAGCTGTGTGGAGCGTTCATTCTCGTTATAAGGGCGGTGCGAATCTGGCCCCGGCAGTAGTGGAGCGGTTCAACATAGATGCGTCGGGTGTCGTTGAGATAGATCTGAACAGCGGCGCTATCTTGAAGCGAGAAAGAACAAAGGCGGAGGGAATGAGCAATAAACACGACTGGCCGAGTGATCTTTCGGAAGTTAAGTTCGGTGGTCGTGCTTATGCAATTACACCCAGGCGTGGTCAAGACCGAGGACATCAAACCCTGTCGCTGGTAGCACGCGAAGAACGAACCGATCATGTGCTATGGGAGTATCCGCTGGCAGGTAACGCAAAAGCAAGTCCTCGCCAAAGGGAATGAGAGCAGGAGCGGTGTTATGAAATCACTGTCGAAAGTGCAGTGCACCTCGCGAGCAGCAATGTACTCGGCATTTGTCTGCATACTAGTGATCTCGATGGCAGTTCCGAGATCAAGTTCGCAAGAATCCGATACTCGCAACGCCAAACATTCTATTCTCCGAAGGCACCCTGATTCGCCGCTTGAAGAAGCCAAATTCAGATTGCTCCAAGAAAGCGGCGGAACGATGACGGTGACGCGAGCGGCCTTTCTTGCAGCATTGCAAGCCCTTGGAGCCGACGTTGAGTTGGCAAAGCGCAACGCCAACCGGACTGTCGCAGGCGTTCCGGTTCGAATTGGATCTCGCGACGAGCTTGCCACCGCTGAACTCGAGAAGTCTATATGGGTGCCTCTTGGAACAAACGGAATCGGCGGTCGGACTAGATCCATCGTAATTGACAACAATAAAAAGACAATATGGGTAGGAGCTGTGGGAGGGGGAATTTGGCGGAGCGATGACTCTGGTCAGACTTTCGTGAACGTGGACGACCATTTGTCCAGTCTGGCGATCTCCTGCATGACGATGGACTCCAGCGGCACCCTGTACGCCGGCACCGGGGAGATCTTTGCTGTCAGCGATGGTATTAAAGGGGTGGGTTTACTGTGGAGCCGGGATGGCAAACATTGGGAGCAAATCCTATCAACGAAGAACAATCGTAGTTTCGAATATGTCAACAGACTGGCCGCGGCGCCTAATCCTAGTAAAACTTTGCTGGCTGCCACTGCAGCGGGGATATTCAGAAGCACTGATGAACAGCAGCGCGGCGACTGGGCAACAACCTCGCTGACCTTGTCAATTGCTGATGTGAAATTTAGTCCAGACGGAACGATCGTGGTTGCGGGAGGATATGGGCTGAACAGTGACAACACGTGGATTGGAGATGGAACGGTCAACTCGTATTTCTCAACGGACGATGGGCGCACGTGGAAGCAATCGACACATGCAGGCTCTTGGCTGGGACGAGTTGAACTCGCGTTTGCAAAAGCCAACTCAAAGATCGTTTATGCATCCGTTGATAACAATTCCGGAGAGCTATGGACGTCGAAAGACGGCGGCAAATCATTCGAGAAACGGGATGCCAAAACAGCGGCTGGTACTCCGGCTTACTTTCTTGGGGACCCAAGCGGTGATCCCCAGTACGACCAAGGCACCTACGCCAATGCAATTTGGGCGGGAGACAAAGACCCGCAAACCGTCATTGTAGGAGGTCTTGACCTCTGGATAAGCAAGGACGGTGGTAAGACACTTAAACCCATCAGCGATTGGCAGGATCCGGCATCAGCCCACGCCGACCAACACGCAATAGTGGCTGTTCCTGGATATGAGAAAACTGGCGGTTCCATTTTCTTTGCTAATGATGGTGGGATTTTTGAGGCTCTTGATATCTCCAAGCTCGACTCCAAGCCTCCGTATTTTAAAGGGTGGAAAGACCACAACGCCACATACAAAGTGACCCAATTCTATTCCGGAGCCGTGTTACGGAAGAACGGCACTATCATCGGTGGCACGCAGGATAATGGAATGCTTCGGTTGGACAGCCAGACACTTACGTGGACCAAAGCGACGAAAAATGGTGGTGGTGACGGAGGGCAATCGGGCGTATCCGGCGCAGGGATATTCTATGGTGAATACGAGAATCTGAACATTCATCGCAGTCTCGATGATGGCCGCAGCTATCTTTATATTTCGGGTCAGTATTGGGACCCATGCGCCAAGAATCCAGATAAGTCTACTGGTGCCTATAGATGGAAGGGGCAGCCCTTCGCTATCGTTGACGCAGAGAGCGGAACAGATACGCTTTTTATTGCGCCGTTCGTGGTGGACCCTAACAATGACAAGCGAATTTATGCGGGTGGTAGAAGCCTATGGCTAACTGATAACGCGGACGCGACGAATATACCTGATGACATTGTCGACGATTGTCCAAATACACCGGCGAGCAATCCAGTTCAACTGTCAGGGCCGTCTTGGACTCGCATAAAAAGTCCAATCGGACCGAACAATCCGAATTTAATCAGCGCGATCTCATTGTCCTCGGAACAGCAGCCCACGATATGGGTTGGATACGTGAATGGTAACATTTACAGGACGACTGGGGGCACGGCACAAAGTCCCACGTGGTCTGACCCACTGAACAAAGACGTCGCTGGATGGCCCAGTCGGTACTGCATGAGTATCACTGTAGATCCTCACGATCGAGACACTGTTTACGTAACGTTCGGTGGATACGAGTCTGAGAATATATGGAAGACCACGAACGGGGGAAGAGATTGGACTAGTATCGGCAAGTCGCTGCCGAAAGCTCCGATCCGAAGCGTTACGATTCATCCCACTCATCCTTCCTTCGTCTATTTGGGTACAGAGGTCGGTCTGTTCGCAAGTGAGGACGGTGGCACATCATGGTCCCCAACAAATGAAGGTCCGACAAATGCTCCAGTGGATCAACTTTTCTGGAACGGTAACTTTCTGCTTGCCGCTACGCATGGCCGTGGGATGTGGCAGATCAAGCTGCCGTAGTAGAAAGCGTCACTCAATGCACATCGTATTTAGCCCTCACATGACTGAGTAGAAGATCTTAAGGAGCCGACAATGTTTGAATGGAACATTAGAACCTGGCCTACGGCGCTAACGTTAAGGGTGATTTCGAGCTGGATTGTGCTTGGTACGCTGCTGGGCATGGTGCCCTCGGTGCTCGGACAATCCACATCAGCGCAGCACACGGTCGCCGGCGGTAGTAGCAAGGAGAAGCCGGTAGGGGCGGGAATTGGCGAATCGCTCAAAGTCGATGCGATTCAGCCGCTGTTCTTGGATGCTAGCGCAACGGAACAGACCTTACACTTCGTCGGGACTTTTCCCGAGGGCACAGTCGTGCGGAGCAACGATAGTGGAACGTCGGTAAACAAGTTTCTTAGGCTTTCACCGCAAGATTTGCTTGCGAGCGTGACACTAAGCGACAAGACGCCCCGGAGCATACTCCTCACCATCGCGCCCCCCGATGATAGCCATGCAACTAGCGTAACAGTCCAAGAGGATGCAGTCGCGGTTACGGCTGCATGCACCAAGGCCATTGCTGCCAAGAACGCCACGAACAGTGCAGCTGATGATAAAGATTGTTCTGATGGTAGTGCCGCGCCCGCGAGCTCCACGGGGTCTGCGACCACGGCCCAATCTGTAATAGCATCGTGTCAATTACCTACGAAAGGGACCTACGCAGCTTTTAACGCCCTGACGAGAGAGTTCACCGATTCCGGATCAAAAGAGTTTTGTAATCGTTCATCGCGAGCAGGCGATGCACCTGCCTTTAATCCAAAGTCTATCTATAAGAAAGAGACGGACACTGTGCACTTTGTTGTCTGTAATAAGAATCCATTTGTAGCGAACACGAGCGCCTCGATTACGAAGACTCCGATAGAAAACGACGACTTAACCACTTTTCTAGGCGTACTTGCTCCGGGCCTTGGGGCATCAAAAGCGGCAACTGACGCGACAAACGCCACTAAAACTAACACCTCGGTGTCGAGAGGATTGGCCCCAAGGCATGCTCCCTCCACGCCGCCTGCAAAGGCTACGTCACTCTCATCGTTTCCTCCACTTGCTGACCCTGTACAGGATTGCCTTGATGGATTTACGGCGGAGCTCCGGACGCTCGATGGTGAGTACGGGAAGTTCCGAAAATGCTTTCAGGCGAAGAGCAGGAACGTGTTGCAGTCAGATCTGACCTGTAACGATAGACTAAAGGATATAGTGGGCCTAAGCACGAGCTTATCTGCAATCAATGATAAGGCGAGTGACGCCACAGCGAGCGTAAATGAAGAGCTGCGTGCGTTGCAGGGTATCATAAATACACGAAGTCAACTTGCAACTAACGGACCGTACGCTAAGGATTCCCTAACGCAGCAGCAGATTGCAGCCTTGACGTCCGCCAATGAGGCACTGACCTCTCAGAGCTGCGTGTCTAATGCAGCCTCGACTCTGGTGAGTACGGTGTATACAAGTGGCTCATGGTTATTCGCAATGTTGGGCGATCCGGAATTGTTTGTTGAGCAAACAGATATCAGGGTGTCCACACCAACAACTGTCAATTGGTCGGTCAAATCGGCTCCGCCGGCGACCAACACAGCAAATATTTTGACGGCCGCTGCGGCGCTGAGTACCGACCCATATAGCAAATGCACAAGCCAAGCGCAGCCGGGAAATGGGAACGGGCAGCAGCCACCGAAAGAGGGGGATGGCAAAGGATCTAAGAAAGGTCAGGACGGAAATTCGAACCCAGCGAGCACCTCCGACAACTTCATCAATCCGGGAACGCTGCACGGTAATTTGTTCCCGTCGGCAGGGACGAAATATCGCCTGCAGGATGTCGCGCTTAGAGTTCAATCAGGGCAGCAGAATACTCAACAGGGCCAAGGCGATAGCTCAGACGCAACTGCCGCCAACAACAAACCGAAGACTAACAAGAATAGCAACGGCGGGAGTGATTCAGGAAACCCACAACCGAATGCTACTACAACAGGAGCTGAAGTCGGCTCTGGCACATATGTTTTTGGGGCCCCACAGGTAGTCGTCTCCGTTGGGATTGCGGGTGTCTTTATGCAAAATCGCCAGTATCAGAAGGTACAGGCGAGCGGCCAGAGCTCCGGAACCACCATCGAATATAGCACCGACAGTTCTGCTCGCATGAGCCCTCTCATCATGGCGCACGGTCGAATATACAGATTTGCGGGCGATGACGCAATTTGGGGTACACTCGGCGTTACGGCGGCTTCGAACAACAGCGGCGTATCAGCCGAATATTTCGTTGGTGGAACAGTGAGCTTTTTGCACAACTGGATCTTTCTAACGCCGGGATTGTACGTAGGACAAAAAGAGGCTCTGACAGGTGGTTATAAGGTCGGCCAACAGTTGCCCTCTTCTTTCAGTGGCAGCCTACCAATTCAGCAAAGCTATAAGCCAGCCTTTGGATTAGCCATTTCCTTCCGGGTTCCGGGAACATCAGCTCCAAAAAACAAGACATCAAATCAAAATAGCAGCCCTGGAAAGAATGGGTCACAAACTGGCGGAACGGGCTCGAACAAATCGGGCTCAAAATGAATGATCGTAAAAACGGAACAGCAGGAGTGACGATTTAGGAGGATTTCGCAACTTCCGTAATCTTCAATATGAAAGGCTTACAATCGTCCACCGCAATAATGTAAGGCAATTGTGAAGGTGAAGAAGCTGATGCCGGATTTGGCTTCCCGACTTTCAAGCGCGAGGGAGGAGAGATGCTTGACGCTGTGATCGTGGCTGTTGAAAAAGGAACCAAAGCAGTAATTTCAGTGAACTTCAGCGTCTACGGCGACATTAAATAGATTACGAATGAGCTTCGTTGTTGAAATTCCCTGAAAAGAGTTTTTCAACAGCCACGCCTGATTTCGACAGTTTCGTTTCTATTTAGGTCTATACTCTGTGGGCAGGCAGTCAACTGAGCGATGTTTGAACGTTATACAGAGACGGCAAGGCGCGTAATCTTCTACTCGCGCTACATGGCTAACCAAGTCGGAAGCCCAGAAATCGAAACAGAGCATCTTCTGTCGGGATTGCTCAGGGCCGATATGGTGCTGGCACAACGCTTTCTTGGTTCGCCGTGGGCAGCGGAAGCAATTTGGAGAAAGATCGAGCGAAGCAAGCCTGTTCGTGAAATAACTCCCGGCCCGGTAGACCTTCCGCTCAGCAGTGTTCGCAAGCGTGTACTGCTCATGGCATTCCTATGAGAAAGAGCATTCTGTTATCTCTACTGCTGCTGAGTCCTTGGTGAGGGACTATGACGGCTCAAAGCGACTCTGAATTGAGTATGACGAATGTCGCGTAATTACTGGAGTTTTTCGATGACTACAGGCAGAGAAGCATTTCGGTGTCCCGTCATTATACCTGCCGTGACCATTTTGTTTGTCGCAGTGGCTGCGTTCGGTGGAGGCAACGACCCAGAGAGTGTCAAGCTGAAAGGTCAGGAGGGACGCAGCCACACTTCTGCACTGGTAGAAAAACGCAGAACCATCTCCGAAAAGATTGTCGGTCAACTCGACTCCTCTGCGATCCGCGAGTCGCTCGCTTCCAGCCCCGACCTCAGGCGGATTGCCTATGTGTCCAGAGTCGGCGCGAAACAGTTTGTAGTGGTCGATGGCAAGGAGGGGAAACACTACGATGGCATCGGCAAGGGGATTCTCACGCAGGGCCAGCAAGCGGCTTATTTCGGGGCTCCGATCTTCAGCCCGGATAGCAGCCGCGTGGCTTATGCGGCCCGAGAGGGCGGGAAGTGGTTTGTCGTGGTGGATGGCAAAGAGGAGAAATCTTATGATGACATAAACGCGTTGACTCTCATCTTCAGCCCGGACAGCCACCGCGTGGCTTATGTCGTCGGAGTTGGCGCGAAGCAGTCTGTGGTAGTGGGTGGCAAGGAGGAAAAACCCTACGATTGGATCGGTGATCTCCTTTTCAGTCCGGACAGCAGGCGTGTAGCTTATTGGGCGGGAGTCGGGGGAAAGCGGCTTGTCGTGGTGGATGACAAAGAGGGGAAACCTTACGATGGCGTCGCCCAGGGCGAGGGTCCCTATTTTTTGCCGGACAGCTCGTGGGTGGCTTTAACCTACCGTAGTGTCCTCTTCAGCCCAGACAGCCGGCGGCTGGCTTATAGCGCCACACTTGGCCCGAACGGGTTTGCCGTGGTGGATGGCAAAGAGCAGAAACCGTACGGCAACATCTACGATGGCCCTATCTTCAGCCCGGACAGCCGGCGCGTGATGTATATGGCGTATAGCCCCGGAGGTGGCCCGAATTATAAAGTTGTCGTGGTGGATGGCAAAGAGGAGAAACACTACGATGGCATTGGTGAGGGAAGCCTCCAATTCAGCCCGAACAGCCGTCGGGTGGCTTACTGCGCCAAAGCCGGGGCAAGGTGGTTTGCCGTGGTCGATGGGAAAGAGGAGAAAGCCTACGATGACATGATCAGCGATCTCATCTTCAGCCCGGATAGCCGCCGCGTGGCTTATGCGGCCGGGAAGGGCGGGAAGTGGTTTGCCGTGGTGGATGGCAAAGAGGAGAAAGCCTACGATGACATGGGCAGCAGTCCCATATTCAGCCCGGACAGCCGACGTGTGGCTTATTGGGCCAAAGTCGGTGAGAAGTATCTTCTCGTAGTCGATGGCGAACAGGGCAAACCATACGACGACCTCGTTCGTTACACAATCGTTTTCGATTCTGCCAGCACTTTTCACTATCTTGCTGTTAAGCAAACCGCAAGAGGACAAGACGTCTACCTCGTCGAGGAGACGATCGAGTGAAGCAGGAGCAGGGCGCCTCCGCGAAATCTCCGCTGGCCATGATGATCGAACAGGCTACCGTAAAAGACACGTCAAGCCTGAAGCCCTGCCCCAGAAACGGGTAGTTGAGCCTATAGCCCCTAGACGGTCGGCAAACCGGAAACTATCCCGGCAGCCGACGGTCATAGAGATTTCCGTGTCTTTCGTCTGATCGCTGGGCTGTTCACATTAGCGGCGAAGTCCTCCAGCGTCCTCCTTGAACACCGGCGTACGCGTGTAAGCTACTCGCCAAAGACAAGCTTAACGGACTGCACCGTGTTCTTGTTCTTGTCGCCGCTCAGTCCGACCGTAACGAAAGAGATTGGCACATTCGCGCCTATGTTACCGTCCCACTTCACGCCGTACTGGAGATTGACGGTTAATTTTGTGAAGCTCAACTTCCCCAAATTGCCGGACGTCTTTATCGCTGCCGCAGCGCTCTGAATTGTCTGTGCGAGCGCGTCCTTGAGCAATGGAGGCTTTCTATTGGGATTGGCCTTCGTGGGGACGGTGGCTGGAGGCTTGGGGACCGAATATGTATAGGTAACATCGTTGACGACATCGGTTTCGTGCGATCCTCCCAACTTAAAAATGAAAAGGTTAACTGTAATTCCCCCTGTCGTAGCCGTGGTAGCCTTAAAGTCAAACTCGGCAGAGGAGAGTGCCGGCAGAGCATCAGCGCCACCGCCAAGATTCTGCTGGTATTCAGCCAAGGCTGCTTTCACTTGTGCGATGACTAGGTTTAGGGGCGCAGCATCTTGAGGCGCCAGAGGCGATTCTTGTCCGAGTGCCAAAAGTGAAGTAAGACATATCAACAACAAGGAGCATTTCTGCATACATCCTCCTTTCGAAAGAACTCGGTTCGTTCGCCTCAGGGGTGTGCGCGTCTCAACGGTCGGGAACTGCTTTTCGGAGAGGCAGGACGCGTCAATGGGAACATAAATCAGCGCGTCCGGTCAGTGAGAAGTGTCACATCTTGATGTGAGGTGATCGCCAAGGGACGCAAAGCAAGGCAAGGCTGTCAATTGGTGAAACATCCCCATTACACGCAATATAAAAGCCGCCCACTTTGCGGTAGGTTGTGATTGTTCGCCCAACCACTTACCGAAAGGAGCGCCGTCATGAACCAAGAAAAGTATATTGGCATGGACGTTCACCAGGCAACGATCTCGGTTGCCGTCATGGACAGCTCGGGCAAGCTGATCATGGAATGCATCCT
>Ga0187858_10005240_pt1 | contig 11902 bp, 5 predicted proteins | sample June2016WEW_8_15_FD_133015 | JGI IMG/M metagenome (GOLD analysis project Ga0187858, IMG submission 133015) | Peatland microbial communities from SPRUCE experiment site at the Marcell Experimental Forest, Minnesota, USA - June2016WEW_8_150 | ecosystem: Environmental > Terrestrial > Soil >...
CGCGTGGAACGAGGAGAAATACATCGGGCGGGCAATTGACTCGTTGCGCCATGCCTCGCAAATCTATGCACGAGACCGGGGATGCGAGGCGGAAATCATCGCGGTCAACAACAACAGCCAGGACCACACAGCCGTCGTCGCCGGCGAGCACGGAGCGCAGGTGGTATTCGAACCCATCAACAACATCGGCAAAGCGCGCAACGCGGGCGCGAAGGTGGCACGCGGCAGGTATCTTGCCTTCTGCGACGCCGACAATCAGGTCACCGAGAACCTGTTGGTATTGATCCACGACCATCTGGAAGACCCCAAGATCGCCGGCGGCGGGACGTGGATTGAACCCGACCGCCGCAACTTCAAGATCAGTTTTTTCTATTTGCTCTGGGGGATTTACGTTCGCGCCAGCGGCGTGGGGGTGGGGATGATGCATTGCCGCAAAGCAGATTTTGAGACGTTCGGCGGATTTGATGAGTCCATCTACGCCGCGGAGGACGTGCAACTCGCCTATGACCTGAAGAAACTCGGCAAACCGCGCGGCCAGAGGTTCGAACTGATTCGCAAGGGCTGGATCATTACCTCGACGCGCAAGATCGACCAGACGCCGCTGTTCACGATGATCGCCAAGCTCGTCGGCTTCGGATTCGGGTTACAGAAGAAGATTCGCAGCAAGGAATACTGCGAACACTGGTACGGGAAGGCCGCCCGGTAGCCGGGCTTATTCACGAATCCGCTGGTAGGGGGGCTGGCTCAGCCCGCCGCCGAAAAATACAAGTCAAACGCAACCGCTCGGCAGTCGATGGCAGACGATTGATGGAACGGCGGTCGGCAAGCGGGGCGCTTACCCTACAACGGATCGAACCGAACCGCGAAAAAGTTTCGCGGCTACAATAGGACGGCTCGGCAGGAGCCCCGAAAAGGATTCGGGGTAAACCTCGCCCTCCCAACGAAGCCTGACGGAGCCCTTCAGGACAGCGGTTCGAGATACACCGCGCCGTTTTCGACTACCAGCGACAGCCGCTCCAACGATTTGCCCTGACCCGGACCGCCGACGCATTTGCCGTCGCGCGGCGCATACACCGACCCGTGGGTCTTGCAGACGAACAGATTGCCGTCGCCAGTGAAAAAATCATTGTCATTCAGGTCCAGGGTAATCGGCAAATGCACGCAGCGATTCACGAACGCGACAAACTCACCCCGAACGTTGGCCAGAAACGCCTCGGTCATCTGACCGCGCACGGGCGTGGTGAACTTCTTGGTCGCGCCGGGTGGCAGTTCCTCCACCCGTGCCAGCAAAATCCTGCGGCCTTTCATGCTTGCAGCTTAGGCCGCGCGCGCGGTTTTGACAAAGTCTTTATGTCCGCGGGCCGTGGGTATTGTAGCGCCTGGCCGGCACGTGCTCCCGCTTTGTCGCTGGATGCTCAAAATCAACAGTTGAAAGAGCCAGCGCCCTCATATATAGAGTGCGAGTTGGGAGATCCCGATGAAAGGCTACCTTCTCGCAGGGATAACATCGCTTGTAGTTCCGCTGGCAGTGCTTGCCGACGATCCGTCGTCCGTGGATAAATGGCAATACTCACTCATCAGTCCGGTTCCGAGCGATGAGTTGCGGCCATTATCTTCGGAGGCATACGATGGCGTGATGGATGCCCGCACGGTGGATGCCGGCCACGTGCAGATCGAAGGCGAGTTCATCGACTACCTCTATAATTCCGTGACGCCCCGCAATTATGACAGCGACGATTTCTTCTGGGAACCGCGCATCACCGTGGGGCTGCTGAACAACATGGATTTTTACGTCCGTCCCTCCTACGAGATCCGGTTTCTTGATTACCAGATGCATTCCAGTGAGTTTGGACGTGTCACCACAGGGCTGAAGGTCAATCTCCTGGGGAACGATGGCGGGACGGTCGCCTTGGCGCTCAAACCGTACCTTTCGATTCCCACGAGCAGCAGTGATTTGATCGGTGGAGGCGATGTGTTGGGGGGCGGCGACGTGGCAGTGCTGGTGCGACTGCCATACGGGCTCTATGTGAAGGTCGACTCGGAATTTTATGCGACTGAAAGAAACAATCGCACGGTGTATGCCGGCTTTTACAATGCCTTAAGTATTAATAAAACGCTCTGCTCCAAAGCCGATGCGTACTGCTATTTCGATACCACCGTGACATCCGACTCGGCCGAGACATGGTATGGCTACGCCGGTCTTGGATTGGAATACAAATTCACCAATAACCTGCAAATGTTCGCTGGATTTGGATTTGGCGTGACCCCGGATTGGACATATGGGCAAACCCGCGCCTGGGATTACAATCCGCGTGTCGGCTTTGTCTGGCGCTTGTAGGTCAGACCCGCTTGGATGATTTCCATCCAGCATCAGTGCTGTCCGTAGCGCGTCATTACTCGGGCACCTGGCAGTAGTGCATCATGTTGCCGCACTGGGTAAGGCGCGTGAGTTTACCCCGATTGCGTATCGGGGCCGGGCGCGCCGAATCTTCGCCCGGTTCTTCGGCTGTTTCCCCGCCATCACTTTTAATCGCCCCCGGCCTGGCGGCTCAATTTGACACCGTTGCGGCCCCGCGTTACCATACCGAAGGGTTGGCGAGAATCTTTCTCAGGGAACCGAACTGAAACTCACGAAAGGAGCCTGATTATTATGGCGCACGAATTGCCGAAGCTGCCCTATCCGTACGACGCGTTGGAGCCCCACATCGATGCGCGGACGATGGAGATTCATTACACGAAGCATCATCAAGCCTATGTCACGAACTTGAACGCCGCTCTCGACAAGCATCCAGACCTGTACAAGAAGGGACTGGACGACCTGTTGCGCGGCATCGCGAGCGTACCCGAGGATATCCGCGGGGCGGTGCGCAACAACGGTGGCGGCCACCACAACCACAGCTTGTTCTGGACGATTATGAAAAAGGGCGGCGGTGGTGAACCCAAAGGCGCCTTGGCCGAGGCGATCAAAAGCACGTTTGGCGAGTTCGCGAAATTCAAGGAGACAATCACCGGCAACGGCATGACGCGGTTCGGCAGCGGCTGGTCATGGCTGGTGGTGGCCAAGGACAAGAAGCTCAAGGCGTATTCGACGGCAAACCAGGACAGCCCTCTGATGGAAGGCGATGTGCCCGTTCTCGGCGTGGACGTCTGGGAACACGCCTACTACTTGAAATATCAGAACATGCGCAAGAGTTATCTGGATGCTTGGTGGAACGTCGTCAATTGGGACGAGGTGGCCAGAAGATTCGACAAGGCGAAGTAAAACCCCAACATCTCCTATCGACAAGGCGAGGGCGATCCATCGGATCGCCCTGGTCATCTCAATCGCGCACGATTTTTTCCCACGCGTATCTGCCCTTGATGTGTTGGAGGAAGAACTTGCCGGGCGATGGCGTGCGCACGAACTCGTCGTGGATGGTTTGGGGAACGGAGAAATACCGGTAGACCCCGGTCGCCTTAAACTCGATTTCGAGCGTTTCGGTCGCCGCGTCATAGCCGATACCGGCGATGTCGCTGGAATTGACGGGTTGGCGTTGGGTTTCGCTCACGGTGTCAATCTTCCAGGAAATCCTCGTGTACTGTCAACTCCGCTGTACGCGATGGCGGAAACCATCACTCGGTTGATGGGCTGGCCGCGACCATAGCCTCACGATTGCGGCAACCTTGTGGATAGCGATGTCAGCGCATTTTGAAGCGCCGTCCGGCCAGCAGGATTCCCAGTGACGGACAACAGTTGGTTGACCAGCGAGATGCGTTGGTTGACTTGCGCTGCCGACCAATCGGCTGGAGGCGAGGTGCTGCCGAACATCTGATTTCCATATTGGATATAGTTGCCCGCCAGGGCGGCGCCAACCGCGGCCCAGGCATTGTCCGGGATCTGATTCTGACTGGCGATGCCCACCAGCGCCTGCGCCGCCTCGGGATACTGAAGGGCAACTTGCGCCAGCGGTCGCAGCGCAAAGTCGCCGGTGCCCATCGAACTGATCGCCGGATCCTGTGCCAGTTTAATCAGCGCGGGTATGCCCGCGCCGTCGGGTAGCCCGGCCAGTGCCAACGTCGCGTAGTAATTCCACTGGGTCACTGAATTCGCCAATTCGGACACAACGTTCGTGTCGCCGTAGGCTTGCATGAGCTCGAACACCGAACTCATGTCGCCGGGCACTGAGTTGCCGGTGCTCGCTTGCGTCAGCACCTCCGCCGCTGCCGTTAGCTCCATCTGGCGATACTGCCCGGGTGCCTGCTTTTCGAGGTCCCGGCTCAACTGGGCAACCTCAAGCGGATCTGAGGTCAGTTGCAGAGTGGCGGCCATGGCATCGTCGGCTTCCGCGCCGCCGATTTGTTGCAGCACGTCGATCAGACCGAGTCGTAGCGTTGCGTAGCTCACTTGGTCCCCGCCCTGCTCGGCGGAGAAATTAACGTCCAAATTCTGCTTCAGAAAGTCCAGGATCGACGAGATCGCCCCCCCACCTTCACCGACAAGCTGCGCCAGCAAACCGTTGATCTGGTCGGCCTGCTGTTTCGTCAACGAGGTGTTTCCTAACACCAGCTGCGTCAATTGCGTCATTGCCTGTTGGGCAACCACCGATGGAGTACTGGGACTGGTCATCGTCTGGGCAACCGATGCCCGTGGCGGGCGTTTGATAGGTGGCGCGGCTGCCGCCACTTTCGGGCGAACGTTTGTGTCCCAAATCGACACTTCGCGGAGTGGGGTGGTGATAATCTGCCTGTCTTGCCCGCGCACCGCCACTGTCGGCTGATGAAGATAAGCTGCGGCGGCTGGCACCTCCTGCGGCGATCGTTCAGGTGACTTGCGCAGCTTGCTCGCAACCAGACCTATGGCTACCAGAAGTCCCAGCGAAATAGCTGCTAAAGCCAGATCTTTCCGCATCTTTATCCCCATCTACAATCAACAATACAAGGCACAATCGCCACACCGAAAGGCATGATTATATTCACAATGCTACCGTAAGCAACCTTCTCTAAAGAAACAGCACTTGTGTGGTATGAACTGCGCATTCGCCGGTTTTTAATCGTAACATATTTATTGCCAATTTGTTAGCTAACGATGATGGCGTTTCTTCGGCGGTAAGTGCAAAAATGAGAAAAAGACGAAAACGGTAACTTGTGGGGTCGACATGGGAAACTTCATGGAGAGCCTCATGGCAATGCCCTCATAGGCCTCATAGGTAGGTTATCGTGAAAGGCTGGTTCCAGCTCGGTTCTGGGGCTATTTTTATTAAGAATCTTCTTGCAAGTTTCCATGACTTTGGCTAGCCTGAGAGCACAAATGTAGGGTCTGGCAGTGCAATAGCGGGTGAGATCAGGAGATTTTATGATGCGAGTTAATGGGGCGGGATACATTGCGCGAGTACTGGTGGCGATTGGTGTTTTCACGTTCACGCTGCTGGCGTATTCACAATCCAATGCGCAGTTGCTGACTCTGCAACCGGTGAAGGTGGGTGGGGTGCCAGCACCGGATTACACCGTGAACGACCTAAACGTCTCGTACACGGCAAGCAGCGGAATATTACAAGCCATCGGGTCCTACGAAGACGACAGCAATTTCAATAGTCTTTATACGGACGCAACTGGCACCCCCAATCCGGAGAATCCCTTCGCTGCGGACTTTAATATAACGGCGTACATCACCAGCGCCGGTGTCCTGACCAACGGGACGTTGGCGATCGCCGGAGATTACAACTTCGACGGAAATTATGCAACGTTGCTGACCGGCACCTTGAAGACAGGAGCCGAAGGTGTGGCTTTCGGAGCCACGAGCGGCACAGACGCCCCGTTTCAATTTCTATTCACAGTTACAGGTGGAAGTCTCTCCAATGATTACGGCGGAATAGGCTCTCAGAACGGCTTTGTCAACACCCTGGACCCGGACGGCGGCTATACATTCAGTGGGTCGTGGTCGGAGAGTTTCGTCAACAGTGGCAACGGTTACGCCGACATCCAGATGGCGATTCCCGAGCCTTCTTCATTTTTGCTTTTGATGTTTGCCGGCGCGTTGTTCGCAGCCGCAAAACAATTTCGGCGCTCGGGTCGGCTGGATTCTTAGGTTGTAACGGGCTAGGACACAGGGAAAGAACCAGACTTGCAGCCGCATCACGCTGTGGGTCGCAGAAGGTGAGGTAATTCCATGAAGCGATATACTCTACTTGTGGCATTTGGTGTGGTGTTTTTACTGTCGGTTGTAACACCGACATTTGCGGCGCTGGTGGGAGCCAATCCTTTATATCCACTTGTCGCTTACCTGAACAACAATCCGGCCGCGTTTACATATAATCCGACAAACTACCTTTTCTCGATGACCGCCACGCCCTCGACGGTGCAGTTCTCCAGTTCCCAGGGGGCGGCAAGGATCAGCGGCACCCACAGCCTGACCATAAACATACTGGTCGACAACTCGGGCAATCTGATCGGGGGCAACGGCACCAACGATTTTATTCTCACAGGGACGGTAAACGACATCATCGGTGGTGTGACCAACACCTATTCCGGCGTGTTGCTGACGGGCGGAGTATTCGCTTTCGGTTTTCAGGGGTACGGTTCTTCGACTGCATTTGATTTTCGGTTTACTCCCACCGGCGGCGCTTTGTACAGCTTCTACTCCTGCGGAGACATCGCCGTCACCGACGTCAGCGGTTCCTCCACGTACTCCAACTCATTTCAGATCGGCTTCACGGCGAGCGCCAAGGGCAACGCCGGCTTGGAGGATCTCGTCCCGCCCACGATCGTCTGCCCGTACGGGGGCACTAACTCGCTCAGCGGAACGAACGCGGAGTGCAATGCGGCCGGCAATGGCCAAGCCGGAGCCTACGTCGACTATCCCATCCCGGCCGTGACCGACGTTTGCGACACCAACCCCACGGTGGTTTGCATGCCGCCATCGGGCAGTTTCTTCTCGCTACCGGGCACAGATGTTTCCACCAATTATACCGTGGTCTGCACCGGCACGGATTTGTGGGGCAACCAAAGCTCCTGCTCGTTCACGATTACCATCATTGACACCAACCCGCCGAGTTTCTACACCAATTCGAGCCCGATCATTGATCCGTGCAACATCAACAATCCGCTGACGTTCACCAATGATCCTGGCGAATGTTACGCGACCTACACCTTCCCGATACCGCAGGCCACGGACCCGTGCTGCACGAATGATCTCACGGTCACCGTGACCGCCGTGGACCAGAACGACGCCGTGATTACGCTGACCAACAACGCCGATGGCACGATGACCGGCCTGTTCCCGGTTACGACCACTGGGACCGACATCGTCACTTCCGTAGCCATCGACGAACGGGGCAATGCCGCACAGGCTCAGTGCGCGATCCTGGTCTTGAACGATCAGCCGCCTGTGATCGAATGTCCGACCAACCAAACAGTCCAGTGCACGGGTGGCCCGATCCTCTGGGAAGAGGCGACCGCTTACGGTCCCTGCCCATGCATAACCGTCACGAACATACCGCCGTCCGGCTCCTCGCTCGGCGTCGGCGTCTACACGATTCTCGCCATCGCGGCGGATTGCAGCGGCAACACTAACGAGTGCACCTACACTGTGACCGTGGTGGATAACCCGCCGCCAACCGTTACGGTTCCCACTGGCGGCGATTTGGGCTGTAATCCCGCCACCCTGCCAACCGACGCGAGCGTGTCGAACCTGGTGACGGCCACCGCCGCCAGCGGTGTGCCGACGATCAGTGTTTCGCACGTGGACGTTACCAGCGGCTGCACGGTCACGCGCACCTTCACCGTTACCGCTACTGACGCGTGCGGCACTACCACCGCCCCGCAGACGGTGGTTTACACCTGGACCATCGACACCACAGCGCCGACCGTCACAGTTCCGACTGGCAGCAATTTGGGCTGTAACCCAGCCACTCCGCCGAGCGATGCGAGCGTGACAGCATTGGTGACAGCTAACGATAGCTGCAGCACCCCGACCGTTAACGTTTCGCATATGGATGCGACCAGCGGTTGCACGGTCACACGCACCTTCACGGTCACCGCCAGTGATGCTTGCAGTAATACTTCCGCCCCGCAGACGGTCGTTTACTCCTGGACGGTCGATACGACGCCGCCAACGGTTACCGTCCCGACCGGCAGCAATTTGGGCTGTAATCCGACCACCCTGCCAACGGATGCGAGCGTGACGGCGTTGGTGACAGCTAACGACAGCTGCAGCACGCCGACCGTTAACGTTTCGCATATGGATGTGACCAGCGGTTGCACGGTCACACGCACCTTCACCGTAACGGCCACCGATGCTTGCAGTAATACTTCCGCCCCGCAGACAGTCGTTTACTCCTGGACCGTCGACACCACTCCGCCTACGGTTACGGTCCCGACCGGCGGCAATTTGGGCTGCAATCCGTCCACCCTACCCACTGTTGCCAGCGTGACGGCCCTGGTTCAGGCCACCGCGGCTTGCGGTACTGCCACCATTAATGTGACCTCCGTTGCCAGCGGCTCCGCTTGCGCCATGACCAACACCTTTACCGTGACGGCCACCGACCCCTGCGGTAATACCTCGGCCCCGCAATACGTCGTCTATACTTGGACCGTTGACACCACGGCGCCGACCGTTACTGTCCCGACCGGCGGCAATCTGGGGTGCAATCCGACCAACCTGCCCACCGTCGCCAGCGTGACGGGCCTAGTGACCGCCTCCGCGGCTTGCGGCACTGCCACCATCAATGTCACCACCGCAACCAGTGGCTCCGCCTGCGCGATGACCAACACCTTTACCGTGACGGCCACCGACCCCTGCGGCAATACTTCCGCCCCGCAGACAGTCGTTTACTCCTGGACTGTCGACACCACGTCGCCAACGGTTACGGTCCCGACCGGCGGCAATTTAGGCTGTAATCCAGCCTCACTGCCGACCGTCGCCAGCGTGACGGCCTTGGTTGAGGCCACCGCGGATTGCGGCACCGCCACCATCAATGTCACCTCCGTTACCAGCGGCTCCGCTTGCGCCATGACCAACACCTTCACCGTCACGGCCACCGACCCCTGCGGCAACACTTCGGCCCCGCAATACGTCGTCTATACTTGGACCGCGGACACCACGGCGCCGACCGTTACCGTGCCGACCGGCGGCAATTTGGGCTGTAATCCAGCCTCACTGCCGACCGTCGCCAGCGTGTCGGCCCTGGTCAAGGCCACTGCGGCTTGCGGGACCCCCACCATCAGTGTGACTTCCGTTAACAGCGGCTCCGCCTGCGCGATGACCAACACCTTTACCGTGACGGCCACCGACGCTTGCGGTAATACCTCGGCGCCCCAATACGTTGTCTATACTTGGAGCGCGGACACCACGGCGCCGACCATTACCGTGCCGACCGGCGGCAATTTGGGCTGTAACCCAGCCTCGCTGCCCACCGTCGCCAGCGTGACAGCCTTGGTTAAGGCCACCGCGGCTTGCGGCACCGCCACCATCAATGTGACCTCCGCTACCAGTGGCTCCGCTTGTGCCATGACCAACACCTTTACCGTGACGGCCACCGACCCCTGCGGCAACACTTCGGCCCCGCAATACGTCGTCTATACTTGGACCGCGGACACCACAGCGCCGACCGTTACCGTCCCGACCGGCAGCAATCTGGGCTGCAATCCGACCACCCTGCCCACCGTCGCCAGCGTGACAGCCTTGGTTAAGGCCACCGCGGCTTGCGGCACTGCCACCATCAATGTCACCTCCGTTGCCAGTGGCTCCGCTTGCGCCATGACCAACACCTTTACCGTGACGGCCACCGACGCTTGCGGCAATACCTCGGCGCCCCAGCACGTCGTCTACACCTGGACTGCGGACACCACGGCACCGACCGTTACCGTCCCGACCGGCGGCAGCTTGGGCTGTAACCCAGCCTCGCTGCCCACCGTCGCCAGCGTGACAGCCCTGGTTAAGGCCACCGCGGCTTGCGGCACCGCCACCATCAATGTCACCTCCGTTGCCAGTGGCTCCGCTTGCGCCATGACCAACACCTTTACCGTGACGGCCACCGACGCTTGCGGCAACACTTCGGCGCCCCAATACGTCGTCTATACTTGGACCGCGGACACCACGGCGCCGACCATTACGGTCCCAGCCGGCGGCAGCTTGGGCTGTAATCCGACTCTGCCCACCGTCGCGAGCGTGAAGTCCCTGGTGACGGCCACCGCCACCTGCGGTACGCCGACCATCAATGTCACTTCCGCGACCAACGGCACCGCCTGCGCCATGACCAACACCTTTACCGTGACGGCCACCGACGCTTGCGGCAATACCTCGGCCCCGAAGACGGTCGTCTACACCTACACCGTGAACACCGCGGGACCGATGTTGTCCGGCTGCACAAACCAGGTGGTGTACCAGCAATCGATCATCGAAACGGGTGTGTGTAGCATTTCAGAGTGCTTCAACCAGATACCGATACCTTCCAACAGTTGGGTCTGGTTCAACTGCACATTGAACCCGTGCCAGGGCATAACCAACAAAACCTATACGTGCAACTTCACGGGGCAGACAATCACAGGAACCGTCGGGGGAACGTATGTCAGCCTGTCCGTACCCAACGGGCAGATTACCTACTCGTCAACGTACACCAATTCCACCACAACGTTTACCAACAACACTTGGGTGACGACGTGTCCGCTGGGATCGACGCTGACTGGCAATCAATTCTTGTCGGCGCTGGCGTGTCCGGTACCCTATGGGTCACCCGGCAGTGGATGTCTGACCTGGTCTGGCAACTGTGTTGTGACCCCAGGTGTGGCGGTCAATTGGCAATGGGCCGCGTGTGCTTATACCAATTTCAGCGCCAACTACTCCACGCTGGGTGTCAAGCCGTGCGATGACGCCACGACGTCCATCTACAGGAATAACGATGCCGCCTGCTCACCTGAAAACTATAAGCAATATATGACTTGCGCCGGACGCAGCGACCAATACGGCAATTACTGCGGCAATCGTACCTTCCCGTGGGTGTGCAATAGGGGCACCACGACGGTGTGCTCGGGCGGTGTGGTGCAGTACGTGCCGCCGACCCCCAGTGATGCCTGTGACGGCTCACCCAGCCTCGTTTGCGTCCCGAAGCCCGGTACCGGCTTCGTTACGGGAAGCACAAACATTATCTGTACCGCCGCCGACGCTTGCGGCAACACCAACACCTGCAGCTTCACGGTCGCATTGGAGTCGCCGCCACCGGCCCTCACCTGCCCCGGCAATATCACGACCAACACGACGACCGCTTGCTCGCAAGTGGTGAAATGGACCGCGACCGGCACCAGTGAGTGCGGCGGAACCGTGACAACCACTTGCACGCCGACCAACGGCGCGACGTTTGCCACAGGAACAACGCCGGTGACCTGCACGGCTATTGAGTCGGGCCACGGCACCAACAGTTGCTCGTTCACCGTGACCGTCGTCGATAAGACGCCCCCGACGATCACCTGTCCGGCCAACATCACCACCAACGTGCCCAACTGTGGTACCGCCGTGGTGAAGTTTACCCCGACCGTCAGCGACAACTGCTCGACCGTGACCTATAGCTGCAGTCCGGCCAGCGGCTCCACCTTCGCGCAGGGAACAACGGTCGTGAGCTGCACGGCCACCGATTCGGCCGGCAATCAGGCAAGTTGCTCGTTCGATGTGATTCTCACCAGCGGTAAACCGACTTGCCCGAGTTCCCCGAAATGCACGGCCGGCTCCAAGCAGGTTATCTGTTCTTGGACCGCTTGCTCGAGCCCCTGCACGTACAACGTACTGCGCTCGACGACCAGTGGTAGCGGATACACCTCCGTCGCCTCCGGACTCAGCTCGTGTACCTATACCAATACCGGTTGTACGTCCGGAACCACCTACTACTACGTGTTCACCACGAGCAATTGCGGTGGTACGAGCTCCAATTCGTGC
>Ga0187858_10005243_pt1 | contig 11896 bp, 12 predicted proteins | sample June2016WEW_8_15_FD_133015 | JGI IMG/M metagenome (GOLD analysis project Ga0187858, IMG submission 133015) | Peatland microbial communities from SPRUCE experiment site at the Marcell Experimental Forest, Minnesota, USA - June2016WEW_8_150 | ecosystem: Environmental > Terrestrial > Soil >...
AAGGGAAAGCAGAAGAAAAAATCATCGGCGCGCGCCGCCGTCCTATCCCCCTGGCCCCCTTTCCGGGGCGGAAAGGGGGAATCAGACAAAAGGAGGGTCAGGGACACCTGTGCGGCGCAATTGTCTGGTGCGCCGCACATCAGGTCCCACGCTCGACCGGATCAAACTAGTTTTTGTTCCGAGTCTTTCTGTCATTCTAGAGCGGAGTCTGCGCAGCGAAGAATCCCGGATCCTGCGTTCCTTCCTTCTCTGTCATTCTGAGCGAAGGCCGCTGTGATTGAGCCGAAGCCCTGAGTGCTGCCGAAGGGGAAGAATCTCGACGGGCGCTCCGGCGCCCGGCGTTAGTTACCCAAAGCTCTCCCCAAGGTAGGGGCAGCGCGCGACAACGGAGCGCGGCCTTAATACTGGGTGCAGGGGCTCAGCCCTGCCCAGCGCGTAGTCGCGAAAAGATGCGCTGCGCAGATTTTCGCGTCTTCTTAACACTGGGTGCAGGGCTGAGCCCTGCCGCCCACCGCGCAGGTGATTCTTCCCTCATGCCGTCGTAACGGCTGAACTTCTCAGCCTGATCATTTCTCTCTCAACGTGCTAAATAATTGCTGTGGATGCCGTTCATGCAAGCCGACCTCACTCGTCCGCAATCGTCAGGCGAACCCCCGTCGCACGAAATATTACTTTTGACGGAACAAAGCTAGCCATGGTGGTATGCCCATCGCTGAACCACAACATATGGTATAAATCGCCCTTTTCGAGCCCAACCTGACCCTCAAAATGAACGCCAAAATCGCACTCATAATGCTCGCCACGACCCTCGCCGCCTGCAAAACCGCACCGCCCTGCCCGCCCGGAACCCGGCCGATCGGCGAACCGCCGCCCAACGGCTCCGAGACCGCGTGCGTGAAGACCGTCAACGGCAATGACGTCAAGGAGGGACCGTTCGCAATCTATCGGGACGATGGGTCCAAGATGCTCCAGGGCGAATACCACGACGGAAAGCAGAGCGGCGAATGGACCCAGTGGTTCGACAACGGACAGAAGGCGTCGATCGATCACTACAAGGACGGCGTGCAGGACGGCGAGCACGTCGGTTGGTACACCAACGGCAAAATATCCGCGACCGGAATGTACAAGAACGGCAAGCGCGAGGGCGTGTGGAAGCGATGGGACCCGCAAGGCTTCAAGAATTGGGAGGAAATCTACAAGGACGACAAGAAAATCTCATGACGGCCGACCGGGCGACAAACGTGACGATCACCGATGCGGACCTGTCGCGCGCCGAGCATCAGCAGGCGCTGGTCACGATGCTCGACGCGTTCATGCGCGATCCGATGGAGGGCGGCCAGCCTCTGTCAGAGCAAAGCAAGCGCGATCTGGTACCGGGTCTGCGCGCGCATCCGGCGTGCTACGTATTGATAGCCTGGCGCGACGGCTCGCCGGTCGGCTTCTCGATCTGTTTCCTGGGATTTTCGACCTTCAACGCGCGGCCATTGATCAATATCCACGATATCTTCGTCGATTCAGCCGTGCGCGGTGTCGGGATCGGACGGATGCTGCTCGAGCGAATCGAAGCCAAGGCGCACGAACTGAATTGTTGCCGGATCACCCTCGAAGTGCGCGAGGACAATCGCGTCGCGCGCGGACTCTATCGCAAAGTCGGTTTCGAGGAAGTAGTCGATGGCGCGGAGCGCGTCCCGGTGGAGTTCTGGCACAAACGCCTGTGAGCCTAGAGCGTTCTTCCCACCGCCTCGGCCAGCGGCCCCAGCGCCTTCATCAAGTCGGCAAACCGCGACGGCTTCAACTGCTGCGGGCCGTCGGACAGCGCGCTCTCGGGCTTGGGATGCACCTCGATCAGCAATCCGTCGGCGCCCGCCGCGATCGCAGCCAGAGCCATCGGCGCCACCAGCGAGTAGATTCCCGTCCCGTGACTCGGATCGACAATCACCGGCAGATGCGTCCATTCCTTGAGCAGCGGCACGGCGTTGAGATCGAGCGTGTTGCGCGTCGCGGTCTCGAAGGTGCGGATCCCGCGCTCGCACAGCACCACGTTGGGATTGCCCTCCGACAGAATATATTCCGCCGCCATCATGAACTCTTCGAGCTTCATCGACATGCCGCGCTTGAGCAGCACCGGCTTCTTGATTCTTCCCAGCCGGCGCAGCAGCGAGAAATTCTGCGCGTTGCGCGCCCCGACTTGCAGCATGTCGGAATGCTCGGCGACCAGGTCGATATCGTGCGGATCCATAATTTCGGTCACCACCGGCAATCCGACCCGCCGCCCGGCGCGTTCGAGCAACACCAGCCCCTCGTCTTCCATCCCCTGGAACGAGTACGGCGACGTCCGCGGCTTGAACGCTCCCCCGCGGATTGCATGAGCGCCCGCTGCCTTGACCGCGTCGGCCGCGGCTTCGATTTGCGCCTCGCTCTCGATCGCGCACGGTCCCGCGATCACCGTGATTCGCTTGCCTCCGATTTCTGCGTTGCCGACCTTGATTCGCGAGCCTTCGGGCCGCACCTCGCGCGACGCCAGCTTGAACGACCGCACCACCGGCATCACGCGCTCCACCCCGGCTACCGATTCCAGATGCGTCAGCTGATGCTTCTCGCCACGCTCGTCGCCCACGCATGCGACCACCGTGCGCTCTACGCCGCGGATGATGTGCGCGTTGTAGTCGAGATCCTCGACCATCCTGACAACCGCCTGAATTTCGGTTTCGGTGGCATGCGATTTCATTACGACGATCAAGTGAGATGACCCCCTGCGATATGCTGGTGCGCCTCGCGGCCTTTGCGTTCGAGCGATGGAATGGCCGCTCGACCCCTGATAACTCTGACTCTACAGCATGTTATCATCGACCGGAACCGAGCGCCCGCAATCCGATCGGCGCATCGAAGGAAGCAGTTTTGCCAGCTAAGCCGCATCCCCATCATCCACTGAGGATCGTTCACACTTCCGACGTTCATCTGGAAAGCGATACGTTCGGCTCAGGCGCGCGCGGCGCCCAGTTGCGCGACATAGTGCGCAGCGCATTTGCCCGGGTCATCGACATCGCCAACGACCGCGACGCCGACCTGCTGCTGATAGTCGGCGATCTGTTCGATTCGGCGCGCGTCAGCGAAGAAGGTCTCGGCTTCGCGATGGAAACGATCGGACGCGCCCGGATGCCGGTCGTGATGATTCCCGGCAATCATGACGCGCACGACGAGCGATCGATTTACGCGGGCCTCGCGCCCGGCGCGATCCCGGAAAACCTGCACCTGATTCTCGAGCCCGAGGGCAGAGCAATCGATTTCCCCGAGCTTGCGGCTCGCGTATGGGGCCGCGCGCTGGTCGAACATACACCTGACTACCGGCCGCTCGGCGGCGTGCCCGAGCGGGAGGAAGGACTCTGGAACATCGCGCTGGCGCACGGATTTTTCATGGAGGAAGGCGAGACTGAACGATCGTCGCCGATCACGCCGGCGGAAATCGAGCGGTCGCGCTACGACTACGTGGCGCTCGGCCACGTGCACGTCTTAGGCGACGTGTCCCAGGGCGCGACGCGCGCCTTTTATTGCGGAACGCCGGCGCCGCTCTACTCGAGCGAGAATTCCGGATGGGTGCTGTGGGTCAATTGCGTGCCCGGCCAGCCCGTCTCGATCGAACGCTTGATGGTGCGAAAATCGGACTGACGGTGGGCTGGCGAATCAGGTCCGGTAGGCGGTCTGGCTGGTGCGTTTGAGCTCGGGATAAACATCCGAGAGCCGGCGCCACACCCGCTTCAGTCCGGGCACGTCGACCGGCCCGGGAATGCATTCGAGCGCGCCCTCGCGCATAAAGATTCGCTGGGCCTCAGCTGACCGCGGCGCGCCAACGATCATGATCGACGTCGCTGGCGACTCGCGGCGAATCGTCCTGAACAGCGTTAACGCATCGAGCCCGCGCGCACTGCGCAACCCGGCGTCGAGCGCGATCACATCTGGACGCGTGGTGCGAAAAATGTCGATGGTCTGCGCGACCGTCTCGGTTTCCGCAACCACCTGACATCCTCCGCATTCGAGATGACTACGCATGATGTCACGCGTGGTTCCCAAACTATGCGCAATGAGCGCTCGGACTGCCATCGGCGGCTCCTCCTGGGCAAGCACTGCGCCAGCCCAATTCCCAAGGCGCTGACAGCAGCGCCCGGGCTAACCATTTAGCAAGCTCGGGGCCAAGACAATGTCAGATTCGAACCAACGCTAATCCCCGATTTGTTAACGACTGACCGCGGCCAATCCGGGCCAGTTCATTGAGTATTTGGGCACTATCCAGCCCGCCCAGACGGCGATTGGAATCCGTGATTATCGTTGCATGCGAGCCATTTGTTGCATCGCAGTGACACCAGTCAAGACTCGTTTAGAATGTTTACGCATCGGCTTATAGCGTTTTGGAGCTGACCGGTCTCCCGGTGCAGGGGCTCTCCGCTGCCAGAAAAACAGCGGCGGAGCCTCGATGGCACCGCCGCTGATGTTACTCACGTCGCCAGGCAGTGACCTGGCGCGCGCAACTGACTTCTCGATTACATCATGCCGCCCGGAGGCATTCCGCCGGGCATTCCGCCGCTTCCGCCCCCTCCCTTTTCGTCGGGCTTCTCCGCGACCATGCACTCGGTCGTCAGTAGCAGGCTCGCTACCGACGCCGCATTCTGCAGCGCGCTGCGAACGACCTTGGTCGGGTCGATGATTCCAGCCTTCATCAGATCTTCGAACTCCTCGCTGGCCGCGTTGAATCCAAACGGCCCCTTGTTGTTCTTGATCTTATCGACTACGACCGAGCCTTCCCATCCCGCGTTGGATGCGATCCACCAGGCCGGTCCTTCGATGGCCTTCTTGATGATCGCGATGCCGACTTTTTCGGCCTCACTGGCGCGCATGTTGTCGAGCACGCTCGAGGCACGAATCAACGCGACGCCGCCGCCCGGGACCACGCCCTCTTCGACTGCGGCACGGGTTGCATGCAGCGCATCCTCGACGCGGGCCTTCTTTTCCTTCATCTCGACTTCGGTCGCGGCGCCGACCCGGATCACGGCCACTCCGCCGACCAGCTTGGCCAGCCGTTCCTGCAGCTTCTCGCGATCGTAGTCCGAGGTGGTCTCTTCGATCTGCGCGCGAATCTGCTTGATACGGCCCTCGATGTCGGCCTTCTTGCCCGCGCCGTCGATGATCGTGCAGTTGTCCTTGTCCACGACCAGGCGCTTGGCGCGGCCGAGGTCGGTCAGCGTGATGTTCTCGAGCTTGAGCCCGAGCTCCTCGGAAATGGCGCGCCCGCCGGTCAGGATCGCGATGTCTTCGAGCATCGCCTTGCGCCGATCGCCGAAGCCGGGCGCCTTGACCGCAACGCACGACAGCGTGCCGCGAATCTTGTTCACCACCAGCGTCGCCAGCGCTTCGCCTTCGATATCCTCCGCGATAATCAGGAATGGCTTGCCGCTCTTGGCGATCGTCTCGAGGATCGGGAGCAAATCCTTCATCGAAGAGATCTTCTTCTCGTGGATTAGGATGAACACGTCGTCGAGCTTCGCTTCCATCCGCTCCGGATCGGTCACGAAGTACGGCGACAGGTAGCCGCGGTCGAACTGCATCCCCTCGACCACTTCGAGCTGGGTCTCCAGTCCGCGCGCCTCTTCAACCGTGATGACGCCTTCCTTGCCGACTTTCTCCATCGCCTCGGCAATGATGTCGCCGATGGTCGAGTCGTTGTTGGCCGAGATGGTGCCGACCTGCGCGATTTCCTTGCGATCCTTGGTCGGCTTGGACAGGTTCTTGAGCTCGGCGGTGATCGCCTCGACCGCGCGGTTGATTCCGCGTTTGAGCGACATCGGATCGTGCCCCGCGGCGACCATCTTGATGCCCTCGGTGAAGATCTGGCGGGCCAGCACGGTGGCCGTGGTGGTGCCGTCGCCGGCGACGTCGGAGGTCTTCGACGCGACCTCTTTGACCATCTGCGCGCCCATATTCTCGAACTTGTCTTCGAGCTCGATCTCCTTGGCGACTGTTACCCCGTCCTTGGTCACGGTCGGAGCGCCGAAGCTCTTCTCCAACACGACGTTTCGGCCCTTGGGACCGAGCGTCACGGTGACAGCATCGGCGAGAACATTGACCCCTTTGAGGATCTTCTCGCGCGATTCTTGTCCGAAACGAACTATCTTTGCAGGCATGGTTCTTTTGCCTCTCCTATGATTGAAGGTTTCATCGGATCAGAATGGGATTCGCTTGCGAGCAGGCCGAAATGCCTACTCGATGATTCCCAGGATGTCGTCCTCGCGCAGGATCAGCAGATCTTCGCCCTCGTGCTTGAACTCGCTGCCCGAGTATTTGCCGAACAGGATCTTGTCCCCCGCCTTGACCTCAATGGGGATCAGCTTGCCGTCGTCGCCATATTTGCCCTTGCCGACGGCGACAACCTTGCCCTCCTGGGGCTTTTCCTTGGCGGTGTCCGGGATGATGATTCCACCCTTGGTCCGCTCCTCTTCCTTGATACGCTTGACGAGAATTCGATCGCCCAGTGGCTTGATTTTCATTGGGGACCAGCAGCCTCCTTAGCTTGCGATAAGTGTTACTTGGCTGGACGATTCCAGCCGTCGGAAAGTTAATTACTGTCCGGGGTTTGTCAATTGGCACTCGCGATGCCTGAGTGCTAACCGCAGTTTAGCCGGATACGCAAAAAATGCAAGGCCTGTGCACAAACTTGTGGACGGTGCGTGGATACCCGCAAGCGCGCAACGAAACAGCCGCCAAAATCCCCGCCATCAAGGTTCTCATTTGGCTCTGCCCTAGAGCAATCGGCGCCGCCGAGATGACGCAAATGGAAGCACCGTGTATCAGAGTGCACCAGATAGGTTACGATTTCTAATGATGACTCTTCGAAATTTCGAGGGATTAGCGCTGGCACAACCTGTGCGAGCGAGTTATCAGATTGGCTTATAGCGCCCCCCTGGCGCACAGACCAAATCGGAGGTACGGCAATGATCAGACTTCCCCACAGAGTGACGCAGCTCGCCGCGACCGTCACAGCGTTTGCGCTCGCACTCATGTTCGGCGTGTCGGCCGTTTCCGCACAGGTGAAGCCGGGTGATTTCATAACCCCCGGCAACGCGGTGCAGGTCAAAGAACTCGTGTCGCCGGGCGTTTACTACAAAGTCCAGCACGGGATGACCATGAAGATCGTAGCGTCCCAGCGCGTCGATTGGCCACCGCCGTACCAGGATGCGACCGAGAAATATTCCTCGCAGGTACTCCTTTCCAAGGACCATCGGAGCTTGATCGGCTACGTCGCCGGCCAGCCTTTCCCGCTGATCGATCCGAACGACCCGCAGGTCGCCGAGAAGATCATCTGGAACAACGTCTTTCGCCCGATCACGAGCGATGACTACGACCTGCGCTTTTACGACTGCGAGACGTCCTACGAACAAACTGGCGCGCAGTCGCGCCAGATCGAGAACTTTGAGATCGGCCATTACGCGGGTTACGACCTGGTGGGCCGCACCGAAGTCGAGCCGGTCCCGACCGACCCCGATTTCAAGGTGACCGGCCGCCTCTGGCTGTTCGCCCTCTATCCGATCCTGTCGCCGCAGGAGATTCGCGGCACTGGCTTCATCCGCTTCCGTTATAACGACCCCAACCGCGGCGACGACGTCTGGGATTGGGCCAAGAACACGCGGCGCGTGAGACGCCTCAACGAGGCTCAGATGAGCTCGGCGACCACCACCAATGGCAGCTCGGCGACTACCTGGGATCCGGACCATTACGCAGGCTTCAATCCCAAGACCGAGCAGTATGACTACAAGTACCTGGGCGAGAAAAACATGCTCGCGGTCGCAAACGCCGAGCATTCGCCCGAGATCCGATGCACCACCGACGGCGGCACCAGCGCGTGCCCGGAGGCATGGGAGTCTCGCCACATGTACGTGGTGCAGGCGGTGCCAAGGCCCGGAAAGATCAACGCGATCGATTCGAAGACCGTGGTGTACGTCGACGGCGAAATGTGGTTCGAGCCGTATATCGACACCTACGACCATTCGAACCAACTGTTCCGCAACCACATCTACTGGCTGACCACTCGCGACCGTCCGGTGCCGGATGCAAAGGTCGCGATTTATCCGTTCAAGCGCTCGTTCGTGGTGGGCGCGTGCTCGACTGACTTGCAGTCGGGGATGGCTTCGATGTGCTATCTGCCGGGCCGCGACACGCCCGAGCGCGAGTGCTGGTACATCAACATGGGCGCGGTGGACAAGAGCTTCTTCACCACCGACGCGATGGTGAAGGCGGCGCACTGATTTCTGCGCCATCGCTAACCGACACGATTGCCGCGGGGCCGGTGCAGGAATGCGCCGGCCCCGCGGCGCATTAGCCACGAGGTGTTCCCATGGCGCCAAAGATTCCCGTCATCGACATGTGGGCCCCGGTGGTTCCGACCCGCGAAATCATGACGCACGTGGGGAACAACTTTCCCCAGGCGCAGCTCGGTTATTTGCGAGTCTTCCAAAAGCGCGAGCCTGATCTCGATGCCTACCGGGCCGCGGCGCCTCAAATGGCCCGCGACGACGCCCAGATTCTCGCTGAGCTCGATGCGGCAAACATCGCGCGCGCGCTGATCACCGGCTTCGACGAGGCCTCGACCGCCGGGAAGACCTTTGTCACCAACGAATGCGTCGCAGCGCTGGCCCAACGCCATCCGACTCGTTTCATCCCCTTCGCCGGGATCGACATAATGCGCGGCTCACAGGCACTGCGCGAGCTCGAGCATTGGGTGCGCGAGCGCGGCTTTCGCGGCCTTAGTCTGCGCCCGTTCATGATCGGATTGCCCGCGGAGGACCGGCACTACTATCCGTTCTACGAGAAATGCGTCGAGCTTGGGATTCCGCTGAGCATCCACGCCTCCGCCAACTGGACCACCAGCCGGCCAAGCGACCTGGGCCATCCCCGCCACTTTGATGTGGTCGCGTGCGACCTCCCGGAGCTCAAGTTGATCCTGAGCCACGGCGGCTATCCGTGGGTGCTGGAGGCGTGTCTGCTGGCGTGGAAACATCCCAACGTCTATCTCGAACTGGCAGCTCATCGGCCGAAGTACTTCCTGACCCCCGGCGCGGGATGGGAGCCGCTACTGCAATACGGCCAGAGCACCATTGCGGACAAGGTCCTTTACGGCACCGGTGCGTTTCTGATCGGCCGCAGCCCGACCGAGTTGCTGGGCGAATTTGACGCGCTGCCGCTCAAGCCGACGGTAAAGGAAAAATGGCTTTGGAAGAACGCTGCCGCGTTGCTTGGTCTCAGCGCCGACGAAGTGACCTCATCGCTAAAGGGCGGTCCTGCTGCCGAGTAACGCTCGCCCCAGTGCGCACCATGGGGCCCGCGATGGCCGCCAGCCCGTATCTTCTCCATGTATCATTCTGAGCAAAAGCTGCTGTGATTGAGCCGAAGCCCTGAGTGCTGCCGAAGGGGAAGAATCCCGGATCCGGGTTCCTTCGCTTCGCTCAGGATGACACAAAACAGGATGACACTAAAAAACGTCTAGGAGGGACGAACTCCCGCACCCCTGCTCTTAGCACTGGGTGCAGGGGTCAGCCCTGCGGTGCAGGGGTCACCCCTGGCCGAAGAAGTCCTTCGCCGCGACGAACCTGGCGACGCCTGCCGCCTCGCCCGCCAGCCTATCGACTTCCTGATCGCCCACCATCGTCGACGATGCCAAATCCACGCCGTACAGGTCGGCAAGCTCCGTGATCATTCCGCCCTTGGGCTTGCGGCATGTGCACTTGTCGTCGTCGGTATGCGGACAGATTTGCCACGCGGTCAGGATGTCGCCGAGCTGATGGTCGAGCCTGGTGAGCGCGGCCTCCATTTTTTCCGCGGTGAGCCGGCCGCGCCTGATTCCCGCCTGGTTGGTCACGACAAACATCAGATGGTCGTGTATCGGGCGAAGCTTTTCAGCCACGCCGGGAAGCAGTTCGACTACTACCTCACCGTTTGCGTCGAGCGGAATCTCGCGCGTGTCGTTGAGCCTGACCAGCGTGCCACCGAGATCGAAAAACAGCGCCGCGTTGCCATTGGGATTGGCCATCGAAACAAACTCGCTTACGCGTGGCGCCAATCGACGTGGTCGCGAACGTGCGCGAACACCTCGTCGAGGATCGCGATGCCGGCCTCGGCTTGCGCCTCGGTAATAACCAGCGCGGGATTGATTCGAATCTTGGGAAAGTAGCCCATGATCACCAGCCCGCGCTTGAGGCATTCGGCGAATATCAGCTCGGTGACTTTTTTGCCGAGCAGTTCCTTGGTCTCGAGATCGCGGACCAGCTCGACGCCAATCATCAATCCCCTGCCGCGGACGTCGCCGATGAACTGGTACTTTTCCTTGAGTTGCACCAGCCGCGACAGCATCATCGCGCCAACCTTGCGCGAGTTCTCGACCAGGTGCTGTTTCTGAATCGCGCCAATCGTCTCCGCCACCGCCACCGCCGCGAGCGGATTTCCGCCGTAGCTCGACGACGACGCGCTCGGCTTTGAGAACGGCTCCGCCTTGCCCAGTTCGTCGCTTAGCAGGACGCCCGAAACCGGATATCCGCAGCCCATCCCCTTGCCGACGGTGACGATATCCGGGCGAACGCCGCTGTGCTCGACGCCCCACCATTTTCCGGTCCGTCCGAAGCCGGTGATCATCTCGTCGGCGATCAGCAGCGCGCCGAAGTCCTTGGCCACCGATTTGACCGCCGGCATCCAGTCGTCGGGCGGGATCACGTTGCCCGCGGTGCCCTGCATCGGCTCCGCGACGATCGCGGCGAGCGCGCCGCCGGAACTCATCTTGATTTGCTGACGCGCGAAATCGACGCAGTAAAGCCCGCACTCGGGATGCTTCAGCTTGAACGGGCATCGATAGCAGTCCGCGTACGGCACGGTATATTGGCCGCCCTGCAGCGGTCCGTAGCCTTGCTTCGATTCGTCGCCGATAAGTCCGATCACGCCGCCGGACTTGCCGTGGAAGCCGCCCCAGAAACTCACGACTTCGTGCTTGCCGGTCGCCGAACGCGCCAGCCGAAGCGCGGCTTCGACCGCCTCTGCGCCGCCGCTATATAGATGTGCGCGACGGAGTCCCGCGGGCGCGACTTCGGCCAGCAGCTTGAACGCCGCCGCGCGCTCTTTGGTCGCGAACGTGCCGACCATCAGGCGCGACGCCTGGCGCGCCAGCGCTTGCGCCAGTGCGGGATGCGCATGGCCGAGGCTCGCGACCCCGACGCCGGCGAAGAAATCCACGAAGGTGTTGCCGTCGGCGTCGGTGAGCGTCGCGCCTTCGCCGTGATCGAACGCGATGCCGACCAGCAGCGAAATCCGCTGGCGCCCCGGCGCGATATACTTTTGTTCGGTGTCGAAGATCTCCTTCGATTTGGGGCCTGGAACCGAGGTCTTGATTGATGGAAGTTTTCCGTCAGTGGTTGTCATCAGAATGGTCGCAGTCCGATTCCTTGTTTGAATTTCTTGCCGCGTCTAGCGCGAGCGGCCAAGCAGGCTCATCGCGCGCCGTGCGATCGCGCGAGCGGCAGGTCGGCGCACCCGGCTATAGCTGGGCCAGTCATTAAAGTCGATAATCGCAAAACGATCGCCACTCAAGACCGCGTCTCCGCCCCATGCCTCGAGCCCAAGCGCGGCGGCTGCCGCCAAAGCCGCTTCCGACAGCGCGCGCAGAGCCGCTTCGGCGACTTCCTCGTCTTCGGGATGGGCGGTGAAATAGGAAACTCCACTGACGCCGTAAAATTTGACGACCCGGCCCACGACTTCCTGCTGCAGGTAGGCGAAGCGGATTCCGCGCCGTACGAAATCGGCGAGAATCGATTCGACCTCGGCGCGATCGGCCGCCCGCTGCACATCTTCAGGGGCGAGCGCATGCAGG
>Ga0187858_10005247_pt1 | contig 11891 bp, 8 predicted proteins | sample June2016WEW_8_15_FD_133015 | JGI IMG/M metagenome (GOLD analysis project Ga0187858, IMG submission 133015) | Peatland microbial communities from SPRUCE experiment site at the Marcell Experimental Forest, Minnesota, USA - June2016WEW_8_150 | ecosystem: Environmental > Terrestrial > Soil >...
AAAGCGGGGCCCCTGGGATACGCCGCCGGGCTGCTGATTCTGGCGTTGCCCTTGAACGGAGGTGCGCCGGAGAACGAGGGCGTGATCACGGTGGTCATCGCGGCAGCCCTTATGGGCCTTTCGCTGGCGTTGCGCGCGGACGATCTCCGCGGCGGAATTGTACGCGCCGCGTTCCTACTGCTGGGTGTGGTGTATGTTTTCGGCTGCTGGCGCTTCGCGCCGCTGCTGCGCGCCCAAAACCGCTACTGGCTCTTCTACGCGCTGGTTCTGAATTGGATCGGCGATATAGGCGCATACTATGTGGGCCACGCGTTCGGGCGGCATAAGCTGGCGCCGGTGGTCAGTCCCGGCAAGTCGTGGGAGGGCGCCGCGGCATCGCTGGCGGCGTCGCTGATCTTCGGCTTCTTCTTTCTGCGCTGGGCGATTCCTAGTGTGCCGACGGCGATCGCATTGGCGCTGACGGCAGCCGCCAATATAGCCGGACAATTCGGCGATCTCTGCGAATCCGCCTTGAAACGCGGCGCCGGCGTGAAGGATAGCGGCACGCTGCTGCCCGGCCACGGCGGCATGCTGGATCGCGTGGATAGCACGCTGTTCACGCTGCCTGTGGTGTACTGGTTCATCGCCGGACGCTGGTAGCGCTTGTAACCAAACCGCAGCACGCAAGTATTACCAGTATGGCCGCACTCTGGAAAGACTACCGCTATGCCGTTCGCACGCTCCTGAAAACCCCTGGCTACACCGCCGTGGCGGTTGCCACGCTGGCCTTGGGGATCGGGGCCAATACCGCTATCTTCAGCGTCGTAAACCAGGTTCTGCTGAATCCGGCCGGCATCGCGCACCCCGAGCGCATCGTTTCGCTGCGCGTGCGCTACGATAAGCTGGCGCTGCACAGCATTGGCGTCTCCATCCCCGATTTCGCCGACGTGCTGCATAGCACACGGCAAATCGAGTCGGCCGCGCTCATCCAGCCGGGCGACTTCAATTATACCGGCTCCACGGTTCCCGAACGGCTGCGCGGCGCGAGCGTCACCTGGCAATGGTTCGATGTCTTCGGCGCGAAGCCGAAACTCGGGCGAGTGTTCCGGCCCGAAGAGGACCGGCCCAACGCCAACCAGGAGGTCGTGCTGGCGTACGCCGCGTGGAAGCGCTTCTTCGGCCAGGACCCCAGGGCGGTCGGCCGCAGCATCGAGCTGAACCAAATGCCCTACCGCATCGTCGGCGTGATGGTGCCGGAATTCCGCTGGCCCGTGGATGTGGACCTCTGGGTTCCGCTCGGCCTGGCCGACAGTCAATACACCGAAAACAACCGGTTCAACGAGGGCTCCGACGCTATGGCGCGGCTGAAGCCGGGGCTGGCGCTCGGACCCGCCAACGCGTTCGTGGATGTGCTCAGCAGCCGTGTGCGCAATAGCGGCACGCGCGGAGGCGCCTATGCCAAGGACTCCGGCTGGGGCATGTTTCTGATGCCCTTCACAGATTACATCGCCGGCGATACCAAGACGCCCATCCTGGTGCTGCTGGGCGCGGTCGGCTTTGTGCTGCTCATCGCCTGCTCCAACATCGCTGGTTTGATGCTGGCGCGCGCCTCCGGGCGCACCCGGGAGATCGCCGTGCGCGCCGCGCTGGGGGCGGGAAGGTGGGACCTGATCCGGCAGTCATTGGCCGAGAGCCTGGTATTGGCCCTCGGCGGCGCACTGTTTGGTCTCGGCCTGGCCTTCGCTGGACTGCGCGGGTTGCTGGCGCTGGCGCCGGAAGGTCTCCCGGTAGCTGTCAGTGCGACCATGGATTCCTCGGTGCTGATCTTCACCGCTCTGGCGGCCATTGCGGCGGGCATTCTTTTCGGAGTCGCGCCGGCCTGGCAAATCTCACGGCTCGACCGCTACGAACTCCTGAAGGAGGGCGGCCGCGCCAATACCTCGGGGCTGGGGCGCCAGCATCTCAGGGCTTCTCTGGTAGTAGCCGAAGTGGCCCTGGCGCTGGTGCTGCTGGTCGGCGCAGGACTCTTTCTGCGCAGCCTGGCCGCTCTAGAAGACGTCAACCCCGGATTTCAACCCAACGGCGTGGTCACCGCCGGTCTGTCCCTGCCGCCCGCGCATTATGCCGATGCCGGCCAGCGCGTCGCGTTCTACCGCGCTGTGGCCGCCAATTTGGCGGCTTTGCCCGGCGCAGCGGCGGTAGCCGCGGCCGTAGGGGTTCCCTTCAGCGGCGCCCACTGGTCGGCGTCATTCGCCATCGATGGGCGTCCGTCCCCTCCCGGCGATCCGGGCCCGCACGGCGATGTCGGATCCGTTACTCCGGAGTACTTCGCCGCGCTGAAGATCCCCATACGCAAGGGCCGCGTCTTCACCGATATCGACCGGCAAGATACCGAACGGGTGGCCGTCATCGATGAGGTCCTCGCCCGCCAATACTGGCCCAATGAAGATCCCGTAGGGAAGCACATCCGCTGGGGCGGGGCGCCGTGGGCCATCGTGGGCGTGGTGGGCCACGTCAAGAATGCGGATCTCGGCGGAGAAGACGTCAAAGGCAAATACTATTTCCCGCTATACCAAGTTCCGCCGCCATTCACGACGTTTGTGGTGCGCACGCCGTCAGACCCGGCGCGGCTGGCGGCCGGCATACGCGACGCGGTCCGGTCGGTGGATCCGACGCAGCCGGTTTCGCAAGTGCGGCTGCTGACCGAAATGGTGAACAGCTCGCTCGCGCCGCGCCGCTTCGTGGTGACGGTGCTGGGCGCCTTCGCCGGCATGGCGCTGCTGATGGCGGTCATCGGGCTGTATGGTGTGATCAGCTACGCGGTCACGCAGCGCACCCAAGAACTGGGTGTGCGCATGGCCCTGGGAGCGCAGCCGGGCGAGATTCTGTGGCTGGTATTGGGCCAGGGGATGCGGCTGGCGTCGATCGGCGCGGCCATCGGCCTGTTGGTTTCGCTGGGAGCCAGCCGTCTGCTGCGGAATGAACTCTTCCACATCGGCTCCTTCGATCCGCTGACCTTCGCTCTAATGGCGGCGGTGCTGATCGGCGCGGCGCTGCTGGCGAGCTACATTCCGGCCCGCCGCGCGACCCGCGTCGATCCCATGGTCGCGCTACGGTACGAGTGAGCGGGCGATGCGCACGATGGCGGAGGCTTGCAGTCGCGCGCGTCCGGTGCTGTTTTGAATGCAGCCGACTCGCGCCACGGACTGTCGTCTTTGTTACGCGCGGCCTCCGGGCGGGCTTGATGCCGAGGTTCTCCTCAAGAACATTTCACACGATTCCGGAGCTCTTCGATGCGCCTGAGAAGCCGGACGCCGCATAGATCGTCCTCTTGACGACTCCCTTCATTGCACTGTAAAGTTCTGTGTAGTCGTGAAAGACCCGTTGGCCGTAGTGACGGTTACGGGACCGGTGGTGGCGCCCGCCGGGACGGTGACCTGCACCGATTGCTTGGACGTGGACCGCACGGTGGCAGCGGGGGCGCCGTTGAAGGTGACGGCTTTCGCATCGAGCAGGTAGTCACCCCACAAGATCACCTTTTGGCCCACCGCGCCGGCTGAAGGATAGAGGCCAGAGACCTGCGGCAGCGGCTTGGGCAGACCAATATCCAGGCTGAAGATGGCCCCCGCGCCGGGGTACGGGCCGCCAGTGAACGCCACGCCATAGAGTTTGCCGTCCATGCCTTCCATCAACCAGCAGTCGCAGACACCTTGTGAGGCGCTGAGCTCGTACACCTTCGTAAGCTGCTTGGTTGCGAGATCGTAGCGAAAGATGCGGCTATTGCCGGCGGCGTCATTGTCGGTCGAGCCATAGATATTGCCATCGGCGGCTTGCATCAGGCTCCCAGGCTTTGTCATGCCGGTGGCAGGGAAGCTGGCCACGGTCTGTAGTTGCCCGGAGAGGGTCACCTGGTAGATCTCCCCGGTGTTGTTTGTGCCACCGCCGGGGATAGCGCCGTAGAGATTGCCGTCCGAAGCGCCGATCAGGGGCATCCAGTTGGCAGCCTGGTTGGCGGCCGTGGGAAGGGTGGCCAGGCGCGAGTAAACGCCCGACGGCGTGAAGCTGAAGATGAAGTTTGGGCTCGGACCGCCGGGTTGCTCGGTGGCGATGCCATAGACCTTGCCATCCGGGCCGAGGGTAATCGCGGCGTAATGGCTGGGATAGCCCTCGGTGGCAGTGAACTGGTGCAGGATGTTGATCGTTCCGGTTTCCTGGATTTGGGCGAAGCCGTAAACGTTGGTATTTGAAATATATGCGCCGGCGAGGTCATAGAACGCCCCGGGTGGCGCGGCAATGGTTTCGTTCAGCGACCCCCACTGATCGGGCTGCGTTGGGAATGGATACTGCCGAAGCCCGTTCCCCGACGTGGAGATCGAATAATAGTAAGCACCGTTGGAGGAGCCACCATCCCCGTACAGCCTGCCATTGGTGCCCTGCACCAGCGTCTGATCATGATTGTTATCGGCGCCCGAGAAGGTATAGACGGTTTTGAAGGTTCCGGAACTTGTTACGGAGAAGATGGTCGGGGCGCCCTGGACGCTTAGGGCGTAAAAGAGCCCCGGCTGGATCTCCGACATGGTGATAATTTCGCCGGTGGACAGGGTTGGCGGATAATAGATTAGCTTGTAGACAGGCCCGCTGGCATGAGCACAGCAGACCCACGCGGCCAGGGACAACATTACATTCTTATGCAGCATGGTTTCCTCGAAGCGGCCTGGTTATTGGCATCTCGGATGCCGCAGTGGCTGGCGAGCCGGCCACGTCGAGCAGCGCCAACACGTCGGCGGGGTTGCAAGGCTGCTCCGGCAGCGGCCCGCCAAGCTCGCTGAGGCGCGCGATGTGTTCGGCGAGCGGCGCGACGTGGCGATGCGCGATGGTGGAAACGTAGCGTGCGGCGCGGGCCGCCGCATCGGCCAGGAGTTCGTTCACAGTGTCATTGTAAGGTCAATTGCGCATAGCTGCCCACGCCCCGTCTGCTATTCTGGAAACTCTGGGAAACAAAACATGCGCGTAGTGGCTGGAGTGGATCTGGGCGGAACCGCCATCAACTATACCTTAGTGACCCCGCAGGAGCAGTTCCTGATCGAGGGGCTGTGCGAGCATCCGGCGCGATCCAAAGAAGGACCGGAAATCTGTCTGCGCCAGATCGTAGAGGGCCTCGAAATGGCGGCCGAAAAGGCCGGCGTCCGCGTGGGCGATGTGGCAGTTGCCGGCCTCGACACGCCTGGACCAGCTAGTGCACAAGGCGTGCTCAGCGCGGAAGGCTCGACGAACTTCGTGCATCGAGACTGGGGCGGATTCGACATTCGGGCAAACCTGTCGAAGAGGCTCGGTGTCCCGGTGACCTACTTGAATGACGGGAACGCCGGCGCCCTGTGGGGCCACTTCACCATCTTCGGCGCCAGCAGCCACGCCACCTCTGTTACGGTGGTGATCGGCACCGGCTTGGGCGGCGGCGTGATTATCGACAACCGGGACGTCAAGGGCCGCAAGGGTTTTGGCGGCGAACTGGGGCACGTGCTCCTTCCCTATCAGAACATCCGCGGCATCGATGGGCTGACACCACAATGCAACTGCGGACGAACCGGGGATCTGGAATCGGTGTGTTCGCTCACGGCCATTGAGAAGTCTTTCCTGCCATTCTTTCTGCGTCGGGATCCGGATCATGAACTGGGCAAATTGGGCGATCTGCATAAAGCCGCCAAGCTGGTGCGGGGCTTGGCGGAGAGCGGCGATCCCATGTGCAAGGAGATTTTCCGCGTGCAGGCGCATGCGCTGGGCATATTCTTCGACGAGATGATCAACACGTTCGACCCTGACGCGCTGGTGGTCGGCGGCGGCGCGATCGAAACGAGCAAAGCGTTCCAGCAGTGGTTCATCGGCGAGATTCACGCGGGCATGCCGCCGCAGCGCGAGGAACAGGCGGATATCCCAATCTACATCATGCCCAACGGCGATACCGCGGGCGCGCGCGGCGCGGCTATCGAGGCGCTGCAGTTTGCCCGCGAGCACGAGCTGTTGTAGTTAAAACGCACGCTTCAGCGTGCTGCCGTGGGCTTCAGCCCACGGTCGAAATTCAGCGAACTAGCCGACAGGGCCTGGGACCCGCCCCACTCTTGGGGACGTCAGAACGTCATGCTCTCGATCGCGCCGCTGACTGCCGATTCCAGCGTCGCGCGCTTCGTGTCGAGTTCGGAGCGGCGGTCGCGCAGCGTGGCGAGCTGCGTTTCCTGGCCGGCCAGTTGTTTTGCGTATGTCTGCACCTGCTGCTGCTGACCGCTCACCTGGTTGAGGCTCATGATATTCTGCCGCAAGCGCTCCTGGTCGCGGACCACGTCGTTGATCTGCCGGTCGATGCGCTCCATTTCACGCGCGGCGGCGGCGATCTGCTGCTTCTGATCGGCGATCTGCTCGATCTGTTTACGCGCGGCATCGCTCAAATTCTTGTTGCGCACATAAGTGAACAGAACGTCGGGCGTGAGATCGGTAATCGAGAAGCTGTTGTCATAGACCCGCTCCTCCGTAACCGGAAACTTCTCGGTCGCGCCCGGCGCGAGCTTTACTTCGAAGCGGTACGCGTTGGCGGTCTTCTCCAAGGGTTTGCGGTCGAGCAAATTGTACTCGGAGCGGGCGGGATGTTCGATGATCAGCGTCTTGGCTCTTTGGTCCACGTTGTGGATGGTGTATGTCTTGACCTCCACGCTTGCCAATCGGGTGGTGAGGATGCCCTGCCGCGCATGGATCTCGCGGATTACTTCGGCTTTGGTATCGAACATAGTGGTGATGCGGGTGCCGAGGTCGACGGCGTAGCTGATGAGCCGCTTGTCGCCGGTTTTCACCGTTTCCATCAGGGCTTCGCCGGCATACGCGCCGGCATCGTAAACCGTGATAGGGCCGCCATCCAGCGTCTTGCCCGTGGAGTTGGCGATCTCGGCCGCATTCATGGGATGTGTGGAGGACTCGTCGGAGTAGATAAGCAGCTTGCGGGTGTCCACTCTTTGTTGCAGGAACGGCAGCATGGCGGATTCGTTGCGGCGCACGGTGACGGGAGCGGAGATGCGATATTCGAACAATTCGCCCAACTCGCCGGCCGTGGCAGCCGCGGTAATGGTGGAAACCACCGGGGCTTTCTGGAGACGGGAGAACTGCTCGAGGTTGCGCCCGTTCGCAGGTCCAGAAGCCGCCATCGCTTTGGCCGCCGGGGCCGGAACCGCGGGCGCGGGCGGAGGAGCCGGGGCAGTGATCGTGTCTGCTTCGGTCTCCACGGCGCCTTCGTACACTACCGGCGCCGACGCGCGATCCTCGGGCAATTCCGCCGTCGGCCGCGTGACGTAGCGTGGTTCGTACAGCCGGCTGATAAACGAAACCGGTCGCCCGGAGACCAGCGACAGATCGACGTTGTTCCAGTCCTCGCCCGTGGTGTTGTCCACGATGGCCCATCCTTCCAGCGTAGGTTCGCCGGCTTCACCGAAGATCAATCGGTAGCTGGATTTCCAAACCGGTGTGGGAATCATGTAGCTGGCCGCGATCTCGCGCGCTTTGCCGCCGGTGGAGTCGATATAGACGCTGCGCTTCTCCTTGGAACGTGCATCGGTCAGGGCCGCCAGGTAGTCCTTGAATTGCGACTGGAGCCGGGGATCGACGAGGCGGACGCCGGAGGCAGCCCCTAGATCGAAGTTGCGCAGATCGCCGCCATCCATGAGCAGCGTGATCTGCTCGCGCTCCGGATGCTTTTCGTCGGCAGCTACCAGGCGGGCGGCTACGATCGCGCCGGTTACGGTTTCGTTGGCGAATTTCAGCTCGATACCGGCGCCCTTGAGTTGGTCGAGTACGGCGCTCAGCGGCTGCGCGGCGCCAAGTTGAAAGGGGAAATCGGCCAGTTTGTGCGCCAGCGGCTCGCTTGAATCATAGCGCAGCCCGGAGATCTTCCCGCCGCCCTTTTCCTCGATGGTCAGGGACTTCAGCACGTCGTCCATCTCGGAGGCTTTGAAATCCAGCCGCACCGATTCGCCGGCCGCAAGCTGCCCCGCCCGCTCGAAGTAACCCACGCCGTGCTTGTAGAGGACGACTTGCCGCACGGGCAACTCCGCGGCTATCGCGCTGAGCGCCAGGGCGCCCGCCAACCAGATGGTTCGTTTCATAAACGGTAAATGCCGCGACTGCGGCGATCCTTTCGTTTTACTCGCCCATCACCTTAATGATGACGCGTTTGGAGCGCTGGCCGTCGAACTCGGCGTAGTAGACCTGCTGCCAGGGGCCGAAATCCAGCTTCCCTTTGGTGACCGGAACGATCACCTGGTGATGCACCAGCAGGTTCTTCAGGTGTGAGTCGCCGTTGGTTTCGCCAGTGCGGTGGTGCCGGTAATTTTGGCGGAACGGGGCCAGCTTCTCCAGCCATTCGTCGATGTCCGCGAGCAGACCATCTTCGGCGTCGTTGACCCAAACTCCCGCGGTGATGTGCATCGCGGAGACCAGGATCATGCCTTCTTGTATGCCGCTTTTGCGCAGCGCGCTCTCCACTTGCGGAGTAATGTTGATGTATTCGCGATGCTTGGTGGTGCTGAAAGTGAGGTATTCGGTATGAAATTGCATAACGGGATGATAACTCTGATAGGATTCTACTGATGGATACCGCGGCCGGGCGCATCCTCGTGGTGGACGACGATCCGTCGTTGTTGAAATTGATGACGGCGTACCTGTCCCGGCTGGGCTATCAAGTGGTTGCCTGCGACAACTCCGAAGCAGCCTGGGCGCTGGTGCAGGCGGCCCCATCCCTTTACTCGCTGGCACTGGTGGATTTGAACATGCCCGGCATGCGCGGCGAAGAACTGGCGCGCCGGATACTCGCCTGCAACGCAACGATTCGCCTCATCATGGCCAGCGGGTATCCGTCGGAGCTGAGCGGTATGGAAGCTCTGGAGGGCCGGGTCAGCTTTCTGCACAAGCCTTTCGCGCCCAAAGAATTGGCGAAGGCTGTAGGCGAGCAAAGCTCGCCTAAGGCCGATTGACAACCTGCCCCACTACAACTCGCCGTAAAACTTCCAGTGCGAAGTGAAGCTGGACTGAAGCGGCTGTTTCGTCAGACTGGCTCGCACCATCTCTACCGGAATGGCGTTCATCCTCAGGATGGCATCGTGGAATTCGCGATCGGACATCTTTCCGGGGCCGGTGAGATCCTTATGCAGCGCGCGAAACTGCAGGGCGCCGAGCATGTAGGCGGCCTGGTAGAGCGGCCCGTAGTCGTCCGTCTCGAACGAGCGCCGCACCTCGGCGGCGGCATTTTCGCGCTCGAACCCGACGCGATTGACCAGAAAATCCACGCACTCCTGGGCGGTCATCTTGTCGAGGTGAAAGCTCAGCGAAAAGATAATGCGGGCGCAGCGGTGCATCCGCCAGAACAGCGCGCCGATGCGATTTTCGGGCGTCTTAGGGAAGCCCTGGTCCCATAGCAGCATCTCCCAGTGGAGCGCCCAGCCCTCGACCGAAAACGGCGTAGAAAAGATGCGCCGGTAGCGGCGGTGGCGCTCGCTCATGAATTGCTGGAGGAAATGCCCGGGAATCACTTCATGGAAGACGGTGGCGCGCGAGAAGTGGATGTTGTTGCCGCGCATGGTCATGAGTTTCTGCTCTTCGGTCATGCCAGCGGTCGGATAGGAGACACTCAGCACTTCCCCGCCTGTGAAGAAGGGTGTGATGCGCTGTCGCTCCGGCGACATCATCTCCATGCGCCAGGTCTGGCGGGCCAGCAGGGGAACGGTCACCAGATTGTGATCCTGAACGTAGTTGATGGCCTCCAGCGCCTGCCCCAGGATGAGCGCCGGCTGCTGCCCGGGGGGCACGTAATCGGATTTCACGTGCTCCAGCGCTTTCTTCCAGTCGTCGCCGTAGCCCAGATCGCGTGAGGCGCGCAACATCTCCGCGTCGCACCAGGCGAACTCGCGATTGGCGATCTCCAGCAGTTGCTCGGGCGTATACGGGATCATCTCGTAGGCCAGCTCGCTCGTCAGCGTATCGCGGCCCACGCGATCTCCGATGATAGTGTCGCGGTCGCCCGGCTTGATCCCGCTTAGCTTTTCGCGGATCAGGCCCGCGTATTTCTCCAGGCTGCCGGCAGTTTTCTGATACGGCTGCGTAACCCACCAGGTGAACGTGGGATCGTATTCGTTGTAGAAGCCGAACCAGGTCTTCAAGATTTCGCGTAGTTGATCGACCGTGCGCGCCGCGCGGTAGGCGACCGTTTTGGCGATTTTGATCTCAGCGCCTTTCGGCGGATCGTTGATGCGCTTGGAAAGCTCGTCCACTTGCGTGGCGATGCGGTCGACGGTAGCGGCCGCCGCGGATGCATCCATGGGATCCACGCGCTGCCGGGCTTCCTTGAGCTCGACGATGGCGCCCGCGAACGGGACCAGTTCCGAGATCTCCGAATAACGCCGCCGATTCAGATCCAGTTGGCGAATTTCGTGGTCCAGCTTGTTGCGGAACAGCAGATAATCGATGCGCGCCTCCTGCGCCAGGCTGTTGAAATCGATCTGGTCGAGCGAGGCGCGCCATGCCTGATAGAACTGGCGCATTACCCGGTCGGTAGTGGCGGATGCCGGCAGATCGTAGAACCTTCTGAGGTTCTGTAGGTCGGTGGCATAGCGTTCCAGGAATGGACCCAGATCGGCGGGCGCGGGCCCCAGCAGCTCACGCGGTCCGGGCGCCTGGTACGGCTCGGCTTGCGGACGGCGGACGGGTTGGGCGCTCGCCAGGGCGGCGGCAGCCAGCAGGGCGAGGATGGTCTTCGTGGTTTGCGTGTTCGAGTGCTTCATTTCAGGATGTAAGGTTTGGTTGGGTCGTTGGTGCCGGGCAGGGCCGCTAACTTCTGGTGCAGCCGCTCGTAGGCCTCCCGTAAGTCCTCGTAATCGGCCTTGAGGGGTTCGCCGGCGGCCGCGCTCTGCGCTTCGGCAATCGTAAAGGTATGCTGGACCTGGCGGATGGCGACCAGCAGCATCTTAATTTCGGTGTCGTCCAGTTGCACGACGTAGGGGGTCACATCAGCAGTATAAAACGTCGCGGCCGAGGCGGAATGAGACGTGAGCAGCATTTCTGGTCCGGGGAGTGCCGGTTATCCGCCGCGGGTAGAGCCGCATTTCCGTGGAACGCTCCCGCGGTGCTGGAAGCTCGATGTCGATGAGGCCGGCTGCGGTCTTTGCGCACCACGGGGGCCAGCCCGCCACGGCTATACGGCGGCGAGCGTCTGACGCCGCCCGCGGTGATAATCCGCCAGTTGCGCGTTCGCGGCGGCGATGGCCTGGAGGCAGTCGACGACTTTCGCCAAATCCCGGCCGGGGATCACGACGTAAAGCTCGTCCTCCCCCAGGTCCGTGTAGACGCGGTTGCCAATGCAGCCCGAGCTGACCACCACGCCATTCGCCATGGCGGCGGGAATCGCCATACACGTTGGACGGCCAATCATCGGGGACTGCGCACCGGCGCCGGCGGCCAGAGCGGCCTCCGCGAGCAACATCACTCGTCCGGGCCGGCCCGCGACGAGCACTACGTCGGGTTCCACCGGCGTGTCTGCGAGGGGCGCATAGATCGCCACGCCCGGCGTATGGGGCAGGCGGGGGATGCCAGGAATCTCCTCCATCTTGATATAGCCGATGGAGGTCATGAGGGACAGGGTCTGGCCGAGTTCCTGGGCGCGTTCTTCCGGGAGTGGAATGTTGTGGGTGTGGCTCCCAATCGGGCAGTTGTAGTGGTCGCTGGGCACGGTGTAAAAGGTCCGGCCTTCCGCGGCGAGCCGCCAGAAGCTGCATCCGGAGGGCGTGGTCCCGGTGAACTTGGACACCCCCGCCGGCGGGCTGTCCTGGAAGGTGACGGCGACGGGTCGGCGGTCAAGGCGGAGCGCCCCGGAGAGTTGCTGTTCG
>Ga0187858_10005263_pt1 | contig 11870 bp, 10 predicted proteins | sample June2016WEW_8_15_FD_133015 | JGI IMG/M metagenome (GOLD analysis project Ga0187858, IMG submission 133015) | Peatland microbial communities from SPRUCE experiment site at the Marcell Experimental Forest, Minnesota, USA - June2016WEW_8_150 | ecosystem: Environmental > Terrestrial > Soil >...
ACGCTGGATCGTCCAGCGCCTGGGCTACCTCACTCCCGCCCAAGCGCGCCAGCAACTCCTTGCACTCGGAGCCGCCGCATGAATACACTCAATTCACTGTCCAAAAAATCCGGCGCTAAACAACTAGTGGAGGTGCTGTACAAAAGTTCTTGGCAAGAGCACAAAATCCAATCCATCTTGAGGCAGGCTGTAGTGGCAGTAGCCGAAAGCAAAATTGAGGAGAATCTCGACGCTGTTCAGAAGCAAGAAATGCTGGGTGAGATTGTGCTCTGTCTCCAAGAGCTATTGCTTGACGAAGTCGTGAGTTTCAAGAACCCCGCGTTCAAGGAAGAAAAGGAGTGGCGGCTGATCGTAAAACCGAGTCTCATCCGAGATCAAGGACAGCCAAAACTTCCAAAAGCAGAGCGGACTGGCTCTCCCTTTAAATTCAGGCAATTTCGCGGAGCCTTGATCCCGTATATTGAATTGCTGCCAATGGAGGGTAAGATGCCTCTCCGCTCGATTCGCTTCGGTCCTTCGCTGGCACCCAATCGGACAGAGAATGCTCTCGGATTACTCCTGGCCGGCTACGGATATGAGAAGGTTGAGGTAACCGGGTCTGATCTACCTGTCATCCTATAGTGCGGGTGTAACCGCCGCTGAAAGCATCTTTTGACCTTAAACTAGTCTTAAACTAAGGACCGTTCGGTGATCGCCGATTCATTGAAAACACTTAATTGTAAAGACTTTACCTATTATGAATGGCTGGGCAGAAGCCGTACCACGTCATTGTACATAACGTAAGCAAACAGCACCAAAAGAAAGACCAGCCCCACCTGGATAAACCGCTCTTTGAAAGCCAGGCTGAAGTCCCGCCGCCGTAACCCTTCCATCGACAGCAGCAAAATATGCCCGCCATCCAGTATCGGAATTGGCAGCAGATTCAAGATCCCCAGGTTCACGCTGATCAGCGCCATGAACGAAATCACCGCTGCCGCGCCTTCCGCCACGGCCTGCCCCGCCACGCGCGAGATCCCCACCACGCTCTGGAGCTGCTTCACGGACACGCGTCCGCTGAAGAGCTTTCCCACAACCGCAAACGTTCCGGTCACGTACTCGCCGGTCTTTGTCGTCGCCGCATGCAACGCCCCCGCCGGGCTGACACGCTCGTACGCGGAATCAAACTGCGGCGCCACACCGATCTGGAAATTCTTGTCCGCCGCTTCTCCCAGACCTTGCTTCGGCGTAATCGTCAGGTTCACACTCTGGCCCTTGCGCCCCACCTCCACCTGCAGCGTCTTTCCCCCCGAGCCCCGCACCGCATCCACAAACTGGTCCCAGTATTCTATCTTCTGTCCATTTACAGAGCGAATCACGTCCGCCGCCTGCAGCCCCGCCTGACTCGCCGGCGTGCCAGCGGCCACTTCACCGATTGCGGGGAGGATGGGCAAGTACCCAAAAACACGAGCCCGCGGATCGTTCGTCACAGACACATCCAGATGTCGCGCCGTCCCGCTATTCTCCACATCTACGCTCAACGTTCCGCCGGGATTGGTCTGGCTCACAGTCTTCAGTGCCTCTTCCCAAGTAGGATTCTTCGTCCCATTCAGCAAAACGACCTTGTCCCCCGCTTTCAATCCATTCACTGCCGTGCTGTGCGCCGAAGAAAACTCGTTCACCACCACCGGTTTGCGCTCAAATGCCGCGTAAGGAACACCCGCGATCGCGTAGTACCCGCCCAGCAGCACGATCGGAAAAATCAAATTCACCGCGGGCCCCGCGAACGAAATCACCGCCCGCTGCCAGCGTTTTTTGCTCATCAATTCGTCCGGCGAACCCGTTGGCGCTTGCTCTCCCGAATCGATATCACTAATGTCCTGCCCCGCCATGCGCACGTAGCCGCCCAAGGGCAATGCGCTCACGCGCCAGTCCGTCGCCCCGCGCTTAATCCCAAACAGCCGCGGCCCAAACCCAACCGAGAAAACATCCACGCGCACCCCGAAAAATCGCGCGGCAATAAAATGTCCCCATTCGTGGACCAGGATAATCACGCCCAGGACCAGCACCATGCCGATGATCGTATTCATTCCGTCGCCGTACCTCGCCCTCTCATTTTACGCTACGCCCAATCCCCTGCCCAATCCCGCCCCTGGCCTCGTTCCAATCTGCAATCCCGCCTGTGGCACAGTCACTCCTGACTGCGCTCTTGGGTTCCCCATCCAACACCACACCCCAAATGAACTTGAGGGTGCCCCATCCTTCGCCCGCCTCAGGCGGGAAGGGTGGGCTCTTACGATCGAACGCCTCGGCCCCTCTTCTCTTCTCTTCTCCGCGACCTCTGCGCTCTCTGTGACCTCTGTGTAATCTATTTCTTCCACCTACTTCAACTTCTCCACCTCTTCCCGCGCCACCCGCCGTGCCTCTTCATCCGCCGCCAGCACATCCTCCATGCTTTCAAACTTCACTCGGGGCGTCCGGCTCAACACCCGATCAATCACTTCCGGTATCCCCAAAAACGGCAGCCGCTTCTCCAAAAACGCCGCCACTGCCACCTCATCCGCCGCATTCAGCGCGCAGGGCCACGCCCCGCCCTTCTTCAGCGCCTCCCGCGCTAGCCGCAAGCACGGAAAACGCCGCGTGGACGCCTTTTCAAAATCCAGCCGTTTCAGCTTCTTCCAGTCCAGCGCCACCTGGTTAGATGCCACCCTCTGGGGGTAGGTTAGCGCGTACTGGATCGGCATACGCATGTCTGGCGGCGCAAGTTGCGCCAGCACCGACCCGTCCACAAACTCCACCATCGAATGAATCGTGGACTGCGGGTGCACCACCACCTCAATCTGATCCGGCCGCACCCCAAACAGCCAGTGCGCCTCAATCACCTCAAACCCCTTGTTCATCATCGTCGCTGAATCGATCGTGATCCGGTTGCCCATCCGCCAGTTGGGATGCTGCAGCGCCTGCTCCGGCGTCACGCTGCCCAGCGCCTTCAGCGCCGTCTTCCGGAATGGCCCACCCGAAGCTGTCAGCACGATCCGCCGTACTTCTCCATGCGTGCCCCCGCGCAAACACTGGTGCACCGCGTTGTGCTCGCTATCCACCGGCAGCAGCGGGCGCCCCGACTTCTCCACCGCCGCCATCACCAATTCGCCCGCCGCCACCAGCACTTCCTTGTTCGACAGCGCAATCACCTTCCCGCGCTTGATCGCCTCATAGGTTGCCTCAAGCCCCACCACGCCCACGGCCGCGGACACCACCATGTCCGCCTGCCCGTGAGTCCCCGCCATCAGCAGGCCTGCGCGTCCGTGAAGGATTTCCGGCAGCGGCGCGATCCCCTTATCCCGCAGCCGCCTCGCCAGCTCATCCACCAATTCCGCCGTGGCGACGGACACCACTTCCGGCCGGTGCCGCTCGATCTGCCCCACCAATTCATCTAGGTTGCGTCCCGCCGCCAGCGCCACGACCTCAAACTGCCCCGCCAGCGACTCCACCACCGCAAGCGTCTGCCGCCCAATCGACCCCGTCGATCCCAATATCGATATTTTCTTCATGCCCTAAATGTAGTCCCTCTTAAGAGGATCGCACCTGGTGCGAGGTTAACGGTTATCAGCGATCAGATATCAGTGATCAGGAACCGAGGACAAGAGAAAGACCGTCTTCACTCTTCTATCTTTTTTTCTTTACTTACAACTGAAAACTGATGACTGAAAACTTCTCCTCCCTCATCCCGCCACCCGCGGATTCACCAGCACCAGGTAATACCAAATCGCCGGTATACACAATATCAGCGCATCTATCCGATCCAGAATCCCGCCATGCCCGGGCAATAGCCCGCCCGAATCCTTCACCCCCGCCGACCGCTTGTACGCCGACTCCAGCAAATCCCCCATCTGTCCCGCCACATTTCCCACTGCGCCCATTGCCAGCAAATGCCCCAAAGGAATTTTGATCCAGTAGCTGAACGCATATGCCACCACGAGCGACCCCACCATGCTCCCAACCGACCCTTCCCAAGTCTTTTTCGGCGAAAGTTTCGGCGCCAGCAAATGTTTCCCCATCGCCCGCCCCACAAAATACGCCAACGTATCCCCCGCCCAAGTAATCGCGCACGCAAACAGCAGAAACTTCCGCCCCATCCCTCCCAGTCCGTGCAAGGGCACCGCATACGACAACGGAAACGCCACCAGCAGCAACGCGCTCGAACTGATTCCCGCCGCGGGCAGCGCCTCCACCAGCACCCGCTTCCCCCAAACCGTAATCACGGTCAGACCTAGCACAAACAGAAAAAAGACCCACAATGCCGATGGAAGCTCACCCAGCGGATGCCCAAACAAAACGTACACACGATCCATGACGCGATTGTCGTATGCCGTCATCCATTGTGCGTAGAGCAGCCCCAGCGCGCACACCACCGTCCACACCCGGTACGCCCGATGCCCAATCGCGTCACCCAACCCGAAATACTCCCACAGCGCGACCGTCGTCAGCACCGCCACGGCCACCGCCACCACCGTCGTCGAGCCCCACAACACCAGCCCGATCACCACCGGCATCAGCACCGCGGCGGTCGCCACCCGTTTCCACGTCATCGTTTCCACACTCCGTCATTCCGGGCGAAGTCTGCGGAGCGAGAACTCTGCGCCATCGCACATCATTTGTGCGATGAAATCCCTCTTCGCTCACCTATTCCCATCACCCGAATGTCCATTAAACCGGCGCGAACTGCCCCGCGGGACAACGCAAACTAAACTCACCCGATTATACAGTCAACTTACGCATCCCCCGAATCCTGTAGCTCACGCCTCTAGGGGTGAGGCCTTCCACCACCCATCCAAGCCACCCCTTCTCTTAACTCTGTGACCTCTGTGTTCCTACCTCTGTGATCTCTGGGTTACCATCCCTCCTCTCTTTCTCTGCGAACCTCTGCGTTCTCTGCGCCTCCGCGTTATCTTTTTCTTTCTCCCTGATCGCTGATATCTGATCGCTGATAACTTTCCCATCCACGCACACCTCAACCCATTCTTCCTCATCTCTCCAATTGTCTAAAGGGAATCCCAGTCCTACCGTGCCGCCCGCGCCGCCGCCCCGCGCTCCGAATCAATCCCGCCGTACCTTCGCTCCCGTTTCTGAAAATCGAGCAGCGCCTCCAGCAACCGCGCCCGGTTGAAATCCGGCCACAGCGTCTCCGTCACAAAAATTTCCGCATACGCGATCTGCCACAGCAGGAAATTGCTCACGCGCATCTCTCCGCTCGTGCGAATCAGCAGGTCCGGATCCGGCAATTCCGCCGTATACAAATGCTGCGCCAGCAACTCTTCCGTCACCGGTTGCGCCCCGGCATTCCCATTGCGCTCGGCCAGAATCGCGTTCATCGCGTCCACGATTTCCGCCCGGCCCCCGTAGTTCAGCGCGATCGAAAGAACCATCCCCGTATTCCGCGACGTCTCTTCCATGGCTTCGCGCGTATCCTTTTGCACCGCCGCCGGTAATTCCTCCGGCCTTCCCAGAAAGCGCATCCGGATGTTGTTTTTCTGGAGGAGCGGCATCTCCTTCCGCAAATAGTCGCGCAGAAGCTGCATCAGAAATTCGATTTCTGCCTTCGGCCGCCTCCAGTTCTCCACCGAAAACGCATAGAGTGTCAGCGCTTCCACTTTCAGTCGCGCGCACGTCTCAATCGTCGTCCGCGCCGATTGCGTTCCCGCGCGGTGCCCCGCCACCCGCGGCAGGTGCCGCTTCTGCGCCCAGCGCCCGTTCCCATCCATGATTACGGCGACATGCCGCGGCAGTCGCGCCAGGTCGAGTTTCTTCAGCAGCCCCGCCTCTTCCGGTGTAACCGGACCAAGGACCTCAGGAGCCAGCGTCGCAGGATGTGTTCGGGTATGTGGCACGGTCTTTTCGCCGAATCTTCTTTACGCCGCAAAGTTAGCACACCCATCGTTACCCGCGCAATTGTCCTGTTCCCCCAGAGTTACGCGCCGCCCTCCTCCCCACAAAAATTCCTCTCTGGCCCCCACCACGCCCCAACACCCGTCATTCCGAGCGCAGCGAGGTACGGTTCTCCATCGAATGTTTTTTGTGCGATGAATCTCTCTTTCTCTGGGGTTTATCTACTAGTGCCCCTCCACGACTGAACTTGAGGGTGCCCCATCCTTCGCCCGCCTCCGGCGGGAAGGGTGGGTTCTTACAATCAAACGCCCAGTCCTCTCTTCTCTTCTCTGCTCTTCCTCTTATCTCTGTGAACTCCGTGCCCTCTGCGAACTCTCTGTAATCTTTTCTGGTGCATTGGTCGGGGTGTTACCGTCTCGCCTACCCCAGCTTTCTGATCGCTGATATCCTTCTTTCTTCACTTACCACTGAAAACTTAAAACTCTTCCCCCTCACCCCACACCCCCATGCACCCACTGCGCCACACCCTGCCACATCAGCACCACCGTCAAAATAATCATCGCCACCGCTGTTACCCACGCCACCACATTGAACGCCAGCGTGTTCGTGTGCTCTCCCATCAAATCTTTCCGGTTCACCAGCAGCAAAATAAAAATCACTACGATCGGCAGCCACACCCCGTTCCCCACCTGCGAAAATATGAAAATCTTCCACAGCGGCACATTCGGGATCAGCACAATCCCCGCGCCCACCACAATCAGAATCGTGTATAGCCAGTAAAACGCTGGCGCCTCCCGAAATTTATGGTTCAGTCCCGCCTCAAAGCCCATCCCTTCGCAGATCACATGTGCCGTAGAAAGGGGCAAAATCGTGGCCGAAAAGATCGACGCGTTCAGCAGCCCGAACGCGAACAGATAGCTCGCCCACTTTCCCGCCAGAGGCACCAGCGCCTTGGCCGCCTCCGCGGCATCCGTGATGTTCGTCAAGCCACTCCGGTTCAAAGTCGCCGCCGTGCAAACAATGATGAAGAACACGATCACCATGCAACTGATGCTCCCGAACAGCACATCCAGCCGTGCTTGCGGGTAGTGCCGCGGCCCCACCTTTTTCTCCACGAAGCTCGCCTGCAAATAAAAGAACTGCCACGGCGCAATCGTCGTTCCCACCAGCGCTGTCAGCGTCACCAGGTAGCTAACGTCAAAATGGATGCTCGGAATCGCCGTCATCCGAGCCGCCAGCATCCAATCCGGCTTCGCCAGGAGTGCTGAGAACATGTAGGAGAGATAGAACACGCACAAAATCAGAAAAATAACTTCCACCTGGCGGTACGTGCCTTTCAGCACCAGCACCCACACCAGCAATGCCGCGACCGGCACCGCGATGTACTTGCTGATCCCGAAAAGCTGCATGGATGCCGCCACGCCCGCGAATTCCGCCACCACGTTTCCCAAATCCACCAGAAAGCCCGTGACCATCACGAAAAACGTGGAACGGAAGCCAAACTCCTCGCGAATCAGGTCGGAAAGCCCCTTGCCCGTGATCACCCCCATCCGCGCGCACATTTCTTCCGTCACATACAGCGCGATGGTCATCGGGATCAGCGACCACAGCAGCGTGTACCCCAGCGAACTCCCCGCCTGCGTGTACACCGCGATTCCGCCCGCGTCATTGTCCACGTTGGACGTGATGATCCCCGGCCCGATCACCATAAGGAAAAGCGCAACGCGCCTGCGCCACGCCCTCCCGCGCGAGAAAAAGCCCATCGTCCTCCCGCGCATGCGGTCAATCGTCTTGTTGATCAATCCCAGCTTCATCGTCGTTCTAATTCCCCTTCTCTGCGACCTCTGCGTCCTCTGCGTAATCTTGTGCGATTTCCTGTGCCTTCCTACGCTTTAACCAACCGCGACACCACGTCATCCACCGTCACCGTTCCGATCGGCCTCTTCTCCTCATCTACCACGCTCAACATGCGCAAATTGTATTTGTCAAACAGCTCAAACACGTCCTTCTCGCTCGCATCCGGCGTCACGCTCAACAGCGGCTCCGTCTTCAACTCCGCCATGCGCTGCTCCGCCGGCGCGAGCAGCATCCGCGCCATCGGCACCGTCCCGGAAAACTGCGCGGCCTTGTCGATCAGCACAATCGTATCCAACTGTTCCAGGTTCAATTCCTGCGTCCTCATCCACTGCAGCACTTCCTCCCGCGTGGAATCCTCGCTCACGAACACAAACTCCGTGTTCATCATCCCGCCCGCCGTCGATGGATCGAAAGCCAGCAGTTCCCGCACTTCGTCCGCCTCCTGGTTCGGCATCTCTTCCAGGACTCCCTCCGACGCCTCCTTCGACAAATCCGCGAGCAAGTCTGCCGCCGCGTCCGGGGCCATCTCCTCGATAATGTCCGCCGCCTTCTCGGGATCGAGCTTCTCCACGATCTGCGTCGTCAGCCGCTCATCCAGCTCCGCCAGCACCGCCGCCGCCGTCTCTTCATCCAGCGAAGCGATAATTCCCTGGCGTTCCGCCGCCGAGAGCTCCTCCATCATTTCCGCCAGGTCTGCCGGGTGCAGGTCTTCCAGTTTTTCGTGGGTGATCCGTAATCTCACGCGGCGCAGCGGGTCCGGCTCAATCAGGTTCACAAACTCCCATCGAATCGATCGTTGCGGCAGCTTTTTCTGTAGCCGCCGGACCATGGCCGCCGGAGCCACGCCCTGTAACAGCCGCCGCACCGCCCCCGGCAAGCCCACATCCACCTGGGCGATGCGCAGCTCCACGTTCCCGTTCGTCCGCAGTTCCGCCAGGTCCACGTCGTTCACGCGCACTACTTTGCGCCCCGCGGTATCGATAATCTGCTGGTCCAGCAAATCTTTCCGCACCGCCAGCCACCCCTCATTCGGTTCGTACGCGGCCAGCGCCCGCTCGCTCACGTTCAGTTGGATCCGTCCGGGTTCCACCGCGGACACCTGGTCATGCCGCGCCACCAGCGGTTGAAAGCGTCCTCGCGAAATCAGGAAGTGGGAGACGCGGTTCGGCTGCTCGGCCGGCTCAACAAAAAATTCACGCACGCGCCCGACGTAGTTCCGCTGAACGTCGTACGCCTGCGCGCCCATCAGCTCCGTTGCATACAGCATGGCGCGTCCTCCTTTCCTTCTTCTCTGCGAACTCTGTGTCCTCTGCGCAATCCTTTACTTTTGGTCCCCGTCGTCCCCGGTAGTCTGTTCCCCGCCCCGAAAAACAAAAAAGCCGCAAGTCTTTACGACCGGCGGCGGATCAACAAAACGCTGCTATAACGCAACCCTTAGCCGGCGGCGAATCCTCCTTGGGCTACAACCCTCACGAGACCTTCGCGGTGCTCGCCCCTTTGGCCATTCCACACCGGGGCCGACCCCGAAAAACTCGCGGGCCTAGCGGTCAAGTGGCTGAGACTCACACCAATCCATCTAGGGTGAGGTTCGAGTTCGCTGGACGCGCTCATTGCAGAGAATTCACTCCGATTTTAGTGATAAACCTGACTTTTCCCCTTGTCAACAAAAGAATCGCCTTTTCGCAAAAAAATTTCCCGGTCCCCGCCACCATCAGCTTTCCCCAGCACAGGAGCTCCGCCACCTCTCCACGCCCGGGCTATTCGTCACTTTTCCCGTTCTTTCCTTACTTAAAACTAAGAACCTATAACTTAGAACTTCACACCCCCCCAAACAACATATCCCCCGCCTCCACCCCCTTCTTCCGGCAATCCTCCACATACAGCACCAAGTAATTCTTCAAAATGTAGTCCCTCGCCGCGTACCCCAACTCCTTCGCCGCCCGGTCAATCGCCTCCCCCGGCCCCTCTAGCTCCAGGAACGTTCCCACCGGCGTCTCGTCCAACTCCAGGAGCAACGCTTGCGCCCACTTCACCCGCCCCGGTAACCGGTATGTCGTCCGGTACTTCTCGTAGCGGAACCACCCTCGCAGCCCCAGCCCCTCGAATATCTTCTGCAGACCCGCCGCATCTGTCAGCACCACTTCTATTTCCTGCCGCACCTTGTACCGTCGGTCCCGCGCCACCGGCGCCGCCTCCCCCATCGCCAATTCCTCCGGCGGGCTCTTGAACGTCAGCACCACCCGCGGCGCACCCTTCCCCGCTTTCCCGCGCCTCGCGCCCTTCCCACTCTCCGGCGTTTCCGTGCGAATTCGCAGCAATTGCCCATGCTTCGCCAGTCCGCCCTGTGGGGTATCAAAAATCAAATTCATCTCGTGCACGCGCCCGCTCCCGGCTCCCACCAACTGCGCCCCCAGCCTCTTCAGCGCCCGCCGCAATGCCTTTCCATCCTCAATCCTCAGCTTAATCTCCGTTTCGTATCCCATGCGTTTCTCCACCTCGCCCAAATTATGACGACTTTTGCACCCCTCCTCACTCTTCGCCACCCAAACTGTCATTCCGAGCGGAGCGACCCGATTTTCTCTTCCGCGCCGCAGTCTGGCGCGTCGGGTCGCACAGCGCGATTTGTGCGCCCCGTGCGCTTCAAGGGGGTCGAGGGATACCTTTCCCCGTCTTCCGATTGTCCGTTCTTCTCTATGGACTCTGTGCCCTCTGGGCCCTCAGCGTAAGTCTTTTCTTGCCTCCTGATGGCTGTTATCTGATCGCTGATAACTTTCTTTCCTCCGCCCCCTTTGCCGCAACTTCATTCTCGGTTACGATAACCCTCTCTGGCCTTCCCACACACGACCCATGTCACACGACTCTTCATCGTTGGCGGCTTCCCCATTGCCCGAAGGCAATCCCGGCACTGCCCTCCAGCCCCCAGTCGCCTTCCGTGATCCTGTCGAACACGTCATCCACGGCGATCGTCGCGTGGATCATTACGCCTGGCTCCGCCACAAAAACGACCCCCGGGTCACCGCCTACCTCCAGGAAGAAAACGCCTTCGCCGACGCCTTTCTGAAACCCTCCCAAGCCTTCCAGGAAGCCCTTTACCAGGAAATGCTCGGCCGCATTCAACAGACCGACCTGAGCGTCCCCTACCTCCTTCGCGGCTACTCCTATTACACCCGCACGGAAGAAGGCAAGCAGTACCCCATCCACTGTCGCAAACAGGAACCTCCCTCACCTGAATCTGACGCCGCCCATTCCCCCTCCGAGGAAATCCTCCTCGATCTCAACGCCCTCGCCGAAGGCCACCCTTTCCTCGGCCTCGGCTCCTTCGACGTCAGCGACGACAATCGCCTACTCGCCTATTCCACGGACAACACCGGTTTCCGCCAGTTCGTCCTCGAAGTCAAGGATCTCCACACCCACGAACTCCTTCCCCTCCGGATCGAGCGCGCCACCAGCGTCGCCTGGGCCGCCGACAATCTCACCCTCTTCTATGTCGTCGAAGACGAGGTTTCCAAGCGTTCCCACCGCCTCTACCGCCACATTCTTGGGTCTGGCATGCCTGACGACCTCCTCTACGAAGAAAAAGACGAGCGCTTCCGCATTGATATCGAGCGCACCCGCAGCGGCTCCTACCTTCTCCTTGTCTCCAATAGCCACACTGCCAGTGAGATTCGCTTTCTTCGTGCCGATCAACCCTCCGGCGAATTCCGCCTCATCGCGCCCCGCGAAGACGATCACGAATACTACGTGGACCATCATCCCGGCGGCTCCGAAGACCCCGCCGGTGGCGTTTTCTTCATCCGCACTAACAGCGCCGGCCGCACCTATCGCTTGATGACCGCGCCCGCCTCCGATCCCTCGCGCTCCCGCTGGCACGAAGTCATCCCCAACCGCCCTGGCGTTATGCTCTCCGCAGCCGAAGCCTTTCGCACCCATCTCGTCCTCTTCGAGCGCGAAGATGGCCTCCCCTACCTCCGCATCGTGGACCTCACCCGTCGCGCCCCTTCAGCGCTCGCCGCCTCGCGCCGCATCGCATTCGCCGAGCCCGCCTACAACGCCACTCTCGGCGCCAATCCCGAATTTGACACCTCGCACGTCCGCTTTCACTACGAATCCTTCATCACCCCGCGTTCCGTCTTCGACTTCGATCTCCACAC
>Ga0187858_10005265_pt1 | contig 11864 bp, 9 predicted proteins | sample June2016WEW_8_15_FD_133015 | JGI IMG/M metagenome (GOLD analysis project Ga0187858, IMG submission 133015) | Peatland microbial communities from SPRUCE experiment site at the Marcell Experimental Forest, Minnesota, USA - June2016WEW_8_150 | ecosystem: Environmental > Terrestrial > Soil >...
TCCTGCAGGCGGCGATGCAACTGCTCCTGCGACTGGTAGATCTCGGCGCGCGCCGCACGCATGGCGGCTTCGTACTCGGCGGTCTTGGCGGCGGCCTTTTCGAGGCTCTCCGCGGCGCGTTGGCGGGCGCCTTCGGTGGCTTCGTAGCGGGCGTGCAGCACCTTTTCGAGGGGCTTGAAAAACATGCGTTTCAGATAGAAGTGCAGGAAGACGACCAGCAGAAAAGTAGGGATCGCCCGCAGAAGAATCCCACTCAAGGCGTGCAAAGTTGCTTCCATTTTGGATTAGCTGGCGAGATCGGAAAGATGCGCTATTAAGCCAGATAGATTAACACTCGGGAGGCGGCTGCGTCAATAGGCCGAGGCGCAGGTGGGAGGGTCAAGTGGCGTGCTTTCAATGCGGGCAGGAGGTGTTCAGGCCTGGATATCGGAATGACGGCTTTGCCTGGCGAGCCCACCGGCTCGCATGCTATCCGATCCAGCGGCATGGTCGCCAATTGTCTTCTCCTTCTCGTCGAGGACCATGCAACGGGTATCCACATTTACTAGCGCTGCCCGAGATCTTCGAGTGCCTCTGAAATCGCCGCCTCCTTCCTTTTTGCTGTCGCACGGATGTGATCGTGCCATTTGAGCGCGTCCCAGATTTCAAGAATATTGCCAAAGGCGAAGACTAGCACTGCCTCCCCGGATTGGGGCACTTGCTGCGCGGTTCTCGGCGGTTCAGGCAATGTGATGCTGATTCTGCCTACCTCGATATTAATCGGAACTAGCCAAGCCGTCGCCAGAAGGCGCGCCACGTCAACCCACCTCTGGGGCGACTCTGATGCGTTGGGTGGCGCCTCCGCTATTGCCTCGGCGAAAGGCAGCACGTCCTGCTGGTGATCTGTAAGAGGCGTAATTTGCATGCCGCCCGATGGCCCAGGCATCCCGACGCATTCGATTTGTACGGCCTTCGGGTTGAGCCAGGGGACGACGGTGGTGACATCAAGAGGGAGGCGAACACGGTTTTTTACATCGACCGTTACGACCCAGGTTCGGAACGGGTCGCCGACGATCTTTTGGTCGCCCCTTGGCAAGGTGGTATAATCGCCCCAGATATATTATGCCACCGTGCAAGAATAGTGAGCCCACGGCGCGTCAATCTTGATATCCGAAGGCTAGTAACTCTTGTTCTTGTACTGGTAGCCGGGGTTGTTGATTCTTATGAAGGGTGGTATAATTGCCCCAATGACGAACGTTCTGGTCCAGGCGGCGTGGATGCCGAGACTTGAGGGGGAGGTACGCCGATGCCTGAACGGTGAGTCGTCGGGACACGATCCTTGGCATGCTTTCCGCGTCCGCGACTTGGCAATTCGTATCGCACAGGCAATCGGCGCTGATGCCGAAGTGGTATCCGCTGCCGCGCTGCTACATGACATTGGCCACATATCCGGTCGGGGAGAGCACGCCCGGCGGGGAGCGCTTCTAGCGGCCGATCTACTGTTGAGCTGTAGCTTTCCTGCGGATAAGGTCCGCGCCGTGACGTCTTGCATCGAGCAACACGATTGGCTGCCCGGCCGGGCGGGAGATCCGCAGAGTCCTACATTGGAGTACCAGGCATTCGCCGATGCAGACCGTTTGGACGCGCTCGGCGCCATCGGCATCGCCCGAGCGTTCGCTTTTGGCGGCGCGCACAGCCGCCCGATCTGGGATCCGGAACCGAATACGGCGGCACAAGGGCCTTACGGCGCCTCGTCGGTTCACCACTTTTACGACAAGTTGCTCCGGCTCCCTGGCGATATGTATACCGAACCAGGCCGGCGCCTGGCAGCGCAACGGGTTGCGGTGATGGAGGAATTCTTGCGAACGTTCAATCTACAGTGGGACGGCAAAGACGCCGAGGTCGCCGGACCCTTCCCGGAGCCTCGCGCATCACTGGGCTCCTTCTCGAAGGGATCGGTAAAGATCGGCGATCGCATCCGTCGGATCTTCGCCGCGATCCTTCAGCCGGATCCAATCAATTAGATTTTCGTCGTTCACGACAAGCACGTATTTTTCGTCGTTGTTAACGAACCAGTTCAGCATCTCCGACACGTCGTCGCCGCTGTTCTTTCGGCACGCCAGGATCGCCAGGCGCCCCATACGTTTTCCGAGGTAAGAGGCAGTCTGACGAAGGTCGTCGTACATTAGCGCGTCTGTGTTCTTGCACTCGATGAGGAGAGGGTTGATCTGATGATGCAGCTTCCAGTCGAACCAAGGTCCTTTTTCGGCGGCGTTCCTGAAGGTAATGTCGCGGCGCAGCGTGCCGAAGAACGTTCCTGATTCGAGCCTCGGCTCCTTGAGGGCCTCGCTGAACAGGAATGTGAAGACGTCGCGCACCCAGAGTTGGTACCTCTTTGCACACGCCTGTCCCGCCCGTAACTCTTTCAGCCGACGTAGCAGGGAGCGGGCCACTCGGGATGCCGTTGGGACTGGTTGGATGCCGCCTCGCAATCTGGCGAGGAGTTCTGCCCGAGTGGGCAGCCTGCTGAGGGTCGCGCGGGCGCGTTCAAGATCATGGGCCCACCGGTGTAGCGTGAGCGCGCCGAGCGCAGTCGCCCATGTCTTTGGCTGGTTTTCGCGCTTGTCGCTCCAGCCGTTTCCGATCCGCTCATCTGCAAAGTACCGAATGTGCAGCAGTGCGAGCGGATCAGCGGGCCGAACCATGCGCCGAAGGTGCAGGTAATTCGAGCCGCACATCTGGACCAGACTGAAGCGTTCAGGCAGCCAGTCCTCGGGAACGTGCCTCGTCGGCCAGTCCTCCTCGAAGAGTTCCCAGTACGTAGTGAATGACGAGAGGCTGGATATTCGCCGATGTCTCGCAGGAGCGACGATCCGGCGCAGGTGCTCCCATAGCGGCGACCACCATGTGTCCTCGCGTTCGTCGCACGAGTTCAGAAATACCGACACGCGAGCAAGCGCCTTCGCGCCGCGATCGCCAAGGCGCCGGCGGCATCGTGCGAGGACGAGTGCCGGGTAAAACGTGTAGATCAACCGCTGATGGCCGGCATCGGTACCAGGAAAGTTCCAGCCTCCATTTGATGCTTGTGTTCGGAGCAGCCATTCGACGGAAGGTTGAATCACTCGCCATGGCGCGCCGAGACTCGCGAGCGCGAGTGCTGCCTGACCCGTCGTCCATGCGCTGGGCGCTTGTCCCGTCGTTCTTGGAAAGGCGCCTGCCTGATCCGCGGGAAGGTTTCGGCTAAAAGCCAGCAGAGCGCGCTGGAACTCGTCCTTGTCGTGCTGCGTCAGCGGACCCGTTTGTGACAACGCGTACGCGCAGATAGCCGTCGTCGTACAGCTCACCCTCCCTTCGCCCGCGTACTGTGACGAAAAGCCTTGCCCGTCCACGAAACACTGCTTGCGAAGGAATGCTCGCGCGGCGTCAAGATCCACGCCTGTTAGGCGCTTGATGACCGACGAAGCCGTTGCCGTTTTCCTCTGAGCCAATCAACCCTCTGGCGGAGCAGTATACCGCGTCGTGGCATTTCGATCTACTGCAGGCTCAGGGCAGGGCGCCGCCGAGGGGATCAACTGGCGTGCTTTCAATACGGGCAGAAAGTGTTCAGATCCGGATATCGGAATATCGGATTTGCCCGACGGGTTTGCCGCAGGCGCCAGTTGATGGAAAGGCGGGAGGAAGAGCGACACCGGCGCGGGGCGCAGACGGTACTCCATGGTGAATCGATGCCCTTGAGCCCCGGCAGTCCTTACCCGCATCTCCTGGTTTTCGATGACGGCCACGCCGATGATCGCCGCTTCAGTTTGGTTCTCCGGCCACTGGCATCGGCGACAAGGCCCGAACGCCTCAGCCGCAGCTAGGACCTGCTTGGTGAGTCCGTCGCGGGCCTTGGGGCGCGGCTATGCGCATTCCGCTAAGGTGTCCAGAGCCATACATTGATTTTCAGAGCGTTGGCGCTGGTGCGAGACGCGGTGACGACGTGGTAGGCGTCGAATTCGGCGGTAATGGCGACGGATTCGATGGCCAGCGAGCTATTGTATGTAGCGTACTCCTTGAGGATCGAGGGGCTCGTGGAGTGCCAGACCTCCACGGAAAGGTTCCCCTTGCCGTCGCGTATTGCCGTGACCGGAAAGGGACCTCCTTGGAGCGGGGCCCAGACAATGGAAACCTGGGAAGCGGCGCCAGCCGTCCCGCCCGCCTGCATCAAGGGATACTCTATGGGCGGAGTAACGTTCACATACCAGCTTGTGATCTCAAGATTTCCAGTGCTACTAATGGCCGTGGCCACATTATAATCGTATGATTCGTCGCCAACTGCAGCCGGATTGGAGATAGCCAACTGGCCGGTGGGGAGGCCCGCGAACTCCGAGTTAACCACACCGCTGGCTGAGTCCCAAAGCGTCATCTCCAGATTCCCGCTGACGTTAGCCGCAGTTAGGAAATAAGCGCTTCCCAACATGGGTCCAGGCAAACCCTGCGAAATAACCGCGGAGCCGGCCGCGCCGGCAGATGTGGTGCTCATTAAGGTGATGGCGCCGCTCAAGAAAGTAATATCCCACACGCTCATGGTGAGGTCGGCGCTGCTGTTGGTCACCGTCGCGACGCAGAAGTCCTCAGGATTTTCGCACCCCTCGCCCAAGCTCAACCAGTTTATGGAGACGCTGGTACCGCCCTGTATGGAAGTAGCGCTGCCTACCCGGGTGATAGTGCCGCTCGAAGTCACCTGCCACGAGATGAGTTCCAGGTTGAAGCTGCTATTAAAAGCCGCCGTCACCACCGTGGCTAGGAGCGGATCAGGTCCGATCTGGGCTGTGACGCCGAGGCCGAAGGTGATGGCGCCAGCGGTAGCGCTCCCCGTTCGGACAATGGTGCTTCCCGTGTCGTGCCACACGATCACCTCCAGGTCTCCACTGCCATTTTTGACCGCCGTGACCAGCCAACCAAATTGAATTTGAGCGATGGCGACTTGGCTGACGGTCCCACCGGAGACTTCCTTGCTATAAAGTGGCGCTATGGTCTGGGCAGAGACTGTCGCCGCCAACAGCAGCCCCAAGAGAGTAGCGGCGGCTATGCTGCTTTGCCCGAGCAAGCGCATTCTGCCCCACAATCCGACCCGAGTCGTGTTAGAATTCGTCTCCATACGTTTCTCCCTCCCTATTGGCTTGCATTCTTGCCTGAGTTACATGGAGTAATACCGGCCCGCCTGAACAGGAGCAGGCGATCCCGGGCGTGCCGTAGCAGTAACGCCGGCTTGGACCGTGCTTAGTAGGTGCGCAAGTAGCGACTTGGCGTTGCGCGGCATTCGCCGCGCACAAGCTGGCGGCCGGTATGACGACCGATGGCAGAGTGCCCGATGTTCGCAGGATCTGAGTCATTGTCTTGGCAACACCCTCGAATGACTTCCGAACTGAGCCTTCAGCATTCTCTCTGCACTATAAGACGGAGCCGGCTTTCAAGCCATCCCGAAACCTGGGGGTGGAAATGCACCTGAAAACAGGCGGAGATTACCCCCCATTTTCAGGGGTTCTGGGCTGGCTGGGCCTTGGAGCTGTCCGTCCGAATCAGACCTGAGAGTTTGTCACTCACGCGGTCCTTGGCGACGCACTGGTACGCTCCGGCAGCTAACGCTTCCGCCCAGGCGGCATCCGGCTCGTAGGTCGTCAGGCCGATGATGCGGGCGCCCGCATCCCGCGCGCGGATCTTCCGTATCGCTCCAATGGCCGCCGCGGAGGGGATGTCCAGATCCATCAGCGTCACATCGGGACGGTGCTCGAAATACATTCGCACCGCCTCTTCGGCCGTCGCCGTAGCGCCCACCAGTTGCATGTCGGGCTGCAGGCGGACAAGGAGGGCGAGCCCTTCACGCATCAGGGGATTGTGGTCCACGACGAGGACTCGAATGAGTTGAGATCCCACCGATCCCCAGATTACCGGGGCTGGCCGGGGTAAGGAACACCCAAAACAGGGTGCTTACGAACCCCCGATTTCAGGGGTAAGGTCCGCCGATGCGATGAGCGGGCGACAGGGCGATTCGCGCGGCGAGATGCAAGACGTGGGGTCGCGGCGTGTTTCCTACAAGGGTTGGCAGGCCAAAGGGCCTGCCCCACGCGATTTCAGTCGAGGTGGACGATTCCCCGACGCACGGCGACCGCCACCGCCTCGGTACGGTCGTGCAGGCCGAGCTTCGAGAGAACGTTCTTGACGTGCCCCTGCGTGGTTTCCTCGGTGATTCCGAGTTGAGCGGCGATCTCCTTGTTCCGCTTCCCTTTCGCGATGAGACGCAGCACCTCCAGCTCGCGGGCTGTCAGATCCGGCTGCAACATGCGGTCGGCCAAACGTTGCGCCACGGGTGCCGGAAGCGGTCGGCCGCCGGCAAATACCTCGCGGATCACGCGCACCAGGTCTTCGGATAGAGTGTCTTTTAACAGATAGGTGGCGGCGCCAGCTTCGAGTGCGCGATAGATGTCTTCATCGCCCTCATAGGTGGATAATACGACGATTTTCGCCGAGCGGAACTGGCCGCGGATGGCCTGGATGGCTTCCACTCCGCCCGTCACGGGCATCTTCAGGTCCATCAGCGTAATGTCGGGCTGATGCTGCCGGAAGAGTTCGAGCGCTTCTTGACCGTTGGAGGCGGCGGCCACGATCTCCATATCGGATTCGGCGCCGATCGAGGTATCCAGCCCCGCTCGCAGGAGCGGATGATCGTCCACCACCAGAATGCGGATCCGCCGCTGTTCCATATTCTACTTGTCCCCGGCAAGCGGAAAGACGGCCTCGATCTCGGTCCCGCGTCCAGCCGCAGTGGCGATCTTCCACTGAGCGCCGATCCGATGAGCGCGCTCCTGCATGTTCCGCAAGCCCCAGTGTCCCACCCGGCGGCGGGCGTCGTCCAGGTCGAAACCTTGGCCATCGTCCTGAATGCGAAGCTTGAGTGACGCGTCGCCGTAGGTCAGCGAGACCTGAATCTCGCTCGCCTGAGCGTGGCGCACGGCGTTGGCGGCGGCTTCCTGGCCGATCCGCAAGGCGGCCTCCTCGAGCTCGTGCCGCAAATTGCGGGGCTGGCCGGCCACCGTCATCTGGAGACGGACCGGGTGCCCCGCGGCGATCTGTTCCAGAGACTCCCGCATAACCGCGGGCAGAGTGCGGCCCTGCAACATGGGGGAGCGCAGATCCTGAACTTTCTGCCGCGCTTCGCGGAAAGAGGCTTCCACCTGTCTGCGCACAACTTTGATCTGGGCCGCGGCCGCTTCCGAACTGGGGCCGATCTGTTTGGCCACGCCGTCCAATTGGAGAGAAACGCCGGCCAGGTTCTGCAACAGGGTATCGTGGAGCTCCCGCGCGATGCGGGTGCGCTCGTCCAGCCGCTCTTCGTAACGCAGCCTGACCCGCGCCGTCATCTCTTGCAGCCGAAGGCGGTAGGCCGCAACAATCAGGCAGGCTACACCCGCCAGCGCCAGGGTTTGAAACCACCAGCGTCTCCAGACCGGAGGAAGAATCACGAACTCGATGTCCGCGGGCGTACTTTCCCGGCCTTCCGAATTCACCGCCTTCACCAGGAACTGGTAGCCGCCTGGCTCCAGCGCCGCGTAGTTGACGGTGTGCTCGCGTGTCTCAGTCCAAGCTTCTTCAGTCCCTTTCAGCTTGTAGGTGTAACGCAAGCTTTCTTCCGCTTCGTCGTTGAAGCCCACAAACTCGACCTGAAACTGATTCTGAGAAGGCTGCAAATCTCCGCGGCGAATATGCGTTTCGCCCACTTGCGAGATCGGATAGCGATCGCGTCCGACTCGCAGGTCCGTGATCCGCACGGAGGGGGTAGCGGGCGGCTGGTCGGCGGTGGGAGTCAGCCTCGACAGGCCTTGCTTCGTCGCGAACCACAGATCGCCGGAGGCGTCGCGCAACGCCGATGTCAGTTCTCCGTGCGCCAATCCATCGGCGATCGAGAAATGTTTGATGTCGCCTGTCTTTGGAGTCAAACGATCCACGCCTTTGGCCGTACCAGCATAAATTCGCCCCTTCTGGTCCTCCACGATGCAATAGATCGTGTCGCTGGCCAGCCTCTTTGCAGGCCCTCCGCTCGTGGTGTTATACGCTTTCACGTGGAGTTGTGCGCTGCCGGGGTCCTCCACGAATCCGAGCCCGCCGCCATCGGCGCCGATCCACAATCTCCCGGCGGAATCGGTGAGTAAGGCGAAGATCTTCCCGGACGGCGCTCCATCGGCACGCTTGAAGCGACGGAATTGCCGGCCGTCATAGCGGAGCAAATCGCCGCCCCAGAAGCCCATCCAGATGGCCCCATGGCGATCCTCGGCAAAGGCGCTCACCAATCCCCGACCTTCTTCCTCAAAAGAAGAGATCGCGTTTGTGGCGGGGTCCCACCGCATGAGCTGGTCGCCGCGTTGCGATTGCGCCGAGGCCCAGATACGGCCCTTGGAATCCTCGAAAACGCGAAACACCTGGGTGTCCGGCGCGTAACACGCCTCAGGCTGCGTCCACGCAAGATCCGCCACCCTCGCCGGCGGGAACCGGCAGAGGCCGACCTTTGTCGCCGCCCACCACTCGCCGCTACGGCTTTGGAGCAGGATCTGGTTCTGTCCCCAAGTTGCGTGGCCGCCAACGACTTTAGGTAACAGTGCATGAAACCCGACCCCGTCGAATACGTTCACGGAACGCTTCCCGGTCGTGGGGGAGATAGTGACGGCTATAACCGCGCTGGTGCGATCCGCCAGAACCGACCACACCCGATCCGAAGCGAGACCGTCCTGTTCACGAAAGGTGGTGAAGCCGGCCGGCTGGATTTTCATCACGCCGGCTCCCTCCGTTCCCACCCACATATTTCCGGCGCGATCCGCGGCCAGCGCGGTAACGTGGCGGTCGGTGAGTCCCTGGGCGCGAGTCAGGATCTGGAACACCGCGGGTTGGCTGCCGGGAAGCGATCGCACGATTCCAGCGTGGGATCCCGCCCAGACGGCCCGGTCCGGTCCCTCGGCGAGCGCCGTCACCTTGACGGGTTTCACTTCGCCTATGTCTCTGTAAACTTGCTGAACGCCACACCTATCGCCTTTTTCCCCAACCCGCATTAATGCCAAACCGCCGCGCGTGGCGGCCCATAGTCTTCCGTACTTATCCAGTAACAGCGCTTCCACCCATTCATTCGGCAGGCCGTCTTTCTCAGCGATGTGCTCGACGCCGCCGTCTTTGCCTATGACATAGATTCCGGTTGTAGTCGCCGCCCAAAGTCTATGGGCTGCGTCCTCGAGGACATTGGAGACTACGATCCGCTTTTGTCCGGGCGGGGGCGCAAGCAGCGGATGGCGACGGAAACTATGGCCGCTCAACATTTCGAACAACCCTCCGTCGGTGCCGCACCAGATTCTGCCGCCGGAGTCTTCCATTAGAGAGTTGATACTGTTCTCGCGTGGATTGTTTCCGGGGAGGTACGTCGTGAATGCGTTTCCGCTACCGCCCGCATGGAATTGGCAAAGACCGTGTGCGGTGCCGATGAGGTACTCGCCGGAGCGGGTCTCCAACAAAGCGTTCACCCAGGAGTGCGGAAGTCCTTCCGCGACGCCAAAGTCGACCATGTGGTAACCGTCGAATCGCGATAAGCCTTCCGGCGTGCAAAACCAGACGAAGCCGCGTGAATCGACGACGATGTTGTTGATGTGGTCGGCCGCCAGACCGTCGGCGGTAGTGTAGGACCGGATCGGCAGTAATTCGGCGATGAGACACAGCGGGAGGGCAACGGTCGCAACCGGAATTGCACGCCATGCCATATCGCCTCGGTTCTCTAGTTTACCCCCCGCCTCCGGCGGCGCGCATCAAAGCTGCTGCGGGCAATATCGATTTGCTGGGATCGTGGCGAGGCCCGATCCAATGCCTGGGGATGACGATGGGGTCCTGGGCTACGGCTTGCGGGCGCGTTGGCTAATGTCAGTCATTGCGATCGGCATCCGATCCCGCGATCGGGTTGATCTGCGCCAGGCGTGCGATAAAGCAGATGAAGAAGTGCATTGGAGAGTCAGATTCGAAATGAATAGGACTCTTCCAAAATCCCGTAAGAATCCCGACGCCACGCAACTTAAGCGTCAGGTTACGATCCGCATCGGCAACGTGGTGGGCGACCATGTCAAGAAAATGGCGGCCGAGCTGGGGACGCCGTATCAGGACCTCATCAAGCTGTTCTTAACCCGTATTTCTCACGTGTGGCCTAATGACGTGGCGCCTGCGCCCCTGCGTGCCGTGAGGAGACTCTTCCCGGCACCCCCGCAAGCGTGTGGACAGGCCGTCGAGGGCGGGCGCCGGCGGGAGTGCCGACGCGGCACGCAAGAGTGCGTGCGGCACGCCCTGACCACGGAAGTCTGTGAGAAATGCGGGTTAAGAGACTGCGGTATCCGGAAGCGGCCACGCACGATGGAATGGACGAGGATGCGGCGAAGGTCACAGAGGGGCAGTTAACTGGGATGGTCGAATCACCCGCGCGGCCTCCGTCGGTAACGCCTCGAACGTGCAAAGCCCCTGGGTGATGTGGTAGGCACGGGCAGATTCGAACTGCCGACCTGTCGCTTAGGAGGCGACCGCTCTATCCATCTGAGCTACGTGCCCGCGATCCTTTATTATATCGTTGCGTTGCGATAGCGCTTTAATCCCTTGCGGCCGATGTCGGTGCGGTAGTGCATCCCTTCGAAGTGGATCAGGTGCGCGGCCGCGTAGGCGTTGTCTATCGCGGCTGCCAGGTCCGGGCCGGAAGCGGTGACACCGAGGACGCGGCCGCCCGCGGTTTCAAGTCCCGCTGGGCCCTGCCGCGTGCCGGCGTTGAAGACCGTCGCGCCAGTGGCCTCGGCGGCAGCGATTCCCTGGATCGGCCGGCCGGCGGTAAAGGCGCCGGGGTAACCGCCGGAGGCCAACACGACGCAGACCGAGGGACCAGGCTTCCAGACCAGAGGGGCGGCGGGCAGTTCGCCGCGCGCGGCCGCCAGAAGGAATGGGGCAAGGTCGCTCGCGAGGCGGTGCATGATGGGCTGGGTCTCCGGATCGCCCAGACGGACATTGAACTCCAGCACTTTGGGTCCCGCGCTGGTCATCATCAATCCGGCGTAGAGAAAGCCGGTGAAGCCGGTGGCTTCGACGGTGGGGCGGATGATGCGGTCCAGGATCTCCTGGCTCTGATCCGCGGTGAGGATGCGGGAGTCGCAGTACGCGCCCATGCCGCCGGTATTGGGGCCAGTGTCGCCATCGAAGACCGCTTTGTGATCTTGCGTCGGTTCCAGGGGGACCACATTCCGGCCGTCGCTCAGCACGATGTAGCTGACCTCTTCGCCGGTTAGGAACTCCTCGATCACAAAGGGCGGCTTTAGCGATGCCAGCGCGGCTTCGGCCGTGGTGCGATCTTCGGCCACCACCACACCTTTTCCCGCAGCCAGGCCGTCGGCTTTGATGACAACCGGATAAGTGAAGCGTCCTAGCGCGCGGAGGGCAGCGGCGGCATTCGGCGCGGTTGCGAAGGCGGCGGTGGGGATACTGCTTTGTTTTAGAAAGTTCTTTGCGAATATCTTGCTGCCTTCGAGCTGCGCGGCCGCAGCCGTAGGACCGAAGATCAGGCGGCCGCGCGCGCGAAATGTATCGACGATTCCAGCCACGAGCGGCGCCTCGGGCCCCACGACCGTTAGATCGGCATCCACGGATTCGGTAACGGCCAGATAGGCGGCTGGCGATCCATCACCCGCGGGCAGGCATGTGCCGACGCATGCGATTCCCGGGTTGCCAGGCGTTGCGAAGACTCGCTCGACTTCCGGGCTCTGTGCCAGGCGCCACGCCAGCGCGTGCTCGCGGCCGCCACCGCCGATAATCAAGACCCTCATAGCCGATACAATGATATCAATGCA
>Ga0187858_10005270_pt1 | contig 11856 bp, 12 predicted proteins | sample June2016WEW_8_15_FD_133015 | JGI IMG/M metagenome (GOLD analysis project Ga0187858, IMG submission 133015) | Peatland microbial communities from SPRUCE experiment site at the Marcell Experimental Forest, Minnesota, USA - June2016WEW_8_150 | ecosystem: Environmental > Terrestrial > Soil >...
AAATTCCCGGCGTAGGCGAATCCACCACCCGCCGTCTCCTGGAGCATTTCGGCAGCCTGCAAGCCGTGAAGCAAGCCGATGTCGCCGCCCTGTCAGCGGTCGTGACCAAATCCCAAGCTGAAGCCATTCTCGAACATTTTCAGTCCCGGAGGAGCGAGCCAGCTTAGCCCAGCGCCGGGGTCCCCATTAGGCCCGATTTTGGCGAAATGGGGTGGAGCGCTTCAGCGCTGGGAGAGCGGAAAAGGTAATGGACGACCGAGAGGGACGACCGCAGTTCTGCGCGCGCACATCTTAGCGCGTAAGCTGTGCCCCTTATCCCTCATTTGGAAATCCCCGTTCCCCAAGTCTCAATATACCCCCGGAATCAGCGCCGGCACCTTCCGAGCGTACGCGTCGAACTCGGAGCCAAAGGCCTCGCGCAGCAGCCGTTCTTCGCTTCGAATCCGAATCCAGGTTCCGGCCGCAAACAACACCATCGCAATCAGCAGCGGAATCCATTGCGTCATCGCCAACCCTGTAGCCAGGAGCATTCCAAACATGCCCGTGTAGATGGGGTTCCTGACGAAGCGATAAGGACCGTCCTGAATCAGCGTGTGGCCCTCCACCAGGCGCGCAGCCAGAGCCCATTGCTTGCCCAAACGCCGCGCGGCGGCGTTCACCAGCCAGGTCGAAGCGACGGCAATGGCCACAGTCAGCACGACCAACCCCCATTCCACCCCCGGCGACCCGGACGCCACCGGCAAGAAATGTTTCGCCTGCAAGGGGAAAGCCCATACGCAGAAGTAGCCCACGGCTTGCAGCAGCAATCCGATGAGTGAAGTCCAATCGCGTTTCGCCTCGCGAGCCCGCGGCGGACGTTTCCGCAGCCAGAATGTCAGGCAAAACACCCACCAGCACACGATGACCGCGTAAAACGCGGCTCTTTGCGCAAAATGCGCGGCCATATGCGGTGTTTCTGAAATTCCCACGGTTCTACCCCTGCTGTCCGTGCAGTCCTCGACCTTTCGTAACTCTACACCGGCCCCCGTATTTCCTATACTTGCTGCAACACTCAGTAGGGGAAACTCTTGCCCATGCGTCGAATCATTCTGTCCTCAATTCTCGTGCTATCGAGCACGATTGCCTTAGCGCAGAGCGGTTCTCCGGAAGCTCTTTACGATCGCGGAGTGGACGCCATTACCGGCGTCGGGTCTTCGCGAAATGACTCTCTGGGGATTGACTACTTCCGTCGCTCCGCCGACCTCGGATTCGGACCAGCCCAGATCGCGCTCGCTTACTACTACGAAACCGGAACCGTGCTCGCGAGCAATCCGAGCCAGGCCGTCGACCTGTATCGCAAGGCTGCCCAACAAGGCGACCCGCTTGCGGGTTGGCTCGCCGGACGAAGCTACTTCCTCGGTACCGGCGTACCGCGTGATCTCGACGCTGCCCAGAAATGGCTCAAGCTGTCCGCCGACCAGAACAACGCCTACGGCGCTTACTACCTGGGCCGTATGATGGCGGATCGAGATTACACAAAAGCTCCGCGGCTTTTTAAGATTGCCGCCGATCAAGGCTTGCCCCAGGCGCAGTACTTCTACGCCAAAACCCTGAAAGACGGCCGGGGCATTGCACAGGATCGTTTTACTGCCTACGTTTGGTACCTCGTTGCGGCCGACGCCGGTTATGCAGCCGCAAACGCGGATATTGGCGACCTCAACCGCAGCGACCTTACTACCGATCAGATCTCGCAAGCGCGAGTGAAAGCCCACGATCTGGAACAGGTCGTGATCCGCGCCGTCACCGCCCGCGGATGCTCCGGATGGGAAGGTGAGTTTGACGAGTTCCCTGCCCCGCCTCCACCGAAACTACAGCGCTTCTGCCACTAGGTTCGTGTAGGGACGGGCGCCCTCGCCCGTCCCAGCCGAGCGCAGCCTGGCCGCGCATCCGATGCTGCGGGCTACACCATCTCGGTTCCCCACAAATCATGCAGATGCAAGATCCCCTGCAAATGGCGATCGCCGTCCACCACCACCAACGACGTAATCTTCATCTCTTCCATGCGAGCCAGCGCGGTGGCCGCGAACTCCTGCGGTCCTATGGTTTTAGGAGCCCGCGTCATGCAATCCCCCGCCATCAGGTCGAGTGCATCTTTGCCGCGCTGCTCCAGCAGTCGCCGCAGATCGCCGTCGCTGATCACCCCCAGAAGGCGGTCGCCCTCGACCACCGTCGTCATTCCCAGCTTCTTGCGCGACATCTCGTAAATCACGTCCGGCATCTTCGTCTGTGCCGTCACCCGCGGAACCGCGTCTCCCGAATGCATCAACGATTCGACTCGCGCCAGCCGTTTGCCCAATTTTCCGCCGGGATGCAGGTTGGCAAAATCCTCTTCCTTGAACCCCCGTTTTTCTGAGAGCGCCACCGCCAAAGCATCGCCCAGAGCAAGCATGGTCGTAGTTGAAGCCGTAGGAGCAAGCCCCAGCGAGCAAGCTTCCTGAGAAATCGAACAGTCGAGAACCACATCAGCAGCAGCGGCAAGAGTAGAGGCCCGTGTGGCAGCAGGGTTCCGCCCCGCTGGGCCTTCAGCAATGTCGTCGCAGGTCACGGAATCGCACGTCATGGCAATAAGCGGAACCTGCAACCGTTTAATCGTAGCCAGCAACCGCAGAATTTCTTCCGTCTCCCCGCTGGCCGAAAGAGCCAGCACGACATCGCCGCGCACGATCATCCCCAGGTCGCCATGCAACGCCTCGACTGGATGCAGGTAGAGCGCCGGCGCCCCAGTCGAACTCAACGTAGCCGCGATCTTTCGCGCGATCAGTCCACTCTTGCCCATGCCCGTCACGACCACCCGGCCACGGCAGCCGAACAAAAGGTCCAGCGCCCGGTTGAAGTCCGCAGCCATCGGACCCGCCAGCCGATCGGCCAGCGCCCGCAACGCCTCAGCCTCGATGCGCACCACGTTTTCCCCTGAGTGTTTCATGAAGGGGAAATGTTAGCAGAATGAGCAGCGCATCGCGTCATCGGATGCTTGGTGACGCCCGGTAATCCGTGGCAGTAACCGCTTTCCTCAACGTACAATCAACTCGGAGGTGGGACCATGCGCAAGGCGACTTCAGTTGCGCTCCTGATTATGGCGATTGCGATCACGGCAGCGGCCGGATCGAAGATCGAGGGCACAACCACGCTGAAGGATTTCCAGCCGGCGGGAACAACTGACAAGAAAACCCACAAAAATCAGCAGTACGATCTTTCTTTCGCGGCATCAGGAAAACAGTACACCTGCCGCACCCTCGAAAAGGACTCCTTGAAAGCGACCGATTTCGTTGTGGGCAGCGACATCAAGTACGAGATCGGCGGCAACAAGGGCAAGGTGAAAAGCGCCAGCGGCAAACAAGTAGAATGCACCATCGTTCGGGTCGCGGAATTGCCCGCCTCCCAGCCATGACGATCGCTCCGTCTGGGGATCGTCATTAGCGCGCCAGATCGTCCGCTCAGAAGTGATCGTCCGCCGCTCGCCCCGGACGCTCCAGCGCTCGCGCCTGGATCGCGCGGTCCCACGGTCCGCCCTGCCAGTTATCTTTCTTCCGATCCGTCTGGATCCACGGGGGCAGCGTCATCAACAGCCGACGGCTCAGCGAGTGCAGATAAGGTTCGTAAAGGATCTGAAGCGCCGCCAGCCGTTCAGGTGCGTCCGCGCCGTCATACAACCCCACGCCATGCCCGGCAAGATCCGTTCGCAACCGAGTTAGGTCCTCTGCCGTGAGCCGGTCGACATCATGTGGACTGTATTCCGCATTCACCACCTGCGCGAGGTCGACAGCCGCATGCCGAGCCATGGCAAACGTGAGTTTCGCCTGTTCCGGATGAATACCCTCCACTCCGGTCATGACCAACGACGTGACATCGAGCATCACCGTCAAGGCACCCACCCAGGATTGATTACTGTGCTGCGATCGGAAGTAAACCAGCACCGGATAGGAAATGTGACTTGACAGCAGGTCGGCGCACCACCGCTCCCAATCGCGAAAAATTTGGTCGAGCACGGTTTGCTCCGGACAACAGCCCAACCGGCCCAGAAACTCGGCTGCGCTCGGAGGCGATCCCGCCCGCGCATCGAGCAGCGAGATTTCCGTCTCGCGCGCGGCAAATGAATTGTAGATAACCGGCACATATCCGATCACCACTCCGAGAAACGCGAAGCCCATGCCCGCTTCCATCACGGCCAGGGCGCGAGCAGCCGGATTGTTTGGCGTAATGTCTCCGTAGCCCAGCGTGAAGAAGGTTTCGCCGCTGAGATAGACGATTTTCCCGAACGTAATTGTTTCGTTGGCCAGTGTCAGATGTTCGCCCAGCCCGTATTGCACACAAGCGAATCCGAAAATCAGCCCGAGCGCCCAAAAGCCCAGCAGCGGGAACAGCGACAGCGGTCCAAAATACGCCAGGAATCCTTCGCGGCGGTTCGCGGATTTGATATGCCGCCCCACCCCGATCCAGAGGCGCCAGGTATTCTTGTAGAACCGGGACGAGATGCGAAAAAAAGTCCGCCTGATGCGCCGCGGCAATACCACAGTCTCGAACGCATCCATCAGGATGATGAAGATCAGAACAATGCCGGCGATCGATGCCCACCAATGCATAGCGATGACATTCAGATGACGCGGGAATAGTAGCAGATTCAAAAGTGACGATGAGGACGCAAACAGTTATTGGTGTAGCGAGATTCGTATCAGGGCACGCCTTCACAGCCTGCGGAACAACTCGATCGCGCGCGTGATTTTGGGTGGAGCAGCGCTTCAGCGCTGCGGTAACGGCATTGTCTTGAACGCGGCTTTAGCCGCTGAGGCCACAGGTCTTGACCGGAAGCGACTTTTTCCGCAGCCTCTTCAGGCGTGCCGCAAGCGCATCAGTATCAACGCGCCTTCAGGCGTTGATCGGGCATTCGAGTTTCACCGAAAGCCCCTACGGCGTGCTATGCGCCACGTCCAGCGCCTTCTTCACCGCCTGCAATTCCTTCAGCAAGCCGCGCAGGTTTCGCGTATCGAGCGCATTCGCGCCGTCGCTTTTCGCTTCTTTAGGATTGTCGTGGACTTCCATGAATACACCGTCCACGCCCGCCGCCACTGCCGCACGTGAAAGCACCGGGATAAATTCCGGCTGGCCTCCGCTCACCGCCGGCTGATCTTCATCACCGTGCGAAGCTGATGGCAACTGCACTGAGTGCGTCGCGTCAAATACCACCGGCGCAAACTTGCGCATGATGGCGAGGGACCGCATGTCCACGACCAGATTGTTATAGCCAAAACTCGAACCGCGCTCGGTCACAAACACTTGGCTATTCCCGGCGTCGCGGCACTTTTCGGTGGCGTGCTTCATGTCCCAGGGCGAAACGAACTGGCCTTTCTTGATGTTCACGGGACGTCCGCTGAGTGCCGCCGCCACCACCAAATCGGTCTGCCGGCAGAGAAACGCAGGGATCTGCAAAACGTCCACCACTTCGGCCACGGCAGCGACGTCGGCCACCTGATGCACATCGGTCAGCACCGGAATATGCACTTCATCTTTGACTTTCTTCAGAATGCGCAGGCCTTCTTTCATCCCCGGCCCGCGATAGCTGCGGATCGAAGTGCGATTCGCCTTGTCGTACGACGCTTTGAAGATGAACGGAAAATTCAGCGAACGCGCCACGCCCTTGATGATCTCCGCCATGCGCAGCGCATGCTCTTCGCTTTCAATCACGCACGGCCCAGCAATAAGAAACAAATCCCCGGAGCCGACGCGAACGTTATCGATTTGGAAAGAGAGCGTCATTGTCATTACCGCCGAGACGCCGAGGACAACGAGAAAGACCTTTTCAAATCGTTCGTTGTGTCTTTGATCATTTTCTAAGATCTTGTCATCCCGAGCGCAGCGAGGGATCCGCAGTTCTCGGTTTTTCTCGGCGTTCTCCGCGCCTCGGCGGTGAACCCTATCGCCGGCTCACTTTTTCCGGCCGCAGGAACATCTCCACCACGGCCGCATCTTTCTGCTCTTTCTTTTTCTGTCCGTGTTCGTACGCTGCGCCCGTGAATGCCCTAAACAGCGGATGCGGCTCCAGCGGCTTCGATTTGAATTCCGGATGGAATTGGCAGCCGATGAAAAACGGATGCCCCGGAATCTCCACCATCTCCACGTAAGTGCCATCCGGAGTCGACCCGGAAATCCTCAACCCAGCCGCCACCATCGGCTCTTCATACTCGCGGTTGAACTCGTAACGATGCCGGTGCCGCTCGCTGATCTCGGTCTGGCCATACACCTGGTAAGCCAGCGTCCCGGGCTCGATCTTGCAAGGCCACGCGCCCAGCCGCATCGTTCCGCCGAGTTCTTCCACGCCCCGCAACTCGCGCAACTTGTAGATCACGCGATGCGGAGTCGCCGGATCGAACTCACTTGAGTTGGCATCCGCCAGTCCGCAAACGTTGCGCGCATATTCAATGCAAGCCGTCTGCATTCCCAGACAAATTCCAAAGTAAGGCACATGCTTCTCGCGCGCGTACTGGATTGCCTTCAGCATGCCTTCGATGCCGCGCTTGCCGAATCCGCCGGGCACCAGCAATCCGTCGTACTCCTCCAACTGCGCTTCATAAGTCTTGTCGTCTGTCTCCAGACCTTCGGCCTCGATCCAATTCAATTCCAGCTTCAGGCTGTGCGCCAGCGCGCCATGCACCAACGCCTCTTTCAGCGACTTATAACTGTCCTCATACTCCACGTACTTTCCAACAATGCCGATCCTCACCACATCTTTCGGGTTGTAGACGCGGTGCACCAGATCGTTCCACTTCGAAAGATCGCGATCCTTAGCTTCAAGTTTCAGACGCCGCAGCACCAGCGTGTCCACTTCCTCATGCGCGAAAACAATAGGCACTTCGTAGATCGAGGCGACGTCCTTAGCCGTGATCACCGCTTCTTCTTCGACATTGCAGAACAGCGCGATCTTCGACTTGATCTCCTTCGACAGAAAACGGTCGGTGCGGCACAGCAGAATATCCGGCTGAATTCCGGCGCTGAGTAATTCTTTAACGGAGTGCTGGGTGGGCTTGGTCTTCAATTCCTGCGCCGCGGCGATGAACGGCACCAGCGTCACGTGCACGAACAACGTGTTATCGCGGCCCAGTTCCTGCCGCATCTGGCGGATCGCCTCAATAAACGGCAGCGACTCGATGTCGCCCACCGTGCCGCCGATTTCGATCAGCGCCACATCCACGTCCTGCGCCACTTTCTTCGCTGCCGCCTTGATTTCATTGGTGACGTGCGGAATCACCTGCACAGTCTTCCCCAGGTAATCGCCGCGCCGCTCTTTGGCGATGATCTGCTCGTACAAGCGCCCGGTGGTCCAGTTGTTATCGCGAGAAAGCTTGGCGTGCGTGAAACGCTCGTAGTGGCCAAGATCAAGATCGGTTTCCGCCCCGTCGTCGGTGACGAAAACTTCGCCATGCTGAAACGGCGACATCGTCCCCGGATCGACGTTCAAGTACGGATCGAACTTCATCAGATTGACTTTGAGGCCGCGGCTCTCCAGCAGGCATCCAATGGACGCCGCCGCCAATCCTTTGCCCAATGATGACACCACACCGCCGGTTACAAAAATGTACTTGGCCGACATCGATTCCTCGCTTTAATTTTGTTTGGAAAATTGTGCGGGCTGGGGTGCACGATCAATTATGGCAGAAGTCTTTCCCGAAGGGAATGTGGAAAAAGAGGCGGCTGTCAACTCTCGGCATCAGCGTTCCGCCAACAAGGGTGCGCCGGCGGCTGTTTTTCCTAACTTGCCCTACTGCAGCGGTTTCCACTTCTCCACTTCGTCGCGCGTGACGGGCCGTGTGGTGCCAAGATCGGCAGCGCGAATCACACCGGTTTCATCGATCGCGAAGCTCCGCTGTCCTGCTTCATCCCGTTTCGCGTGCGATCGCAAACTGTACAACCATGAGCTCCCCGGAACGCGGAGTGGTGCGGGTTCTTTTTCATATTCCGCCGGAACGGCAGTAATCAGGAACTTCCCGCCGCTGGCGTCGACGGTCGAACTATAGCGGTAACCGGCGCGGACGCTTCCATTGAGATAGAGGTCGTAAATCCTGGAACCATCCTTGATTTCTTGCCCGCCAAACTGCAGTGGGGTTCGCGCATCGCGGAGTTGCTCGATGGTGGCGTACCGCTTCGCATCGTTGCTGCGGGCGTAGGTCGCTTCCGCGCTGGCCAAGGCACGAAGATCCTCGACCGCAGTAGTCTCATGTACACGCACCGGTGACCAGACCTCGAGCGAGACGACGTAATCGCTGACTGCGAACAACGTCCACAGGCAGACCGCGACGCCAATGAACACACGCTTGGGGCCGTGTCCACGAACTATGATCTGCACCCCACGCATACAGCCGTACACCAGCACCATGATCAGCGGAATCATCGCAATCCCGCTTCCGGCCATGGCGACGATGACCGCCAATGCCAGTACTAAACCGAGGAGCACACGCCTTTTACGCTCGCCCGCCGTATACGCCGCCCCAGCCAGCCGGAAGCCAATGATTGCCACGGGAAAAATAAGGATGATCGAGAAGAGTCCATCCGGTTGCGGAGCGTTGTTCGCCCACGCCGGAACACAGCCCAGCGTCAGCATCCAGAAAATCAGTCCCGTTTTGCGACTTAGTTTCATTACTTGCTCCCGGCGCAAGCGGTTGGCGTTATTCCCCGCCATGAGAATGCCCAGTCTTCGCTCGGATAAAAATCGGTTTTCGTGAACGAGTACGCGTTCTTCTCCCCGACTGGGGCAACATCGAATCGGTAGTTCGTGGAGGCCAGATCGAGTCCTGGAGAGAGGTGAAGGAAATAGTCTCCGCGGTCGAGCGGATGCCGCCATTTGCGTGTCGTCACCAGAATGTAAGCGCCGCGTGGCACGCTTGTTCCTTGCACGTAGTTCACTTGCACCCACTTCTCCTCGTACGGCAGAAGCAGCACGCGGAAGCGCACCTCGCCACGACGCTCCGTAGGACGTATGTAATCGGCAAAGCGGCCGCCGTCGGTTACCGTTGCAATGGAGTACAGGGAAGGTCGCGGGTGTTCTGCATCCACTGGGAACGGCAGGCCCAGCGAGAGCCATGCGGGTAGCAGCGAAGGATTGCGGTAGTGATACAGGCCGCTGACCTGAATCTGCTGCGGTGCAACCCAGATCTCAATGCGCTCACGGTCAAAGCGCACTTGGGGAAAAACATTGCATCCGGTGTAAACGGCCACGCCGATCAGCGCCAACGCGAGCCACAGGTCCGAATTGTGCCTGATAAAATTCCCCAAGCGTCCGCCAGAATTGACGACGGTCCAGAATCGACGACAGTATAGCCCACGCGTGAAACCGAAATACCCCGATCTGCCGGACTTGGCATCGGATTTCGAAACGAAAAGCGACTGGCGGACGGCCGCCAGTCGTCTTATCCATGGGGACCCTGACCTACTTCGTAATCACGCCGCAGGCGATGCGGTCGCCGGCGTTGCCAGCGGGATCGGTCTTCTGGTCGTCGGCCTTGGCGTGAATGACGAGCGCTGTGCCGCCATTACTAAATATCGAGTGGCTGTCGTCGCCCCACGTGACGTCTTTATTCACAAGATGCAAATGTGCTTTACCGTCCGCGCCCACCGTGAAATTGGGGTTATCGCCGGCGTGATGGCCTTCCGGATTCTCCAATCCATGCTTCTTCCCGTCAGGGTTGAAATGCGGTCCCGCCGACTTGAAGTCCGGGGCGTCGCACTTCGCGTTCTGATGAAAGTGGATGGCATGTTCGCCGGGAGGCAGATTCTCGAGATTCAGATCTATTTCCATTCCTCCAGGACCGGCCCACATCATTGCGGTGCCCACAGACTTGCCTTGGGCATCCTTGAGCTGAACCAGAACCTTGGCCGAACTGGCCGAAGCGAGTGCGACCACGAGCAGTGCGATGGGGAACAAGCGAGTGGTTTTCATGCAGGGATTATAGCCAAAATGCGGGGTCCCCGCTCCCGTCCGCGGGTTAACCTTGGGTTAATAGAGTCAGCCTTGTATTACCCCCGGTCTGGCGCAGAATGCGGAGCAATGTGACAATAGATGAATGCAAAGATTCCTCACTCCAACCTTCCTATTGGCCGCAGCGATGATGCTGGCCGGAGATGGCTATGCCCAGCAGACTCCCCCAGCAAGCACTCCGGCGGCAACGACTCCAGCGGCTCCTGCAGCCACAACTCCCAAATCAGCCACCACCCCGACTCCAGCTAAAAAGACGGGAACGGCAACCAAGAGCGCGACTCCTGCTCCCCTTACAACGAAAAAAGATAAATTCAGCTACGCCCTCGGAATGAACGTCGCAACAGGCCTTGGCAACAACCTGAAAAACCAGTCGCTGGAAGTCGACTGGAGTCTGGTGATTCAGGGCTTGAAGGACTCCACGGGCGGCGCCAAGACGCGTCTGACGGAAGAAGAAGAGAAGGCTGTGCTCACCGAAGTGCAGAACGAAGTTCGCAAGCAGCAGGCGGAAAAAGCACAGCAGGCAGCGACCACGAACAAGACCGAGGGTGAAGCATTTCTCTCCGCCAACAAAAGTAAAGAAGGCGTCGTCACCTTGCCCAGCGGCTTGCAGTACAAGATTCTAACCGCCGGCACCGGACCGAAGCCAACGGCGTCCGACTCGGTTGTATGCAACTATCGCGGCACTCTCATCAATGGCACGGAATTTGACAGCTCCGCCAAGCATGGGCAACCGGCGACATTTCCGGTGAGCGGAGTCATCAAAGGGTGGACGGAAGCTCTGCAGCTCATGCCGGTGGGCTCGAAATGGCAGCTCTTCATTCCTTCGACCCTTGCCTATGGAGAGCGCGGTGCGGGCGCCCAGATCGGGCCCCATGCAAGCCTGATTTTCGAGGTCGAACTGCTCTCGATCCAGGAAAAGAAGAAAGACGAAAAGAAAGAAGACACCAGCAAGGGCGAAAAGAACGACGCCAAGCCCGAAGACAAGAAGCAATAATCCTGGGCCGGTGAAGAGACGGGCATCCTCGCTCGTCTCTTCCCGGAGTACTGCATCACAAGACTCTTACCGCTTACGCTCCCATGTACATCACGTGGACGTAAGTTCCCAGCCTGACGTTATAGGCGAGGTACCAGCCAATGTGATCGGGATCATCGTAGATGACGACTTCATCCGTATCCCATAGCCAGCCGTCACAAAAGCCAACGTCGTAGGGAGCTACGGAGAAGTAGAAACCGCCGAACCAGAAGCGGCCCGGACCTCCGCCTCCGAGGTGCCAAATGTGGCCGCGTCCAATACCGCCGGTGAATCGCCCATGCTCCCACGGACGATCCAGATGGTAATGCGGGTCGTCGCGGCCGGTGTCATGCCCCACCCATTCTTTACCGCCATGCACGTGCGGAGCGTTGGGATGTCCTTCTTTATCGCTGAACTTACGGTTTTCCTCGGCCGGATGCGGAGTGGTTACCTTCGCCGGACCATGCTTCGGGATGTTTTGATGGCCGCCACCGACCTCCGGCCGCGCGCCGCCGCCTTCATGGCCGGCGTGTTGCGCCACGGCTGAGAGAGAAAACGCGAAACATATCACGAGTAGTCCAATCAGCTTTTTCATTTTGTTGTCACCATCCTCCATAGCGTTAACACCCTATCGGAATAACACGATACTACTTTTAGTTGTTTCTGCGAATTTTCATGATTCCAGACAAAGCAAGAAGTTGAGACACGGCCAGCCTCCGTCCCTGCCAGAGCATTTCTATTCGTAGCGAAGAGCTTCGATAGGATCGAGGCGTGAGGCGCGAATGGCGGGGACCATGCCGCTGATCAGTCCGACGGCACTGAGGATGAGGACGGCGACGAT
>Ga0187858_10005274_pt1 | contig 11847 bp, 9 predicted proteins | sample June2016WEW_8_15_FD_133015 | JGI IMG/M metagenome (GOLD analysis project Ga0187858, IMG submission 133015) | Peatland microbial communities from SPRUCE experiment site at the Marcell Experimental Forest, Minnesota, USA - June2016WEW_8_150 | ecosystem: Environmental > Terrestrial > Soil >...
CCAAAGTCTTTGGTGGCAGCGCCGAAAGCTGGCTTGTGCAACAGGCGCAGTATGAGCTTGCCCATGTCCCCGCCGACCGAATAAAGCTCAAACGGCTGGAACTGGTTTAGTCTCTTTTGTGGATACGTCGGTAACCGTTGCGATCATCTCCGCCGCGGCTGCAATCGTTGTCCCAGCCGTGAGTTTTTACCTCACGAAACGGAAGGAACGCCAAGCTGACTGGCAGCGCTACAAACTTGAGATTTACAAGGAACTCGTCCAATCTTTTGGCGGGATTGTGGCCACAGACTCAACGCCCGAAGGCAATAGGCGTTAAGCGGCAGCTTGCAACACCCATCACTTGATTGCGTCGCAAGGTGTTATCGCGGCTCTGCACGATTTTTAGGACGAAATTAAAGTGTCCAATGCCAACCGAGACGGCGGCAGGCAGATGCCCTTCTTATGCAGACACCGGCAAGTGGATCGCCGCCCCACCTTGCGTTACAGTAGTGAGGACTTGCGAATTCCGATCTTGTTTCTGATGGCGCTATCCTCCTTGTTGGCAGCGGATCCGCGCACGTTGCGCCTCGACTGTTTCCACGGCGGCACGGCCACCGAAGAGCAGATGTCGCTCGATGGCCTGGTGCTGGAAGGGCCGTGGCCGGGGCGTTTGGACCGCACCATCGACGACACCAACCTGGGCAAATATTATTTCGAAGTGCTGGACCGCCAGACGAACCGCGTGCTTTATTCGCGCGGATTCGCCAGCATCTTCGGCGAATGGCAGGAAACGCCGGAGGCCAAGGAAGTCCGGCGTCAGTTCCACGAATCGCTGCGTTTTCCGGCGCCTGCCGCGCCTGTGCAGGTGATCGTCAAGCGCCGCGATAGCCGGAATGCATTTCAGGAAATGTGGTCGGTCATCGTGGATCCGGCCGATCCGGCCATCGACCGCTCGGGACCACCGGCAAACGTCAAGGTCTGGGCGGTGATGCAGAATGGCGAACCGCGCGACAAGGTGGACCTGCTGCTCATGGGCGATGGCTACACTGCCGCGGAGATGGAGAAGTGGCACAAGGACGCGCACCGCATGGTGGACCTGCTGTTTGCCGCCTCGCCGTTCAAGGAGCGCCGCAGCGATTTCAACGTGTGGGCCGTGGATACTCCGGCGGAGGAAAGCGGCGTGTCCCGCCCGTCGGACAGCGTCTATCGCCGGTCTCCGCTGCGCGCCAGTTACGACGCCTTCGGGTCCGAGCGTTACGTGCTGGCGTTCGATAACAAGCGCATGCGCGAAGCAGCGTCCGCGGCGCCCTATGAATTCATCGAAATCGTGGTGAACGACCGCAAGTACGGCGGCGGCGGGATCTTCAACCTGTTTGCGACGGTGTCGGCGGACAATGCCTTCTCGCCGTACGTCTTCGTGCATGAATTCGGCCATCACTTCGCCGGACTGGCGGACGAATACTATACGTCGGATGTAGCGTATGAAGCGGCGACGGAGCGGCCGGAACCGTGGGAACCCAACGTCACCGCCGATCCGCACGCGGCGAAATGGAGCGCCCTGATCGCGGCCGGCACGCCGCTGCCGACGCCCTGGCCCAAGGAGCAATTTGAAGCGTCGGAGAAGGAGATTCAAGCGCGCCGCCACCGGATTCGCGCGGAGCACCGCCCCGAGGACGAAATGGAAGCGCTGTTTCGCGAGGAACGCGAAAAGGAAACGGCCCTGCTCGGCTCGGGTCCGTACGGGCACGCGGTGGGGGCCTTCGAAGGCGCCATGTACGAGGGCCGCGGCTACTACCGGCCGCAGCCGGATTGCATCATGTTCACGCGGGACGAGGTGGGCTTCTGCGCCGTGTGCCGGCGCGCCATCGAGCGGATCATCGATCTTTACTCGCGGCCTTCGTCTCGATGAACGGCATTTCCATCGGTTGCGTATTCAGATTCTTCGCGGAGTGTGTGTCGCCGTAAATCCAGCGCGTCTCGCCGGTCTCCATGCGTGGCTCATCCGCCAGTTGGCATCCGCCGGGATTCCATCCGCCGCCAGCCGGATCCGGGAAGGTAGTGGTTCCCATCGGATTCGCCACCACGACGACGCAAGCCACAGCGCCAGGGGATACGCGGAGACTCGAGCGCCGTGCTGAACGGACTGAGACCATGCATCCTCGAAACGTGTGGCGTTCTCAGATCCGAAATGGATTTGCATTGTCGCCGAAGTCCGCCCAACTTCCTCCGTTCCTTGAAAAGGAGGAAGCCATTCGAGTTCGATGGTCATATCGGAGGTCATGAACGCATCCAACGCTCAAGAACCTTCTCCCGAAACGGATCGGACTCCGGCATCGGGTACCCGTGGTAGACACCCTGTCCTTCGAGCTGTGCCTCGAGAGGTTCTCCTCTTTCGGTGACCGCCCACACGTTCTGAGGCCAACCGTCGCGTTCCTGCGCGCTGAATGTGCCTCGCTCCAGCCCCGTTCGTAGCAGGCTGAGAGCTTCGTCACGGCTGTAGATTCCTACTTGGTCACACAACGTTTTACCTGGCCTCGGCGTGCTCAGAGGATTCAGACCGAAGTCACCCGGGTTGCGCTAGTGCTCAGGATTTCCACTGTACCAGATGTTTTCGATCTGCGAGGACAATGCCTCCTGCCTGGCTTGACGGGCTTCGGGCGGACACAGCCGTCGCTTTGGGTTGAACGCCCGTCTTCTCAGCATGATAAGAATAGATTCGCCGTACAGTTCCTTACATCGTAAGAATAACGCACTGCCGGCAATCTCCGTAGACAATCGCATTTTGTTCTGGCCATCATTGATGCCGACGGTCCACGCATACTCCCGATGGCTCAGCCCGTTAGGGCGCGGGTGAGATAGTCTGGGAGTCACCGCCGACTCGAATTACTGCTGGCTGGAGCCGGTTCTGGGCCCGACGGTTCGCGTTAGAGGCACCGTGATGCGGAAAGGCCAGCCTGCAGAGTCACTCCAGAGGTTTACGCGCCTCTCACGGCCGCGCGCGCGGCTCCTCGCCCCATATTTCCGCATCCTGGCCGGAGAGCGCAAGGAACAGCCGATAATTGCGGGCGGCCTCGCGGCGCTGGCCTTCTTTGTCCAACACCGCGCCGCGCAGATAGAACAACCGCGGGAAGTAGAGCGAGGAAAACAGGGGCAGGCCCGAGGCTTGCGGCAGCGGGTTCAGGCGCAGAAGCGCTTCGGCCTTTTGCCATTGGCTGGTTTCTTCGTAGGCCCAGGCGAGCAGCACGGCCAGGCCGTCATCCAGATCGTTGGTGGGACGCCGATACATCTCCTCCAGCGCTTGCGTGGCGGGCGGAAACTGTTTGGCGAACAATGGCGCATATGCTCGCGCGTAATCCTTAAAAGGAGACTGCGTGGGTTCAGGGGAGACTTTCGGATCGGCGAGAAACGCCGCCAGCGCGGCTACCCCGGAGGTTGCCGGCACCGCCTCGGCCACGGCTTTCCGGGCGTGCTCCGCAGCGCCGGCGCGGTCTCCCAACTCGAGCAGCCAGACGGCTAATTGGGCGTCGGCGCCGGATGCGATCTCGCGCCGCGGCCCGGCTTCTTCGGCGCGCGCCAGACGATCGAGCCGTTGCAGGCCAGCGCGGCGCTGGCCGGTACGCCACGACCATGCCGCCGCGTGATATTCGGCAAACGGATCGTGCGCCGCCTGGCGCTCCGCGAGGTAGCGGTTGAACAGCACGCTGGCGCCGCCGATATCGCCGGTCAGTAGCCGCGCCTGGGCTGCCTTCAACAATTCGCCGCCATTCAGGAATGCCGGGGCTTTAGCGTGCGCGGCCAGATAGAACTGCTCCGCTTCGCTGTAGTGGCCGAGAGCGAAGTGCGCGTCGCCGAGCGAATCGAGGGGATTCGGCTCGTTCGGCCGTAACTGCTCATAGCCGCGCAAGACCCGTATAGCCGTAGGCAAGTCGCCGGAGAACGCCGCCGCGTAGCCCATGCTGTTGAGCGCCAGGGGGTCCTCCGGTCGAAGCGTGAGGGCACGGCGGAATTCTACTATGGCGCCATCGTAATGGCGCGTGCTCATAAGCGTTTGGGCCAGCGCGCGATGATTGTTCGGATCCGCCGGATCCAGGCTGGCCATCGCTTCTAGAGCTTGCTGGCGGGCCTTAAAGTCGCCGCGCAGGGCGGCTGCGCCGAGATCCAGACGCGCGCGCTCCAACGCGGAGAAGCGTTCCAAATGCGCGCTTGCCTGGGCGATGGCGTGCTCCGCCGCGGCGCCATTCCGCTGTGCCAGCGCGGCATCCAGCCATATGACATAGGCGCGCCCGAAATCTGGATCGGCGGTGGCGGCCTCGGCGAAACCCTGCATGGCCGCGGTGGGATCGGGCGATTCCAGGGCCGCTACGTAGTCGCGCAAGGCGTTCACGTTTCGTGTGCCAAACGGATGCGCCAGACCCAACTGCCGGGCGAGCGCTTCCGCGATTGGAAAGATGCCGTCACCCACGTGCCCGCTAGCCGAGACGACCGGCGCCATCTTCCGTGTGGCCGGATCTTCCTGGCTCGCTGTGACGCGCAGCATTCCGTTCACCACGGAGAAGTACCCGTATAGGATCTCGTTAGCGCCGGCCGCGAGCGCCTCGGTTCGCTCGGCGGAGATTCCCGGCGCGGCGGACCGTTTGCCGAGCGGGGCATCGAAGGAGTGCAGGCCGCGCCATTGGATCACGTATCGTTGCGGGGAGCCTTCGAGCTCGCCCGATAGGATCTCGGAGAAAGCCCTGCCCATCCAGTCCAGAGACGGGTCGGAGGACAGGTTTTCGAAACGCAGGATGGCGAGTGCGGGCGCCAGGGGCTCGTTCTGATGGCTGCAGTTGGTGAGAAAGGCGAAGATTATAACGCAGGTCAGACGGGCACAGCGAACTGAAGTTCGCGACAGGCGAGCAAAGCTCGCCTGCGCCGGCAAGAGTACCGGCGCGGCAGGCAGGAGTGCCTGCGCCACGCAGCATACCTTCATCTACAGAACACGCGGCTCCAGCTTGAGCAGTTCCTTGAACTCGGGCAGGTCGCGCAAGCCGGTAAACTCGGGATCTTCCAGCAGTTTCTTGCGCTCGGTGAAGCCTTCTTCCAGGGCCTTCCGGATATACAGCAGGGCGCGCTCGTTCTGGCCCGCTTTGGCGTAGCTCTTGGCCAGGTAATAGTGGAACTTGGCGCGCTCGTCGACGCTGCGCTCCTGCAGCAGGACGCCGTAAGTGCTGTGGTGCTCGAAGATCTCGGGGTCAAGGCGCAGAGCCGTGTCATAGGCTACCGCAGCCTCCTTATATTTCTTTTCCGCGAAATAGGCAGTGCCCAGGTTGCTGTAAATGGATGAGGACTCGGGCGCCAGCTTCAGGGCCCGCTTGTAGGAGCCGATCGCCTTGCTATAGCGCTTCTCGGCGTAGTAGATGGTACCCAGGTTGTTAATCGCTTCCGGATACTTGGGATCCAGGCGGATAGAGCGCTGGTAGCGCTTCATCGCCGCATCAAGCTGCATCATCTGGTGGTAGGCGATGCCCGTCTTGTTCCAGACAACGGCGGAATCCTGCGGCGCCTGGCTGTATACCTCGATGGCTTCGCGATACATCTTGCGGGCCATGAGGATGTCGCCGCGGCGCTCGGGCGTCAGCGGCGGCTCGGGAACCTTGGAATCGGCTTGGCTGCCAGCGGCCGCCTGGGAGTCGAAGAGGATGTCGGCATCCTGCGCCACAGCGGCACAGGAAAACAGCAATGCGGCTAGCGGAACGATCGCGTTGCGAGCGGAAACCATAGCGGCCCCCTTTACTTCATTTAAACACACCCAGCAAACGGCGGAAGAAGCCCTTCTTCTCTTTGGGCTTTTGCTGGCCGGTTTGTGCGGGAGCCGGCGGCTCCACGGGCGGCGGACGGCGGGCGGCCAGGGCGCCGGGCGGGGCGTCCACGCGGGGTGGCGGCTGCAGCACGGGCGGGCTGGCGGGAATCTCCCATCCCGCGACGTGCGTCACGTTCGGCTGTCCCCCGCCATGCAGCGGGCACGATCCCACGGGCTGCGTCCCGGAGATGTAAACCTCCGTGACCGTCGTGGGACAGTACGGCGTGGCCTGCATGCCGGACGCGGGATCGATCTGCACGGAGACGATGCCATCGGGGGCTTCGAACGGCCGGGCGTCGCGGTACTCCCGATACTGCAGGGCGCGCTTCATGAACTCGGTCCAGATGGGCAGAGCCGAGTGAGCGCCCTCCAGGTCCAGCTCGCGGTTATCGTCAAAGCCCACCCAGACGATACACAACAGTTCGGAGGTATAGCCTGCGAACCAGCCGTCGTGGGAAGTCCCCGTTTTGCCCGCGGCGGGAACTACGAAACCGCGCGAGCGCACGCCCGCGGCAGTGCCGCTGCGCATCACCTCTTCCATCATATTGGTCATGAGGTAGGCGACCCTTGGATCGAGCACCTGGCGCTCTTCGGTCTTGTTGGTGTAAATTGTCTTGCCGTTCTGGGAGCGCACCAGGGAGACGAAGCTGGGCTTCACTAAGACGCCTTCATTCGCGAACATGGTATACGCGCCGGCCATCTCCATGGGAGTGACTTCATAAGCGCCCAGCGCCACGGCGGGCGTCGGGTGGATGTCGTAATTCAGACCGGCCTTGTTGGCCACCTCCACCACGGCATCGTAGCCCACCATTTCCGCCACCTTGACGGTCGCAACATTCATGGATTTCGCGAGCGCCTGGCGGAAGGTGACCGTGCCGTGAAACTCATGTTTGAAATTGCTGGGTTCGTAAGGCTTGTTGTCGTACCAGAAAGTGGTGGGCTCGTCCACCACGGTAGTGCCCGCCGTGAGGATGCGGGATCCGCCCTCGATGGCCGTATTCAGCGCGGCAGTGTAAACGAAAGGCTTGAAAATGGAGCCCGGCTGCCGCTTGGCCATGACGTGGTTGAGCTGGCTTGCGCCATAATTGCGCCCGCCGGCTAGCGCCTTGATCTCGCCGGTGTGCGGATCGAGGGCGATCAGCGCGCATTGCGCTTCCGGCGGCGTCTGGCCTTTGAAGCGCTTTTGTTTGCGGATCAACTCGTCCACGCCCTGCATGCCGGTGCGAATAGCCTCGCCGGCGGCGCGCTGCAGATTCATATCGAGCGTGGTATAGACCCGGAACGAATTGGCCTGGAAATCGACATCCTGAAATTTGGTTTGGAGGTACTCGTTCACCAGGTCGACAAAATAGGGAGCATCCAGGGACTGGCTGGCCTCTTTCGTCAGGGTTAGGGGCGTCTCGACGGCCATCGCGTACTCGCGGTCGCTGATGTCCTCGTTCTGGCGCATGAGGCTCAGCACGAGGTTGCGGCGCTCGCGCACGCGGTCCGGATAGCGGTACGGATTGTAATAGCCGGGCCGCTGGATTATGCCGGCCAGCGTAGCCGCCTCCGGCAGCGTGAGCTGCCGGATATCTTTGCCGAAATAAGCTTCGGCCGCCTCGCCAAAGCCGCTAATGCTGAAGCTGCCGCGGCGGCCGAGGTAAATCTGGTTGGCGTAGTCTTCAAAGATTTGCTGCTTGGAGAGCGTTTGCTCCAGGCGCAGGGTGATGAGGAGCTCGGCCGCCTTGCGTGTCCAGCGCTTCTCGGGCACCAGCCACAGGCTCCGCGCAAGCTGTTGGCTGAGCGTGGAAGCGCCCTGCTCCTTGCGGCCTTGCTTCAGGTCTACGTAAGCCGCTTTGACGATGCGCAGCGGATCGAAGCCCTGGTGCTGGAAAAAGCGCTTATCCTCGGCGGACGTCACGGCGTCCACGAGGACTTTGGGGATATCGGCGAACTTCACCAGGCGGCGCTTCTCGCGGTTGCGATCGAAGAGATTGGTGATGAGCTGCGGCTCGAGCTGGTATTGGCCGCGCCCAGTGTTGTCGCGCAGCGAGACGATCTGCGAGATGCGTCCGCCGGAGAACTTGAGAACGCCGGCTTCCTGATCGAAGTACGAATCCGGACCGGGGAAGATCTCGATGCCGCCATCCGGCCGCATGTGGAACCAGCCGATGGCGTTGCCGCGCGACTCGCTGTAACCGCAGCGGCGCAATTCGTCGGCGATTTCCTCGCGCGTAATGACATCCCCCACGGCCACCAGCCGCGGCGCCGCGAAGATCTTGGAGGTGTTGGCGAAGGGGCCGGCGCGCAGTTTCACCTCGATCAGGCGGGAGTACTTGGAATAGTAGTGGATGCCGGTCCCAAACAGCAGGATGAAAGCCAACGTAAAGCAGACCGCCAGAATCTTGCCCGCTGGATGGAGAAAGAACCGCACCAGGCGGGCGTTACGGGGTACCCGGACTCTGACAACCTTCTTTCGGCCAGATTTCTTTTCAGCCACTAATGATGATTCTCTCATACGGAAGTGTTGGCAGGCTGAATGCCTGCCCCACGAACGAAAAGCGGTTGGCAGTCTGAATGCCTGCCACCAACACCACCCTACCGGCTGCCAGCGCCGGGATAGAAGTGCAGATTGACCGTATACAGCGGCAGGTCCACACGGACCTCATAGCGCACTTCCATGTGCACGATCTCTCCCGAGCGTTGGATCTGCACGTTATCGGCCTTTACGGGGAGGTCCAGATCGTTGGCCTTGTCCAGCACCCAGGTGCGCAGGACATCGTCGGAACTCGTGGCTGCGGCGGCACGATGTGTCACATCTTCCACGAACTGTTGCAGCTCCAGGTTGTGTACATATATGGGAACGAGTCGGACGCCCAGGAATACGAAGACCGCCAGAACTACGGCTGCCGCCGCAAGACGCCAGGGCGAAGCCGTCACGGCCGCGGGTCCACATCACGCGCGGAGGCACACAATTCGTCCCACATCTCGCCGTGAGGGTTCCACTCGGGATTCTCCAGGCCGGAGATTTGCAGCTCGGCGAATTTCAAAGTGCCGTGGCCGTAGGGGCAGATGTATTCGATGCGCGGCCGCCCGAGGAGCAACATGCCGCCCCACGATCCGGTTTCGACCGGCATGCGCAAACGCCGCAAGCAGACCCGGCAGCGATAACGCTGATCCAGGATGCAAACGTACAGCAGGCCGCTGCTCAAGAGGAACCAGATGCCCATCAGCAGCATGTACAGCATGATATGGGGCGGGACCAGATGGTGGTGGTTGTCGGCCGGGAAGAAATGGTTCAGCCCGCGCAGCAACCCGTACATCACCGCCGCGGAGAGACCGATTTTTCCCGCAAAATAGCCCCAGTACCGCATAAATGTTTAGATGCCGGTGCGCGGTGCTAAGTTTCCGGGCCGGACCTCACCGGCGCAAAAGGTTGCGCGCCAGGAAGAAGACGTTGGCCGGCCGCTCCGCCAGCCGCCGCATAAAATAGGGATACCACGCTCCGCCATATGGCACGTACAGCCGCAGGCGATAACCTTCGGCAACCAGCCGGCGCTGGATGTCGCGGCGAATGCCGTAGAGCATCTGGAACTCGAAAGAGTCGCGCGCAATTTTGCGCGACTCCACGAAACGCTCGGTCTGTTCGATGATCTTCTCGTCATGCGTCGCTATAGCAGGATATACGCCGGTTTCGAGTAGAATGTTCGTTAGCTCGACAAAGTTGCGGTCCACGTCAGCCTTGCTCTGGAAGGCTACCGAGGCCGGCTCCAGATAAGCTCCCTTGCACAGGCGCACACGTATGCCGCGCTGCGACAACATTTCCACATCTTTGCGGCTGCGATATAAATATGCCTGGATCACCGTGCCGACAGTGGCGTAGCGCGCGTGCAAATCCGTAACGAGGTCGAGCGTGCGATCCGTGTATTCGCTCGATTCCATATCCACGCGGACAAAGTTGCCCAACTCGGCGGCGCGAGCGACCAACTGCTCGACGTTGGAACGGCACTCGGCCAACGAGAGGTCCATGCCAAACTGGGTCAGCTTCAGGGAAACATTGCCCTTGATTTTGAGGTTGACGATTTCGGTGAGGGCCCGCAGGTAGGCGTCGCGGGAAGCCGCCGCTTCAGCCAGAGAGGTGACGTTCTCGCCGAGGTGATCGAGAGTGACGGCGATGCCTTCGGTATTAATCCGTTGACAGGTGGCCAGCGCGTCGGGCAGATTGTCGCCGGCTACGAAGCGGGCCGACAGGCGCCGGGCCCAGCGGGAGGTTTCCATCCATTTTCGCAACTGCTTCTGGCGCGAGAGGAACAGGAACAGCGTGCGCATGTATTGCCTCCTCTGTTCACCATATCAGGGGGAAAGGTTGGGTGCTGGGCTGTGGGTGTTGGGTGCGCGGGGCCGGTTGCGACGCCCAAAAAGAGCCGCTTGCATTATGGCGAATAAAAGGCGAATATAGAAAAATGCCTGAGTTGATTGGCATCGCCAAAATGGCCGCCCAAAGCGAACTGCTGGAGTCCAAATCGCTGGTCCAGTATTTCGAGATCGGCGCGCGCAGCATTCTCAACCGCACCAAGCCCAACATGCCGTTCCAGTGGACCATCAACCCTTACAGGGGCTGCGAGTTCGGCTGCCAATACTGCTACGCGCGGTATACGCACGAGTTCATGGGCATGGAGGACGGGCGCGAGTTCGAGTCCAAAATTTATGCCAAGGCGGCGGCGCCGGAGATCCTGCGGCGGGAGCTGCGCAAGATCGACAGGAGCGATGGCATCGCCATCGGCACGGCCACCGATCCGTACCAGCCCGCCGAGCGGCGCTTCGAGCGGACGCGGGCCATCCTGGAGATATTCGCGGAGGAGAAAGGCCGACACGTTTCGATCACCACCAAGTCGGACCTGGTGACGCGCGACCTGGAACTGCTGCGCGAGGTGGCGCGGCGCAACGTCCTGGCGATCAACGTCACCATCACCACGCTCAACCGGCGGCTGGCGCGGATGATGGAGCCGCGCGCGCCACGGCCCGACCTGCGGCTGGGCGCGGTGCGGGCGCTCGTGGAGGCCGGGATCAAGGTCGGAGTGTTCCCGAATCCCATCCTGCCGATGATCACGGACTCCGCGGAAAGCCTCGATGCTTTGGCGGCCGCCGCGCGCGCGGCTGGCGCGCAATATTTCGGCGGCGGGCCTTTGTTCCTGATGCCGTCGGCGCAGAAGATCTTCTTCCCGTTTCTGGAGCAGCGGTTTCCGAAGCTGGCCCCGCGCTACCGTGCGCTTTACGCCAATGGCGCGTATCTGGGCGGCGCGTACAAGGAAGAACTGCGCGAGCGTGTGGCGCGCATCCGCGAGCGGCACGGCTTGGCCTCCGCGCCTGTGGAATATCGTCCGGAGCTTTGGGAGGGTGAGGAGCAAGGCACTCTGTTTCCGCTACATTGAGTGTGGATGGAGCTCGCCGAGTTCTCTTACGATCTGCCGGAGGAGTTGATCGCGCAGACGCCGCTCGCGGACCGGGCCGCGTCGCGCATGCTGGTGGTCGATCGCGCGCGGGGGTGTTGGGAGGACCGGCGGTTCCGCGACTTGCCTGCGTTTCTGGGGCCGGGCGACTGCCTGGTGTTGAACGATTCGCGCGTCTTCCCGGCACGGCTGTTCGGGCGGCGGGCCGGCGTGCATGCGCTACCTATCGGCAAGACAAACCCGAAAAAGCAAGAATATTTGAGCGGCGCGGTGGAAGTCCTACTGCTGCGGCCTGTGAGCGGCGGGGGCCGGGAATGGGAGGCGCTGGTGCATCCGGGAAAGAAGATGCGCGTCGGTGAGGTCGTTCGTTTCCGGGACAGCTTGGAGGCCGAGGTGATCGCGCGTGCCGAGTTCGGCGAACGCACGTTGCGGTTCCGCGCGGAGGGCGATCTTTATGCGGAGTTCGATAAGATAGGGCACGTGCCGCTGCCGCCCTATATCAAGCGGCAAGACGAGGCGTTTGATCGCGAGCGATATCAGACTGTGTTCGCACGCGAGCGGGGGTCGGCGGCCGCGCCCACCGCGGGTCTGCATTTC
>Ga0187858_10005276_pt1 | contig 11847 bp, 9 predicted proteins | sample June2016WEW_8_15_FD_133015 | JGI IMG/M metagenome (GOLD analysis project Ga0187858, IMG submission 133015) | Peatland microbial communities from SPRUCE experiment site at the Marcell Experimental Forest, Minnesota, USA - June2016WEW_8_150 | ecosystem: Environmental > Terrestrial > Soil >...
ATCCGGCCTGCGCCCCCGCCGCACATGGCGCCCCTGCCCGCGGCCGCGCCGGTCAAGGCGGCCGGCTACATCGATATCGCGCAGAAAATGCTGTTTTCGAAGGACCGCAATCCCACCGTGGTTGTCGAGCCACCGCCACCGCCGAAGCCCAAGCCGATGCCGCCGCTTCCCGTGTTCCACGGGCTGGTGGATATCGGCGATGGTCCCACCGCCATCATGAGCGAGAAGCCCGGAGCGCAACATCGCGATTACCGGCCCGGCGAGCAGGTGGGCGAGTTCAAGCTGGTGGCGCTCGACAGCGAAGAGATCGTATTGGAGTGGGACGGCAACACCATCACGAGGAAGGTGGATGAGATGATCGACCGCTCGGTTGGGCCGCCGCCCACTTCCAGCAAGGCAGCCCCCGCCGCGGCCCCCCCGCCTGTGCAGCCGGCGGTGCACGCGGATGCTAAGCCGGGAGCGGATATCGGCGGCCGTGGAATCAAGGGATGCACGACGGGCGATTCGTCTCCCGCCGGCACGGTAGCCGACGGCTTTCGCAAGGTGATCAAAGAAAGCCCGTTTGGTAAGAGTTGCTTTTGGGAGCCTAATTAATCGGTGGATGGGCGCGCGGTCGACGCCCATCCGGAATGGAGCTATAGCGAATGAGACTTCTGAGTTGCATGTTACTGATTTGCGCCGGCCTGGCGGCCGACGATCCCACCAAGCCCGCGTCGAGCCCGGCTGCGGCCCAAGCGAAGAAGCCGCCGGCCGCGCTGGCTGTCCCGGCCGACGCGGTCCAGATATCGCCGGGCCTGTTCCGTTGGCAGGACAAGGACGGCAAGTCCTGGATGTATCGCCGGTCGCCCTTCGGCGTGTCGCGGTGGGAAGAAGGCTCCGCGGACGCCAAGCAAAAGTCCGTGATCGACACGACCAAAGCGGTGGAACAGGGCGATTCGGTCCGTTTCGAGCGGGACAGTCCGTTCGGAAAGCACGTGTGGGTCCGCAAGAAAACCGAGTTGGACGAGACCGAGCAGAAGATTTGGGCACACCAGCAGGAGAAGATCGCCGCCAGCCGCAAGGCGGAAAAGGAGTAGGCGTTGACACACGGCATTGCAGGCTTTCGCGCCGTTCTGGCGGCCTTGTGCATCGCATGCGCGGTGGGGGCTCAACAAGCCCCGCCGACTGTGATGGGGCGCCCGCCGCAAAACCCACAGACCAATCCCGGCCCGCCAGCCCAACCCGGCACGCCCCAACCCGGAACACCGGGCCAAACCAGCCCGCCAGCCAAGCCCGGCACGCCCGCCACCGCCCCGCCGAGCGTGCCTTCCCGGGTGAAGCTCACCGACACCGGCGGGTTTATGCTGGAGAACGTCTCGCTCTCCGAACTCATCGACATCATCGCGCGCCGTCTGAAGATCAATTACCTGGTGGACCCGCACTTCAAGGGCGGTAGCGTCACCATCCACACCTATGGGGAAGTGAAGCCCACCGACCTGATGCCTCTGCTCGAGACGATCCTGCGCGTCAACGGCGGCGCCATGGTGAAGGTCGGCGATCTTTACAGGATCGTGCCGGTGGAGAGTGTCACACAGTTGCCAATCGCTCCGGCCATTAACGGCAAGGATTTTCCCGAAGACGAGCACATGGTGCTGAACCTGATCTTCCTGAAGTACGCCACCGCCAGCGAGATTTTCAAGCTGATCCAGCCGTTCCTGGGCGCGGGCGCCGCCGCGGAAACGTACGACCCAGCCAATCTGCTCGTTCTGCAGGACAACAGCCGTAATATGCGGCGCACCCTGGATCTCATCGGGCTGTTCGATAGCGACTCGTTTGTCAGCCAGCGCGTGCGGGTGTTCGAGGTCAGCCACGGCCGGCCGTCGGAACTGGTGAAGCAACTGGAGGCGATTTTCAAGGCCTTCTCGCTTTCCGAAAAAATCAACGCCGTAAAATTCATACCGGTGGACCGCATCAACACAGTCATCGCGGTGGCGCCGAATCCCGGAATCTTCGAGCAGGTGGATAAGTGGCTGCAGAAGCTGGATGTGACGCCGAAGGCGCCCGTAGGCGCCACCGATAACTACGTCTACCGTCTCAAGTATGGCCGCGCGGAAACAGTGGCGATGGCGCTCATGGCGCTGTATAGCGGCAATCCAATGGCATTGATGGCGCTGAGCTCCATGAGCAATATGATGATGGGCAGCGGCATAGGCATGTCACCAAGCTTCGGAGGCTCAGGCTACGGAGGTGGGTCATACGGAGGTGGCTACGGAGGCGGCTACGGAGGCGGCTACGGAGGCGGAGCTTACGGAAACCCGGCTTACGGAGGCGGAGCCTACGGAAACGCGGGTTACAGCGGCATGGGCTACGGGGGCGGCTACCAAAGCGGCTTCGGTGGTGGATATCAGCAGCAGACTCCTTACGCTCCCAACGTCAGTCCCTCGGCGCTGACCCAACCCTCGGTCGTCACCAGCGGGACGACCGGCAGTTCCGATCTGACCGGCTCCTACCTGGGCGCGGCCACCGGCGCCGCCCCGCGCACTGTCATGCCGCATATCATCCCGAACCCCTTCGACAACACGCTGCTGGTGCAGTGTACGCCCGAGGAATGGGAGCAGATCTCACGCTTGCTCGTGCAGTTGGACGTGCCGCCACGGCAAATCCTGGTCGAGGCGAAAATCTACGAGGTCGACCTGACCGGGAATCTCTCGTATGGCGTGGAGAACTACCTGCAACAAAAAAATGCTGCCGTTCCCAGCGGCTTTACCGGGCCGGGGCAGGCCGGCGGCTTTCTGGGCAGCGCCGTGAACGGCGGACTCACGCTGACCGGCGGCCTTCTGGTGGGCCACAGCCGCGAACTGCTGTCATTCCTCCAAGCCTCGGACTCTCAAGGCAGGTCCCGCATCATATCGGCGCCGTCGCTGATCGCCACTGACAGCGTCCCCGCCATCATGAACGTGGGCCAGTCGGTGGCCACGCTGACTTCCGAGGCGGTGGCTGGCGGCATCGAATCGAGTGGAACCACTCCATTTGCCCAGACGGTTTCCAACGTAAATACAGGCGTGACGCTGAACGTGATGGCCCGTGTCAACTCCAGCGGCATTATCACCATGCTCGTCAACCAGCAGGTCAGTACCCCGCAGCCGCCGTCGGGTCCGGTGCAGTCCCCCAGTTTCAGCACCCGCAGCTTCCAGACGCAAATTACGCTCCAGGATGGGGATACCGTGGCGATTGGCGGGATTATCCAGGACACGGCGACTGACGCGACCAGCGGAATCCCTTTCCTGAACCGGATACCCGTCCTCGGCGCGGCCTTCGGCACCAAAAGCAAGCAGACGAGCCGCACGGAGTTGATCGTCTTCTTCACGCCGCACGTGATCTATGACACCACGCAGATCGCCGAAGCCAGCGACGATTTGAAGAACTCGCTGACGCACCTGAAAAAATCGTTGAAAGAGAAGTAGCGGACCGTGGATCCTCAGTAAACGATCCGGTCCGGCTTGGATTGCCATTCCAGGAAAGCGCGCTGCGCCTGGCGCCGCATCAGGGGGATCATGGGGATGCGCCTCTCGCTCAGCGGCGCCTGCAGTTCGCTATAAATGACGGTGTCGTCGAAACCCGCGGCCGCCGCGTCCGCGCGCGTGCCCGCGAAGAAGACGCGCGCCGGCCGCGCCCAATAGATAGCGCCCAGGCACATGGGACAGGGTTCGCAGGTGGCGTAAATATCGCAGCCGGTCAACTGGAAGCGGCCGAGCACGCGGCAAGCTTCGCGAATCGCTACTATCTCGGCGTGCGCCGTGGGGTCGTTGGTGGAGGTGACCAGGTTGACGCCGGAAGCGATCGTGGCGCCGTCCTTCACCACCAGCGACGCGAAAGGTCCGCCCCGTCCGGTCCGCACGTTTTGGACGGCCATTTCGATTGCCTGCGCCATGAACGAATCCGGTGCCACCTCTCGTATTCTAGCCTTGTAGAGACTGGGTAGCGTGCCGCCATGGGCATCAGCCCACGGTCGAAATTCGGTGGGCTCAAGCTCGCCGGCCCAGAAGGCGCCCCGCGCCAAAGGGTGCTCCAACCGGCTCTTTGTACACATCGCCAAAAGAACATAAGTGCTCTGTTTTGTTTCAAACAGCCATGGACTCAGGCGCCAGACGAAGCGACATTGGGCGAAAGCGCCTGCGATCCGCGATTTCCTCACTACTGGCGCGGCTGCCAGCACCCGCGCTAGACTGGGGACACACGGCGGCTTAGGGCTATGTCAGCCACGGATCTGCGACAGCGTTTCAAAGAGCTCACGGTGGTGGCGGACATTGCGTCGGCGATGCTCTCGCCCCTCGAACTGAGCCAGGTGCTGGACGTAGCGCTGGAAAAGACCTCCCGCGCCATAGGCGCTCCGTTCGGGTCCATTACGCTCCTCAACACCGAAAAGACGCGATTGGAATTCGCCGCGGTTTACGGATTATCGCCGGATTACGGCGAAAAGTTCCGCGAGTTGGGATTGTTGCCGGCCGACGAATCGTCGCCTTCAGGCCGCGCGGTTTCGACGGGGAAACCCTATTGGGTGGCCGACATCACCCGCCATCCGCTGTGTGCAAGCTGGAGACATATCAGTCTGGGCGAAGGCGTTCGCGCGCTCATTTGCGTGCCGCTGTGGCTGGGGGGCGCGCCCTCCGGGACGCTGAATCAGTACCTGGCGGAGCCGCACCGCTTCTCGGCGCGCGAGGTCCGCCTGCTGCAGGTGGTGGCCCAGCAGGTGTCGCTGGCCATCGAGCGGGCCCGTTTGTACGACCAGCTCAAACAGCAGCACGAGGCCACGCTCACTGCCAGCGAGCGCAAGAGCCGTTTCCTGGCCACCATGAACCACGAGCTGCGGTCGCCCATGACGGCCATCGTGGGCTTCGCCGATCTGCTGCAACAACAGATCCCCGGATCGCTCAACGCCGGACAGATGCGGCAGGTGCGCATGATCGCCGCCAGCGCCCAGCACGTGATGGCGGTAATAAACGATGCGCTGGATGTGGCGCGCATCGAGGCCGGCAAGCTCGAATGCCTGATCGAGCCGGTGGACGCCTCGCAAATCATGCACGAAGTGACCGACATGCTCGCCCCGCTGGCGCACGCCAAGCGCCTGGAATTGGACATCCGCGAGCCGCGCGAGCCGCTTCGTGTACGCTGCGACCGGAAGCGTTCGAAACAGATCCTGGTCAATCTGGTTTCCAACGCCATCAAGTTCACCCCGCGCGGCCGCATTCTGGTGTGCGGCTCCCAGGATGCCTCCACTCCCCACCAAGCCCGCATTTCCGTGTCGGACACCGGCATCGGCTTGCGGCCGGATCAGGTTCCGCTGCTTTTCCAGGAGTTTCAACAATTGCCCTCACCGTACCAGCAGTTGGGAACAGGTCTCGGCCTGGCCATCAGCCGGAAGTTGGCGCGCCTCATGGGCGGAGATATCGAAGTCAAAAGCGACTATGGCCACGGCAGCACCTTCACGCTGATGCTGGAGACCGCATGAGCGCGCACACCCTGCTGCTGGTGGATGACGACCCCGCCGTGCACGAGCTGCTGGGGGCGGTGCTGCGCCCCCCGGACTGGCGGATCGACAGCGCGTACGACGGCCTGGAGGGATTCGCCCGCGTGGAAGCCCACGCTTACGACCTGGTCCTGACGGACGTGCGCATGCCCGGCCTGGACGGGCTGGAGCTGCTGCATCGCATACGGGAGATCCGGCCCGACGCCAAGGTCATGGTGATGACCGCCGAGAGCACGCCCGCCAACATCGTGCGCGCCATCCGCGACCAGGCCTTCTGCTATTTCAGCAAGCCGTTCTCACCAAGCACGGTGGCCGACATGATCACGCAGGCCGTCAACACGCACCACTGGCAGGACGATATCGAGGTGCTCTCGGCGTCGCCCGATTGGATCAGCCTGCGCCTGCGCTGCAAAATGGAAACGGCCGACCGGCTCATGCAGTTCGTGCGCGAAATGGAGATGGATTTCCCTCGCGAGGAGCGCGAGAATATCGCCTCCGCGTTCCGCGAGCTGCTCATGAACGCCATCGAACACGGGGGCGGGTCGGACCCCAACAAGCGCGTGCAGGTGACCTATGTGCGCACCACACGGGCCATTCTCTATGTCATCCAGGATCCGGGAAAGGGCTTCTCGTTCGATAACATCGATCATGCCGCGGTCGCCAACCCGCCCGATGAACCCGTGCGCCATCTGGAGATCCGCGCCGAAAAGGGCGTGCGTCCCGGCGGCTTCGGCATCCTACTTACGCGCAACCTGGTGGACGAGCTGGTCTACAACGAGAAGGGCAACGAGGTTCTGTTCATCAAGTATCTGAAGTAGTGGGGCAGGCGCGGTGGGGCAGGCGCTTCCGCCTGCCAACCTTTTTTGTCACACCCTTTCAGAAAGCGGCCTTTTGGACTGCCCGGCGCCGGCGTCCACTCATCAAATAAATAGCCGCACGCAGCTCCAGCAGAGGGTCGCCGGAAGGATCGATTCCATCCACCCGCGGGATGGGATCGAAGATGATCTGTTTCCGCTCCCCATCGTTGTCTGAAACCAGTTCGGTCAAGCTCACCGTACCAAGATCGAGCAACGTCCGGTCCTCCGGCCAGTGGATAGTCGCATCATCCACGGTGTCTCCGTCGTTTGCCAGTTGGACCCGAATGAGGAACGCGATCGGACCCCGGGCAATGCGGTCCGCGAGATCGTCGAACAGATAGTTCGCGCTCTTGGCGGCCGCAGCCTCATCGGTCAGATGATCGTTGCCGGCTTCTGGGTCGATCCGGTAGCGACCATAGCGGCTGACCCCGTCCTTGTTCGTGAAGCGCATGGCCGTCACGCCGAAGAACGATTCTCTGGCGAAGCTGGATGGCGCGGGCTTGGGCGCCTTCACGAATGCGAGCGCCTTCGGATGCGTGCCGAGGTAGGCCTTAATCGGCGATGGCCCCGGGCTTGACGGATCGCTGGCAGCCAGCGCGCGGAAGAACTCCAAAAATTCCGGGCCGGTCCGCGTGGGAAATCCATCCGTCGAATGACCGATGATATCGGTGTGAACGTGAGGGGCGAGATGGAAACGAATCGCTATTCCGCGCGGATTCGCGTTGGGATCGTTATCGGGCACCAGCGGAAGGCCCGTGGAATTTGAAAAGCGCACCGTCACTGGGGTAGACTTCCGATTCATATGAGGCGCCCGTGTGAGGGAACCCGCCCCGGGCGAAGGCGTAAACGTTCCGGTCAGCATGGCGCCTTTGGCATGCACTGGCCGAAAGCCGGGGTGCCGTCCGAAGACGGTGTCGAACTGCGCCATCAGATCCTGACTCAGCGCCAAAAGCTTTTCGTCCGTGGGAAGCGGCATGGTCGATTTCCTCCTCAGAAATCAGTCTACTACGCCGTGCAGGTGGGGCAGGCGCTTCCGCCTGCCAACCATTTTGAGGGACATTCTATTTGCTCAATTGAAGCGCATGCAATGGCGCCACAATCTTCACTGCTGGCGCAGGTTGACTCCCCTTGATCATGGACCAGAGAATTGCGTTGAAGACCGTGTCGTTCACGCGATCCGGGGCGCTGAAGTCGAGCCCTTGGGACATTCTCGCCGCGGGCGTCCCGCTCGCGTTTATTTCGTCCAGATTCATTTCGGATGCCAGCGCGGCATAAGGCGCAAGATCCGGCGTATCCGCGAATACGTCGGCCAGCGACTGGCTGAAGTAATCGAATTTCGACAGGCGCCCCAATGCCAGAATGTCCTCGATTGCAGCCACTACGTCGGTCGTATTCGCAAATCGATGGACGACGCCCGGACGGTTGTAGGCGGAGATCGAGAAGAACACCGAACGGTGCGAATCCACGTGATCCGGGCCGGCCTGTGAATCGTCCTCCAGCACAAAAACGACCGTATCCTTCCAAAACGGCGAATGCGACAGCGCCTCCACAATCCTGCCGAGCGCCAGATCGTTGTCCGCCATGAAGGCGCGCGGTGTCCGGAATCCAGCGCGTCCGCCCGCCGTGTGGTCGTTGGGAAGATGCAGCACTTCGAGCATCGGCATTTCGCCGTCGCGGACAAATTGGTTGAGCTCCGCGATCCACGCGTCGGCGCGCACTTGATCCTTGATCTGGAAGTTGAATGCCGGGTACGTCGGACTCACATCCGCCGCCACCTCGCGTTGTGTGACAGGCCAGCCTTCGCTCTTGACCATCTCTCCATAATCGCGAAAGGTGACGCCACTCTTCTTCGCGAGCGTCCACAGAAATCCCGCGGGTGGCTCGATGGCTTCCTCGCCGTCCATTTCCGCGCGCTTGCCGGCGTACCCGGACGGAATGGTCTTTTCTCCATAGTCGGTGACGTAAGCAGCCGTGGACCACAGATGGCCTTGCGAGCTCACTTCGGCATTTGTGAAAAATCTGTCAAAGAGCCCGAAGCGGAGCGCGAGCGCATGATGGTTGGGCGACACGCCGCGCCCGAAGAAGACCAGCTTGGGATCGCCGTCGCCCTCTTTCAAATCGCCGAACACCTGGTCGTAAGTTCGATTCTCCTTGATGATGTAAACCACGTGCCGGAACGGAGGATATTTCCTGCCCGGCTGCGGCATGCGCCAATTATTCGCCTCCGCGACTCTTCGCGAGTATTCGGCCAAAGTCGCTGGAGTCAGCCTGGCCGGACAGAATCGCAGCGTGCCGTTGAGTTGTCCCAGATCGTATCCCAGAGGCCTAATCAATCCTTCGCCGGGAGTTGGACCATCCGGATTGGCGTGGCTGCCGTGCCCCTTACCGCTCAGGATGAGAATCTGGTTGTCCGCTTCGAGAACCGCGGTCGGATACCAATCGGCGGGTATGCGCCCTACGAGGGGATCTCCGCTGGAACCGGCGTGCGCATCGGACCTCTCGCGAGAGATATCGTATACGGCGACGGCGTTGTTGTCCGCTTCCGCGACGTATAGCTTCGTTCCGTCGTGCGAGAGCGCCAGCGCGTTCGGCGTGCTGCCCTCGGAAGGTCCACCCGGAGCGGCGTCGTTCAGGTATTGCAAAACCGTTTTTCTGTGCGTGTCGATGACTGCGATCTGGCTTGTGGCGGCGAGCGCCACATACAGTCGAGATCCCGCGGAATTCGCAACCAGCGCGGATGGATGGAAGCCGACATGCAGCCTGCCCACGTAGATCAGCGACCCATCCGTTCGGGCGCGAAAGATCGACACCGTGTCGCTTCCCCACGCGGAAACGTAAACGGTGCCGTCCGATGCCGCCTCGACCGCATACGGATAATGATCGGTCGGAAGGCGCTGCACGATCTCCGATGTCGCCGGGTTCACGACGGCAAGCATGTCGCCGACGTTTTCCGCGACGTACAGAAAATCTCCGCGCCTGGAGACTGCGATGCCTGCCGGATAGCGGGTTCCAGTCTCATCGGGTTTTCTCTCGCCGGTTTTGCCGAGCGTGATTTTGCGCTGTAATTTCGCCGCGCCATTTTCCCAGGAGTAGCAAAAAATGGAGTCGTCGTTGCCGCCTGAGACATAGAGTTGCCTACCGTCCCGGGCGAACGCGACGCCAAAGAACGCCGCGTCCTGAGGAAGCGTTTGCGTCACGCTCCGAGACTTGAGATCGACAACCTGGATTCCCTGTTCCCGCCACCCGCTCAGAACGACGACGGCCTTCCCGCCTTCCGGGGCAAGCGCCATCCCCAGCGGCATACTGCCCAAATCCACAAAGTCGCCCGCAGGATCCAGATATAGGCCTGTCGGGAGTGGATTTGTGTATACCGGCGGCGCATTGACCGGCGACTGGGCCTTGATCGAAGCGGTGATGCCGTTCGAAACCACTGCGGCTATCGAGAACCAGCCCAGGAACCAAACTGCTCGTCCTTCAGCGACTATCGAGATCAGATTCTCCCCCTTCCTAGATGCTACATCCACGTCGGTCAAGTTTCTGTGCTCTTCCGAGAGGGGCCGGTCGCTCACCGATGGCTCGCGCACAGCCCGAGGCCAAAGAGAAAAAGCGAAGTAGACTTTCATCGACGGCTTCCTGGCCTGATGGTTATGGGCAGTAGATCAGTGAAAGACGGACGATCCGAGCAGCGGAATCAACGTCAGTACCGGCAACCAGATCAACTCCGGCTTTCTTCTTCTGAAGAAGTAGGCGACGCCCAAAAGAGCCGGGTACATCCAGAACGTGACTACGGAAACATACGCACCGAGAGTGTATCCGCCTTCAAATGCCATTCCCGTTCCCATTATGCAAAATGGGAGCCACGGCACCAGAATAATGCACCAAATAGTCAACATGACCTTCACCGTTGTGGCAAGCGGAGGTGGCCCCATGAACGATTCTTCGAACATGTTGGTGCAATGATCGTATCATGCCTGCCGTTCAAGCAAGCCGAGCGCTCACGACTTCAAGAACAAAGCCGCCGGAGCGAAGAAACATCTAAACTGAGCCACTACTTGGCTATGAGGACAGCACTCACTAGGTCGCGGCAAAAACCGCTAATGTTTAGCGGCTCTTTTCCGATAACCCATTTCTTTTCAGCAAGTCTTGGGGGAAAACCGCTAGGATCTTAGCGGTTTTTCGAGGAGAGAATCCGCCGCTCACGGTCACGGCGCCTGGTTCTCCAGCCATGCAATAGCGTCCGCCCGGATCAGCAGGATGTCCGGCCGCCCATCGCCATTCACGTCCACCGCCCGCGCGAACTGCACCGGCCGCCCCTGCGCGATTACGACGGGCGTGAACTGGCCCTCGCCTTCATTTCGCAGCACGATGACGCGGCCTGCGCCGGCCTTCTCGGCGACCAAGATGTCCGGGCGGCCGTCGCCATCGAAGTCCGCCACATCCAGGCTGTTTGGCTGATCCAGATTTAGCTCGCTGGCGATGCGGTGTTCGGTCCACAACTGCCGCGGGTCTGTGGGTTTCTCGAAACGGGCCAGGCGGGCCGGCGACATTTCGCGCTGGGTAGCCAGCAGTTCGGGCGCGGCACCGGCGAGGGGCCCGTAGCTCAGCCGCAGCAGGGCCGACTCGGGCGTTTCGTTCCAAAGTTCGATTGCAAACAGCCGCCACGGCAATTCGAAGCTCAACGGAGATTTGATCCAGTAATTGCCCGCAAGGATGTCGGGCAGTCCGTCGCCATCGATATCCGTTATGCGCAAGCCGCCCTGGCGGGAAGGCGAGTAGAAGGAATAAACATCCTGGTAGGGCCAGCGCGCCGTGGGATCGGCCGGAATCTCATAGAAGCGCACCTGGATATGCTTCTGAATCAGCAGCACGCCGCGGCGGCCGAACAGCGTCGCGGGCAGGATGTCCGGCGCATCCACGCCCGTATCGATCACGTGCCGGGTCCAGCCGGCGCCCGCGCGCGGGGCCTGAAACCAGACCAGCGCCGGGGCGCCCTCGGGACCTCCGTCAGAGCCGGCGCCACGTTCGTTGACGACCACATCCGACTGGCCGTCGCCATCCACATCCAGCAGGCAGCCGCCTTCGGAAAACGCACGCCCTCGCCCGCTGACGACACGATAACTGCCTTGCGGCAACCTCCTCCACAGAAGACGGCCGCCCCAGGTTACGAGCGTGCGTTCCTGTAAAGCGTAGCCTGTTATAGCTTCACTACGCAAGGTCTGTAAAATGTTTTCGTGAAATCGCGGCTGCCAGGCTGGGCCGCTCCCTGCCCGGCCGGCGGCTATCAGGCCCAACACCGCGATCGTGCACGCACGGAAACGCATCTGGTAAGGTGCTATTCTACTGCACAAGGTGGAGCGCCTACTGGATCTGCTCGCGGGCCGCGGCGACTCGCTCGAACTGGATCGGGCCGCTCTGGAGCTCGCACGCATCGAATACCCGGACTTGGACATCGAGCCGTCGGTGGCGCTACTCGATTCGCATGCC
>Ga0187858_10005300_pt1 | contig 11821 bp, 9 predicted proteins | sample June2016WEW_8_15_FD_133015 | JGI IMG/M metagenome (GOLD analysis project Ga0187858, IMG submission 133015) | Peatland microbial communities from SPRUCE experiment site at the Marcell Experimental Forest, Minnesota, USA - June2016WEW_8_150 | ecosystem: Environmental > Terrestrial > Soil >...
ACCCTCGCCGCGATCGTCTCCACCCCGCGCAGCAAAACAAAACATTCACAGGGAGAAAGGATTGTCCCCGCGCACTTTTGCAAAAACGCCAGCTTTTCCGCCTGCTGCGGCGTGCTACACACAACCACACCACCTAGCCCATCACTATGTCCGTTCAGAAATTTTGTGGTCGAATGCACCACCATATCCGCGCCCAACGCCAGCGGTTGTTGAAAGTAGGGCGACATGAACGTGTTGTCCACCACCAGCTCAACTTTCTTGCGCCGGCAAATCTGGCTGATCGCCGGCAGATCGCTCAGCCGCATCAGCGGATTGGTCGGCGTCTCCACGTGCACCAGGCGGGTATTCTTTCGGATCGCGCGCTCCACATTCTCCGCATCGGACGTATCCACGTAAGAAAATTCCAGCCCGAATCCCGTCAGCACCTGGTTAAACAGCCGGGGCGTACCTCCATAAAGATCGTCGCCGCATACCACATGGTCGCCGGCCTTCAGCATGCTCGCGATCGCGTTGATCGCAGCCATTCCGCTGCCAAACACTCGTGCTGCCAAGCCACCTTCCAGCGACGCCAAATTCTCCTCAAGCCGATCCCGCGTAGGATTCGAGACCCGCGAATATTCGTAACCCTTGTTCTCCCCGATCCCTTGCTGAACATAGGTGGAAGTCAGATAAACGGGCACGTTGACCGCGCCCGTCAGAGGATCGGGCTGTTGCCCATCGTGGATTGCGCGCGTAGCAAAACCAGCTTGTTTATTTTTCTTCATGATATTTTCTTGAACAGATCGACATTCTCAGTGTTTCTTCGCGCAGCAGAGCATTCTTGCGATTGAGTTTTTCCTAAATCCCACCTTCAAAAATCTTCTTCGACAAATAGCGCTCCGCCGAATCCGGAATAATCGTCGCTACCCGTTTCCCGGGGCCCAGCCGCCGCGCCACGTCTAGAGCCGCGAACACCGCCGCCCCTCCGCTCGATCCCGCCAGTACTCCCTCCTGCGCCGCCAGCAACTTCACCGTGGCAAAGGCATCCTCGTCCGTTACCGCAATCACTTCGTCGCATACTGAGCGATCAAATGTCGTGGGAATGAAACTCACGCCAATCCCTTCCACTTTATGCGGCCCCGGCTCCCCGCCAGCCAGAATCGAGCCCTGCGTCTCCACCGCGAACGCCCGAACTCCCAGAACGTGCTCTTTCATGTAGCGCGCAATACCAGTGAACGTTCCACAGGTGCCGCAGCCCAGAACCACGCCATCCACTTTCCCATCCATCTGCTCAAAGATTTCCACCGCGGTAGTTTCGTAGTGATAGTCCGGATTCGCCATGTTCTCGAACTGCCCTGCCATGAACGCTTTGTTATCGCCGGCCACAAGTTCTTTGGCGCGCCGGATCGCGCCCCGCATGCCCTCTTCGTCTGGAGTGCGCTCCACCTCTGCCCCCAAGGCGCGCATGATGATCACTTTTTCCTGCGAGAAGTTTTCCGGAACAAACAGTTTCACCTTGTAGCCCCGATTCACCCCGATCAGCGCCAGTCCGATCCCCGTATTTCCTGCCGTCGCTTCCACAATCGTTCCACCGGGCGTGAGCTTCCCTTCTTGCTCCGCTCGCCGGATAATCCCGATGGCCGCGCGATCCTTTACGCTGCCGCCCGGGTTCAAGTATTCAAGCTTGGCGAAGATGTCCGCCGAACCGGACGGAACCAGCCGCTTCAACCGCAACATGGGAGTTCCGCCGACCAGATCCGTAATATCGTCGGCGACGCCGAGATGGGAAACTTCAAGATTTTTCTGGTGCACGCTACAGGGTAAGGGGGACAGTCCGGAATCGTCAATGGAACGACAGCCCGAGAACTGGATTGCGTCGATTTCTGACGGTTCTCGAAAACTGTTAAGGAAGGCCGTTACTTTGTTCCCGCCACCGTTTGCGTCGCATAATATCCACTCTTGGTTCTCACCACCATCTTGCCATGGCCTTTCGCCTTGGCTTCCACGCGGATAGTGCGGAATCCCCCTGCGCCCTTGGGATTCGTCGGCTTGTAGCCAATCGTGTACTGGTTGCGGATGTCGTGCGCTACCTGGCGGCTGATCTCGTCCACTTCGTCCAGCGTCTTCGGAAAAAATGCCAGCCCTCCGGTTCGCTGGGTAATGATCTCCAGCGCCCGCTTGGCGCGTTTGGGATGCTCCTCATCTCCCAAAACTCCGATCGCGTACACCGACGGCCCGTTTTCCTCCTGCAGTTGCTTCACTGCCTGCTCCAACGTTTCCCGGCTGGCGTTGTCTTCTCCATCCGTCACTACGAACAATACTTTCCGCTCCAGCCTCGCGTCTCTCTTCAAGTGATCGGCAGACGCCACCACCGCCTCGTAGAGCGCCGTCCCGCCTCGGGCGTCGATCTTCTCCAGAGCCTCTTTCAACTTCAGCAGGTCGTTGGTGAAATCCTGATCGAGATAATATTCATCGTTAAAATTCACTACGAATACTTCATCCTGAGGATTGCTCGACCGCACCAGATTCAGCGCCGCCTGGTTCACCTTGGCGCGCTTTTCGCGCATCGATCCCGAGTTGTCGATCACGATTCCCATCGCCACCGGAATATCTTCGTGATGAAAGGAAATGATCGCCTGTGGCTTGCCATCTTCGTACACCGAGAAAGCATTCCGGTCCAGGTCAGTGACAATGCGTTGCCTGTCGTCTATTACAGTCGCATGCAACATAACCTCATCGACGTCCTTGCGGATGACAAAAGTTCCGTTGTCCTGAGGTTGTTGCTGGCTCGAAGGCGCCGTAGTTGCCGCGGATGGAGGTTTTTGAGCCGGAGTCGGCGCTGCCTCTGGTTTGGCTTGTGACGATTGGGCCGGGGAAGATTGGTTCCGAAAAGGCTGCCACTCTGCGTGCCCGGCAACAGGATGGGCCAGCGCAGCAAGCAGAGCTACCAACGCGCATTTTAGGAAAACAGAGCAGTTCGCTCCCTTATTCCTCGGGAGCGTAATATCCGGTCCTCGCATACACTCGCAGCGGTGGCAATCCTTTCGGAGGCAGTAACTTCACCTTGATCTTACGCCATTTGCCGTCGCGCGAGCCGTTCTGCGGGCGATACCCCAGCACATACTGATTGCGCAGTTCGACCCCGATCTTCGTAGCCACATCCGCCAGATCGTTGGGATTTTCTACTGTAAACGCCCGCCCGCCCGACAACTCCGCAATCTCGCCCAGCAGCGCGGGACCGAGTCGTTCTTCTTCGGTGGGGAAGTACCGGTCATAAATCCCGATCGCGTAGACCATCACATCTGCTTCCTTCACCAGCGCCTTGATTTCCCCCTCGGTGTAGCGGCTGTGATTGTCTCCCCCGTCGGAAATGATCAGCAGAGCTTTCTTTCCATACTTCGCCTGCCGCATCTTGGTAACGCCCATATAAATGGCGTCCAATAGCGCTGTCCGCCGGCGGGGCACGGTAAACACCAGCTTGCCCTGAATATCGTCCACCGAACTAGTGAAATCGCTGACCACCTCGGGTTCATCCGAGAATGTGATCATGAAAAACTCGTCCTGCGGGTTGGCAGTTTTGAAAAACTCGACCACCGCATCTTTGGCCCGGTCCATCTTGCTGCTCATGCTGCGGCTGGAATCGAAGATCACACCCAGCGAGACCGGAGCATCTTCACTGGAGAAAGTCTTGATCTCCTGTCCCGTGCTGCCTTCAAACAGCTGAAAGTTCTGCTTCTCCAGTCCCGTCACCAACCGGTTCATCGGATCCGTGATCGTGACCGGCACCAACACCAGATCCGCACTCACTTTTAACGGACGAACCTGCGTCTTCAACGATGGAGAAACGATGCTCTCCTTCGGCACTTCTTCCGCCTTGGCATTTTCTACGGTTCGCGGCACCACGTGGACGTCATTCACATCCGTCTGCCCCATGGCGGGCAGCGCTGCACCCAGGCACGCGCCAACCGCGAGCAACACTAAGATTTTCGACAGACAAAACGGAAGAGGAAGAGAAAGACCGCGCAGCATCGTTCGTCTCCGGAGAACACTCAGGTTCCAGCGTCGAACCATACCGGACTTCCCAGCTCGGGCCACAGGGCAAGATAACCGGCGCTCATCCATGAAGGACATAAGCACCTCATTTGGCCGCGATAGTATCACAGCTTTCTCCGGGCTGCTGCGGTATTTTTGTCAAATCTTGGTGATAATCCCAGATTGGACGCGCCTTTCAGGCGGTTCGTCCCAACCCCGTGAATCTCAAGCCGGAAATCCGCTGCTCCCTTGTTACAATCAAAGGTTTCCATGGCTGACATTCATCCCTTTCGCGCGTTTCGTTACGATCCCCAACGGACTTCCCCAGCTTCGGTGGTGACCCAACCTTATGACAAGATCACTCCTGCTCTGCAGGAACGCTACTACGCAGCCAGCCCGTACAACCTCGTCCGCATCATCCTGGGTCGGCACGAAGCGCATGACAATCCGGAAAATAATGTATATTCGCGCGCCGCGGCCAGCTTTCGTGACTGGCGCCGGCAAGGCATTCTCCGCCCGGACGCCCGACCGTCCCTATATGTCTATTCCCAGCGCTTCAAGCTTCCTGGTTCTGACCAGGAACTGGAACGCCGCGGTTTCATCGCCTTAGGCCGCATTGAGGACTATTCCGCCGGCGTCGTATTCCGCCACGAGCACACCTTGGCCAAGCCCAAGGCCGACCGCCTCGACCTGCTCCGCGCCACCCGCGGCCATTTCGGCCAGATTTTTATGCTCTATGAAGACTCCGGTCAGGTCGAATCTCTGCTCACCTCTCCCGCCAGTCCGGAGATCACCGTCACCGACGAATATGGAGTCCTTCACCGCGTCTGGCAAGTCTCTGATCCTCAACTGATCGATTCCGTCCGCTCCGCCATGAGCGACAAAAAACTTATCATCGCCGACGGCCACCACCGCTACGAAACCGCGCTTAATTACCGCAATGAGCGCCGGAAGAATAACCAGCAGGCCTCTGATTCCTCCGTAACCGCTCAGCCTAGCGTTGCACCCCACGAGTACGTCATGATGACCTTCGTCAACATGAATAGCCCTGCCCTTCTCATCCTGCCCACGCATCGCGTCGTGCACAGCCTGCCTTCCTTCTCGGAAGAAGCTTTCCGCAATTCCGCCCGGGCATTTTTCGATGTCGAGGAAGTCGACGCTTCCCTCGACGCTCCCCGCGCCACCGCTATGCTTCGCGAATCTGGACGCGCCGGTTCCAGCATCCTGGCTGTCACTGCCAACCGAGCCTTCCTATTGCACCATCCCAATCCCAACGCCGCGCATGTCTTCAACGGACTCTCCATTCGTCATCAATCGCTCGATGTGGTTCAGTTGCACAAGGTGTTGCTGGAAAATGTCTTGCACCTCACCGAAGAATCCATTCGCAACCAGCAAAATATCGCGTACGTGCGCGATGCCGCCGATGCCCTCTCGCACCTGGAAGCCAGCCCGCGCGCCAACATTGTTTTCCTGATGAATCCCTGCCGCATGGCGCAAGTCCGCGACATTGCCTTCGCCGGTGAAGTCATGCCCCAGAAATCCACCGACTTCTACCCCAAGCTCCTCAGCGGATTGACGGTCTATGCCCTCGATTAGCGGGCCTCATGTGGGGACGGCCACCTTCGGCTGCCCTGCCGAGCAAGGCTCAGCATCTCGCCACTGCTCCCGCCCGCTCCAGCTTCGGCCGAATACCCGTGCAGGGTTGCAACTGCTATTCGTAATCGGTACCGTCCTCTTCCTCGCCGTCCCGCTTTCCGCAGCACCTCCCGAAAAACATCTTTCCATCTACTCCACCGCCGCAAACTATTCCCTGCCCATCGTTCAGCGCCAGGGCCGTGACTATGTTGGATTGCTCGAACTGCTTGAACCGCTTGGCGCAGTCAGCGCCAAGGTCGATGGCCCACGCTGGCGTCTGCACTACAACAACGTTCTCGGAGAATTTACCGCCGACAAAGCCCGCGCCCGCGTCCAGGGACGCGACACCGATCTCTCCGCAAAATTCATTCTTGAGAACGGACGCGGCCTTATTCCCCTCGCCTCCCTCAATTCGCTTCTACCCCGTTTCTTAGGAGGTCCCGCAACTCTCCACGAGCAGTCGGGCCGTCTTTTTATCGGTAGCGTCGCCACTCACTTCACCGCCTCCGTTGCTTCGGACGATCCCTCGCGCCTCGTTTTTCAGTTCACCGCTCCCGTCAACCCCTCCATCGCCAGTGAACCTGGCAAGGTGCGCCTGACCTTCAACCACGAACCAGTTACGGCCCCCGCTTCACCCACACTCACCTTCTCCAGCAAACTCGTCCCCTCCGCCACCTATTCGGAGAGCAACGGCGCCTCCGACATTACGGTCACCACCACCGTCCCCTTGCTGGCCACCTTCAGCAACGATGGCCGCACCATCACGCTTGCTCCTCCGAAATCGCAAATTGCCGGCAACACAGCTGCGAAGCCTCCCACTCCTCCCGCACAGAGTGTTCCCGCCGTACAGCCGCCAACTCCGCCTTCCGCTCCACGCCGCTATTTCGCTGTGGTCGACGCCAGCCACGGCGGGGCCGACCGCGGCGAAGCCTTAAGCACTTCAATCGCTGAAAAAGACGTCACTGTCGCCTTCGCCCGCCTGCTTCGCCAGGAGCTCGAGAGTCGCGGCATCGCCACGCTCGTCCTCCGCGACTCCGACGCCGACCTTTCCCTCGACGATCGCGCCTTCTTCGCCAACACCACCCACGCGGCCATCTATATCGCCCTGCACGCCGCTTCCAGCGGCCATGGCGTTCGCCTCTACACCGCGATGCTTCCGTACGCCGATGAGGAGGCCCGCGGCCCCTTCCGCTCCTGGCCTACTGCCCAGTCTTCTTCTGTCCTGCTCAGTCAGGCTGCGGTTACAAGCGTGGCGGGGATGTTGAAAAGAATTCAGGTTCCCGTTCGGACTCTCATCGCTCCACTCCGTCCGCTGAACAACATCATCACCGCCGCGATTGCGGTTGAGGTCGCCCCGCCCGCTTCCGACGTCTCCGCCCTCAATTCGCCCGATTACCAGCAACTTATCGCCGGCGCCGTGGCTAACGGAATTGTTGCCATCCGCTCGCAACTCGGAGCCGCGCCATGATTCCACGACACTTCTTTATCGCGCTCTCCATCCTCCTCGCAGCCGTGCTCGCCATGAGCATTTACGCGTGGCACATGCGCGGACGCGCCGCCGCCACTCCCGTCGCCTCGGTCGACACTCGCCCGGTTGTTCCGCCCGTTGCCGGAGCCACTGAGCGCGTCACTCTTTACGTCGCCTACGATGACATCGGCATCCTGCGTGCCCAGTCCGCTCAGATTCCCATGCCGTCCGTCCGCCAGGAGCGCGCCGAAGAAGTCCTCCGGGCTCTGATCGCTCTTTATCTCGATAAGACTTCCCCACACCCGCTCCCGCCCGGCTCCGATATTCGCAGCGTCTACCTCGTTGATCCCGGCCTCGCCGTCATCGACGTCAATGCTGCTTTTGCCGATGGACACCGCTCCGGCGTGCTCGCCGAGGAACTGACCGTCGCATCGCTTATTCAGACGCTCTCCGCCAACATCCCAGGCATTTTGAAAGTGAAAATTCTAGTGGAAGGCAAACAGCGTGAGACCCTGGCGGGTCACGCGGATTTATCCAACTTCTTCGACGTTTCGGCCGTCAATCAGCTAACGTCGCAACTGCAGTCGACGCAGTAGTCGTTGAGCCGCTCCTGCCTAGCACGCGGCAGAGTCCGTACAACCCACACCAAGCCGGAACAGTCCACGCATACCAGAATGTCGTTCGATGCTCCAGAATAAGCGCCAGCACCGTGACATTCACTCCAACATACATGGTTGCAACGCCGACCGAGACCGATCGGCGGCTTGTTGTCAGCCACTCAGCCGCTTGGAACACGCACGGCAGAAGAACAATTTGGTCGAAAAACCATCCATACGAAGTAGTAAGAAGCGAGGCCAGAAGCAAGATGGGCATTTCTTCTAGCCATTGCCACTCATCGCGTGCTCTCCCCCACCGGATGAGAAACCAGATTAGAGCGAGCACTGCGGGCAATGCTTGCACCCACTGATATTGTGGCACCCACAACCGCAACACGCCGCCGAGGGTTGGACTAAGCTCCGCCAGCACGCCCCCGCTCGTCAGAAGACCGAGGTACTGAGCAAAAATCGCGTGATCCAGAGCGATCGCAATCAAGCTTGCTGAGAGCGTAACGAAACCGAGTGCCGCTAGAGTTCTGCCCTTCGATTTTTGGATCGACCACAATAGAAGTCCTATCCACAAGAGAAAAACGAGATGCGGCTTCAGGGCAACCAGATACAAGAACGCACCCGCTCGGCCGAGTTTTTGTTTCTTTTCGAAATGAAGGAATCCAGCGATCCCCAGGAGTACCAGCGGACTCATCTGTCCAATCGCCAACGCTACGGCGACCGGAAAAAATACCGCTGTAGCCAGCCACGGAGTCCAACGCGACTCTCCCTTTGCCTGATAGACGCCCCAGAGCCACCGCGTCGCGATCAAAACAGCGATCAGGTTGCCCAATAACCAGAGTCCCTGCGCCGCGCCAAACGGTAACAGTCCGAAAAGAACGATAACGGGCACAGCCCACGGTGGGTTGCGCATGATGAGAGGTTTAGGCTGCGCAAAACCAAGCTGCCGCTCCAGTCCGAGCACAGGTCCGGCCGCGTAAGGATCGTGGCCCTCGATAACCTCATGCGCGGCCGTCCAATAAGCGATAAAGTCGTTGACGTTTCCACGCGTCGGCTTCCCTGGAGTCAAGGCCGCGGCCAACAGGAACACCGCAATCGCCAGGCGCCGCATCGCGGATATCCACTGCCCGCCATGAGCAACCGCGGCGTGCCGAAAGAGAAGCGACATTCGTCCTATTCCACCTTCTCCGCTACCCACCTCGAAATTGCCGTCACCCATTTCCTCGGCGCAAATCGCACCGACTCCGCCACCAGCCAATTCTGCACCCCGGAAATCACCAACGTCTTTCCAGACATCAGCCCGCGATATCCGTCCTTTGCCACCGTTTCCGCATTCATCGCCCCAATTTTCTTGAACAGACGCGAATTCTCCATCCCTGCCCGCTTCTGGAAACCCGTGTCCGTGGCTCCCGGACAGAAACAGCTCACCACCACTCCTGACCCTGCAACCTCATTCGCCAGCGCCTCCGAGAACGAAAGCACGTAAGCCTTGGTCGCATAGTAGACCGCCATCAACGGCCCGGGCTGAAAGGCTGCAGTGGACGCCACATTCATAATCTTCCCGCTATGCCGCGCGCCCATCGCCGGCAGAAATAATCGGGTGAGTTGCGTGAGCGCCGTGATGTTTAGTTGAATCTGGCCTAGAATTTCTTCCTCCGCCATTTCCGCAAACTCCCCAAAGCCGCCAAATCCGGCATTATTTACCAAAACATCCACCACCACCCCCTCGCCCTGCACTTGATCGAACAAAGACTTCGCTGCCGGCCCCGCAGCCAGATCCAGCGCGATAGTCTTTACCGCGATACCAAACTGCCCTTGCAGTTCGCCCGCAACTTGATTCAGTTTGTCGGCGCTGCGAGCCACCAACACCAAGTTGTAGTGGTCGCGTGCAAACAGCTTCGCCAGTTCATAACCAATGCCGCCGGATGCGCCAGTAATCAGCGCGGTCTTGGTCTTTGCATCCATCCAGGTCTCCTGCGCAAATCCTAACAGGCCGTGAGTTCGGCGACGGCCAATGGTATAGTGGTATGACCGCTACGATTTCCCTTGGCCTCAGGTCCAGGCAGACAATAAGGCGAACTGAATTTCCAAAACTCTTTCCAGACAATTTCTAAGGACGAAAGATCATGGCCATTGCCACCATCAATCCTGCTACTGGCGAAACTCTCCAGACGTTTCAACCTCTTTCCGACGCCGAGATCGAGCAAAAGCTCCAGCTGGCCGTCGCAACCTTCCACGCCGAGGGCAAGACTCCTTTCTCTGAGCGCGCCCAACGCATGCGGAAGGCAGCCGACATCCTCGAGCGCGACAAAGACAAATTCGCCCACCTCATGACTCTGGAAATGGGCAAACCATACAAAGCCGCCGTCGCCGAGGCCGTGAAGTGCACCACTGCGTGCCGTTACTATGCCGAAAATGCCGAGAAGATCCTCGCGGATGAAGTCATTGAAACCGGCGCCCCCATCGGAATGAAGAAGAGTTTTATCCGCTACCGCCCCATCGGCCCCATTCTTGCCGTTATGCCGTGGAACTACCCTTTCTGGCAGGTGATCCGCTTCGCCGCTCCCGCTCTCATGGCCGGCAACGTTGGTTTGCTCAAACACGCCTCAAACGTTCCCCAGTGCGCTGTCGCGATTGAAAAACTTTTTCTCGAAGCCGGATTCCCCGCTGGCGCATTTCAGACCCTCCTCATCGGCTCGCAGCAGGTGGATGCCATCCTTAACGATCCGCGCGTCGTCGCCGCCACTCTCACCGGCAGCGAGCAGGCTGGGATTGAAGTCGGAATCGCCGCCGCCAAGCGCATCAAGAAGGTTGTTCTCGAACTCGGTGGCAGCGACCCTTTCATCGTGATGCCCAGCGCCGATCTCGATTCCGCCGTCGCCACCGGCGTCGACGCCCGCACTCTCAACAACGGCCAGTCCTGCATTGCCGCCAAGCGCTTTATCGTCGCCGACTCGATCGCCGACGAATTCCAGCGCAAGTTCGTTGACCGCATGAAGAACCTGCGCGTCGGCGATCCCTTCGACGAGAAGACGGAACTCGGTCCACTCGCTACCGCCAGCGCTGTCAAAGATCTTGATGCCGACGTGCAGAAGACCGTCAAAGCCGGCGCGAAACTCTTGATCGGTGGCCACAAGCTCGATCTTCCCGGCAACTACTACGCGCCTACCGTTCTAACCGATATCCCGAAAGAATCTCCCGCCTATCGCGAAGAATTCTTCGGCCCGGTCGCTTCCTTGTTCCGCGTCAAAGATATTGACGAAGCCATTCGCCTTGCCAATGACAGCCGCTTCGGGCTCGGCGCCAGTGCCTGGACCAATGACGATCGCGAGCGCGAACGCTTTATTAACGAACTCGAATCCGGCATGGTCTTCATCAACAAAATGGTCGCCTCCGATCCTCGCATCCCCTTCGGCGGCGTTAAAAGTTCCGGCCACGGCCGCGAGTTAGCCGCAAACGGCATCCGCGAATTCATGAACATCAAGACCGTCTGGATCGCGTAAGCTTCTCTCGGAGCAGTATGGAGCGCAGAAACTTCCTGGCTCTCTTGGGAACTACGGCTTGCGCCGAGTGGGCCCGTCATATGGGCTTGCAAACTGCGCCGGAGCATCCCAAAGCCGACGTGACCATTCACATCTCGCCCGTCGAGTTGGAAGTCGCCCGTGGAAAACTAATCAAGACGACGGGATACAACGGCTCGGCTCCCGGCCCGGTGCTGCGCTTGCGCGAGAGCCAACCCATAACGGTGGATGTATTCAACGAGACCAAGACTCCAGAACTGGTTCATTGGCACGGCTTATTCGTTCCTTCCGAAGTGGATGGCTCCGAGGAAGAAGGAACTCCCATGGTGCCTCCAGGGGGAATGCGGCGGTACTCGTTCGTCCCTCGTCCGTCGGGCACTCGCTGGTATCACAGCCACACTCACGCCGGCCGCGATATGAAACGAGCCACTTATACCGGGCAATTCGGATTTCTCTACATTGAACCGAAAGAGGATCCGGGACAGTACGACGCGGAGATATTTCTCGCGTTGCATGGCTGGGACCCTTCTTTGAATAGCCAGGGCAACGAGGGCAATTTGGAAGTGACCTACCCAATCTAT
>Ga0187858_10005307_pt1 | contig 11815 bp, 9 predicted proteins | sample June2016WEW_8_15_FD_133015 | JGI IMG/M metagenome (GOLD analysis project Ga0187858, IMG submission 133015) | Peatland microbial communities from SPRUCE experiment site at the Marcell Experimental Forest, Minnesota, USA - June2016WEW_8_150 | ecosystem: Environmental > Terrestrial > Soil >...
CTAGCGCCTCTTCGAGAACTCTTACCGCATCGGGATATTTCCTCGACTGAACATAGGCATTCCCAAGGGTGGTGAGGATCATGGCCCTCTGCTGATCGTCTGGCTTGAGCCCCAGGGCCTCTTCGAGAACTCTTACCGCATCGGGATATTTCCTCGACTGAACATAGGCATTCCCAAGGGTGGTGAGAGCTACAATGGTATGAAAATTCTCTTGGAGATGATAGCCCAAGTTTGCGCTCTCCAGTAGAACTTTAATGGCCTTGGGATATTTGCATTCCTTTACAAATATGAAACCCAAAAAATGCATGGAAATAGCGGCAAGAAACATTCGCTTCTTGGATAATGTGGCATGAACATATTTCAGCTGCATATAGGAATCATATATTTTTTCCAGTAGAGGTTTAGCATCTAGGTATTGGCATCGTTCATACAGTATTCTGGCATTAATGAAAAGCGCATCAAAAGTCTCTAGCTGACCCACATATGATCTTCGTAACTCAATAATGTTATTCGCAGCAAGGGCATCCGAAAGAGCACAGCCACTCGGCGAGCGCGCAACAAAGTCGCTCAATTCCTCCATCGCTCGCACTGCGTCGGCGGGTATTTCGTGAAGGACCTCATTGAGCACCAATTGACGTACCTGCCGGTTACTCCCCAGAAGATGCTCAGAGATACGTTCTTTTTCTTCGTGGAAAAAACCGGCGATCAGATGATTAAGTTTGGCATAACTTACGTCAGGCCCACAGGTCTGATCATCGAGTTCCTCGCGGAGGCTTCCGTCAAAGTAATTGCGTGCTGAAGCTGAATATTTAATCGTGCCATCTGGCCACTGACTTATGAAAGGCAGTTCCACAAGCTCTTCTAGAACAGCCTTCGAATCGCCGTTGCAGCCTACATAATTGGTCTTGAATATCCTGAGCGCAAGCTCTTCGTTCAACCTGACAGGGATTGCACATGCTCGTACGGCTCTCTTAAGGGATGGTTCGAGGCTGTTCTCATAATCCTCATATATCGCCCGCACAGGAGCAGGTATATGCAATCCGCAATTATCGCTCATACAGTACTTACCCAGGTCTTACGAATTAGATCTAGTTTGGTTATTAGACTATCCGGTGGAAGACTACCCGGATCAAGCGAAGCCATCAGTAAATCACACTCATCATCCCTGCAACCAAGCACATTTTTGAAATACTCGTGAACATCATCTTCACCAAAACACCCAAGCATATATTCGCTAACCGGAATTCTTTGGGGTGGAAGATCATCCTTAGTAAAAAGTAAGACAGCGACTGGGTTTTGTGTATTTCGAGTCATGAACTCGATACCTTCTCCATATAGCCATTCTGCGACATTCTTGTCTACAAGATTATGGACTGCGGAAGCAACAAAAACGCCCGCCCTATTCACTCGGAGAAATAACTCGGTTCGCTCCTGCAGATCTCTGATTGTGTAAGTATCCGAGGGCTCAAATTCCACGCCATCACAGTACAGATCATGGCACTTGCTGGTGGCAAAAAGCCACTTGCTTATCGCTTCCGCATCACTGTTGTCAATGCATTTCACATGCACTACCTTCGGACTAGACACACCATTCTTGGCAAAACCCTTAAGCTCATCAATAAGAGCCTCTCTGTCGATAAGCCGGAGCTTATTGAACTCCTGGTCGAGGTAGGGAAGGGCTCGATCAGGCAGACTCAGCCTAGGACTATACACAGCAGAACCGCGCCTTAGCCTGATCTTACTGTCCCAGCGCAGGTGCTCCTCCGAAAAGAAGCCCCGAGTGAGCCTGAGCTGCTGGCGCAGTTTAGTAACCACCCAAGATTCAATTTTTGCAGCATAACTGGGATTCTCATCGGGGAATGAAAATGTTAGTGTAATTGTCCTGTTGGTGATGTCTCCATCGATCTCGACACCCCTGATATAGTGATGTTTGTAAATGTGCAGGAGTGATTCGGAGTAAAATCTTTCCAGCGAAATATTTTCAGGCCTCAGGCACTCCGAGACCCTTTTCTCATGCAAATCCAATTCGTCAGCCATTAGGAGCAAAGCAGCTAGAAAGGGGCCTCTATATGGCTTATTCCGTGGCATGAAATGGTCAGTATTCATCTGGTGAATGCTGTCGGTAAAATAATCAGTGCCATGTGCTCTGACAACGAGGGAAACAGGGCCTATGAAATCACCATCGATATCAAGTGGGATTTTAGGCCGGTTCCCATCTCCGCGATAGATAACATTTTCTCGGATTAATCTAGCTGCCCGGTCGGGATGGGTCCGGCGTATCTCTGTCTCCTGTTCGAGGTTCGGGCTTCCTTCGACACCGTCAACTCTGAGATCCTGCATACCTATATCATGGAGGTAGCATGCGGTGATAAGAATATACAACTCTTCAGGCTTGAGGATGTACTGGTCACTAGGATTAAGTTTGTCAAGTGGATCGAGAATATCCTCGATTATTTTGAGCACACTTTGAGAGTGATGGATGCCATGATCGGTGTACCAACGTAGTCTCCGAGTTCTCCAAAAGCTCCCAGCAGCTTGTTTGATTTGTAGCAGGGACTCCCAGAGGCTCTTGTCGCCCTGAAGGAGTTCATTTTCCAATCTGCCGTAGGGTTGAACAATTTGTTCTGTGTTCATCTCGCATAGATCCAAGGAGACATTAGGATCACGGCATTCAATCAACAGACAGCTCTGCCACTTTCGGAATTTCTAATTCTTCCCATAAACTTACAAAAAAAACTTCATCGATCTAAAATTACACAAATCAGCCGTGAGTGTCAAGGATCTGGCCCTCCACAGGGGCAGGCTCTCAACCCCGTAGATTTTCCTGAATGCCATCTCTTAATCTTGCCAGTATAATTTGCACTGTGATGGATTCAAGCATTTGCACAGCATTTACTATCACCGCGACCGGTCCAAGTGGTGTAGAGTGGACACGGCTTTACGGGCTGCTGCCGTTTCGGTCCATGAGAGAATTGAGCCATAGACCATAGAATAGGATAAAGACTTAGTCGGAGCAATAGTGTTGCGACCGTACGATCAGGCCGGAGGTTGCCACCTTACATAACCGAAATTACTATGGTGGCCTCGGAAAATGCGCCAATTTTGGCGAGTCACACGGCCAATTATTTATACTGCACCTAACCCAAGAGGCAGAATCCAGCCTTTGTTACGTACAGCTCTCCTGAACATTGACCACACAAAAGCGCGATCAACTTTTCCATGTCCGGATCATACTTTTTATGGGAGGCCCCTCCGGTCAGATTCCACCTCGTAAGACAGACTATGAACAACACTGGGTAAGATAATGCCATATAGATTGCGGGCATCCCTCAGCGATGTACTTCGCGGAGCGCGGAAGGCGACCGCATTGCGCGTCTATATCGTCCGCCCTCACCGAAAGATCGGGCGCGGACTGGACGTATGGCCTGTGGCGATGCGTATAGCGGGGACCCGAAACGAAGTGAGGGTCCGCGTCGGGCGTTCGCGGGATGCCTTCTGGCTGTGCCCATTAAAAGGGGGCAACCCTCAACCTTCCCTTTTCACCCTTCACGCTCCCTACTCCCTGCTCCTCGCTACCGTCTTTTTGCCGCTTCTCGTTGCCGTCTGGCAAAACAAAATTACTGCGCGGTACAATATTGTCGAAGAAGGAACTGCAGGTGTAGAGTAGAGTTCAGATAATTCGGCTTTTTCTGTTCACTATTCACTATTCACTATTCACTGCCCTTTGCTCCCCGCTTCTTTTACACTTCTCAGCGCTTGATATCCTTAGCGCCCGCATTCCAATTCAGGACAAACGGCACATTTCGCATGACGTGGGAGCGTACGCATTACCAGCCACAAATACAGGGCGGTCGTGGATATTTTCAAGACGGAGAAGGCCCACTTGAAGTAGCTAGGCATGAGGATATTGGCCGCTTCAGTTACGGAATCGAACTTAAACGAATAATCGATTCTATATGCGATTTCATGCCCGCCGTACACAACGAGGACCAATGCAAGCAGAAGCCACCCCCTGTTATGCCACCACTTCATGTCGCTCGGGGTTGCTTGAGCTTCGGTTAGAGATTTGACACCGTGACCGACTGAGAAATACCCCAACAGCAGTAAAACGGCATCGAGCCACTTGTCGACCAGGGGGTAATACTCGAGGACAACGTTAGGATGGAAAGGGAGTTTAACGAAGTGCGGAAGTATCAGCAACAACAACAACCACAGCCCATATTTCTCCCAGCCCCGGACCTCGAGACGCTCTTTGCCCCTGTAAACATCCGCCTGACGCCGAAGCGGGCCGCCCGAGAGCGCCAGGAGAATCCCCTGAAAGCTCGCCAGAAGCTCGTTGCCTGCCACCTCCCAGTAATAAGGCAGCAGCACAGCCCAAGCCATCGCGAAAATCGCCATTGAAGTAAAGATTCTTGGAGAACATCCGGCATACTCGGTGGCGCAGCTAATCGTCGCAACGGTACAAGCTAAGACGGCGACCCAGGCGACGTCATTGCCCAACTCGCTGTCCCGGCCCCTATTCCAGTCCTTCCAGTCCGCTGTTATCTGGCTCGACGTGGACGTCGCCAGTTCATCGCCGCCAGCGATGAATGAGTCTGGAAGAACTTGATACTTCTTCGAGTCGGGGTCAGGAATAAAGTCGACCGTACCTTCCCGTGAGACCAACTCTACGGACCGGTCGCTGACGTAGAGGTCAAAAACGCAGCCTGCCGGGGCCTGAACCTTGCCGAACGGGGTTTCTACCCGGATGGGGGCATCCTCACTCTTGCTGTCGAAGCGAGCTGTACCGTAGCAAAGAAATACTCTTGTGCACTTTGCACCACACTCGAAAAACTGTATCTTAGACTGACTGCCAATTCTTATCAGGTTCTTGTTCGACATAGTGAACTCGGCTTTTACGTTCGGCCCGGCTACAAAAGTGTCATTCGAGCCGACCTTATCGCACTGTTTCGCAGGCCCCGGATCTTTCTTTTTATCTCCAACGCTCCGCTGCAACTGGCCTCCCTCTATCGACGATATGTAACAGCTGTCTCCGGTTATCTTCTCTGGGCACGTTTGCGAGCAGCCCGAAAGTGCCGGCAGGGCAAGCAGAGAGATAACGAATCCCAAAAAGACAAATTTCTCAGCATGATTGGAAGACCTCATGGCAATTACTTCCTCCGCGGGATATGCAAATCTGCCGGAGCCACACATATTACTTAAACCTGAAATCCTGTTTAAACCGGAAATTTCGCGTTATAAGCACGCTCCTGAACGAGATGCTCATAAATGTCTTCGTATGAGCGATCCCTAAGTGCAACTGAGACATACGCCGCCTGTGGAAAGGAGATTCCCACCATCCCGCCACGAAGTTCTCGCCGGGATGTCGGCCGTCTTCTCACCAGCCACGCAGCCTTCCGGCATAATACCGAACATCAGTGCGAAACCATAGCGAAAACTCGCCTTTACTACTTACAGCTTGCCAATAGGTTAAATCTGTGATTTTTTAACATATGTTCTGTTCGTCGGGGGTCGGGCCAGGTGAAGTGCTTGATATTCCGTGAGAAGGAACGATGGGGATGGCGTTTTCACGGCTTAAAGGCCCTTTTTTGGCATTGAAATGGGCACTCTAAGGGTGAATTATTCCGGTTGGGAGAATGGAGACCGTCAAGAGGTATCAGGCTGTGTGCTTGATCATGAAGATCAGGTGATTTGCCTGCGGGATGTAAGACCTGCCCCCAATCCCGCAGAACATCCAAACTCGATAGGCTTATTTTATGACAGATCCTAAGATGATAATGACTTCACGTCCAATCAAGACCCGTTGTTTCCGAAATCAGCTTTGCAAGCTCGTCAGCGCCGGGCAGGCTGCTTGAAAATGATATCATATGATTGTGCGTATATATTTTGTATAAGGTAAAATCAGATGCAAAGAAATTGCTTATGACGCCCCAGCCTCTAAAAGGAATCCAGTCTCGAAGTGCAATAATACCCTCCCAACCGGCACATCGCAGACCAAAATAAGTGGACGCAGTGATTCCCTTGCCTTCGATTCTGATGAACAAGCGGGTATAGCGCCAGGTGAGCCAGCAAAAAAATATTGAGCAAGAAGCAAATAGCCCGAACACAAAATATAGTGTCTCCATTGTTGCGGCGTCTGCTCTGCTTTTATTGAATATGAGCAAATATAAGGATGCTATGGCCATTGCCAGCATGAAGATGCGTAAACAGACCATTACTGCACGCCGCGCACCTCTCATTGCGCGATAGCGAAACGTCCTTTCTTGAACAAGCATAGCCTGAAAAGCGCGGCCCTGGGTTTTTTCCTTATGGATACGCCTCAACTTTGTTATGTCGCCGTCCTTCCAAAAAAAGATGAGCACCAGCCAGCCGCTTACAAAACAGAGCAAAAACCCGCAAAGCCCCAAGACGTCTAAGCCCTTGTCAAAATCAATTGAGAAAAAGAATCCCATCGAAATCAAGAGCAAACATAGGCCTGTCAATCGGGGGTAGGCTTTCATTGCTCGGCTTTACGCTCCTTTCAGATTACTTTAGGCAATGTGATTTCATCCGGAATAATGCACGAACTTCTGCGCTCTGCACCCAAACTGCATGTTGGGATCGGATTTTTGCCTGAAAAACCCAGGCTACACTCCTGAACGCGCCAAAACGATACGATTTTCAGATCGGACATGCAAGAAATATCTCCATGAGATCCCTATTAGAATCATCGCTCTAAAAAGACTGAGGCCTAGATGACTGGATTCGCCATCTTGCCTTTCCTGCGGTGCGGCCTTGGGTTGTCTATGTTTCTGGAAAGGGAAAGCCCGACCAGGTTTGAGATCGGTTTCAGCCCCAAAATGAGCTTTTAAGGGGATATTAACCCACGTTTTTTAGAATATTTTCTTCGGAAACGGATATTGGCTTGTCGCGACCTCATTTGTGACATGCTCTTCAGAACTCTCTTAGGTGCGCAAATCGCGCTTATGCCGGAACGGCTGCACAGAACTGCTGTTGAATTCCACTGAGATATTCCTTCAGAGATTCAGGAGTCTCAGCGTATTGCGACAACTCCGAAATTATATTTTCCCTTGACAGCAACATTTTCACCCTTCCCTTCTTTTTGAAAAATGTCCGGTTTTTTGAACACCTGTCCGTTTTCAGCTTCGCAAGTATTGTGCGGAGAAATTCGATTTCATATTTGCCCCTAAAGATTCGGCGGCTTGCAGACATATCGATTTCAGAGAGCTTTCTTCTCACTTCCTGCTCAGAAACGGGGTGACTATTCGGAAAAAGCACGTTTAGCCTGGCTAACTCATACATTTTAGTAACTGAAGTGATTTGCACTTTAACTAGTTCATCAAGGCCAACATTGCTTAAATTAAGAACCCGGTTTCCATCCAGTCTCCCAGATTGAGTAAAATATGTGCGTTGAATCATCAACCATGCATTCAGCTCTGCTATCGCAGCATGAAATTGGGTCTGAATATCGGAATAGAGCCTAAGACAATCCTCAATTGTCGTATCTTCCACTGAAGCGTAAGATATCTTGAATTCGGCCTCAAATACCCTTTTCACAACATCCAGCGATGTATATAGGTTTTCGATAGAGTAACATGGTGTTTCATATACACGTTTAGCCATCTCAGGAGAGATCGTTTCGTCATAATCTCTGTCAATAAAAAATGCCGTTTTAGCTTTCCTGTACACTCCATGATGAGAAATGAACGCCCATAATCTTACAACATCATCTTTTCCACCGCACTCAAGTCCCGCCCAGTTTGAACCGCATATGATACTAATTCTGGTAGAATAATATTTTGCATCTTCGCCTTCGAAAAAGCAGACCAAGCAATTCCTATCATGTCTGAAAATATGAAAGAATTCGACCAATTTTACTGCATATGTGGCTCTTGAATTTCGGAGAAACTGCACACGAGACATTACTATCTCTCCTTGATACAGAGACTTAAATCAGAAGCGCAAGAATCCAATGCATTTTCAAAAATGAATGGAGAATGAGTCATAACAATCATAAAAGAACATTTGTTCGAATTCACAATGTGAGGCAGTAATTGTTTTTGCCATTCAATAGATAACGACAATTCAGGTTCATCAAAAAGTAAAGCCGCCTTATTGCTAGTATCCAAATATAACTTGGAGAACAAGGATATCATCTGCTTCTCACCAGATGATAATTTATCAAGTGATATGGGTTTGCCATTCTTTTTTCTGATAACGCTGATACTAACTCTGCTTTCATTATAAACTACGGATTTGTCACCCAAATATTCATTGCACACTTTGGTGAAGGATTTTATTGCATTGTCATACTGTTTCTGTTGGTCATATATTTTGATAAGATTGGAAAGAAAATAAACTAAAGGATGATACTTGCTAATTTTGATGTCCTCAGTTTGAATCAGTGATAGTATGTGATCCTTGTCTTCAGATGAAATGTTCTCTCCTATTCGATCTAAAACAATCCTGAGAGTATCAGGGTTCTTGACAGACTTGAGCATCTTGGGAACGACTTTAATGCCATCAACCAACTGACTCAACATCTCGCCATTGACCTTTGAAAACCATTCAACCGACGAATTTTTAATTTCCGAGGTAAGCCGTTCCAACCTTTTTTCTACGTCCGTCATTCCGAATTGAATCAGCTTCTGCTCACCTGAAAGCTCTGTACCACTGTATCCAAGAGTTTTTAAATCCTCTTCAATTCGACGGTATGTCGGGAAATATAATTTCTCGAATGGGAAATTTTTCTGGATCATTTGTTCTGCTAGCTCAATTTTTGGACTTCTCTTCGTCCTATATCTGCGTATGTAATTATGTAAGGTGCGATTGCTTAAAAGTTGGATTAGTTCATCCTCTGAAGCACCAATTGCCTTGGCGGTAGTTCTAAACGTGGCACCTGTTTGGTGAGATGATGACGACATTCTATGCGCCCTTGCGAAGAGCTGATAAATATGCTCCCGTTGAAATACTTCTTCAAGTTTTCCAAAAAGCTCTAGGTCCCGCCTGCTAATATCTGGCCTGAATTCTCGAGACATCTGCCCTGAAGTCCAACCCCTCTCATCATAGATGTGGTCAAAAAAGAATGCGAGCTGCGCAAAATCCGCGTGACCCTTCTGTGGCAATAAATCTTCCTTGCCAATTTCCGCAACATCACCTGAGCTAAAGCTCAACCTTATTCTTTCGAATTCGAGTGACTTTAGCTTTTGGTAATTGCCGTTCAGGACAGCATACATGGTGTTAAGAATAGTTGTCTTTCCTGCACCGTTTTCAGAAACTAAAATTTTGACAGGCGATTCGAAGGGAATACACACATCCCGTTCCGCGAAAAGCCCGAAAATGCTAAATTCGGTCAATATTGCTTTCCCAAGTTCGAGCAGTCCGTTCGATTCCATAGGCTGTCTCCATAACCCTAACTTTTTAGCTGAACTAGCATACAATCAAATTCCAGCGGGAATTGCCACAGTAAAACTGACACGATACTAATGAATTTATTATCAAAAAGAAAGAAAAGAAAGAGGCCGATCAATCCTTGCCGTAATGGCACAGAGACGTCGGGTACTCAGGAATCTAAATGCTCAAAAGAGTTGGCAAGACCCTTGGGCCTGCCGGACCGGATTTCTAAACTCTTCGCAAACAGGATCGGACCAAACCCATATCTCGATATGTGAAGATAAAAGCTCAAAAACCATGCATTTTCACGGCCTCATTCACCGCAGAGTCACAGAGGGCGCAGAGAAAAGGGAACGGGGCATGCACAAAATGCCTGAAGCAAGCAGGGATCTGTCTTTTAAGGGGATAAAAACCGCCGTTCTTTAGAATATTTTCTTCGGAAACAGATATTTCGCTCGGCCTGACCTCATTTTTCATGTGAACTTCAAAAAACCACTGCTGCGTTTTCCGAAAATCATACTTAATTGGAACAAACATGAGACAATTAGAATTATTTTGTCTCATGTGGCTATTCGGCATATTGACGAGCGGGTGCTGAAGGTGCTACGGACGTTAGGCGCGATCCAGCCGGACGGACGGGCGCCCCCCTCTATTTAGGGCGCTCGTATTTCGAGACCACCTCCGCACACTCGCCCATTTCGTGCAACCACGTTACCAATTCAGAAAACAATATCTCATCGCTGCCGATGATAAGGCGATCAATCACCTTCAGCGTTTGGTTCGGTTGGTCTGAGTCGAGAACTGGTGTTTCGGGGCCGGTTGCCACCAAACTGAACGGTGTGCTCTGTGGAATGGCTTCCTTCAGCACCTGCTCGTCCATATGCTGGATAGCGTCACGAATCCCCCGTATACGGTTGGCAATTGATTTCGTTGTAAACTGTGGCTTGTTGGGGAACAGGTTCTTTAGATCTGCGGGAACCTCGGGGTAACTGCGGATTCGTTTCATGCACAATACCGCCCGATGCATCGAGTTGATGCAGTCCTCGAAATAGGTTGTTGATAGGTTGTGGGAGCTTATAGGAATCGAGTCATGAGTGTTCCAGACCGCCTGAACGTGTTGCCTGGCATTCTTATAATGAACATACGCCCCTTCGACGAGCCGAACATATGTCGTGGTGATCGCATGAATTTTGTACGCGTCGGGTCGATTGCCCAAAAAAAGGATGTTCATCCAATGCCTTGGGAAACCATTTGGGTACAGCGTTAGCTCAGGAATGGCAATTTCTATGATCATCGTGTGGATATTTCCTCTGTCTCAGGGGATCAATGCTGCTCCTCCCACTGAAGGTCTGGTTGGCTCAACGAACAGTTTACTGCTTGCCCCCGCCGCCTGCGAGGTTATTACGTCAAACCGCGCACTGTTGTCATATTCTTGATTTTTGCACACGCGGTGGGGAATTCGCAATCCCCATGAGACAAAATAAATTATTTCGTCTCATGTTGAAAATCGTGGTATCGGCTGGAGGCGGGTTTTAGCCCCTTCTAATTACCGAAATATGAGACAAAACGACGAACTACCGAGGACGCCTCTCCACGTACGAGGTTGAAAGGCTGCCTTAAGCCGCTAAGGGCAGTTTCTCGGCTCCTGGGTGCTCTCAATAGTCTTCTCTTTTTTAGGTGTCAAATTTGTCAAGTTCGCCGCATTCTTACATAAACCTTTCTTCCTCACAATCGGCTTAGAGAGCTGCTGTTTATCAATTCGCTTCAATATGGTATCTTACCTGAGCAAACAACCTGAATTCGCTTGCAACAAGGAATTGAAGAATGCCGATGAACGAGTGGGAACTTACAGCCCGAATTGCCAGTTGGATTGATGAAATTGCCCGCAAAGACAGAAGTCTACCGTTTTCGGGGGCGAGGTGCGAGCAGCGACCGGAAACGTCTCTGAAGAGACGCGACTTGACATTGCTTGGCAGTATTGGCGAGGTTCTCATTACCGGTGAAATTAAACTCCCCTATCAAAAGGATGGGAGCAGTCCGTACAATGCGGTGGTTGTGGGCGACGCGCGCGCGAAGGCTCTTAAAGCAAGTTCCAAATACTTCTTTACCTGGAACGTCAACGAATGTGTTCTTTGGGAAACGTCTCGAACCACCACATGGAAAGATCGAAACTACAAATCATGGGATGTGACCAAAGTCCGGAAGGAAAGCGATCTTGAGCACCCTGCTGTAATTGATGCATTAAAGAAGTGGTTGCCGATTTTCCTCAATGACCTTGCAAAGATCTTTCAAGGAACCGCTGTTAACCGGCATGCAATAATGACCCACCTTTGAGGAAAATCGGCGTCCAAAATTGACCCACCGTAGCTGCCCGCTACAATCCTGCTAAAAACTGCAGAACGTAGGGGGTGAATCAAAGGAG
>Ga0187858_10005316_pt1 | contig 11803 bp, 10 predicted proteins | sample June2016WEW_8_15_FD_133015 | JGI IMG/M metagenome (GOLD analysis project Ga0187858, IMG submission 133015) | Peatland microbial communities from SPRUCE experiment site at the Marcell Experimental Forest, Minnesota, USA - June2016WEW_8_150 | ecosystem: Environmental > Terrestrial > Soil >...
ATAAAAGCCGCGGCGGTGGCGTCATCGATTTCCACGGCATGTTCTTTTCTCGGTGCTATGGCCACGAGAACAAAGGGTGTCAACGCATACAACAACCCATTTGTGATAAGAAGCTTGATATCAAAGGTGGATTGACTCAGCGGGATAATGCCGGCAACCTTTTCCATGAAATGCCCAGGTGTGGCCATAAGAAGCTGAGCAGCCATGGAAGGACCATTGGCCACCACGATACCGGAGCATAATGCCACTGAAGCGATGAAAGGATAGTGGAGTCCCCATCCGCGTTTTCTTACAGCGAACTCCCGTCCCATGATAATGGCTGCCATCATACCAACACCCCAGTGGAGGTAATAAAGAATGCCGATGAACAAAGAGAAAAACACAATGACCTGAGTTTTTGTTTTGGGAAGATCTACCAGTTTAATCAATCCTCTCTTTACAGATTTGGAATCAGCTACGGTAAAGCCGGTGATCATTAAAAGACTCATCTGCATGGCAAATGTCAGCAAAGCCCAGAAACCCTTCACCCAGTCATCGACCAACTGGACGGGACCATGATTTGTCAGCCCCCATGCTGCGAGGAATACGATTACCGTTAAGGCCAGGGCAAAGATCATGGCGTCGGGAATCCAACGCAACGCCCAGTTGGCCAGGCCTTCTGTCAACCGGGATAACATCGTCCCTTTTTCTTTGAGAGCATCCGATTCATTCACTTCTACTGATCTCCTTTCATGATTATTTTACTCCTACTTCAGAGCCGTCTGCGGTCCGAGTTCACCCACTGCCCGCTTAATCCAGATCCAAGCATAGGATGGCGCATTTATTACCACATTTCATGTTGAAATTCTTCTTTTTTAGTCATGCCAAGGGATATATTGCCGAGAAAGTGGACATACAATGAAGCCTTATCCGGCATTCTTAAAATTGATCTGCCCCAGAACATGTGCGATATAAATTCGAAAATATGAAAGAGATTAGAGGAGAGGATTGTATGAATTACCCACGAATAACCGTTAACACTGCCCAAATGAATGGTGTGCCCTGTATTCGAGGTCTTCGTATCCCTGTGACAACTGTTGTCGGCATGCTTGCGCACATGGGATGAGTGAAAAAGATATTCTACAGGCATATCCTGATCTGGTTTTTGAAGATATTTGTGAGGCACTGAGGTATGCTGATGAGGAGCATCGTTTCGCCTGATACGAAAAGAATGCGAGAGTTACTTAGTTACTGAGCGTGAACAATACTTCCCCTGAACGCCCTTGACATTTGGGCGATCAATGTCTAAACTTCATTTAAGGCCATTACGAAAGAGGGAAACATGCCCATATACGAATTCAAATGCAAAAAATGCAGCAATACCTTTGAAGTTTTATTCCTGTCCGGAAGCGATAAACCGGCCGTAGCCTGCCCCTCATGTAAAGCAAGAAAGGCAGAGCGGTTGATGTCTAAGTTCGGCGGGAAGATCGGCAATACATCGTCAGCAGGCTGCTCGTCCTGTGCGGCTACATCCTGCAGCACAGCCTGATCCAATTAATTTCCTGTGGCAGGTCGCCACATCAAACAAGAATCAGCAATAATTTTTGTTGTAAATAGAGACGTAATTTACTATAAGCATGCAGCCCAGAAAGCGAGCTTTGAAAAGCTAAGTTTGAAGTCATCTAAGATTTCTCCTTTAAGTCGAAATGACAACGATAAATGGTCGAAAGCATAAATAGGAATACCGCGCGGTATTCCGGTTGAAATGACAAATGGGAAGAGAGTCGCGGCCTCATAGTCAAAACGACAAATGAGGACGGTAACGTACTATAGCAGTCGATGACAAAGCCGCAGGTCTTCGATGCCTGCAAAAAATACTTTTAGGGAAAGAGATGAAGACAATGAATATTCTTATGTTTGGACCAAATGGCAGCGGCAAGGGCACGTTCGGCGCAGTTCTGAGCGACAGATTTGGAATACCCCAGGTAGAGACAGGGGTAATTTTTAGGGACAACATCTCGAAAGGCACACCGTTGGGAAAAGAGGCAAAGACCTACATCGACAAGGGCGAACTGGTTCCCGATGGAATTACCATTCCCATGATTCTCAGCCGTCTCATGGAAAAGGATTGTGCAAAGGGATGGCTGTTGGACGGATTCCCGCGAAACAAGACGCAGGCTGTGGCCTTCTGGGACGCCCTCCAGAAAGAAAAGATAAAAATGGATTATGTTGTTGAGCTTATCCTCGACAGAGATACAGCCAAGAAGCGCATCATGGGAAGACGTTTGTGCCCCAAGGACAACAACCATCCAAACAATATTTACGTCAAGGCAAACCTGCCCGTGGAGAAGGACGGCAAGTTGTACTGCCGTGTCTGCGGGAGCCCGGGACTGCTGACCAGGGCAGACGATCAGGATGAAGCGGCCATTGACAAAAGGCATGGCATCTACTTCGACACAAACACAGGCACACTCGCCTCCGTCAACTACTTCAAGGAGAGGGTAAAGGTCATTCAGGTGGATACCGTACCAGGCGTCAAAGAAGTTACAGAGAATCTATTTAAATTAGTGAAGTAGAAATTAGTAGAAATAATGCATGAGAAAAGCCTTCCCTGCATACAAAGGGAAGGCTTTTTTGTTGGTGTCTCCAAGTGCCCGTCCCCGGCCACTCTCCATACCGATTCACAGGACATCAAATGGCAACGCACCTGAAACCAAGAACATTCGACGAAGTATTTTTGTCCATCGGATAACGGTTGGATAGACATATGGGACTATCGGAAATCCAGCTCCCGCCCTTTACAACGTGGATGTCAGTATTTTTTTCTCCGGGTTTCTGCGCCTCCCAGTTATCGAGCGTCCATTCCAACACATCTCCGAGGGTATCAGCAACACCATATTCATTGCCGAATTCGAGATACTTGTCTACGGGAGTAGTATCACCGATATAACTTTTCTCCACATTGCATGAATTGCCTGCCCATTCATTCCCCCACGGGTGGATGTTTCCTCGGGCGGTTCGTGCCGCAGCCTCCCACTCTTTCTCAGTGGGAATCCTCTTTCCCGTCCATGCCGCAAACGCACATGCGTCCTCCAAGCTGACCTGCACTACGGGATGTCTTCGCTTGTTGTGAAGCGATCCCCCGGGACCGTTCGGGTGATACCAGCATGCCCCCTGGATTTTTTTATAAAGCAAGTGGCTGTGCCAGGTGAACGTTTCCTTGCCGGTCATGCTGTCTTTAGCCTTCTGCGCGCGGGGCGTGTACACGAAGCCGTATCCGTTTTTCTCGGCTACGGTCCTGTAGCCCGTCTTCTCCACAAAAGTCTCAAAGAGGGCATTCGTGACGGGAAACTTGCCGATATAAAACTCCTGAAGGCGAACTGTTCCTTCAGGAAGCTCATTTTTTGCGAGGTCTTTCCCGCCAGTAATGTAATCGCCGCCTTTTATGAAAATATGCTGATTGTAAAATTTATCTCTTATACTGAGGTCGCGCTCGAATTCCTCGGACAGAAGCTTTGCCTTTTCCTTGATTGCTTCTTCGGAATAGGCGCTTTCGCTGAAGTCCGGCCCCAGCTTCGAAAGCACCTTCGCAGCCTCCGCAAGTTCAGCTAAGATTTCCGCCTTCTCGCGAAGGTCTTTGTCGGCAGCTTCGTAAACTTCCTCTATCTGTTCTTCAAGGATATCTTCAGTCTCAACTTCTGCGAGATCAGCATCTGCCTCCACCTCTTCTAATACTGCAGCGGCGGCGAGGTCAGTTTCTGTGACCTCATCTGACAATTCAGCTGTGCCTTCATACGCGGCATCATCCCGCGCCTCTCCCGCTTCGTTAGGGTCGTCGCGAATCTCTGTCAGTTCATCCTCTGCCATCTCAACTGCTGCTTCATCGGAAACATCAGCATATATCTCATCAACTACCTCTTCCGATACCTCCGACGTCCCATCCGGCACCTCTCCGGAAACGTCTGCCTCGACTTCATCGACTATCTCATCTGCCACTTCCTCTTCCATGACATCTTCGACATTCGTCACTGCAACCGCACCATCGGCGGCAACTTCAGTCATGGCACCGTCATTTAGTGACAGTCCCATTTTCCGAGACAAGTCAAGAAAGAGGCCTTTCATCCGATCAAAGCTTTCCAACCCCTGGACGGATTTTGCGCGGGTACCGGATTCTGTGAGTATATCGTTTACTGCATTCAGCATTTCCGTAATCTTGCGCACTGCATCAGTACCCTCTTCTCTGAGAATAGCGTCGAATGTCCCCAGCACCTTGTTTTTGGCGTCATCACACATATCAAAGATATTGCTTTGTCCGATGATGACCCCCTGAGGATTACCGCCTTTCTGATATAATCTCTTGAGATCCGCATTTATGCCCGACTTGACGCTGCTGAGGCTCTTTTTCTTGCTTTTGAGTAACTCACTGTCGCCATCCACGTTCCATAGTTTCTTAACCAGTTCTTCAGTGTCAATTGCCTGAATGGACGCTGTTGAGATTTCATCGGGATAGTATTGTCTTATGGCGTGGACGAACTTGCACTTTAGGGTATCCTTGTTCTTATAGCCAAGGTTGGCAATAGCTTCGTCAATTTCTTTAAGTTTTAAAATTGTGGCCACGGATAATCCTTTTCCGCCAAACACCCCGCAAAGCGGATCTATTTCATTCTTCTAACTTATATATCGATGAATCTGGGATTTTCTTTAATCGGGTGAATTTTTTGCCGCATTCGGTGAAAAATTCTCGCTGAATAGCAGAAAACATTTTTGTTCCCGCGAATATTTGCCGATATAGGGGTAAAGAGTGTCTGAAAACCTTTCCAAAAAACCAATGACTGCGAGAAATAAGGTAAGCGCATGAAAGACATTTTGAGGTCCCGATTCGACGAGATTATCGGTCGGAATTTTGAGCGTTTGACAGGAACAAAACAGGGAATCGGGGGACTTCCCTTGAATATTGCCACCATAGGATGCTTTATACTCCTCGGCGGGAGGGAAATTGAGATTGAAAAATCCCCCACAGACGCCGCCGAGAGATATACACGCGAAACATTTCTTGAGGAAGCCGCCGGTTTAGGTGTTGAGCCCGATGGTTACCTGGAAGCGGGGCTGCGGGATATGATTGAAAGAGGATACTTTGAGGTTGACTCCGAGGGCAAGATCATCGCCCAGGAATCTACGATGGCCATGACCCGCGTTCTGGATCGGATATTCCCTAAAATGACGGGCATCAATCTCCTTGCCTACATAGGGCAGACGGTTGAGGAGGCAATTACCGGACGCACTGATATGGGGGCGGCAACTTCACGCTTCGACCAGACACTGAAGCATCACGGGGTTCCTTTCTTAGCGCAGAGATCTCCTCAGACATCTCTTTCAACGAGTATTGATCCGACACCTCAAGAAACCCGCATGCGCCGTGAAGAGATATTAGCAGAATTATACAGTCGTGCAAAAACCCCTGAGAGCAATGCTTCATCCATATCGCGCACCAATAGAATCCTCGCTAGAGGCGGTGTCCTAAGAAGTATTAAGCTCGATGACATCCTCTCCAAAGATGCAAGGCCGTCCGAAAGTTTACGCGACGCAGAAGAAGAAAAGATGAATGACATGGTTGAAGCCGCTGGCAACGCTGCCGCTGCTCCCGCGCCCCACACAAATGCACGTGACACGGGTGATGAGGTTAAGATAAATAGCACGGCCCAAGAACCCGATGTTTCCGGCGTCGAAGAAACGGCCGCAGAAATTGAACAGAAAACTCACGCGGCCCCAGATGATTTCTTGCCGAACGCGGAGACAGCTGAGTTTATACGGGGAAAGGAAGAAGACGGGTTTGTTGACGGCGGAGTTCATGAGGAAGGCCCTACCGACGATGATGCTGTTGCCGACAAGATTGCCGCCTTTGAAAAAGACCTGTCATTCACGTGCCCCATATGCAGGACAAACGTGATCACGGAACAATCAACTGGCGCCGGCAAGAAATATTACACCTGTCCCTCAGGCAGCTGCAACTTCATAAGCTGGGGGAAGCCGCATCATATGGAGTGCAGGCGGTGCAAGAATCCGTTTTTGATAGAAGTATCAGACGCGTCCGGCGAGATGATCCTGAAGTGCCCCCGCGCAGCGTGCCAGCACCGCCAGAGCCTCAATCCAAAGCTGGTTAAAGTGGTGCGGAAGCGCGTAGTGCGAAGAAAGAGATAAGAAGCGCAACAAATATTTTCTGTGTCAAGACGATGCTGGGAAGGACAAATATTTAATACTGCAAGGCCGCTTACATTGCAGACAGTATTTAAACTTCCGATCTTTAATTTATTTTAACCGCGCAAAGAGCCTTTCTCATCTAAATAAATCAGAATGTCCTGGAAATTCTCATAATGCACGCATGCCGTGCCGTCCTGCCTGCATTTCTCATACAGGACTTCCTTGGCAAAGACAAGGTCTGCATCTTTCGCGGGACACACATCAGAATAACCGTTCCCTACGTAGATTACCTGGTCATAGTTTGACCGGTAGTTATTCAGGACGTCCTTCTTGCAGGTACCGCATTTCTCACATTTATCGTTCATCCGGGGAAACTCTATTGAGAGCTTATCGCCATCCCGGAAAACTGTGACATTGGAAAAGAATTCAATATCTTGGAGGTTGTTCTTTTTCAGTATCGCGTCTATATAAAAATCGAGGCCGTCGGATACGATCTTGAGATCCACTCCCCTGCGTTGGCAGAATCGATAGAACTCAAGAAAATGCGGATCTATCCTTTCGCGACTGCTGACAAATTCCAGCATCTGGGCCCTGCTACCTGTGAAGAACGAGGCCACCCGCGTATAGGCAAGCCGGGAGCCAATCTCACCTGCACAGTAAGCGCGGTCTATCTCTTCCCAGCCCTTATCGGTAAAGCGGTTGAGGATTTCATTACCCATGTCTACTGTGGAGACGGTTCCGTCAAAGTCACACAGGATCAGCATTCTCGGTTTCTTTGCGCCTGCACTCATGACTGCTGCTTTTTCTTATAATGCTTTATCAGAACATTAATACCGAAAAGGATCAAGAGCACGGGAATGAGGTACTTTGCAATTACGTGCAGATCGTACCCCCAGTTATTCACCAAAAGGAAAATCACCCCGGCCACGCCGATGAACCACCCCCCGATATCCTTGAGGCGCTGCATCAGCGTGCCCGCTGCAATTGCGATCAAGAGTACAGGCCAGCTCTTGTCGAACCCATAGATACCTGTGTTGTCCAGGATGATGAGAACGCCGAGCGTAATCAGGATCATGCTGCCCGTCAGGATATGCATTTTCCCCCTTGCCTCCATTTGCGGTCAACTCCTTCTCAAATAAAATCACTTAGCTCTCTCTACAAGGCTCAGAAAGGGTTTGATCAGATCAATCGGAATGGGAAAGAGCGTTGTAGAATTGTTCTCGGCCGCGATCTGATTCAAGGTCTGCAGGTACCGGAGCTGTAAGGACATCGGCTGTGTTTCCATAAGGGCGGCAGCTTCGATCAGTTTCTGGGCGGCTTGGAACTCGCCTTCCGCATTGATAACCTTTGCCCGACGTTCTCTCTCCGCTTCGGCTTGTTTGGCAATGGCCCGCTTCATCTCCTCAGGCAGATCGATCTGCTTGACCTCGACGTGAGAAACCTTGATTCCCCAAGGTTCGGTGCTCCGGTCCAGGATCTCCTGGAGCTGGAGGTTGATCTTCTCGCGCTGCGAGAGGAGTTCGTCAAGCTCCACCTGGCCGCAGACGCTCCGTAGGGTAGTCTGGGCAAGCTGGGAGGTGGCATAGAGGTAATTCTCCACATTAATCACGGCGTCGTTCGCGTCCATGACCTTGAAATAAACGACGGCGTTGACCTTGATTGATATATTGTCCCGTGTGATCACGTCCTGCGGGGGGACATCCATGGTAATGGTGCGCATATCCACCTTGACCATCCTGTCCACGACTGGTATCAGGATGATAAGACCTGGGCCTTTGGTGTCGATTACCCTCCCCAGGCGGAAGATCACGCCTCTTTCATACTCATTGAGTATCCTGATGGCTGACGCCAGAAACATGACCACCAGTACTACCAATACAATAAATGGAATAGAAAACATAATCACCCTCCCTGTTTATTTTCAATTTCTTCGACTTTGATTTTTAGACCTTCAACCTTCACGACTCTAATCCCCCTGCCCGCCTCTACACGCTTGTCACTTGTTGCATTCCAGTACTCGCCCTTTATGAGGACCGTTCCTGTTTCATAAATATCGGTGACCGCTTTTCCTTCCTCACCTGCCATGCCTTCCTTTCCCGTTCGCCGTTTTCTCATCTGGGCCTTGAGGACAAGGGCGATTACCCCCGCAAAAAACAGGCATATGACGGTCAGGACAGGGATCATGACACTCCAGGATACCCTGAGGGCAGGATCAGGCGATTCAAAGAGCAATAGCGAACCCAGGACAAGAGAGATAATACCCCCGACAGTCAGCAGGCCGTGGCTGATAACTTTTATCTCTGCGACAAAGAGAATGATGCCGAAAAGAATAAGCAGGATCCCTGCGTAATTGACAGGCAGCGTCTGCAGGGCAAAAAAGGCCATGATAAGAGAGATGCCACCGATGATTCCCGGAAGAATGACGCCAGGATGGGCCAATTCAAAATAAAGACCTGCAAGACCGACCAGCAAAAGGATGTACGCTATATTCGGATCGCTTATAGCCGCAAGAACCCGCTGACGCGTACCCATTTTTTTCTCATTGATGATGACATATCTTGTCTTAATTATCCTCTTCCCGGATGATACGGTTACCTCTTTTCCGTCCATCTGTTCCAGCAGACTGTTCATGTCGGTTGCAACAAAATCTATGACCTTGAGTTTGAGGGCCTCTTCGGCAGTAACAGATTCGCTCTTTCTTACAGATTTCTCCACCCAGTCCGCATTTCGTCCCCTCTTATCTGCGATACCTCGGACGTAGGCAACGGCATCATTTTCCACTTTCTTCATCATGGTCTTGTCCGTGCTGCCAATGCCCAGGCCCACAGGATGGGCGGCGCCGATATTCGTGCCGGGGGTCATGGCAGCGACGTGCGCTGAAATCGTGATTATCACCCCCGCGGAAGCTGCCCGTGCTCCGGAAGGATGCACGTACACCACAACGGGAATGGCTGAGTTCAAGATGGCCTTCGCAATATCCCTCATGGCGAGGTCCAATCCGCCGGGTGTATCCAGGAGAATAATCAGGCCGTCGGAACCTGCCTTTGCCGATGCATCTATGCTTTGCACGATGTATTCGGCAATCGGCGGCGTAATAGTGGCGTGAACCGTGATGGCATCAAAGACGGGCTTTTTTTCTTCTGCAAGCAATTGGCCGAAAGTAGGGACGATGAGAAGCAATGCAAAAATTAGCACTAGTATATTGATTTTATTTCTTGTCATGGATTGCCCCTCTCAATCTTTGAGCTGTATGGTAAATCGTTATGAAACCTGCTGAGGCAGCGCCTTCATTATCTTCTGGATATCTTCCCAGACCTGCTTTTTTGCCCCCGGATTCCTCAGAAGATATGCCGGATGATAAGTGGGCATCAATTGTATCCCGTGATATGAGTGGAACTTGCCCCGCAAGACCGTTATGGGTACATCCGTTTTAAGCAGGGTGCGCGCGGCAAACGTTCCCAAAGCACAGATTACCCGCGGGTTAATCGCCTCAAGCTGCTTGATAAGAAATGGCTCGCAGGCGGCTATTTCCTCAGGCTTGGGGTTGCGGTTGCCGGGAGGACGGCACTTGAGGATATTACATATATAGATATCATCCCTTTTCAATCCCATGGCCGCGATAATCTTGGTCAGAAGCTGACCGGCGCGACCGACAAAGGGTCTGCCCTGGAGATCTTCATCTCCTCCCGGCGCCTCGCCAACGAATGCGATCTCGGCCTTCGGGTTCCCCTCACCGAAGACAATGTTGGTTCTGACCCGTCCAAGGGAACACCTCTGACAATCGCCGAGTTCATTCTTCACTTCTCCAAGAGCCAACGCTTTCCGGGGTGATGGCCGGTTTTGAACCTGCGATTTCTCGGCAGCGGATGTGTCAAGGGCCGCGGGCTCTCCCGTCATACACAGGTATGTCGGCGTTTTCCCCGCATCGATCTCGGACTGGATTTGAGCTTTTAGATGCCGGACCAGCGCCAGCAGTTCATCTACCGGATTTTCTTTTGCACTTTCCATAGTGATACTATCTGTCCCGAAAAGCAGGGCGACGTCTAGGAGCGGACTGTTTGCTCGTTATGATCTTCTTAACCCTGTCAAGTATCCTGTCGGCAACCTCCATCTTGCTCATCAAGGGGATGTTTTCAATTCCACCCTCAGGACTGAGTATCTTGATTATATTTGTATCGTAACCGAACCCCGCACCTTCCTTAGTTACATCGTTGGCCACAATAATATCCATATTTTTTTTCTTCATTTTGTTTCTTGCATTTTCGACAAGGTTCTCCGTCTCTACGGCAAAACCCACTAGGATACGATTGCCCTTCTTCCTGCCTACTTCCAATATGATGTCCGGGTTCCGCACCAGTTGTAAATCAAGCCCGTCGCCGCCTTTTTTCATCTTGGAACCGGAACGCAAGGACGGGCGATAATCGGCCACAGCCGCGGCTTTAATGACAACGGTCGCACTATCTAAATGTTCCATAACGGCATCTCTCATATCGACAGCGCTTGCGACAGGTATGAACTTCACATCCCGCGGCATGGACAACGCCGTGGGACCGCTGATCAGGGTAACATGGGCGCCCCTACGCTTTGCAGCGATTGCCAATGCGTATCCCATTTTTCCTGAGGAATAATTGGTGATGTACCTGACCGGGTCGAAAGGCTCACGAGTGGGACCGGCAGTTACGAGAATTTTCTCTCCCTTAAGATCCTTGTGGGTCAGAATGGATTCGATCTCTTCGACAATATCCGGTATTTCAGGAAGCCTCCCATAGCCCTCTGCCATGCAGGCCAGCTCGCCATACCCGGGCACCATGAACAGGTGACCCCGTGCTATGAGCCTGCTGATATTCTCTTTCACGATGGTATTATTATACATGTTCACATTCATGGCAGGACAGATGAGCACCGGCGCTTTCGTTGCCATAACCGTGGTGGTAAGAATGTCGTCCGCCAGACCCGAAGCTATCTTCCCGATGACATTTGCTGTAGCCGGCGCAATCACGATGATTTCCGCGTACTCCGCAAGGGAGATATGGGCCATATCGAAGCCTGTCAAGGGAGCGAACATATCCGTAAAGACGGGATGCCCTGAAAGGGTCTGGAGGGTCAGGGGGGTTATGAACTCGGCTGCATTTTTTGTCATGATCACCCTGACGAAAGCCCCCTTCTTTATAAACTCCCTCGTCAGCTCAGCGGATTTATAGGCAGCGATCCCTCCTGTTATGCCAAGAACGATTTTTTTATCTTTTAGCATCTTTCTGATTCCTCAAAAATCATTGTGCATGCCATAAAAACAATCGACAGCCCTTATGTATTAACATATAGCAAGTCTCATACACAACTTCAAGAAGTAATGCAGGCATTTGTTGGAATAATGTGCTTTAAACCTTGCAAAGCGATCAAAAAATCATTATAAATCAACCCGGCATAACCAATAACCACATGAGGTATTTTATGAAAACCTATAGACCACACATAATTGCCGTCTTAATTATATTGATAGCCGGGTTTTGCTTCTGGTTTTTCAATTCCTGGGGCGAATTGGAAAAACCAACCGTCCTGCTGGATGAGGACATAACGGCAATCGGAAGGTCTAAGACGCTCAATATAGCATTTGCCGACCGGAAGA
>Ga0187858_10005322_pt1 | contig 11792 bp, 7 predicted proteins | sample June2016WEW_8_15_FD_133015 | JGI IMG/M metagenome (GOLD analysis project Ga0187858, IMG submission 133015) | Peatland microbial communities from SPRUCE experiment site at the Marcell Experimental Forest, Minnesota, USA - June2016WEW_8_150 | ecosystem: Environmental > Terrestrial > Soil >...
GAGCATCCTTTTTGGGCAACGATACATGGCAAATGTTTGGCTTGCGGCACCTGCACGTATTTATGTCCCACTTGCCATTGTTTTGATATCAGCGATGAAGTGAAAGGCAGCGATGGTGTCCGTATTCGGTCGTGGGATTCCTGCATGTTTCCCTTGTTTACTAAAGAGACATCAGGGCATAATCCGCGTCCTTCACAGAAAGAAAGATGGCGTCAGCGCACGATGCACAAATTCAAGTATTACGTAGATAATTTTAAGGCAATTTCATGTGTCGGCTGCGGCCGTTGTGTCATGTATTGTCCTGTAAATATAGATATAAGAAAAATTATTCAAGATATTTCAAAATTATAATTAGGGAGTTAGTAATGCAAAACCCGTATATTCCCATCCCTGTTAAGGTGGACAAGATTATTACTGAAGTCGATACGAAAGATATTAAAACCTTTCGTTTTACGTTCGTTAATAAAGGTGACGAAGAAAAATATAAGTATATTCCCGGACAATTCGGCGAACTCTCGATTTATGGCAAGGGCGAATCGCCTATAGGGATAGCATCGTCGCCGACCCAAAAGGGATATGTGGAATTCACCGTCCAGAAGGCCGGAGTTTTAACCACGGCGTTGCATGAGATGGAAGAAGGCGCATTAATGGGTATCCGCGGGCCATTGGGTAATTCCTGGCCGCTGGAATATCTGGAAGGTAAAAACATTGTGATTGTCGGCGGCGGTTTTGCTTTTACGACGTTGCGGTCTCTGATTAATTATATGATTCACGAGGATAACCGCAAACGTTTCGGCAAGATCACGATTATTTACGGTGCCAGAACACCAGGTCTCCTTCTTTATAAAGATGAATTGGCACAGTGGGCAAAAAGAAGCGATTTGAACCTTAATGTTACGGTAGATAAGGGAGATGCCAACTGGAAGGGTAAGGAAGGTTTTGTTCCCAATGTCTGCAAAGAAGTAGCGCCCAGCGCTGAAAACTCTGTTGTCGTTATTTGCGGTCCTCCCGTTATGATCCGGTTTACGCTGCCGGTATTTTTTGATCTTGGTTTCTCCAAGGAAAATATCATCACCTCTCTGGAAATGAGGATGAAGTGCGGCATCGGTAAGTGCGGACGCTGTAATGTAGGCAGCAAATATGTTTGCAAAGATGGCCCAGTCTTTTCCCTGGCAGAGTTGGATAAGCTGACTAAAGAATATTAACGGTTCATCTTGTAGCTTGACAAATAATAAATCTATTCTATAGATGGAGGGAGCGGTTGACTCCCTCTTTTTTTATGATTACAGGAGAGAAACTTTGAATAAGATTATCGAAAAAAAGGATTTATCCGAGAAGGTTGTTAGGATGGTACTGGAAGCGCCTCTCATCGCGCAAAAGAGAAAAGCCGGACAGTTCATCATTTTGAAAGTCGATGAAAAGGGCGAACGCATACCGCTGACCATTGTTGATTCCGATGCTCAGGCCGGAACCATCACGATCATCTTTCAGGTTGTCGGTAAGACGACGGCAGTAATGGCGAAAATGAAAGCCGGAGATACGATTCAGGATGTACAAGGCCCATTGGGAAACCCCACGGAAATTAAAAATTACGGCCGAGTGGTTTGCATCGGCGGCGGCGTCGGTGTCGGCGTCGTTTATCCCCTGACCGCCGCCTTGAAGAAAGCGGGCAACGAAGTAATCTCCATCATCGGTTCGCGGACAAAGGATTTGCTAATATTGGAAAAAGAAATGGGCGCTATTTCTGATCGTTTAATTGTAGCGACTGATGACGGCAGTTATGGTTTCCACGGATTTGTCAGCCAGGTGCTGCAAGAAATGATCGATAAGGGAGAGAAGATCGACCGCGTTTTTGCCATTGGTCCGGTGCCGATGATGAAGGTAATCAGCGATGTTACCCGACCGCAGGGCATCAAAACAATCGTCAGCTTGAATTCCATTATGGTGGACGCGACCGGAATGTGCGGTGCGTGCCGTGTGTCCGTGGCGGGGAAAACAAAGTTTACCTGCGTGGATGGTCCGGAATTCGATGGCCACGAAGTTGATTTTAAATTGCTTGCCGACCGGCTGAAGATGTATTGCGATCAGGAGCGCCAGGCTTACGAACAACATAAGTGTGGGTGCGATGGAAACTAAAGAACCGAAAGAAAAAAAGGAAAAAGTGCCGCGGCAAAAAATGCCGGAACAAGATCCGCAAAAGAGGGTACGCAATTTTGAAGAAGTGCCTCTGGGTTTTTCCGAGCAAACGGCGATGCTCGAAGCACAGCGCTGTATCCAGTGTAAAAAACCATCTTGCGTAGGCGGCTGCCCTGTTGATGTCAAAATACCTCAATTCATCAAGCAAATTGTCGAGGGTAATTTTATCGAAGCGGGAAAGACTTTGAAAGAAACAAATAGTTTGCCGGCAGTTTGCGGTCGTGTTTGTCCGCAGGAGGACCAGTGTGAAAAAGCCTGCATTTTAGGTAAAAAAGGTGAGCCTGTGGCAATTGGCCGATTGGAGCGCTTTGCCGCCGATTATGAACGTAGTACCGGCAAGGTAACAGTTCCTCCTAAAGTTAAAGCCAATAGTAAGAAAATAGCTATTGTGGGTGCCGGCCCTGCTGGCCTTACCATTGCGGGCGATCTGGTCAAATTGGGTTATGATGTGACAATATTCGAGGCCTTGCATAAGGCCGGCGGTGTGCTTATCTACGGTATCCCCGAGTTTCGTTTGCCCAAAGCGGTTGTGGAAGCGGAAGTTGAATATTTAAGAAAACTGGGTGTAAAAATTGAAACTAATTTTGTTATCGGCCGGACAAAAACAATCGATGAGCTTTTTGCCGAAGGTTATGACGCAGTGTTTATCGGCGTGGGCGCCGGCGCTCCGGTATTTATGAATATCCCCGGAGAAAACTTAAGCAGCATCTATTCCGCCAATGAATATCTGACGCGCTCCAATTTAATGAAAGCTTATTTGTTTCCTGAATATGACACGCCCATTGTCCGCGGTAAGCGCGTGGCAGTAATTGGCGGCGGCAATGTGGCTATGGATTCGGTGCGCACGGCGCTACGCTTAGGTGCCGAAAAGGCTATGATAATTTATCGCCGCACCGACGTGGAAATGCCCGCGCGCAAAGAAGAAGTTCATCATGCCCAGGAAGAAGGTGTGGAGTTTTTGATGCTGACCAATCCGGTGGAATATATCGGTAATGCTGCCGGTTGGGTTACCGGTGTGAAATGCATCAAAATGGAATTGGGCGGACCGGATGCTTCGGGAAGAAAAAGCCCCATACCCATCAAAGGATCGGAATTTGTGATAGATGTTGATACTGTTGTTGTGGCCGTGGGAACAATGGCCAACCCCATAGTCCCGGCCACCACACCAGGACTTGCGACAAGCAAACGCGGCTATATTATTACGAAAGATGAATCAGGTCTCACCAGCCGCGAGGGCATTTACGCCGGAGGCGATATTGTCACCGGTTCCGCCACGGTAATTTTAGCGATGGGCGCCGGCCGCAAAGCGGCCAATGCGATTCATGACTATCTATCCAAAAAATAATCCAAATGTCATTCACGTTCCCGATTCCAAGCATGCAGAGTTCGCTCAATAGATGCAGGGGGCAAGCAACGGGGTAAACTCCGGTGGAATACAGAAACATTACATATTGCCGTTTCTACCGTAGGTAAAAGTTTTATATGTCTATCAGTGGAAAGAGCGTTACAGTAATTTTGTTCCTTAGGAAGCTGCTAGTAAATTATCAATTTATAGGCTTGATGTAAGAAGTAAAAGCCAAACACGATAAGAAATATTCCGGCGATTAAAGAAATAACTCCGACTATTTTTTCATTGATGATTTTTTTGCCCCAATGCAGGGCCGTGGCCAGAAAAAATACCCAGAGAAAACAGCCCAGCAAAATAGAGAAACAGGAGAAGAAGGCGGAAAGATTTGCCGGTGTGTTTGCTTGTGCGGCGAGCAGTGCGCCGAATACTCCCGTCCACCAGACAATCGTCATCGGGCTGGAAATAGCCAGAACATAGCCGGTAATAAAGAAGCTTTTGAACATTCGTCGCGACGGATTTTCCGTAATAGCAGCTTTATGGAAAAACTCTTTCGCGCTGATTAAACCGAGATAAATCAAAATAATGCTTCCGGCGATGCCTAAAATAATTTTCATGAAAGCGATATTCAAAAAAGAAGTAAGGCCGAAAAAAATAAGAGTCAAATAAGTTGTATCGGCACTCATAGCGCCGGCACCGGTAAGAAACGCCTGCTTAAAGCCTGATTTCAATCCACGTTTGATTATTTCCAGATTAACCGGTCCAATCGGCGCGGCAAGTGAGAGACCTAAGATTATATTTTGCAGTAAGGAATATTTTTCCAAGTTAAACATTTACCTTTAAACCGGCACAATTTTTTACCACAAATGTAAGAGGCCATATAATGTTGCATAAATTTTTATATTTGTCACCATAAACAGAAACAATTGCGATTATTTATAGCAAAAAAAGAGACATTCAAACTCGCGGCTTGTAAAAACATCTTTCTTTAATCAGGACACCTCCTCTAAATATTTTTAATGAACTTGTCTGGTATTTAATGATAAAATGAATAGACAAAATTATTCATATTAAACTTATCGGGTGATATAATAATGGGGAAGCCGTATTACTTATTTAAATACAATTATATTAAAGGCGACGAATTTACAGCCATCGCCCACCGCGGCGCATCCGCTTATTATCCCGAAAACACCATGGAATCATTTCAGGGAGCAATCTCGATGGGCGCCGATATGATTGAGCTCGATGTTCAACTGACCAGTGACGGAGAAGTGGTAGTATTTCACGATGAAAAACTCACGCGCTGCACGAACGGCAAAGGCAGGATTGCCGACTATACACTTGCCGAGCTAAAAAAACTGGATGCGGGAAGCTGGTTTGGTAAGGAATATCAAGGTGCAAAGATACCGACTTTAGAGGAGGCGCTGAGCCTTTGCCGGGATAAGATTGCGGTAAACATTGAAATCAAAACCGAAGCAGTTGATGAAAAAATCCGGAACGGCATTGAAGAAAAGAGCCTGAATATTGTTGAAATGAGAGGAATGCGGGAACACATAGTGTTTTCGAGCTTTGATCCTCGTGCCATCAGACATCTCAAGGAAATAGACCGCATTGTGACTGCTGCCGTGTTATTTGAAAAAGGGTATTATGGCTCAAAGTTGCCTTCAGAAATAATTGAATTACTCGGAGCCGATGCCTTCAACTGCTCCCAAAATGAGCTTAGCAAGAAGTGGCTTATGAATCTCAAATCGAATAATATTCCTGTAAATATTTATACTGTAAATGATAAAAAGAACATGCGCCGTTTTTTGGATATGGGTGTCAGCGGAATATTTACTAATAAACCGGATCTATTAAAGGCAGTATTAGTGGATATAAAGCAAACTCAAAAAAGTGAAGGTAAAAACTCATGAATATGTCAAACACTCTGATTAAAACTATTATGGTTACGCTGGATGCCTTGATTAAAGCATCGGGTACGGACATACGCATCCATGGAGCTAATAGTGTGCCTGACCAGCCTGTTCTCTATGTCATCAATCACTTTACGCGCATGGAGACTATTTTGATGCCTTATGTAATCAAAAAAAGCATAAAAAAATATCCAATTTCTCTGGCGGACAGCTCTTTTTTTGGCGGGAAAATGGGCGAGCTTATGGACAAGCTGGGCGCCATTTCCACCACAAACCCGGAGAGAGACGCGCTTTTGATTAACGCGCTTCTTACCGGTTCTAACCCGGTCATTATTTTTCCCGAAGGCCAGATGATCAAGGACAAGAAAATTATCGAGAAGGGCAAGTATATGGTCTATAATACCGGAATCAGACGGCCTCCCCATACCGGAGCAGGGCGGATCGCCCTGCGCTCCCAGTTCATTCGTGAAGAATTACGTTTCCTGTGCGACAGAGGTGATGATTCGTCCATTAAGAAGATTGCCAGTCATTTCGGCTTCGATCCCGCGCACGTGGATAAAATTTTGCAACAGGAAACATATATTGTGCCGGTAAACATTACCTATTATCCGGTCCGGGCAAGGAATAACGCCATCAACAAGATTGTTAATATATTTGTCGATAAGGTTTCAGCGCGGCTGGAAGAAGAGATGCAAGTCGAGGGCTCCATGATTATGGACGGCGTGGATATCGATATTAACTTCGGCCAGCCGATATCGATGAAAAACTATATCACGGCGAGTGTTGGAGTGAAAAAGATGCTGGCCGATAATAATCTTTATTTGCATCCCGGAGAATTGAAATATGTTTCTCCGTTTAAAAAGCTCTATATCGGAATTATGTATGATTATATGGATGCCATATACTCCATGACGACTGTTAATCATGATCATCTTTTTTCTTATATTTTAACAAAGTACAATAGAAACAAAATTAGTGAGAACGATTTTAAGAACCGCGTTTTTCTGGCCATCGAACATTTGCGCGCCAGCGGTTTAACGAACTACCATACGTCTCTGAATAAAAAGCAGTTCTATCTTCTCACGGATGATTACCATGAAGAATATGAGAGCTTTATAAAAGCCGCTTTATCCGAAAACCTCATAACCCTGCGGGACGGCATTATTACTAAAAATCACGAACGTTTCAGCACAAAATATGATTTTCAAACTATCCGGAAGGATAATATCATCGAGGTTCTCAAAAACGAGATAGAGCCTCTTCAGGAGCTTACCAAGGCCTTGGATCGCCTGATGCTCCTGCCCGCTGGTTTTATCCGACGAAAGATAAGAAATCACTTTATCGAGTTGGAGGATCAGCTTTTCGAACAAGATTATCAGCAATATTACATAAAAGATGAGAGCAAGCCCAGGAATATCGGCAAGCCTTTCTTCTTGAAGCATTTCTTCGGTAATAAAGGGGTGATTCTTATTCACGGATATATGGCGGCTCCTGAAGAGATTAGGCCGCTGGCGGAATATCTTTATAAGAATAGATACAACGTTTACGGCGCGCGTCTGCGGGGGCATGGCACGGCCCCGGAAGATTTGGCGGGCCGCAGCTGGCAAAAATGGTATGATTCTGTAAGCAGGGCGTACATCATCATGAAAAACTCTATGAAGCCTTTTGCCATTGGCGGCTTTTCCACGGGCGCGGGAATAGCCTTGTTGCAGGCTTCTAATAAGCCCGGCAGGTTTGCGGGAGTAATATCGATCAACGCGCCTCTCAAGCTTCAGGATATATCCTCCAGGTTTTCATCAGTGGTTGTCGCCTGGAATAAATTCCTTTCGAAAATCAACACAAGCAAAGGGAAAATGGAATTCATCGCCAATGATCCGGAAAATCCGCATATTAATTACCTGCGCAATCCCGTAAGCGGTGTCAATGAACTGGAGAAGCTCATGAACCTCGTTGAAGAGCGACTTAAATACATCAAAGACCCAACGCTGGTCATACAAGGGTCAGAAGATCCGGTAGTCAATCCGGTAAGCGGACGGGAAATTTTGAAAAAACTCGGCGCCCCCAAAAAGGAACTTATCCGAATCGATGCCAAACACCATGGGATATTGCGGGGAAAAGAAGCGGGGCAGGTAAACGCGAAAGTATTGGAGTTTTTAAGGAGCGTTTTTTAAATTCCGGTGGTAAGACTTCTTTCTCGCGGTCGAAGTGATATAGGGTTAGATTAAAATATCATCAAGCGGCCAGATTATAATTCTTTTCCCGGAAGAGCCGCAGGCAGGCATCCACAAGATCAGAATCATAGAGAATACCCCTATTTTTAGTGATCTCATCCAATCCTGCATCTATGCCGTGGGCGGCACGGTAAGGCCGGTGCGAAGAGATGGCTTCCACTACATCGGCTATGGCTATAATCCGCGATTCCAGGAGAATTTGCTCTCCCTTGAGGCTGTTCGGATAGCCGGAGCCATCTATACGTTCGTGATGCTCCAGAACAATCCGGGCAATGGGCCAGGGGAACTCGATGTCTTTGAGGATATTATATCCGGATACCGGGTGCGTTTTAATTAAATTGAATTCCAGGTTAGTAAGCTGAGTCGGCTTGGTGAGAATCTCGGAAGGAATGGATATTTTGCCGATATCATGAATCATGCTGGCCATGCGTACGCCGTCAATTTGCTCGCTTTTCAGATTCATCTCCATGGCGATGGCGCGTGCCAGATCAGCCACTCTTCGTTGATGGCCTGCCGTGTAGGGGTCTCTTGTTTCCACGGTTACAGCCATGGCATTAATCGTGGCACCCAGCGATTTACGCAATCGCTCGATATTTTCCTGGCGCTCGGTTTCTATTTTCTTTTTCTCTGTAATGTCCTGATTAATTCCCTGATAATAGAGAAGGCGTCCATGATTATCCCGGACAGCGTGCATGTTGATGGATACCCAGATGCGACTGCCGTCTTTTTTGCAATACTCTGTTTCAAAATCCGTTACCGATCCTTTTTCTTCAACAAGCTCAAGCAATTTCTTGCGGTCATGCGGATTTACATAAAGCTGTTGGGCAATGTCTGTAATGGTTGCCATAACTTCTTCCGGCGATTCGTAACCGAGCATCTTCGCGAATGCGTAATTTAATGTGAGATAGCGGCCTTCCGAAATCGATTGGTAAATCCCTTCCTGAGCGTTTTCGATAAGGCTGCGATATTTTGCTTCGCTCTGGAGAAGTTCTTCCTCCGCCTGTTTGCGTTCGGTGACGTCGCGTGCGATGCCCCGGAATCCGATGGGTTTGCCTTCGGAATTCCTGATAAGAGATGCCGACATTTCGCTAAACGCCATAGTCCCGTCTTTTCTCTTATATTCGAAAGCAAATCCCCTGACTGGTTCCCCTGTTCTGTAGAGTCCATTGAAGAGCTGATATAATCTTTTAGCTTCTTCTTCACTTGTATAAGCCCTGTTATTCTTACCGAGCAATTGCTCTCTGGGAGTTCCGACAATTCTGCACTGCGCATCATTAACGAAGGTAAACGTGCCGGCAAGGTCCACCTCAAAATAGCCATCTTCGATGGTTTCTATCATAGATCGGTATTTCTCTTCACTTCTTTGCAGCGACTTCTCCGCCTTCTTGCGCTCGGTGATATCACGGACATTCATAATAAAACCTGCGACAGCTGGATTATCTAAGAGATTTTTTCCCAGCCCCTCAAAATAGCGTTCTGAACCATCTTTATGCACTATGCGGAATGCATTGGGGATCGCAGAATCTATTGTCAGAATAGCCTTGCCGAAATCACCGACAGCACGTTTTTTGTCATCCAAATGAATAAATGTGAGCGCACTTCTACCGATTAATTCCTCCGGCTTGTATCCGGTAAAACGCTCGATAGAACGGCTGCAATATTTTATGTCTCCGTCTTTATCCGTAATGATAGTGATATCTGAAGAGTTTTCTGTAATCTCTTTAAAGTATTTTTCGCTCTCTATGAGCGCTTCTTCCGCCCACACGCGTTCGGTGATATCTCTGGCCACACAGGAGACACCGATAATTTTGCCCTCCTGAACGATGGGTGAACCGGTCACTTCGCCTATTCTTGTCAATCCCTCCTTAGTTATAAAATTATAAACCACGTTTGGAACCTCCACTCCTGAAAGAACTCGTCCCACATTAGGGATTGCTCTCTCCAGTGATTCCGGCGTCATAAGATTCAAATCCGGGAAGGATTTGTTGATCAATTCTTCGGGTTTGTAGCCCAATATTTTCTCGACACTGGGAGTGATATTGGAAACTTTAAATTCAGAATCCAGCGTAAAGATCACGTCAGATGTGCTGGCAAAGGTTAGACGGTATTTTTCTTCGCTTTGCTGCAATTCTTCCTCCGCCTTCTTGCGCGCAGTGATATTGCGCGTCATCCCTCTAAAACCAATTTTTTTACCCGCAGAATTTTTAAGCAAAGATATAGAGGCGGAAAGATAGGCTTTTGCTCCGTCTTTCTTGATAATCTCATAATCATATCCTGTAACGGGCTTTCCCGTTCTATAGACTTCATTAGATACTTGATACATTTTTTCCGTGGTTTCTTTAGTTGTGTATTGCCTGTTGTTAATGCCCATCAATTCTTCCCGGGAATATCCGGATATTCGGCAGAGGGAATCGGTGATAAAAGTTAAGTTACCGGCAAGATCAGACTCATAATAAGCCTCTTCGATGTTGTCCAAAATGGTTCGATATTTCTCCTCGCTCTCATGCAATGCTTCTTCTACCCGCTTACGCTCGGTGATGTCCTGATGGATGATTTGAAACTGTTTTTCGCCATTCCAGAGGACTTCTTTACGGAAAACCCGAATATGACGGATTTCGCCGTTTTTTCTCACGATGTTTATTTCATATTCAGATAGGCCAATCTCGCCTAGTTCTCTTTTTTCCTTTCTTATCTTGAATTCGGCATAACTCTCCGGCGTATAGCGCCTCTTCAGGGATGTTCCTCTCAGCTCCTCAATACTATTGTAGCCATAGATATCCAGAATCGCCCGGTTGGCATAAAGTGTCTCGCCTTCCGCTGTTACGATACAAATTCCCAGCGGGGAATTATCAAGGGAAAGGCGGAAATTTTCCTCGCTTTTCCGCAACGCCTCTTCGGCCCATTTACGCGCGGTGATATCCTCCGTATAGACGATAATCAAATCCGGGGGAATGTAGGAATAATGAATAGATAGGAGTCTTCCCGGTGCAAAGTCTTGGGAAACAAGTTCCCTTCTAATGATGGATCGTTCTTTAAAGCATCGGAGCATGTCATCGATAATCTCCGGTCTTTTTCGATACAGTTCCAGTGCACTCTTTTCCATATAGTTTTTTACTTTGCCTTCTGTGAGCACGATAGCAGCGCGGTTGAAATCTATAAGGAAGAAGTTGTCTCCCTTCTTCTGCCACGTGAACGCTGGAATGGGACCTTCCTGATACAATGTTTTAAAACGTTTCTCGCTGCGGAAGATTGTCTCTTCCGCCTGCTTTTGTTTGTTTCTAACTTCCGTTTCTTCTAATTCTCTGGCAATGGCCGGGCACAGACGCGCTAAGTTATCCTTCATAATATAATCTTGAGCGCCGGATCGCATGCACTCAACAGCCGTTTCTTCGCCGATAGCGCCCGATACAATAAGGAGAGGGGTGTCGATGTTTGTTTCCTTTAATAAGGCAATGGCTTTGGTGCCGCTGAATTTCGGCAGTTTGTAATCGCACAGGATGATGTCCCATTGCTTCTCTTGGAGGGCTTTTTTCATTGCTGTGGCGGTTTCCACCCTTTCATACACCGTATCGTAACCGCCTTTTTTCAGTTCGCGGATGATGAGCAACACATCGTCTTCCGAATCCTCAACCATTAATACCGTGAGTGATTGAGGCTTGCTGATTTTAGAATTCGGTTTACTTATTGCCGATTGCGTATTTTTTTTCATGCAATTATTTCTCTGTATTTTCTAGCGCTGGTAATAAAACATCTATCAACTGACCGTACCTTTATCCTCTATCCTCATCTGTTTTTTAAAACCAGGGTGTAGCCTTTCTCCCGAAATAATTTCAGACAGGCATCCACGGCATCTGCATCATAAAGAATGCCCTTATTCCGGGAAATATCTTCCAGAGCAAGATCGATTCCCAGTGCTGGCCGATAGGGACGGTGGGAAGCGATGGCCTCCACGACGTCGGCGATGGCCAGAATTCGTGCCTCCAGGAGAATATCATCTCCCTTAAGACCCTGAGGATAGCCGGATCCATCCATCCGCTCATGATGCTGAAGGACGACATCGGCCACGGGCCAGGGAAATTCGATGTCTTTCAGAATATCATACCC
>Ga0187858_10005327_pt1 | contig 11783 bp, 15 predicted proteins | sample June2016WEW_8_15_FD_133015 | JGI IMG/M metagenome (GOLD analysis project Ga0187858, IMG submission 133015) | Peatland microbial communities from SPRUCE experiment site at the Marcell Experimental Forest, Minnesota, USA - June2016WEW_8_150 | ecosystem: Environmental > Terrestrial > Soil >...
TGCGTCCATCAGCATACGTATATGTCCCCTGACCGCTACGCTTGCCATGTTTGAACGCTCCGACGTACGTTGCTCCATCTGGACAGGTGTACGTCCCTTGACCGTTCTCGTTGCCATCCAGGAACTCCCCGATGTACTTGCACCCATCTGACCAAATCTCCGTCCCATGCCCATTCGGCTTCCCGTCCTTCATCTCTCCGATGAATTTGGCTCCGCTGGGCAGGATGCTGGTCTGCTGGGCGTTGGAAAGGAAGACGGGCAATAATAGGATGCTGATGATTGCTGTGGAAAATAGGCTCCATCGTTTCATCGTCGGCTCCGTTCGGACTGGTTCCAATGACGCTTGTATCACTGACGTAGACGGGCTTCAAAATCCTGTGGCAGTCCCGGCAGGACGGTGGGGGATTCCGTACCCACCCCATGGTCACGCCTGGTGCAAAATTCAGCCTTTGGAGGGACAGCCTGCACCTGGGACATTCCGTAGCCGCTTGAGAATGTGGGGGATTTCCCCGTCAAAAACGAAGGTTTGCCAAGAAAAAATCAAAACGATGCTGGCATCGCCCCTGCTTTTGAAGACCGCTGTGCATACAAGAAGTGAGAAAACTCACGACGTGCATACACTCCCCAATGATCGCTTGGGGTTCACGCTGGTGGAAATCATGATCGTAGTCGCCATCATCGGGTTGCTGGCGGCTCTGGCAGTTCCCGGTTTCATGAAAGCCCGCATGCAATCGCAGGGACGGCGTATCATGAACGACTGCCGCCAACAGGATGCCGCCATCGACCAATGGGCAATGGAACTCTGCAAGGCGAACGGCGCTACCATCGACACGGTGGGTGCCTCGACCTACCTGAAAACGGCATGGAAGTCGAACGACCTGCTTGGTCACGCCTACGTACTCAATACCGTTGGAACCGGCCAGATCACCGTTGCGACAAGCACCAAGTCCGCGTTGGCGGGCGTGGGCATTGATTGGGGCGCTTACTAATCGGCATACGGTATTGGGCGAGGATGGGCGGGTTCGCGCAGTCCCGAAGGCGGGACGGCGGGCGGGATTTAATTCTCCGCCCCAATCTGCCGGGTCTGGCTTTTTCTGCTTTCCTCTCGGTTCCGCCGGAGTTCTAATGGAGTTCACACACTTGGCATGAAGAAACATCTGCTTCGGAACTTCGTCGTCGCCGTGAACAGGGTTCTGGACGTAGCCTGTTTCATTATGGGAGCGGTTGGGCTGACCGCTATCACGGCGAAGTTGGTTGGCTGGAAAGGAGACCCCGTTGCCCTGTTCCTGCGGCTTCCCCCTTTCGCTCTGATACTGTCCTGTATTGTCATTAGCGGCATCAGTGCAGAGATCGTTGCGTTGCCCCTCCGAGCGTGTCTTCCCTCCAGGGTGAGGCGGAGTGAGCGGACACGTTTTGGATTGCTCATCGTGTTATGGATTTTGATTGCAGTCATTCAGATTACGTTCTTGGTACGATACCACCAACCGCTCCAACAACGGTGGCGAGCATCAGGCGGCTTCTTTTAACGGGTTTCAGGCAGATCCGGCGGCGGGGGCGGGCGGGGGCGTCATGATTGACAGAGCCTGCAACACGGCGGAGATTGTCTCGGCAGTGTTGAGTTCGGCTCTGCCTGTCTTCGACATCCCCTGTTGAAGATGCCACACCCGGGCGGGGTTGGTCGATACACTGCCTTTCTTGCTTTGGCACTCCCGGCGGGCGGGCGGGGGATGGGCGGGGCATTGACTCGACATGGCTGAGCCGGAATGTTAGGTGGACAGGAATTGTGGCAAAGATAACAACTCATCATCACGTCCTTGCGGTTCCCGATGCCCAGAGCACTGCGGAGTTTTTCATCCACCAGTTGGGGTTCGAGCATTGCCCGGTCGCAGACAAGGGTTGGCGATTTGTTTCGAGGGATGGGTTCATGGTGATGTTGGGGTCTTGTCCAGATGCCGTCCATCCCGCCAAGTTGGGAGACCACTCGTACTTCGCCTATTTTGTGGTCGATGATATTGACGGGTATTTCAGAGAGGTGCGAGCCAAAGGCGTCCAGACGTTGGGTTCACCGGAGGACAAGCCGTGGAAGATGAGAGAGTTTGGTCTCCAGACGCCAGATGGACATCGCATCATGGTTGGTCAGAAGATTGCTTGAACGAGCGGCAGGACACAATGGCGGCACTCCCGGCGGCGGGACGGCGGGCGGGGGCGTCAGAGGCAGTCACCACAAACCGCACACACAAAGCAAATGGTGTAGAGAAACAAAACTCCGATCATCACCGGAAGATACAACACGGCTGTCAGAATCCTAAGTCTGCGAGAACAGGGTAAGAGGAGGACGAAGACAAGCCCTGACCCGAGGCTTACGAATGAGGCAACGTTGTCCGTTGTTCCTGTCCACCTCGGGACCGGAAGCCTGCTACAAAGCAGGTAGACAGACTGGACGCACAGGGGTATTGCCAAGGCCAGAATCAGATACAATACACATCTCGCATTCTTGTCGATTCGCATGTGTCCCCCAGCCTAATTCCTGGGGCTTGGTTCCGAAAGCCGCTTGTACCACCACCGCAGGCTGGCTTCAAGACTGCTGGCGACAGGGCGGCATGTCCCCGGCGGCACCACCGGCGGCGGGACGGCGGGCGGGGGGGGCGCAGGACCCGTCAAGCATTGCCGGTCGAGGGGCGAGTTGCGCTTGCGGAATGGCGGGAGCGGGAGCAGGATTTGGTGGAGAGCGGAAACAAATCAACCAGGTCAAAGGAGGCAACGGTGATTAAGATTCTCAGCCGTCCCCTATGGTGCCGGGTAAAATCTGATGCTGAATACATCGAGACTGTTCGCAAGCGGGTTCGCATCCGCAAGAGAGTCGCAGTCATCTGTGGTGTGTCTTCGCTGGTTTTCTTTGTAGCCGCAATCTGGGTGGTAAATCTGTTTCTGGGATTATTCTCGGAAGGTCATCGACTCAATGCATCGGCGGTCAGGGTGTTGGGTCTTTTGGTTGGTGGGCTGGGCGGTTTCCTTGTGTCTGCCGCCATTCTTCATCTGGCGTTTGCGATGAACTTTTTGTTCGGCTATCGCACGGAAAGGCTCCTGCTGAAGTATTTTGACATGGCTTCGAGTACGAAGGGCAATCTGTGATTCTCTGACAAACGCTACCCCGTTGGCGCAGGACTGGCGGCACGACCGGCGGCAGAGCAACCCGCCATCATCGGGTGAGTGACGGGAACCGTCGGCGGGATGGTCGAGACGGCGCGGCTAAGCCGTTTTCGGGCAAATCCGGCGGCGGGACGGCGGGCGGGCGGATTGGCTTGATTTATCGCTCGAACGGGATTAGCACGACGCAGGGACGAGCATGAATGATGTCCTGGGAACTGTTTCAAGCGAACGGCGTAATGACTTGCTGATATTATTCGCTCTTTGTGTCATCTTTGTCATCGCTCCACTGGTCCTGAAATTCGTGGCTAGGCGTCTGGGAAACGGAATGACGCCCTCAAGAAAATCTCGCTGGCGCTGGGCAGTGAAAGCCGTAATGTTCGGTATTCTTTGGCTCATGTTCCTGGCTACGACGCATTTTCAGGTGGAGCGATACGGCTTTGCCTTCGCGCCGTTAAAAGGGTTGGTATTAAATCCTGTCCAAGCCTATTGCGCCGACTGTTTCTTCCTTCTTTGGATTGTGTTTTGCATCTATCGAAGTTTGCGTCGGAATTGATGTGGAGAATGGGACAGTCAGCGCCCGGCGCTCCCGGCGGCGTGACGGCAGGCGGCGGGCAGACGCAATGTCAAAATGTGGGGCGTTGCGGGGAATGGTGGTGGTCAAGGCGCCAGTCCCGGCGGCGAGACGGCGGGCGGCGGGGGAGATTGATTTGCGGTTGGCGTTTGTTACACTCAAGTTCAAGACCGTGCTGTTCAGGCATCGGTTGGGAGAACGCCGAATGTACGAGACTCTCCAACGGTTCATCGTTAATTCCACCAGTATCGCTTTGCTTTCTTGTTTAGTGCTGAACGGATGCGGTACTGGCCATGCTCCGCAAGGCAAAGGTGTAGAATATCCTCCGAATTGGGAAGTCGAACGAGAGGCCATTCCGTCAGACTCGCATCCGTTCGGAGGCTTTTGGAAGAAGGATCTGTCCAATGATTGCGGCTGGGCAATCGGTCCTTATGGAAAAGGCAGGTACTATGTCTCTTTCTGTGGGCCCGGCGGATGTTTTGCGAAAGGCGATTACTGCCCCATCACGTCTCTCACGAACGATCCAGGGTACAGAATTCTCAACATAAACACCATTGAGATGCATGTCGCGGCCGGATGGTGGACATTGTATCGAAGCGAGGGCAGGGAGATTGGAAAACCAAACTCATCGGTCGAGCCCGGACAACAGACCGCTGAAGGGTTTTCCCATGCTGGCTTTGCCAAAGCGGACAAGGGTGATCTGTATGGAGCCACCGCTGACTTTGCCAAAGCCATTGAACTCGATCCCACATATGCCGAAGCCTACGAAGGCCGTGGCAATGCTAAAGGAGGCAGGGGCGATTGGGATGGAGCCATCGCTGACCTTAACAAAGCCATTGAACTCAACCCCAAATACGCCAAAGCCTACGAAAGCCGTGCCAGATTCAGAGCGGACAAGGGGGATCTGGATGGTGCCATCGCTGACCTTACCAAAGCTATAGAACTCAAGCCAAAATACGCCGAGGCCTACGAAAGCCGTGGTACCGTCAGAGTGAACAAGGGGGATTTGGATGGCGCCATTTCCGACTACTCGAAAGCCATCGATCTCGAACCCCAAAACGCAGAAGCCTACGAGGACCGAGGCGTTGCTAAGAAAGCCAAGGGTAATCTGGATGGAGCCATGGCTGACTACTCGAAAGCCATTGAACTCGATCCTGAATTCAAACACGCCTACATTGGACGTGGCTTGCTCAAGAAAGCCAAAGGAGATCAGGCGGGGGCGGATGCGGATTTCGCTAAAGCCGCCACTATCAAAGACCCCTGCCCTTGATGAGAACCGAGCGCCCCCTCCCTCCCTTCCAATTTGATCCGGATGAAGCCCAAAAGAGTCGATTGACGGTCTCTCGTCCCCACCCTCCCGGCTCGCAAATCCGTGTTTTCGGGAGCCAACGACACCCCGGCGGGCAGGTCTTGCGTCCGCCCCGGTCGAAATCATTGGAAAGCGATGTCGAAACCTCTCCTGCATCCCCGGAAGCAAACCATCGTACCCTACGAACAGCGAATCGCGGTCACCCGCCGAGAAGTGGAGCGCTTGCTCGAAAAGTGGCGCCATGACATCGACGCTCAAAACCACCCCCTGGCGAACTTGCCGCCTCGTCGACGTGCCATCCTTGAGACCGCCGCCACCGCACGTGTCCTGCGACATCCCCGCCCCTGGGTGGAACCATCAACCCTCCTCCCCTTCTGGAACGGGCCGGGCGATCCGCCCACTCAATCCCAGATGCGGGGGATCGTCCGACACGTCAAGGCGGTCGTGCCCGGCTTGGAAGGTCTCGATCAAGACTTGATGCCGTGGACTCCCGGATTCTGGAGCGGATTGAGGATGTCTGGTGCCTTGGTCCAGCATGGAGGCTACCCCCGCCTCCAAGCACATCGTCCATGGCTGGAGGAGGACATGGAACTCATCACCTTCTGCGGGCGGCTGGCGAAACCTGACCGGCAGGGGCGGCGGTGGCTCCTCGGGTGCGAAGCCTGGAGACTGCCAGTTGCCAGTACGTTAACTGTGGACGTTCTGGCTGGCTTGCTGGCGGGAGCACGGCGGGTGGAAAGGAACGACGGAACGTGGTTGAGATTGCCGCGCACGGAATCGGTGAACCGTCTGTTGGACTGGTGGAAGATCCCAGTCATAAAGGGGGCTGACCGTCTCCTCGTTTCTGCTTTCTGGGGCGTGATTGTTTCGGGTCACATGCCACCGGCATCCGCCATATCGATGCTGGTGCGCCGTGCCGGTGGGTGCCCGTTGATCCCCGCCGTGATTTACAACCTCCTCTGGGGGTCAAGCCCCAGACACGGATACATCATGCCGATCCATTCCGGCGAACTACCCTACCTATGCAGTCACGCCACCAGGGTTCGACGAGGTTGGGGTCGGGATTATCTCATGCGAACGGCGGCACTGACGGGGATGCTCTACGTGCCGCCGGAGATGAGACGGTTGTTGAAGCAGTGGCGCACACGGAATCAGGCACCGTCCTAAACCGGACGCCCGTGAGCGACGAGATAATCTCGGAAATGAGGACGAAGCCGTTCGATGACAACAGTGTAGTAGATCCAACTATAGATCAGACATCCCATCACCACACCCACCAAGCCACATGCAAAGCAGACCAAGTCCGAGAAGCCATACCCGTATTGCAACACAACCCCTACGATGTCTCCCATGATTGCAAGGACCACGATGGCGAGTTGACCGACCCAGAACTGCCAAAGTCTGAAGCCATGTTTGAAGAAGCAATCCCGCAATACCTTGCGCCGCTCGGCACGAGAAAGACCTTGGAGTTCGGGAACGTTTTTGATTCCGCTGTAAAACTTCATGTCTGACTCATCGTAGGCCGACGAGGACGGATCGTCAATCGCCACGGAATCACCGAAACCGCCGAGGCCCGGTTGGTGCAACGTTGCACTAATTTGCACGGGCGGACACGGAATGACCTGCCGACGGAGCCTTAAAGACGGCGGCGACTTTATCGACCTACTCCTCTGAGGCCCCCCAAGTCCCAATCCCAATCCGGTCGATTGTGGCCCTCCTTAACGCCGTCACAGCGGCGATATGGCTGGGTCGGTTTTGGCGGTCGGAACCAGGTCGCACCGTCGGGAGACCTGCGTGTCCAGACTCTGTATTCCGAGGCCCTCATGGTCCGGGACACCATCCTACGAATACGGGCACGGAATCTCTTCTTTTGCCAGACCGTTGCCCATTCGCCCACCCCACGCACCGCCACTTCCGCCCGCCACCCTGCGAGCCAAGCGTTCCGTGACGTAGCCGCCGCCCGCAAAGGGGGTCAGCGGACTGGGCGGGGGAAAGTCGCATAAACAGCCCTGCAGAAAGTGGGGCTCCGCTCTGGATTCGCCCGAAAAACGCCCCGACGGGTGGGCGGAAACAAAGACTGCCACCCTCCTACGTACAATTGACACGTGACCGCAGTAGCGGGCACAGCGCCGTGGTAGGCGCAGGAGAGGTATGAAGTTAGCCGCCGTCCGGCGGGTGCAGGGCTCCTCGCCCAACTACCACCACCCAAACCGGATGGCGGTTGTCGTTTAGGAGATATGGCATGAAAGTCGTTGAATGTCCGAATTGCGGTTTGCCGCACGAATGCGACGAGGAGTATGACGCCACCCAGATCCCCGAGTGGTGCCTGTGCAATGACGACCAGGACGGTGGCGAGGTGCGCGACAGCGACCAGTGCATCGACTGCACGAAATGGGGGAGCGGTCCGGTCTGCGACGAGTGCTTCGAAAAGCGGATCGTGACGCACAAGGACCTGGTGGTGGTGGAATGCCCCGCCTGTCCCGCCCGCTTCATCGACGCGGGCAAGCGCGACCGCCTGTGGGCTCACATGATCGAGGAGGAACACGTCCCGAAGGGCTGGACGGTGCCGATGAGGTTTCGACTGAAGGCCGAACGGTTTGCGGTTGGGGGTCCAGTCAATGAATAAGCCTACCAACCCCAACTGGGACACGCTCTGCCGCCCGGAGGACGATGGCCTGTCCTACATCTCCGCTCCCTGCGGACACGTGTGGCGGGCGAGGCCTGGCACACGGGGCTGGAACTATGACCGGGAATGCGGGCTGGGCTACGTCGGCAGGGCCCTGAAGATCGGCAAGGAGCCGCCAAAACCCGTCGTGGCCTGCGCCACCGTCGGGACCGACGATGGGCCGGGGTTTATCATCGAGCCGCCGCCCGAGCCGACCACGTGGGAGCAGGCCGTGGCCGAGCCGTAGGAGGAGGGACGAAGGACAGCGACGTATAATTGAAACTGTCACGGGCGAACAGAAACGCCCGCACCAATGGCGCACCAACGCCGACATTATGAAAGATCGAACAAACTCTGACCGCCGCTCGTGGAGGATGCGGGTGCTTTGCGAGCCTCCTTCAGGCCGATCTTTCCGCCTACATCCCTTGGTCTCGAGCGGCGGGACCTTTTCCCAGTCGCGTCGGACGGATTCCGTCACATTCACCCCACGCTGGCCGAGGATGGGCGGCGTCGCTGATGTGAAGTCGGCTTGTGCCTATTGCGGCACGAGGAACTCCATCGTCAGGGAGCCGAAAATCGTCAAGCAGATGGAGTCTGCCGGCGTGCAACAACCCTGTTGCGGCATTTGCTGGCGGGAAAAGAAGGACCACCTCCCCAACGTGCCCCGTTGCCAGTATTGCAGGTCCACGGCGGTCATCAAACGGTGGAGGCGCAACCAAGCACAGCCGACGGGCCTGCGCCTGCCGTGTTGCGAGGCATGCCGCCGCAGGATCGTCACGGCACACATATCGGCTGGCGGCGACATTTCCGACGTCGCCGTCCGGAGGGTGCTTGACGAGGTGAAGGGGGCCGCGCTCGGATTCAACACGGACACCCGACTCGAGGCGTTGCAACGGCTGATCACGCAGACGGAGCAACTCTCGTTCGTGAGGGACATCGCCGAAACCGATTTCAACCGTAAGGCCGACCAGGCCGCTGATGCGGCGAATCGACTGGCGTGGATCGCCGCCGAACTGTCCGCCACCAGGACGGTCATCGAGGACCGTTTGAAGATCAACTATGAGCACGCCCGACAGGTCGCCAACGAAGCCATTTCCGATTCGCAGACACGGGAAGCGGTGTTCGCCCGTGACGATCACAAGTGCCGTGAATGCGGCTCCAGGGAATGGCTCTCAATCGACCATGTCGTCCCTGTCCTGCTGGGCGGCGCCAATGAAATGGATAACTACCAGACGCTTTGCGTGCCTTGCAATTCACGCAAGGGAGAAAAGGTCAAAGAAGAGGTCGCAAAGCACGAGGAGCGGCAATGAAGCCCGACGAGGCCACCACCAACAACCAGCCCGCTGTCCGACGCACTGCCCCCGCCGCATCGGGCAACAAGGAGTCATGAAGAAACAGCAGGCCACCGAGCCCCCCTATGACTTCTCTGGTGTGAAATTGTGGCAAAAGGGCGTCGAATGGGACGGCTACGACGTGCGCCTGGAGCGGGACGAACAGGCCTCGGCAGAACAGGACCCGTTCGACGAGGAGCATGCCGCTGGTAGCGACCCCGTTCGGGGCGGAATCACCAAGAAGAAGAAACTCCCGTTCCGCCACACGCCGATCCCCGATGCCGTCTGGTACGCCGATCCGCCCGTTACGGGGGCGAGATTGGCGGTGCTGGCCTACATTTGCAGGCACCAGGTGGCGTTCAGCAACAAGTTTACCACCCTGACCATCGACGAGTTCGCCCTCGGTCGATTTGGCCGGGGCAAGCGGATGGACAGGGGGTGCGGAATCACCAGCCGGACCGCCATCTGCCAAGCGTTGGCTTGGTTGTTGGCGGACACTGACGGCAAGCCCTGGCTGATGCGGGTCAACACCGGCAGTGGCGCTCATCCAAAGTATGCCTACTGGCTCAACTTGGCCAAGATCGACGAGATCCAACGCTCGTTTGAAGCCAAAAGCGGAGTAGCGAAAGTGGACTCGACCGGAGAAAAAGCGGAGTCCACAAAGACTACTCCACCGAGTAGCGAAAGTGGACTCGACCACGGAGAGCGAGTAGCGAAAGTGGACTGCGGTCGAGTAGCGAAAGTGGACTCCCATATAAAGGAGACATCCGGAGAAGCAGACACTTCTTCCGGAAAGAAGATCCATTTAGGAGAGGCGACGCCGAGCGTCGCCCCACTCGCTAACGCTCGTTCAGAGACCGGACCAGCCAGGACGGATGGTGCTGGCAACGATCCTGGCCGTGATGCCCTGTCCGAGCCGTCCTCGTCGTGTACCGGAAATGATTCCCGCAGTGGCGAAGTCCGGCGAAATTCCGGCGGCAACGGCGGCAAGGCCGGTGCCAATGGCGACACCCTGGCGGAGCCGCCAGCGCCGCCGCCAGCCCAATCCGGCAATGGCGACGTCCGGCCCAGTTCTGGCAGTGGCGAAGCCTCGCCCTCGATCCTACGGGACGGGATCGGGCCGGTGCTGAGTCACTTCACCACACGCCTCGGCCGTGAAGCCGCTCTCCACAAGATCAACCAGGGACTGGCAACCAACCCGGAAGTGCTTTCGAAAGTGTTTCTGAAATTGACCGCTGACCAACTTCGACATTGGCGGGAGGTCGGTATCAGGTTCACACGGCAATGAATTGGACCCTCCATCCATGAAGAGATCACGCCTTCCGACCGCTCCGGACACCATCGCCAGCCAATTGGATCGTCGAGCCTTCCCCAAGGCTCATCCGTTGGTGCTTGCACTACCCGCCGATAATGATTGGACGGTAATGATCCGATACCTGGGCGGGGCCATCGAGGTCACCGTCTCGGGCAGGAAGGACAACGGGACCCTGGACGCCATCGAGGGTCTGGAGGATGGCCGGGTCAGGCTGTGGCTGGAGTGATCCCGCCAGGCGCCTGGTGGTCCGTCTCCGGCCGACCTTGAGGTCCCGGCCGACCTGTGGTATTCAAGTCTGCAGTCGTGGTCGCTCGGATCGGAATCGCCTGACATTGCCTCTTGTGCCAAATGCCATTCATCCTCACAGTCGAACCTCATCGTGAGTTCTGGAGTCTGGATTTCGAGATCGAAGCCGCCAAGGTCAAGGTCGCCCTCGGATCGGCACTGAATACCCTCCATCACGTCGGTAGCACCTCGATCCCGGGCATCTACGCCAAGCCCGTCATCGACATGATCGCCGACGTCACAAGCCTCGGGGAGGTGGACCAGCGGGTGCAGGAGATGCAGGCACTGGGCTACGAGTCCCAGGGAGAACTGGGAATCCCCGGACGCCGATTCTTTCCGAAGAATGACGCCAGCGGAATGCGCACGCATCAGGTTCACGCCTTCGTCCACGGATCGCCGCACATCGAGCGGCACTTGGCCTTTCGTGACTATCTCATCGCCCATCCGAAGACCGCCCAGGCCTATAGCGAGTTGAAGCGCCGTTTGGTGCAAACCTGCAACGGAGACTTCGAGGCGTACATGGATGGCAAGGATGCGTTCATCAAGAACGCCGAAGTCGACGCCTTGAGTTGGTACGCCAGGAGAGCGTGACACCTCGCTGAGGCGCTGGCCGCGTACCCGCTGACCCAACCCGTGGCGGTCCCGTCGTCCGCCAGGCGCCTGGTGGTCCTCCTCGAGCCGGATCCGACGCCAGCCGACACTCCTTGGGTGCGTTTGACCACGCCCACGGAAACGCCAAGAAAGTCGTGGGTTTTTAGACGACCCAACGAGTGCCGATTCAGTCACCCCCTGCATGGACGCACCAGGCGCCCTGGCGATGGAATTTGTCAAATGAACCAGATGTCACATGCAGGCCTTGGGGACGTGTTGACGAAACAGTTCGTCGATTCGAGCAATGTCTGCTACGATCCCGCCGAGGTTCCGGTCGAATGGACCTGTCCCAGAGCCGAACGCTCCGTTATGTGGTCGGTGGACTTGCCGGGCTTGCGCTTCTGATACTGCTCGGTTGGCTGGTCCTGCGAGAATCTCCTCCCACGCCGGACCAATCAGTCAAGATTGCATCTGCACCGCCCCACATTCCGCCGCCTGCGCCCTTGTCGCCACCGGACAAAGAAATCCCGCACGATTCGGCCACCAGTAAAGTCGCTGAGTCGACA
>Ga0187858_10005329_pt1 | contig 11781 bp, 7 predicted proteins | sample June2016WEW_8_15_FD_133015 | JGI IMG/M metagenome (GOLD analysis project Ga0187858, IMG submission 133015) | Peatland microbial communities from SPRUCE experiment site at the Marcell Experimental Forest, Minnesota, USA - June2016WEW_8_150 | ecosystem: Environmental > Terrestrial > Soil >...
CACGCGCCGCGATTGCTTGATCAGCTCGGTATAGATCACGGGCAGGAACGACGAGTAATAGCGGATGTTGTCTTCCACCACCAGCAGCACCGGCACGCCGATGGCCCGCGTGTCGTGCAGGACGTTGCGCTTATCCTCGATGTACTTGACGATCGCGATCAGGATGCGGACATTGCCCTGCCACAGAAAAACGCGTTCGATCTCGGTGACTGGATTCCGCGCCACGAAATTCTTGATCTCACGATAGTCATAGGCCAGCACCACGACGGGAACATCCAGCCCGGCCCGCTTCACCTCGCGCGCCAACTGCGCAGCGTTCATGTCGCCGACCGCAAGGTTGGTCACGATCAGATTGAATTGCGGCTGAGAGCTGGCCAGCTCAAGCGCTTCCGCGCAACTGGAGACGTGCGTAATTCCTGGGATCTGCCGGAGGTTGAGTTCGAGCGATTCGTCGATGAGCAACTCGTTGAGCCGGCCATCCTCGCGGAGAATGAAAGAATCGTAGAGGCTGGACACGAGAAGAATGTTCTGCACTTTGAACGGCATCAGATTTTCGAAGCCTTCAAAGCGCTCTTCGGCGTCCAGAATCGACTCGGCGATGCGGCGGACGCTCATGAAGGATATCCTAGTCCAGGTTCGATAGCAGCCCGTGGTCGAAGTGCGATTCGTATTAGGGCATCGCCTTCAGACGCTGGATCTCGGAATTCAAATTCACCACAGGCTCCTAGAGCAAGAGATGCGGGATGGAATGCATCCGCCCAGCATCTCGCTTCGCTCTCTTAGTTCCCGACCCTGCCTTACACCAGCCCCTGATCCAGCATGGCATTGGCAGAAGCACTACGCGGCCGAAATCGACGGCTGGAAAGAGAAGAAAAGCGCCGGAACAAAACAGGGTTCCAGCGCCTCGACCTCAAAGTTGGTCGGAACTGGTCGGAAGTTTTCAACCAGGTCTTCTGTAGGTCGTTGCATCTATGGTGAGCGCGGCAGGAATCGAACCTGCGACCCACGCCTTAAAAGGGCGTTGCTCTACCAACTGAGCTACGCGCCCACACCCTTTTCAATCTAACACATTTTCTGCGCGCATTTGCCCGGCAGGCGTTTCTCAGAAGCCAATGCGCTGGTGATGGGATCGCATGCTCGCTCGACTGGATGCGGCCTCCATCCAGCACCCAGCGGGCCGTGACGTTGCCAGCGCAAAAGCGATACACTCTCCATTTATGCTGCGTTCCCGCTTCTTCTGGGCAACACTTGCGTTCGCTGTCTGGACGATTCTGTCGCCGGCGCTTGTCCACGCGAAGAAGAAAAAGCAGTTGCCCTCCCTGCGCTGGACCGCTGGCGCGCCCGGTTGCACGTTCGAACGCGGCGATGATGGACGCTACCGCTGGACGATGACCGGGCACGACCTCGCTATCACGCTCATCGTGGATTCGCAGGAACTGACAAAGAGCCGCCGCCGCTTCTATCATCTCCTCGGCGTGTACGTGAGTGTGACTTACACCGGCCAGGATAAATTTGAGTTTCCGGCGGTCCTGCGGGTTGACTTCGTTCGTCATCACGACGTTCTTGAGGGCTACATGGACCCCACGGAACTCTCCAACAGATTGCAGAACGACATCGACACGCTGGTGTTCGAAACCGAACGCCAGATCAAGAAGAATCCCAAAATCACCGAAGAAAAAACGGGTTACTTGAGAGAATACGAAAAGGAAGCGGCCGAGTTCATAGAGTTCGTGGGCACGCAAAGCCTCGATCCCGCCGGGGTGACGCTGAACCCGGGCAATCCCGAAGCTCACGGCTGGGTCTTCTTCGCGACCAGCAACAAGTGGATCGGCCCGTGGAAGGCCCGTGAGGATTTTATTCTCGGGGTCTGGATGAAAGACAAGGTCTGGCAATTTCCCTTCTCGCTGCCACCGACGGAAGGCGACCTGATCCTGCGGAAGCCGCCCGATTAAGATACCTTTCCCAGGCTGCGCGTAGGGACAGCCACCCCGGCTGTCCAGCCGAGCGAAGCTCGGCGGCGTCTTAGCGCGCGAGGTTGAGTGGCCGCGAGCCCGCCAGACAATTGTGTTACAGTTTCGTGCTCATGGAAATTGCCCCGAAATCAGCGCCAGCGGCCAATAAAACCGCAGTTGTGTTCTACTGCCCGGTCTGCGCCGTGGAAGTCGGCGATCCGCTGACCTGGGGCGATTGCTCAGCCGTCATCTGCCGCCGCTGCGGGACGCCGCTGGAATCTTCCGATGAACTGGCCATGGGATAAAGCCGTCGTTGGTCGTTAGTCGTTGGCGGGCAATAAGTCGTTGGTCGTCGGTCGTTAGTGGTTGGCGGGCAATGACCTTTCAGCTCCGTGCATTCCGGCCAGCAACCGGAGTCAAACCCCGAACGACCAACGACCAGCGACCAACGACTTGATCTGCGGATGAAGAACTGACCGACTATTGAATGAACACCGAAGCCGAAACATCCGGTCAACAGCCAAGTCTCGTCCGTGGACTTAGTTTGCTCGACTCCGTGCTGCTGCTGGTGAGCGGCATCATCGGCTCTTCTATTTTTCTTACCGCCAAAGATATTGCTGGGCCTTTGCCGAATCCGAAGTTGTTTTTCCTGGTGTGGGTCCTCGGTGGAGTGATTTCGTTGTGCGCTTGCGTCGCATTCGCCGAACTCGGCTCCATGTTTCCCGACTCCGGCGGACAATACATTTACCTTCGCGAAGCTTACGGCGACCTGGTTGCGTTTCTTTACGGCTGGATGTTGTTCACAGTCGCGAATGGCGGCACCATCGCAGCACTCTCCGTCGCGTCCGCAGCCTACATGGGGAACATCATTCCTGCCATTTCACAGCAGCACGTGATTTTCTCGTTGGCAGGCATGCCGTTCACACGCGCGCACGCGGTCGGGCTGGTGCTGATCGCCATCCTCACCTACGTCAACGTTTTCGGACTACGCTGGGGCGCGCTCCTCCAGAATGTCTCCACCTGGACCAAGTTCACCGCCATGGCCGTCTTCGTTGTCCTGGGATTCGCCATCGGCAAGGGACATTGGTCGAACTTCAGTGCGCAGGCGCCGGGCGGTTTGAGTATGGGACTGAGTCCAGGACAATTGATCTCCGCTCTTGGCGTCGGCTTGATCGCCGTGTTCTGGGCCTACGACGGCTGGGTCTACATCACGTGGGTCGCCGGCGAAGTCAAAAACCCGCGGCGCAATATACCGCTGGCTATGGTTCTAGGCGTGCTCGCGGTGGGCGCGATTTATCTCGCCATGAACATGACGTACGTTTACGCGCTGCCACTGAATGAAGTCGCAAAGTACGAAACCATTGCCTACGCCGCAGCGACAAAACTTTTTTCGCCCGCGGCCGCTGTCTGGCTGTCGGCGATGATCGCGATTTCGTGTTTCAGCGCGGCGGCGACTTGCACCCTATCGGGCGCGCGCGTCTACCTCGCCATGGCACACGACGGCGTTTTCTTCCGCCGCATGGCCGTCATCCATCCCAAGTGGCGCACGCCCGCCTTCAGCCTGATCGGCCAAGGCATCTGGGCCGCGGTGCTCACCATGAGCGGACGCTACGACCAGCTTTACACCTACGTCATCTTTGGCATGGTGCTCTCGTACACGCTCACCGTTATCGGCCTGTTTGTTTTGCGCTGGAAAAAGCCCGATGTTCCGCGCCCCTATCGCTGCACCGGATACCCGTGGCTGCCCGCCATCTACGTTCTGGTCGGGGTTGCCTGGACGCTTAACACCATCATCCAGCGGCCAGCCGAAGCGTTCTGGGGCTCCACGATTGTGCTGATCGGAGTTCCGGGGTATCTGTATTGGAAGCGCAAGAGCCGCGCCAAACTCGCCGCCTGAAATTCGCCTTGCCGCACCTCTGTGGTGAAAGCACCTACACCGGCACTGCCGTCTTCCGCTTCGGATTAAAGAACGGTAACGACACGACCGTCGCCGTCGTCTTATCCGTTGCGCTTCGATCGTCAACTCCATTTGCAGCTTGGTGCCAGGCTTCGAATACTCGGTACCCAAGCTGGCCAGCGCAATCAGTTTCTTCAGCAACGGAGAGAACGCAGTCGTCGTTGCCTTGCCCACCTGCTTGTCGTTGGAATTGGCATAGACGGGTACCGCAACGCGCGACGCCTGGCTGGGCGCTGCCGGAGAGAGTCCGAACTTGTCGAACTGCTCTTCCACTTCCACCCAATCCACTTCCAGTCCAACTAACTGTCGCGCCACGCCCTGTTTGTGATCTTGCGCCAGCGCGCGCTTGCCGATGAAGTTCTCTTTATCGAGATGCACCATCTTCCCGAAGCCGAGCTCATACGGCGAATACTTCTGCGACGGAATCAACGCCTTTTTCGAGCTGATGTAATCGACCTCGATCAGCAGCAGTCCTGCCTCTACGCGCGACACATCCAGCGCCAGCATTCCGGCGGCGTGAATATCGAACTGCTTGCCCGTGTCCATCAGCGCGTCCCAAACCGTGACGGCGTCATTCCCGTCATGTCCGTTATTCAGTGGAATCCATATTTCGTAGCCGAGGTCGCCGGTGTATCCGGTGCGCGAAATATCCACCGGCACGCCGGCAATCTTGCCCATCGTTTTTCGGAAATACTTCAGATTCGTAATGTCGGCCTCCGCGACCGTCTTCAGAAGTTTCGCGGAGGCCGGCCCCTGCAGCGCCAGAGCCGCCGTTTGCTCGGAGATGTCCTCGATCTGAACGTCCATGTTCAGGCCGTTCTGCCGGAACCAGCGCAGGCTCGGATCGGCGGCCGTCCAGCGATATTTATTTTCTTCGAGGCGCGTAATCGTACCGTCGTCGATGACCTTTCCGTCCTCATCGCACCAACAGGCGTAAATAACCTGGCCCACGGCGACTTTGTTGATGTCGCGCGTGATCACGCGGTTCACCAGTTTGGTCGCATCCTTGCCGGTGATCAGATACTTATAGAGCGGCGAAATATCAATCAGCGCGCACGCATTACGGATCGCGTTGTACTCGTGCTCGTGGTGCACTTCGTACACACTGACCGTGTAGTATCCCGACCACTCGCGGTAATTCAGACTGTGGCAGAGGGCGAAGGTTCTCTCGTGAAATGCAGTTCCAATGGGCAAGGCGACCTCGTGCGACGTTTCGGTTTCCCCTGTGAGACCCTGTGTCCTCTGTGGCTAAGAGAACGCCTTTACCACAGAGGAACACAGGGGAAATCCTGAAGAAACTCCGACGCCGGATTATATGCACCTCAACACTCCTGCGGCAAGCGCTGGAAATCCGTTGACCATGAGTCAGCAATCACGCGTAAGTAGAGACAAAACGATAGTTTCTCGATAGAATGGCGAGTCATTTTCCGCGGAAGTTCCCGGTCAAATCTGGATCAATCCATGCCTGCAGTTTCGAGCGGTACGAAGTACGACATAATCGTGGTTGGCGGAGGCCACAACGGCCTTACCAACGCCGCCTATCTGGCGAAAGCGGGAAAGAAAGTGCTCGTGCTTGAGCGTCGCCACGTCCTCGGCGGCTCGGCTTGCACGGAAGAAGTCTTTCCCGGCTTCAAGTTTTCCGTGTGCTCCTATGTCGTCTCGCTGCTGCGGCCCGAGATCATTCGCGACCTCGAGCTTCCCCGCCACGGACTTGAAATCCTGCCGCTCGACGGCACTTTCACTCCCATGCCGAACGGCGACCATCTGTGGCGAGTGAACGATCACGGCAAGACTCATCGCGAAATTGCGCGCCACTCCCGCGTTGACGCCGAAGCCTACGATGAATTCGGCAAGGCCATGCAGGCGATGTGCCGCTTCGTAAAGCCAATCCTCAGCATGATCCCGCCCGACCCGGCGACGCTGAATCCGAAAGAACTGATGAAGCTGCTCTTCATCGGACGCCGCTTCCAGGGCATGTCGAGCGAGGACAAGTACAACCAGGTCCAGCTCATGACCACGAGCGCCATCGATTTTCTCGATCAGTGGTTTGAGACGGATGTGCTCAAGGCAACCATGTCGGCCTCGGGCATTATCGGAACTTTCCTCGGCGTGCGCTCACCCGGCACCGCCTACGTTCTGCTGCACCACTACATGGGAGAGATTGACGGCGCCTTCCGTGCCTGGGGATTCGCGCGCGGTGGCACCGGCGCCATCTCGAACGCGATTGCCGACGCGGCTCGCGAGGCCGGAGCCGAAATCCGCACCGACGCCCCGATTGCCCGCATCATGGTCAAGAACGGACACGCCACCGGCGTTGTGCTCGGTAACGGCGACGAAATTTATGCCGACGTTGTTTCTTCCAGCGTCGATCCGCGGCTCACGTTCACGAAGATGATCGAGCCCGGCAATCTGCCCGATGAATTCATGGACGGAGTGAAGCGCTACAAGTTCCGCGGGTCTTCAGGCAAGGTGAACATGGCGCTCGACGGGTTGCCGAATTTCAAATGCATGCCAGGCGTCGGCGCGCACCTGCGCGGCGCCATGTCGATCTCGCCCAGCGTCGAGTACATGGAGAAAGCTTACGACGACGCGAAATACGGCCACTGGTCTTCGCACCCGTACATCGACATGGTGATTCCGACCCTCACCGATACGTCGCTCGCGCCGCCGGGCAAACATATCCTCTCCTGCTTCGTGCAATATGCGCCCTACAAGCTGGCGCCCGGTCTCCACTGGGACACGGAAAAAGAAAAATTCGGCGACAACGTCGTCAACACCATCGCCGAATACGCTCCGAACATAAAAGACATCATCCTGCACCGCCAGGTCGTCACGCCGCTCGATCTAGAACGCGAATGGGGATTGACTGAAGGCAACATCTTCCAGGGCGAACTCTCGCTCGAACAATTGTTTTTCCTGCGCCCGGTTGCAGGATGGGCGCAATTCCGCTCGCCGATCAAGAACTTATACATGTGCGGATCGGCCACGCATCCCGGCGGCGGCATCATGGGCGCGCCTGGACGTCTGGCGGCGCTCGAAATTCTGAAAGACGGGAAGGCGGCCTGATGGCGGCGGAGAATCTCGCGGAGAAGCGCATAGCCGAAACGCACGATGTCATCATCGTCGGCGGCGGACACAACGGCCTGGTCGCCGCCTTCTATCTCGCCAAAGCCGGATTCAAACCGCTGGTGCTCGAACGCCGCGCCCAGGTGGGCGGCGCGGCCATCACCGAAGAATTTCATCCCGGCTTCCATTGCTCCACGCTCGCGCACAACACTGGCCCGCTCCGCGCCGACATCGTACGCGACATGCAATTGGAGCGGCACGGCCTCAAGCTGACGACTCCCGATGTAAGCACCGTCTCCCTGCTGCCCGATGGGCGGTCTCTCGTCCTCTACTCCGACGCAAAAAAGGCCGCGCAGGAGATCGCGCGGTGGTCGCAGAAAGATGCTGCGTCCTACGTTGACTTCGGCACCGCGCTCCGCAAGATCGGCAAGGTCATCGGCGAAGCCCTCTTGCTCACGCCGCCGAACATTGACAACCCCAGCAGCGGCGATCTCTGGGGAATGCTGAAGACGGGCCGGTCGATCCGAAATCTCGGGAAGAAAGACATGTACCGGGCGCTGCGCTGGGGACCGATGGCCGCCGCCGATCTGGTCGCTGAGTTCTTCGACACCGAACCGCTGCGCGCCACCATCGCCGCCCGCGGCATCTTCGGAACATTCCTGGGCCCGTGGTCGGCTGGCAGTGCCCTCGTGTTGCTGCTGCGCGCCGCTGCCGATCCATTTTCCAATCGGGCTCCCAATCCATCTCCCGCCGGAAGCGTTCAGTTCCCTGCCGGTGGCGCCGGCGGCATCACTCTGGCCATGGCTGCCGCGGCAAAACAGGCGGGCTCGGAAATTCGCACCGGCGCTGACATCGCCGAGATTCGCGTGAAGGATGGCGTCGCCACTGGGGTCGTGCTCACCTCGGGTGAAGAAATTTCCGCGCGAGCCGTCGTCTCGAACGCCGACCCCAAGCGGACGTTCATGCGCCTGGTCGATCCCGCGCACCTCACCCCAGACTTCTTACAGAAAATCACGAACTACCGCTCCATGGGGACGGTCGCGAAAATCAATCTCGCAATCTCCGCGCTGCCGGAATTTACCGCGCTTAAGACAAAGGGTAACGGCAACTTGCTCCAGGGCCGCATCCAGATCAGTCCGGAGATCGATTACCTCGAGCGCGCCTTCGACGAATCGAAGTACGGCAACTTCTCACGTAAGCCGTACCTTGAAGTTACGTTTCCGTCTCTTTCGGATCCGTCGCTCGCCCCGGCCGGCCAGCACGTGATGTCCATCTACATGCAGTACGCGCCGTACAAGCTGAAAAACAGCGATTGGGAGAGTCAGCGCACCGCACTCGGCGAAACCGTGGTGAAGACGGTCGCGCAGTACGCACCGAATCTGCCGCAGACCATCCTGCGCCACCAAATCATCACCCCCAAGGATCTCGAAGAAACGTACGGCCTCACTGGAGGCCATATCTTCCACGGCGAACTTGCGCTCGATCAGTTCTTCACGATGCGTCCCCTGCTCGACTGGGCGCGTTATCAGACGCCGATCGAGCGCCTGTATTTGTGCGGCAGTGGAACGCATCCGGGGACCGGGCTCACGGGCGGCTCCGGAGCCAACGCCGCGCGGGAGATTGCGAAGGCGCTCAAGAAGTAACCGCTGCACTGGGTCAGTTTTTCCTCTGCGGCCCCCTGTCCTCTGTGTTTGAAACAATGCCTTTATCACACGGGATCCAGATGAACTAAAGGGGGCGCTGGTAAAATCCGAAGTTGGCTATGCACACCTCCGCCATCCTTCTCGTCTCCTGCCCCGACCGCAAAGGGATTGTGGCCACGGTTGCCGACTTCATCTATCGCCACAACGGCAACATCCTTTTTGCCGATGAGCACGGGGACGAGGAATCGAATCTCTTCCTCTTGCGGGTCGAGTTCGATGCGGCAGATCTTGATTTTGACTCTTCCCAGTTTTCCGAGCGCTTTGCTTCCATCGCCCGCGACTTCCGGATGGACTGGCGACTCGCCCACTCCACCGAACGACCCCGCATCGCCATCTTCGTTTCGAAGAATGACCACTGCCTGCAGGACCTGCTCTACCGCCATCAGAGCGGCGAACTCCGCTGCGAAATCCCACTGATCGTTTCTAACCATCCCGATAACCAGCGTATCGCCGACTTCTACCGCGTCCCCTATTTCGTCGTACCGGTCACGAAAGAAAACAAGCGGGAAGCGGAGCAGAAACAACTCGCACTCATCCGCGAACACAAATGCAGTCTCGTGGTCCTCGCTCGCTATATGCAAGTGCTCTCGGACGATTTCATCGCGACCCTAGGCTCCGAGAACCTCATCAACATTCACCACTCTTTCCTGCCCGCGTTCGTCGGCTCCAAGCCCTACCACCAGGCGTTTCAACGCGGCGTAAAGCTGATCGGCGCCACCGCTCACTACGTTACTCAAGTACTCGACGATGGCCCCATCATCGAACAGGATGTCGTCCGCATCTACCACCGCGACACCATCGACGAACTGGTTCAGAAGGGCCGCGACATCGAAAGAGTCGTCCTGTCGCGCGCCGTCCGCTGGCACGTGGAAAACCGCATCCTGCTGTATGGGAACAAAACCGTGGTCTTCCAATAGCCCTACAAAGGCACCTGATTCCCGTAGACACGCGGCCTGCCGCGTCGCCTGGCACAGAGTGAGACGGGGCAAGCCCCGTCTCTACATGCGGGTAGGAGTGCAATCACTTCCGTAACCAGGTAACCAATTGCGCTGCGGTTCCCTTTCGGTTTTACTAAAGACGGCCCCCATTTGGAAAATTTACTGCGCGATCTCGAAGGAGCTGACTTTGGTTGAGGATCCCAAATGGGAGCTGGCGTTGCTGGCCACCGTGCAGGGCTTTTACCAAAGGCTGCTGAGTGACCAACTCGGCGGCGAGCTGCCCGCGCCCGCCGAACTCGGGCCTGACGTCATCAGCCACGCCAACGACGTGCGCTCCACCCTGGACTCCATGCACCTCTGGATCCAGCTCCTCGACATGGCGATTACTCCCGCCATGCTGCGACTTGGGGTGCAATCCGACCTTGATCCCGAGGTTGCCGAAGCGCTGCTGCGCTACTTCGCGCGCCACCGCGACGATTCCGGCGCCAATCGCGACAAAACCGATCTGGTCGCCACCTTTCTGTTTCGCCATCCCCGTGTACCTGGCCAGTGGGAGCAGCGTGGCTACGGCCTCGATGGATCGATTCCTCTGTCTCCGTTTGAAATTGCGCTGCTGGAAATCCTCTCCGAGTCCGACGTACCCGTACTCCCGGAAAATCATGTGCAACTGCTGCGCGAATTCAGCCCCTTGCTCGACCAGGCAAACCGCTTCCAGGACTTCAGCGCGCTCATGGACTCCGGCATCATCCAGCGTGTTCGGGAATTGAAATCCTCGCTCGGCGAATCGATTTATCATCCCGGAGTGCTGGCCACTCTCGCACCTTACAATGCCGCATTCGGCGATCGTTTCCATACGCTGTTCGCCGCCGCCACGCAAGAAATCAAGGATTTCGCCAAGCGCCTTGAAGAACTCGGCGGCAGCATCCTCAGTACAGTCGACGGCGTCGAAGTCACCGTCGAGCACGTCGCGGCCCTGAACCAGGAAGCCTTGCTGAAAGTCGACTACAGCGCGGCGCTAGAAAAATTCCGCCGCGTCTCCCGGCTGAGAAAAGAATTGGAGCGCCGGCCGCCTATCCGGCGCGCCAACTCAGACTTCGCGCCTTCCTCCCACGCAGTGGGCGCTGGCAGCACGGCTGCTGCTCCGGCGCTCGCTCCCAAGTATGTTCCCGCCGCCATCACACCGCAGGCGCTGTCGGTCGAAGAAGCGAAGTTGCGGAGAGTGGAAGAATCGATCCGCGTCTTTGTGCGCGTCGCCGATCCCAAGTTCCGCCAGATCGTGCCCATGCGCTATTTCAACCTGATGCTCAGTCCCGCCGAGATTGAGGCCTACACCGCCGACTATCTCGAACAAGCGGGCCCGCGGGCGGACGCTGCCCGAATGCTGCTCCGCGTCGTCGCTGTAACCGCCCGCATCACCACCGAGATGGAGGAGCTCAAGCGCTCGCAGAATGCCCGCTCCATGTGGAAGCTGCACGCCGATTCTTTGGTAATCCTGATCGACCTTGCCAAGCGTCTCGCTGAAGCCGTAGACCGGCTCGCCTTGGTCATCGGCCAGCAGCCGGAGACGCAGGCAAACAGCGAGCCTCTCCGCAGTTCGCTCGAAAAGCTGCGCGAGCGCACCACTGAGGCCGCAAAGCTCATCGGCGAAGCGTAACCACAAATAAAAAAGGACAGGCTGTTCACCCGGCCCTTATTCTCGAACCCAGTTCAAAGCCGCCGCTAGCGCTTAGTGAATATCAAACTGCTCCTGGTGCAGCGCCGGATCCGACTTCACGATGATCGTCTTCTTGGTGAGCTCTTCCATCTCATTCAGCAGTTGCGCGTTGTTCGCCTTCAGCGCTTTCGCAACCTCCGGGTTCACTCGCAACATCACGTCGCTGTGCTCCAGATGCTTCGAGATCTTGCGCATCTCGACATACACCTCGTTGCAGATGGTATTTACCGCTTTCACGAAGCCCGTGGCCTGGCAATAAGGACACGGCGATCCAATCGTGCGTTCCAGCGACTGCTTCACCCGTTTGCGGGTGATCGCCACCAGACCGAAATCGTTGAACTGCAGCACCTTCGACGGCGCCCGATCGAGGCGCAACGCCTCTTCCAGCGCCTGCATCACTTTCTGCCGGTTGCGCCGCTCGTCCATGTCGATGAAGTCGATGATGATGATG
>Ga0187858_10005334_pt1 | contig 11777 bp, 11 predicted proteins | sample June2016WEW_8_15_FD_133015 | JGI IMG/M metagenome (GOLD analysis project Ga0187858, IMG submission 133015) | Peatland microbial communities from SPRUCE experiment site at the Marcell Experimental Forest, Minnesota, USA - June2016WEW_8_150 | ecosystem: Environmental > Terrestrial > Soil >...
AATACGCTGCTGGGTGTTGGCATGCAGGCCATCGCTGAGGCTGTTGTCCTGGGGGAGAAAGCTGGTCTTGATCGCCAGCGACTGCTTGAAGTCTTGTCGAAGACCGCCGTGATCGCTCCCGCTCATGTGGGAAAACTGGCAAGGGTAGCAACCAACGATTACAGCCCGCAGTTTCCACTGCGGCTGATGAACAAAGATTTTCAGCTGATTCTGAAGGAGGCGGCGCAAGAACATGTCCCGATGCCAGTGACCGAAGCGGCATTTCGTGTCAATTCAGATGAGCTGGCGCATAGCGAGGAAGAGGACTTCTCTGCCGTCCTGCGGCGAATGGAAGAACTTGCGGCATGAGGAGGGCTTGAAGTCCCTCCTACGTCGCTTGATAGCTTGATAATTGCCAGCCGCTATTACAGTTCTCCCGTAATAAATTGCGCGCGGCCGTAGCCGAAGCTCCAGTCGGAGTCGGTATTAGTGACAACAGACACCACCACATCGCTCGGATTGATGCCGCAGCTTGCCTGCAACTCCTGGCAGAGATCGCTATAAAAGGCCTGCTTCGCTTCCTGAGTGCGCGGTCTGCTGAATATTGTCACGAATACCACGTTTTTTGTCCGCTCAATTCCCAGCCCGGTGTCTTCAACGATCAAATTGGATTCGGGGTGCCCCTGATAGATCTGATATCGATCACGCTGTGGCACCTTGAACGCAGACAACACCGCACGGTGCACTGCGTCGAGAAGAGATTTTATTTCGTCCTTACTTCGCCCTTCAAGAGCATCCACTCGAACCAAAGGCATAGGTTTCTCCATTCTTGCCGGAGATCATTACTCCGAGAAACGATTTGTAGCACAGCAGCATTTCGGGTACGACCGAAGTCGTGCCCTGCTATTAAGCCTAATTCCATTTGTGGTCATTCTGCCGTTCGGCCAATCAGGCGACGCGTGTCGTATCCTTTCGTTGCCCCTGTGGTTGCGGCGGTTTCGTCGGTCCGGTTCCGGCGGCAGTGCGCTCGATGGCGTTGGCAATCTCCCCCAGATCCTCAGCACTCAACTCGAGGCTGGCGGCTGCGATCCAGCCAACCACCTGCTGGGGTGAGCGAGCACCCACGATGGCTGCGGTGACGCCTGGCCACGCATTTACCCACGCCACGGCGACTGCGGAAACGGTTGTGTTGTGGCGTTGTGCGATAGGACGCAAGGAGTCTCGCAGGGCCAAGTTGCGGCTCAAGTTTGGCTCTTGAAACTCGGCAGAGCGGCGCCGCCAGTCGTCCTCAGCCATGTTTGCAACCCTCTGTGCAGTGAAGCTGTCGGTCAGCAGTCCCGACTGCATTGGGCTGTAGCAGATGACCCCTGTACCGTGCTCGGCGCACCAGGAAATCTCGTGCGCTGCAGCATCCCGGTGAATCAGCGAGAAGGGCGGTTGCAAGGAATCGACATGCATGATCGCCTCGCACTTCTCAAGGAGCGACACGTCAAAGTTGGAGACTCCGGCCATGCCGATCTTGCCTTGCTCCTCCAGTCGCACCATCTCTCCCCAGGAATCCTCAACCGGCGTACCGGTTTCATCCGGCCAGTGAAACTGATAAAGATCAATATGGTCAACGCCGAGCCGGCCCAGGGATGCATCGCATTCCTTGCGAATCGACTCCGGCGTTAGGATTCGTTTGGGCTCTGCGTTGGGATTGCTGCCATCCCAGACCAGACCACACTTGGTGAACACCCTGGGCCGTTCCGACGGAGGTAGCTCTCGCAGCAGCCGGCCAACGACTTCCTCGGAATGACCCAAGCCGTACACCGCCGCCGTGTCGATCCAGTTGATGCCCTCGTCTAAGGCATGTCGAATCGTCGCGATCGATTGATTGTCGTCCTGCGGTCCCCATCCATACGCCCAACCACCTCCGCCGAGGGCCCACGCCCCAAAGCCGGTTGCCGTAATTTCGACTCCGCTGATACCCATAGAACGCTTCGGTAAACTCATATCTGCCTCCTGATCGCCGCCACGCTGGAATAACATGGCGGATGCATTTCATACTGATGTCATAGTCCCGCCGGGCGGATTAGATATCCTGAGTTGTCTCCCACAAAAACCAAGTGCGGCGTTCCGTCTCGTCGATCCAGGTTTCGATCAAACTGGCGGTGGCAACGTCGTTATACCGATCGCAAATCTCGTGCGCCGCGCGTAGCAGGCGGGTCAGGCGCTGGCTATCGGCGGACAGATCCACAAGCATGTCTTGCGGCGTGACAAAATCGTCGTTGTTGTCGTGCAACCGCTGGTTGCGGGAAATGTCGCTGATCGAGCGGATAGTGGTTCCGCCGATCTTGCGGGCTCGCTCGGCGATGTCGTCGGTCATCGCGAAGATCTGCTCAGATTGCTCATCCAAAAGCAGATGGTAATCGCGAAAATGCCGGCCGCTCATGTGCCAGTGGAAATTCTTGGTTTTCACATAGAGCGCGAATACGTCCGCCAGCAATTGACGCAACTCATTTGTGATCTCTTCCACCCCGTCTTGACTGAGATCGGTTGGGGTTTTCAGAGCACCTTTTCCTTGTGTCTCCATCTGAGTTGCTGCTTTAGTGTTTCCCATCACGATTCCTCTTTCTATTTTGATTCCTAACGCGCTGTCTTTGTTCTAGTTGCTGTATTCGCAGACGCAAGGCCGCAACTTATCGCGGTACCTTCCTTGCTCGATTCAGCCTCCTGCGGCCGGCGAGCGATCATGTCCATATAAGTGCAATCGCACCGCCATTTTCGCTGGAACGAAATTGTCGTTCACACGCCGCTGGCAATATTGGAGTTATAGGAAAATCCACTCAGCATTTGATGGGAGAATGGCATCGCGGTGTCGACAGGTCGACACCGTGAATGCGCTGTGGCGTTAGGAGGACAGCCGTCAGCCTAAGCCCAGTCAATCCGTCTTTTCCAGTGATCCCGATGTGTGGAAGCCAACGTGCAAGTTAGAAGGAGAGATAGAGGGTATCATGATTATGCCTGACCTTCTTTCAACTCCGAGAATTCTCTTGGTCGACGATGAGGCTGAACCGCTGCAGTTGTGCGCCCAAGTCATCAAGATGTGCGGATTTCCGGTCCTTACCGCAAGCAGCCCGATGGAAGCTATTTGCATAATGACCGAGAAACTGGTCGGCAGAATTGACCTCGTCATCCTCGACTACAACATGCCTATCATGAGCGGATGCGCGCTTTCGGATCGGCTCAAACCAATGTGGCCTGAGATGAAAATAATACTGCGTTCCGGCGCGATCTATATTCCGCAATGCGAAATGACCAGCGTTGACACTTTCATCCCCAAAGGCGAGGGCATAGGGCAGTTGCTTGCGCAGATTATTCGACTTGCGCAAATTCGCATGCTGCCACCTGCAACCGTCGCAACAGTAGACCAGAACCGTCCTTGCGAGCGCATGACGGGACGATCCTGACCCGCACCAACTCATCTAAGAATTCTTTCTGATGTTAAGATTTGTTCGCACGCGACCGATATTCCCGCAGCGCTGGAGCGGAGGTATGTCCAATTCCAAACCCATTCTGGGCGCAAATTCTCATTTCACCCTGTCTACCCTCATCGGGGGACATGCATGACATCCGCTGCCACACCCGCGGTGTTCGTCATTGATGACGATCCTTCGGTGCGTGCGGCCATTCATGGCATGTTGAAATCGGTCGGCCTGCATTCCGAGACCTTCGCGACGCCACAAGAGTTCTTGCAGAGCAAGCCGTCGGACGGGCCGAGTTGCCTCGTTCTCGATGTGCGGCTTCCGGGAGCCAACGGCCTGGACTTTCAGCACGAGTTGGCCGATGCGGGCGTCCGGATTCCAATCATCTTCATCACCGGGCATGGAGATATTCCCATGACGGTGAAGGCCATGAAATTGGGAGCGGTGGAGTTCTTGACCAAGCCTTTCCGCGACCAGGACTTGCTGGATGCGATTTACCAGGCGTTAGATCGCGACCGGGTTACGCGTCAGCAGGAGAGTGTAGTAGCGGAGTTGCGAAAACGTTACGAGTTGCTCACGGCACGTGAGCGCGAAGTCATGGCACTGGTGGTCTCGGGCATGCTTAACAAGCAAATAGCTTACGAATTCGGAACCAGCGAAATTACCGTCAAAATTCAACGCGGGAACGTCATGCGTAAGATGCAGGCAGAATCCCTGGCGGAACTGGTGAAAATGGCGGCGAAGCTTGACCTCCCGTCGGTCCACAAGTGACTCAATGGCCCCTCGCTTGCAGTAACCAAGCCAGGTTCGCACAGCTTCCGCTTTTTCGCAGGGCGCTCCGTGTGAGGGCGCTCCCTCAGCGGGTATTAAGGCCCTCATACCAAAGCATGATTGCGTGAGGGTTAGGAGGAAGGTAGGTTGTGACTATGGCTACTCAGAGCGAGGTGAAACCGGTGCAGGATTGCGACGGCAACACCAGGATCATTGCAATTGTTGACGATGACGAATCGGTTCGGTTCGCGCTGAAGGGGATGATGAAATCGGTGGGTCTGCCGGCGCAAGCCTTCGCATCGGCGGAAGACTTCCTGAACTCCGGAATACTGCACCAAATTGCCTGCCTGATTGCGGATATCCGCATGCCGGGAATGTCGGGTTTGGACCTGCAGAAAAAGCTGAACGCTGAGCACTACCGGATACCGACCATTTTCATCACCGCACACGGTGACGCGAAAATGCGATTGCAGGCATTGCGCGCAGGCGCGGTGGAGTTCCTGGCAAAACCGTTCGATGATGAAGTTTTGCTCGAGAATATTCGGGCGGCGCTGGAGAGTTGAAGGGTCGAACCGTCGAGACAGTCTTTGCAGGAGGTCTCTGTGGCAAGTTGCGAAGCAATGCGTCCGGGCTATTTGGAAGCCGACGAGCGGAAGTTCGAGCAAATCATCGGTAACAGTCTGGCGCTGGAATTGGTACTCGAACAGGTCGAGCGCGTGGCCTCCACCGATTCGACAGTGTTGGTTCAAGGAGAGACGGGTACCGGCAAGGAACTGATTGCGCGTGCCATTCACAATATCAGTTCGCGGTGTGGGCGCCCCTTCATCAAGCTTAATTGCGCAGCGATTCCCTTCGATCTACTGGAAAGCGAACTCTTTGGCCATGAGAAAGGCGCTTTCACCGGAGCCATCGCACAAAAGGCAGGCCGTTTCGAGATGGCTCACAACGGCACCCTTTTCCTCGATGAGATCGGGGATATTCCGCTGGCGTTACAACCCAAATTGCTGAGGGTTCTGCAGGAACAGGAGTTTGAGCGTCTGGGAAGCGGACGTACGCACAAGGTGGATGTTCGGGTAGTCGCTGCTACACACCGGGACCTGGACGAAATGGTCAAGCGAAACGAGTTTCGTAGCGATCTCTACTACCGGCTGAACGTCTTTCCGATCCAACTACCGCCATTGCGCGAACGGCCCGAGGATATAGAGGCTCTGGTGAGCCATTTTGTGGAGATCTGCGGCCGTCGCATGGGCAAAGTAATCAAGCACATCCCTACCGAGACACTCTCGGCTTTCACCTCGTACGCTTGGCCTGGGAACATCCGTGAGCTTCAGAACCTGGTCGAACGCGCAGTGATTCTGTCGAACGACGGTGTCCTTCCTAACCCACTCCCAGTCAAAGCTGAGGTGGTCACCAAGCTCTCCACGCCCACTACTTTACGGGCCTCTGAACATGCTCTGATTTTGCACACATTGGAGTCGCTAGGCTGGGTGATCGGTGGAGTCTATGGCGCTGCCAGCAAGCTGGGTGTGAAGCGGACGACACTAATCCATAGAATGAAGAAGCTGGGAATCTCGCGTCCTCCGCGGCACGACAAGGATGAGTTTTCGCGAACAGTTGCGTGACACCGAGTCCCAAGCGATTCAGTAACGATCGCTGCAATTGATGTTTTAAGAATCCAGCTCGCTGATCCCAGTATAGAAACCGAGAGGCAACGCCATGAACACCCAGATGCGGAAGACCGGAGTCGATGTCGTCGGCGACATGCCCTGGGGTACACACTTTTGTCTTTTCTACGAGACAGGAGCGGATCTCCTCGAAACATTGGTGTCCTACTGCAAAGCTGGATTGGAGAACCAGGAGTTCTGCATGTGGGTGGTTGCCGAACCCTTTACCGGGCAAGACGCGACGCGTGCATTAAAGCAAGCTGTTCCTGACTTCGATCAATACCTCGCTAACCACAGCATAGAAATCGTCGCGGCGCACGACTGGTATTTGCACGACGGCACGTTTGATCTCAAGCGAGTCATTGCCGGTTGGGGCGAGAAACTTGTGCGCGCGTCGGCCAGAGGCTACGCCGGCGTACGGGTGACCGGAGACACCTCCTGGCTCAAAACTAAGGATTGGAAGGACTTCTGTGAGTACGAGGAGTCGCTCAACCAGGCGGTCGCCAACCAGCGTCTGGCGGCATTATGCACGTACCCCCTGGCTACGTGCGGAGCTACTGAAATCCTGGATGTGGTGCGAACACATCAGTTTGCGGTAACAAGGCGGCGCGGGAGTTGGGATGTTATCGAAACCGCAGGGCACAAACAAGCGAAGGCTGAAATCAACCGCTTGAACGAGAAACTCGAACAACGTGTAGTGGAACGGACCAGTCAATTGACGGTGGTAAACCGGAAACTGACAAAGGAAGTGCTCGAACGTCAACGAGCCGAGGCAGCCCTGTTGCGAAGCGAGACCTACTTAGCGGAAGCACAGAGAGTGAGCCACACCGGTAGTTTCGGCTGGGAAGTATCCACCGGAAAGATCTTCTGGTCGGAAGAAACGTTCCGGATTCTTGAATACGATCAGACAATTCGCCCTACAGTCGAACGGGTGTTCGAGCGCACGCATCCCGAGGACCGAGCGCTGGTCCAGGCCATCATCGATCAGGCACTGCGGGAGAGGACTGCCCTTGATTTCGAACATCGCTTGATGATGCCAGATGGCTCAATCAAGTACGTGCGGATTGTTGGCCATCCTGCAATAGCAGAATCGGGCGACATTAAATTCGTTGGGGCGATCACGGACGTGACCGATCGCAAGCGTGCAGAGACGTTGCGTGACGGAGAAAGTCGAATCCTGGAGATGATAGCGCGCGATGCTCCTCTAGAGGAAACTCTAGGAAGCCTGGTGCTCGTGGTGGAAGCTCAATTTGCTGGCTTGCTGTGCTCAGTCCTTCTCCTCGACGAGGACGGGCAGCACACGCGACACGGTGCCGCTCCCAGCCTTCCCAAGACCTATTCCGAGGCGATCAACGGTCTTCTCATCGGACCAACAGCGGGATCATGCGGCACCGCTATGTATCGCAGAGAAGCTGTTGTCGTCACTGACATTTTGCTCGACCCTCTGTGGGAGTCGTACCGAGCGATGGCCGAGCCATATGGCTTTCGCGCCTGCTGGTCCACTCCCATCCTTGCGCATTCGGGCAAGCCGTTGGGTTCGTTTGCGATGTATTACCGTGAACCCCGCAGTCCGAGCCCGGCTGAGACCCGCGCCCTGCAACTGGCCACCCACCTCGCCGGCATTGCCATTGAACGCAAGCTGGCGCGTGAAGAGCGCGAACGATTACGTCAGGCCCAGGAGGATCTCGCACACATCAATAGGGTTACAACGATGGGCGAACTGACTGCTTCCCTGGCCCATGAGATTAAGCAGCCCATTACCGCGGCAGTTACCAACGCCAGAACCTGCTTACGCTGGCTGGGGCGCGATGAACCGGACACCTCAGAAGCGCGCGATGCGGCATCGAGAATCGTGACAGACGTAACTCGCGCGGCGGAGATCATCGGCAGAATCAGCTCGCTGTTCAAGAAGGGTGCACTACAGCACGAACTGGTCGATATCGATGAGCTCATTCGAGAAATGATTGTCCTATTGCGCAACGAGGCCGCCCGGTACTCGATTTTTGTCCGCTCCGAGCTGGCCGAAAACCTTCCCCCGGTCATGGCAGACCGTATTCAGTTGCAGCAGGTATTCATGAACCTGATGCTGAATGGCATCGACGCCATGAAGGACGTATCCACCGCGCGCGAACTTACGATCAGGGCGCAACGAGTCAAGGATGGCCAACTACTGATCTCGGTCAGTGATACGGGGATCGGATTGCCCCCGCAACAGGCGGAACACGTTTTCAGTGCGTTCTTCACCACGAAGGCTGACGGCACCGGTATGGGTCTGCCAATCAGTCGGTCCATTATCGAAACACACGGAGGACGTTTATGGGCCACCTCCGACTCCGGGCAGGGCGCCAGCTTTCATTTCACTCTGCCGAGCGAAAGCCGTCGGACGTCGGCTCAAGACCAGGTGCATCCCCAAAGCGCATAGTTTATTTCAGAGCCTGGTAGTGAAGGTCGCCAACTTGAAATCTCGCTTCCTTCGCCATCTTTTCCGGCAAGTAATCGGGCGTCGAAATCACCAGCCAGCCCGCGACTCGTTTGCCATCAGATCGGCAGGCAAGGCTCCGCTTGTCTCGACAGGCGGGAGCGCTGAGAAGTTTGAGGGTCGTGTTGGACCGAACTCCTGCGTAGCTGTGTGAGCCGCTCATGCCACGGGTTTTGAGTGTCTTTAAGTTCTGGGTTACCGCGGCAACAGCCTGATGATGCTGTTCGGCAGACAACCACCGAGAGGCAAAATGAAGAAAGAGATAGGGCGTTTCGCTACGACTTGCCTTTGCATAGGTCTGGTGGTCGCAATGGGAATCGTCAGTCGCGCGCAGGCACACCGCGACGGTGCGAACTTCGTGGTCGATCCCAACTGGCCGAAGCCGTTGCCCAAAAAATGGGTGATCGGACAAGTCAGCGGTGTATGCGTGGACGCACAAGATCACGTCTTCATCGTTAATCGCAATGACATGACAGACAAGGAAGGGGAAGTTGCGCAGCAGGCGCCACCTTACATTGAATTCGATCCCGACGGCAATGTGGTAAATAGCTTTGGTGATTGGAAAGTCGTTCCAAATGTCACCCACGGCTGCACCATTGACTATGAAAACAATTTTTGGACGACCGGCAATGGCGATGGAATTGTCCAGAAATACAGTCACGACGGAAAGCTACTGATGCAGATTGGGGCAAGAGGCGTTGTCGATACTTCCGATGGCACTCTAAAGGGCCGGGCACTGAATTCGAGTCACACGCAGTTTTATATGCCTGCCGACATAGCAGTGGATCCCAGCAATGGAGACATCTATGTCGCCGATGGGTATGGCAATAGCCGCATAGTCGTTTTTGATCGATCGGGAAAATTCCTTCGCCAGTGGGGGCACCAGGGAACAAAAGCAGAGGCGGACGCAGGTGCGGGTGGTGCGTTCATGCAGGTTGTGCATTGTGTGGTCATTGGCAACGACGACTTAGTCTATGCCTGTGACCGGCAGGGCGACCGGATCCAAGTCTTCGATAAGATGGGAACCTTCAAGAGGAACATCTGGATAAAGAGAGGAAACAGACTTCCCGATAATTGGGGCACCACGTGGTGGATCGGCTTTTCTCCCGACCGGGAGCAGAGATACATGTATGTTGACGACGGAGGCGATGAGCAGGTCAAAATTCTCGACCATGCTAGTGGAGAAGTACTCTCAAGCTTCGGGCGTCCTGGTCACCAGGTGGGTGAGTTTACCCACGGTCACACTCTGGCGGTCGATTCCAAAGGCAATATCTATGTGGCCGAGACCGATTGGGGACGGAGAGTCCAAAAATTTGTGCCCGTGAAATGATGCTGCCTCTCGCCCAACCGTTTTTGCGTCGTTATCCGAATCGACCGGCTGGCCGGATTACCGTATCCACTTTGGAGTCATCACAAGTGGTGCGCTGCCAGGCGATCGGCACGGCTGAACCGACTCCATGGACACAATGGCGTTTATTGAGACCAGATTCCATAACTTTGACCTGTCGGAGATGCGTTGTACGAACTGCCGGTTCATCTCTAGGAAAATCAAAAACTCAGACCGGCAGGCGGATGTCGTGGAGGGTCGGGGATTCTTGCTCTGTGGCTTGGAGTCTGGCTGGCGAGCGCCGAGGCGGTACGGCCCCTACCATTCATGAACGTGCGGATCGCGGGCAGAAAACTGCTGTCGCTTTCGGGCGAGAGACCGAGAAAGGCAAACACGGCGCCGGAGGTCAGCCTCTTTGTGCGCGGTGCCAGCAAGCCGAAATAACGCATGGAGTGCCGGTATCGATCCAAAACGTCCAGGTCGTACTCCAGACAAGAGACTCGCTCAAGCCCCCCTTCTGCGCGCCAGCTCACATACCTCGTGGCTGTTCAATATCGTTCCATCTCGGGTAATGGAGATTGGGTCGAGCATCGACGGATTCCAGCTTGCGGCAATCGCCGAGAGCCGAGCCACCGATAGGCCGAGATTGTGCTTTACCCAGCTGGGGTGAGGATGTAGCTCCGAGGGGGAGCGCGTGACGAGCCGGTAGGGCGCGGGAACCTCCGCGGCCGGGTTCATTACGACCAGATCCCCAACGGGAGAAGGACGATAGTGTGACTCAACTGGAGAGCCTAGTGATCGGGGGCTACTGGGCATTTTCCTTGCCCCCTTTTTGTTTGCGGATAGTTTGCGGATTCTGCTTTGGTTTGCCGCGTTTTGCAGAGCTAAATTGTTGAAGTTGTTTAGAATCAGAGTCGGATGGGCGACTCATAATCCGTAGGTCGTAGGTTCGAGTCCTACCGCCGCCACCAATCAAATCAATAGTCTTAGAGGGACCTGGATGCGGCTGAGATCCTTCTGCAAGGTCACATCCAGCCGTTGTTCCGCCCGTTGCTGAATTGCGGTGCGCGTCATCCGGCTTTCCGCGGAAATCATGGTCACTGCGTTATAATCCGTGCTCCCGCGGAGGGTGACGATTCATGCGCGGCGTGCCTCGCTGGATAGCAGTGTTGGCCGTGGTCGCAACCGGTGCGGTGGTGTGTGCCTTCACCGTTCGACACACGATGGCTCCTGCGGCCTTAATATTGCAACTCTCCCCAACCGCAGTTCCCGCCGACGGTTTCACTTCCACAGAACTCAAAATCACGCCCTCCAACGGCCGTCCACTGCGCGACTTGCAGGTCACGGTCGAAGATCCGCACCGTGCTGTCGTGGAATCGGTGACGGTGGACGGCGACACGGCGGCAGCGTCGCTGCGTGCCGGAGTGTTGCCGGGCGCGACGAAGGTTCGGGTCACGGGGTCTGGCTTCGCGGCGCAAGAGATCGCATTCAACACCTTTCTCGACTCCAGTGACGCGATCGGAGACGGCACTCCGGACTTCCTGCGCTTGCACGATCCCGCTGACCGCGTCGCGTTCCGCCGATGGTTTACCTTCCTGGCCGAGGCGCAGTATTTTCGCGGACGAGCGCTTCCTGCGGAAATTGACGATTGCGCCGCGCTGCTGCGCTTCGCCTACCGCGAAGCCTTGCGGCCGCACGATGCGGCGTGGGCGCACCAGATGGCACTGCCGGCTCCAGCTTCGGCAAGCGACATCCAGCAGTATCAGTACCCGTACACCCCACTGGCTGCGGCACTGTTTCGCGTGCGCGGCGGAAGCTTTCAGGCCAACGATCTTGGCGACGGCGCCTTCGCGCAGTTCGCGGACGTGGAAACGCTTTGGCGGCATAACACGCACTTCGTCGGACACGACTTAATGCGCGCCCGGCCCGGTGACCTGCTGTTCTTCCGCCAGGATGGTTCGCGGATGCCATTCCACGCGATGATTTACCTCGGGCAAAGCCAAATCGAGCCTGATCGCGAACGGTACGTCGTCTATCACACCGGGCCAAGCGGGCGTTCGGCGGGCGAGATTCGCCGGCTTGCATTGGCA
>Ga0187858_10005340_pt1 | contig 11769 bp, 8 predicted proteins | sample June2016WEW_8_15_FD_133015 | JGI IMG/M metagenome (GOLD analysis project Ga0187858, IMG submission 133015) | Peatland microbial communities from SPRUCE experiment site at the Marcell Experimental Forest, Minnesota, USA - June2016WEW_8_150 | ecosystem: Environmental > Terrestrial > Soil >...
GCTTCCGCGCAATTCTCAACATAGGTGAATGGGACCTTGTTCGGACCGCCCAAGTGCAGGAACATCCCAAATGTGCCGGTGCCAACCCGCCCTGTTATGGACGCCTTGCCCGGACCGTAAACCACGCCAGCCCGCAACAGAACGTAGGGGATGTCATGTTTTCTGCCGAGATCGATGACGATCTCGTCCTGCTTCACTTTGGCATAGTGATATGCCTCGCCTCGCAACTCGGGCCTGTCTTCGACCGGACATGTTTCATCCAGCAACCTTCCATGAGTCTTCCCGCGATTGGAATACACACTGAACGAGCTCATGTTGACAAATCTCTTGAGGCATCGATGGCGAGCGACCGCCTCCAGCAAATTCCGGGTCGTGACCACGGAGTTCATAAACGCGTCTGGGTAAGATTTCTCACCGGTCCCAGCTGCCAGGTGGTAGATAACGCGGGCACCGTCGGCCACCTTCAGGCAATCCTCCTGTGATAGCAAATTCCCCTCCACCACCTCCAGTTGGCGACCATCACGAAGGCTTCCCGCCAAGCGCTCCAGTTTGCCGAGTCCGCCCTTTCCCCTTGCCAGGCAGCGCACATTGGTAAATCCCCGTTCCAGCAGGCAGGCCACAACCCGGGTTCCGATGAATCCGGCGGCCCCTGTCACCAGAACGGTTTCGTCTGAATTCATCAAATAACCGTTGGTTGCCATATCAACGAAGACATACCACGAAGAACACGAGGCAGACACGAAGGACACGAATAAACATCGGAACCTCAACACGAAGGACGCAAACTTGTGCGTGACGGGTACATGTGATTAGCAAAGTCAAACCACAGAGATTCACTCGCCAGACGCGGGCAAGCAGAGAGCACGGAGATGGGCTGCATCACGAACTGACGCAGCAAATCATCGGCGCGTCCCGAAACTCAGCAGAGGCAAGCAGCGGTCTCGGACTTCGGAAAGCAGTCTGCGCGAACACGGCCAGAACCCCGTTCTCAGAATTGCGACGTCTGCATAGTCGATCGGACCTAAGACACTCCATCGCATCTCAATCTGATCGCCAGGAAACACTGGAATTGGGGACTCGGTCCCAGTTCTGTACTGCTCACGGCGGCCTGCATGCTCTTGTAGTATCAGAACTTCTTCCCCATTGGTGCCGGCAGATTGTTCGACAGGTTGCAAGATGATCGTGTATATGCCCTGGGGAACAGTGAACGTGATGCAGCGGGAGTAGGGAGTAATCAAAAGGCGATCCTGTTCCCGACGACTCAGGAAATTGGAGCGGAGCATGCCTTCGGGTCCGCTCCAAGCAACCCCTTCGAAGGAGTTGATGAGTGCGGCTATGCGGTCCAGTATCTCCAACCCATCCCTGACCGTAGTATGATGGGCAAGTGGAATGATCGGCCGGTCGAGATAGGCGGATATCACAATCCCACCTTCAAATGAATCCGACAACTTGAACCTGGGAAGAACGGGGAAAAAACCCGCCATCAACTCTGAAATCCCAAGCCCGAAAGTCGGAGGCCATTTCCGTCCGGGGTTCCAATGGCGCAGCGACCAGGGGTCAATGCAGGCAGCCTGGAATCCCAGCGAGAGCATCGCGTGCATCGCCGATTCCGCACATGCACTGTGAGGAGGTGCGAAGACGCGTTCTACATGAACCCCTGTCTTCCTTTCCAGGCGATCAATGCGCTTCAGGCTTTGTGCCAGCGAGGGCAGTGCGGTAAAACCCGCATTGGCAAACTCCGCCCTGGTGTGGTTGTTGCCGTGTATCAGGAGGGATACGTGTCGCTCGTTTTCTCTAATGAGCGAAGCCGTCCGACGGTCTGCAAACCAGGTATCCAGGGGCACTGTGGCCAAAGCCACATGAAAACCGCGACTCCTCGCCCTGTCGATCAGCGAGCGGTAGTTCAAGAAGCCATAGGAACACCAATGCAAATTGGGGTCGTCGAACATCAAGCACGCCCTCAAGGGCGGACACTCCCAGCGCAAGCCCGCAGTCACGTTACGGAGAAAATGCAATAGCGGAAGAAGTTCAAGGAACCGTCCGCCGTTGAGGTGCTCGAATACGCTCTCGGACGTGGGTATCTTGGGCAACGGCACAGATACGAGGTCAACCTCGTCGCCTTGCTGGTCGCGTGAAACCCAAACCGGAAGGTCATCGTAGAACGCCAAAACCTCGTCTCCTCCCTTCACATCAATTGAACCGATGCCTTCAATCGCCTCGTGATCGAGTGTTCGCCCGCGAAGCCGAGGATCAAGCCGCAGTGAACTGCTGAATCGCACCTTGGCCCCAAGTCGGTTGGCAGCGAAGGCATCCCCACGAGTTACGATGAAACACCGCCCTTGCCTTTCCTTCGCGGCCGGCGTCGATCGACGATCACAGGAGAAGGCAATCACCGCGTCCGCGTACGCAAACGCCATCCCACGCTCAGCGCTCCGAAAATCTGCCGGCACTAAACCGGCCAGAGTCACGAGAAGGGGTTCGCCCGCAACCGAATGGTTCGGATAAATCGAGATTTGTTCCCTCAGCGCCATGTTAGGAAGCAGCCCGAGGCCGGGACTTGTTGATCGGCTTGAGCGACCGCATGAAATCCATCATGCGTCTGTGTTCGGAAAGCGGCACCCCGCATTTCGCGATGACCCGCGCCGGATTCCCCTGAACCACAGTCATGGGAGGAACAGATGCGGTCACAACGCTGCCCGCCGTGACAACCGCGCCCCGGCCGATGACGACATTGGGAAGTATGATCGCGCCAGGCCCGATGAACACTTCGTCCTCGATGGTGATCCCCTCGAGGCCGCGAAAATGCGCGATGAGCAGTGCCCGAATGCTGATAACCACTTTGTTGCCGATCGAAATCAGATGAGGCCGTGACGTCTCGAGGACCGTATCGTATCCGATAAAGACGTCGTCGCCGATCTTCACCCCCCGCCAGCGGTGAAGGCGTACCCTCAGCGTCGTTGCGCCAGGCGCCCAGCGAGCCAAAGATTGCAGGACGCGGTTCTTCAGGCCGAGAATCGGGTTTCCGTACAATGCGCCGTTCTCCTTCCAATTCCTCGCCGCAATGATCTATCCCGGTAGGTTGGTTTCCCGGTCGACCCGGACCAACCGAATATGCGACTGTGCCATGTATTCGCGAGCGGCATTCCATGCAAAATCACGATCGTTCATAGTTTGCATTCCTGACCTGGCGAGGAAGTCGTAACACGGTTTGTTCTTCGGCGTGGAACGATAGCCGGCGAGGACCTCACTCAGCCCCTTGGATCTGGCCCACTCGACTACCAGGTGGAGCATGGTTTCTTCGATTCCTCGTCCCATGACCCTGCAGCTCAGTACGAAATCCACGATCCGTGACCGGCTACCATCTCTCTCGACGCTGACGAGCCCTGTCAGGCCGTAATTACCAAACTTGTCGCTCACGCGTAACGTCCACAATTGATGACCCTCTTCACCAGCCCAGGACATCAACTCGCGCTCCGTCAATCTGCGGGTACTCAGGTTCATCTGATTCGTCTTGTTAAGCAGTTGCGTCGATCTCGCCAGATTGCCTTTGCTCAGCGGCTCTACTTCCGCTTTCATTTCCAGTGTATGCAACCACTCATCCAAAGACCCCGCTTGACACCTGAGTTCTGATCGTCGCCGTTCGGATGTGTACATCTCTGGCCGTTGCCGGTCCTCATCTGTAATCGCGAGCCTGTCGAAACAGTCCAGGCTTGCCAGAGCGCGGGGGTACAGCCGCTTATCGCTAGGCCATTCGGGCACGACGACTTCAGGCAACGCCTCCCGGATGCGAGATCTCTCGACAGCGCTGTCATCGATAAACACGGCCGAGTTCATACCCAGGTTGAGTTCTTTAGTCAGGTCAATGATGTTCTGAGCTTTGTCCCCCCAATTGATCCTCCAAGCCGCGAAGTCTTCGGGGCGCAGGACCATTTCCGGATGTTTTGCCATCGCTTCAAGAGCGACTGCTTCTTCGTTCTTGCTGACGACCGCCAGAATGACGCCGCTCCTGGCCAACGCCTGAAGTCCCCGTTGAAAGTCAACCAAGGCCTCACCTTCGGGATCATGCCCGCCAAGCGTGATGCCTTCCCATCCCAACTCACCGACAATGCCACCCCACAGTGTATCGTCAAGGTCCAGGATGATCAGCTTGCGCGATTTGCCCTCCACGCCCTGAAGGGCCGCTTTGATGTCCCTAGCCGCCGCCCTGAAAACTTCGTTGCCAAAAGGAATCTTGGCCATGTACCAAAGCCTGGGGTTAACGCACCTCTCCCCTGCAGCTTCGATCCATGTTGCCGCCTGGAGAGGAATGACATTCATTGCGCCATCAAGGTTCTCGAGAAGCCGCAGGTTGCACTGCATAAGAACCCTTGATACGCCGATGCCAGGCATCAGGTCCAACACGCCATGCCCGCAGTGAGCGGCGGGCACCGTCCAGGTTGGCACGAACAAGGTACGCGTCCTGTCTTTGGCCACCAACAGAGCCGCGGCGTATTCGTCAACTTGCCTGAGGATTTCTCGAGTATCCACTTTCGCGAAGGCCAGCAGATGACGGAAGCCCTCAAGAACACTTTCAGGGCGCGTCCAAACAACGACAAATTCCGGTTTCGATTGCCAGCATGGAAGACCGTCGTCAAGCAAGACCTGCCCCACCTGCCCAAACGGCGCCGCCAAGGCAGCGACACGCGGTGCCCTATCATCTTTGTTGAGGTAAGCCGACAGATTCTGGACGTTGAAGTCGGAAACCAGCAATCCACTTTTTGTTTCGCGGCTCACAGGCGTGGTCCTGATCCATGAACTTGCGTAGGGCCGGGAAGGCACAGTTCCAATGGCGGCTTCATTCACCCTGCTCCCGTGTCAGCAGAACACGGATAAAGTCCGCCAGCTTCCCAACGGTCTCAAAAGGATTCTTCTCGTCTAGTGCAGCATTGTCCCCCGTAAGCGACAGCGTAGCGCCGAAAGCACCCTCGCACTTCTCCTCCAGGAGCGCAACGAAGTTGACGAAGCCCAAGGAGTCCAACTTCCCCGAGTCGCTTAGGAGGACCGTCCCCTCTGATTTCAGGATGCGACCTTCCGTCCCCAGTTGCTCGTTCACTTCGTCGAGACTGGCGTATATAATATCGAGAATCTCTTCCCGGCTCACATTCATAACCTATGCACGAGCTGAAAATTCCGGCAAACCGACAAGAAATCGTTTACGGGATGGCGCGTGCCCACACTCGGCGAGGCTGTCGTGAAACAGCGCCTTCATAGGGAGAAAGATGCCAGAGTGAAGCCGGGCGCGCAAGCGCAGGGATGAAGCCGCTTCGGTGCTGCGAAGGCCTGACGGCGCCGCCCCCGTTCTCTCTTTCGGATAATGTTGAGCGGGCGTCCCGCCTGTTGCAGTTTCCCCACTATCGGCCCGTGCAGCCGAACAACGCCCAGTGTCCGGATTGTAGGGCGGGAAGCCCAGCCTGCCCTGACCGAAGTCGAAGGGTCTGGGTTTCCCGCCGTTTGCATTTTTCGCGCGGCATCTCGGCGGGATACCAAACCCCGACATCGGATGTCGGGGTAGACGACAGGCATCCCGCCCTACAAAAAGGATGCTGCATCGCGAATGCAATTCGCTCCTACGAGAATTTGTCATTCCGAGCCCTATTCCGTGATGTACTTCTGCCGGACCGGATCGATCCCGCACACCGCGAGCAGCCTTCCGATGTGGTCGAAATCCTTGATCAAGTACTTCATGAAAACACGCTGGCCAAACAAAAGAAACACAGGAAGGCAAATCGTGTACAGGAAGGTCGCTACAATCGATTTCAGTATGGCTGCAGGCCCGTGCTGGGGGCTGGCCAACGAAGCCTTGCCTCGCAGCAGCGCCTTCCGCAGTTGAAAACTCCGACGGAGACGATGGGATGGCACAGTCTCGTTAACTGAAGCTTGCTGGCACCAAACAAACACGCGGCCCTTATCGATGGCTCGCTTGAAGAAATCTTGGTCCTCGCCGCCACTCCCGCATTCCCGACGGAAAGGTCCCTCGACCTCGTCCAGCACGCTGTGCCGCAGCAACACGTTGCCCGTACGACCTTGAGTCCAGTGGACCACCTCTCCTGCGGGTCGTAAGGGTCTTTCGAAAACCCTCGCCGTCAAAACCCACTTCGGAGGGACAACCTCGAAAACCGAAATAACTGGCCCCAATACTCCATCCGCTCCGGAACGGCAAAGGGCCATGTAAAGCTTAAGCAGCCAGTCCTCCGTGGGCAACTCGTCATCATCAATGAAGGCCACCATGTCACTCCGAGCCCGCGCCACTGCTCTATTGCGCGCCAGCGAAATATTCTGCACCGGCTCCACGTCATACTCAACTGGCACGGGTAGCCGGGTTCGGAACGACTCCACGATCGCCCTCGCCGACTCAGTTGAATCGTTGTCCACCACGATAATGGAATACGAAAAGTTTCCCTGTGTTATCTTCCTCCCCAACTCGGTGAGCAAGTTTGCCAACAGCCGGGGTCGCTTAAAAGTGCAGACACAGACGGAGATCAGTGGTTCGTCGGGCTTCATTTCAGTGGGTTTGGGTAGGGACGAGTGGCTCACTCGTCCGTTCCGTGCCGCCGACCTTGATTTCGAGGGTCGGACTGGCTCGTTCGCAGCGATGTCGTAGATAGAGGCGAGCGGCCCACGTCCGCTCTACGCCGACCGCCGATTGCCGATTCCCTTGCCTCTAAATCAACTTTGGCTGAGCACTAGCGCACTTGGAAAATCTTAAGACCAGACGGAACTGAATTAGTGCCGCCAGGTGGACTTGAAATCCCACCCGGGTCACTTCCATAAATGTAGCGGTAGCCAGCCGGAATATTGGTGATGCTCGCACTCTGCGGATTATTCGGATCAAACGGCGGCCACGGCAGGTTGTTGCCCCACCAATAGGGCGCTGCGCCGTTGGCCGTGTAGTAACTGTTCGTCAGTGTGCCACTCACGGCGTCGGCGATGTTGGAGTTGGCGTAATCGAAATTGTCAGCCCGTAAAAGCGTCGCGTCCACATTGCTGTTGCGTTGCGCCCACCAGGCGTTCGTGGAAACGTTCACGTTGCAGCTTTGCCCCAAGAGGTTGTTCGCTTGGCATGGGTAGCCAAGCGCGTAAATTGGATAATCTGAGTAGTTCGCGTTGGTTTCGGCATAGACCCATGACCACGCGTTCGTAGGGATGCCGAAAATGTTTCCCACAATGTTGTAGTAGTATGCGGTAAGGTCGATTTTTACCGGCGTGAACATCCTGGATGAAACAGAGTCAAAACCGGCAATCCAATTTCTGAAAAGCGTGTGATATGCCGTAGGAGAGTCCGCGAGATACTGTGTAGCAATATAATTACCCTCATACAGGCACATGACAGGCTCACAACCAGAATGTGCCGCATCTATTTCCCAAATGCCACCATTGGCTACTTGCGGGTTGGTAAAATAGTTATACGCAACGACATTTCCAATTCCCGAACTTTCTGTCCAACATGGGACGCCAACGTTTGCGATGATGTTGTTTTGAAAGAGCAACGCCGTGCAATTCTTCTCCCCAAACGCCGCGTAGTTCCATGAGTAGGCATCGTGGAAGTAGCAGTGGTCAAACTCGCATTGCGTGGAGTAGTTAACCACAAGCGCATTGTACGGGATGGAAGCAAACTCAACATTCGTCATCCAACAACGGTCGGCTCCGGTTAGCTGTATCCCTGCGTTACTGGCAGACGCTTCGTTGTTTGTGATTGTCATGCTTTCAATACCGATCTGGCTGGCGTTCGGGCCTATAAGCAGATACGCCCGCGCCTGATTTGCTTGACTGACCGGCCAAAACAGAGGCGGCGAGAAGGTGATGTTGGTTACACCACCGCTCGTCGAAACGCCAGTAATTCGCACGATCTGATCCACAGCGCGATTCCCGCGTGCTACAGTCTCGTCGGGAATGTGCGGATTGAAAAACATGTACAGGTCTGCGTTAAATTCGGGGTATCCTTCCGGCGAGACATTCACGATTGCGTTTGTGGGGATGATAGTGTTCGTCTCGAAACTGACAAAGATAAAGTAGTTGGTCACGTAGTCTCCCAAGTTGGTAAGGATGCAGCCTGAGCAGGACGGATTCGCGCAGGTGGTCGGGAACCCATTAGCATACGTGTAGCCCGGTGTGTAAGAAACGCCGCCATTCGTTGTAAACTGACCAGAGCATGGGTCTAGGAACCAAATGCTGTTCGGCACGGCAGAGCCGCTGGCCATTTCAGATTGCCACACGACCTGCGCCCCGGACACCTCTGCTGGACCGGCGTTATAATAGCCATTGGTCTGGTCAATCCACAAGAGGTTGCCCACAGATGGGGCTGTAGTGCGACCCCAAACACTGCTGTAGTTAAACTGCTGGACAGAAATCGAGTTTGCTCCTGCTGCGGCAGTTCCTAAGACTGTCATCATGTCACTCAAGTCGTAGTCGCGGTTCCCAATGTTCCCAAGATTGAGAAAAGAAGAGTCGTTGTAGAGCACGATTGTCGTCAAGCCTGGCCCAGCGCCGCGAAGCACAATGTTGGTCAGAGTCCCTATTACAGGAAGGCTGTTGCGGATGGCGTAAGTCCCCGCCGGCATGTACACCACCTCATTCGGTGGACAGGCAGTGATGGCGTTGTAGAGATGTGCCGAAATGTCCGTGCCGTTGGCCGGGCACCGGAAGTTCGGGTTGCTCGTCGCCAGGACGTTGACGAAGATGTTGGTGATGGTCGGTATCCCGCCCGGCACGCCCGCGTTTGACCAGTTGGCAAGACGGGAGGCCGGGATAATGTCAGCGGGCGCGATTTGAGAAACCAGCAGCAGGGCCCCCAAAACAACCCATCCACACCTGTTGTGCAAACCATTCAGTACGTCTTTTTTCATATCCTAAATCTTACAGCAGGAATTACACCATTCTTATGCCTGGAAGTCCCTGTGTTTGAAGATACTACGGACGGAAACCTTTGCCCCCAAACTGCACCGCAATTCTCCACAGAACTAACGAGCGATAGAAGCTGTAAATCTCGCAAACTTCAACGCCACATGACGCAGCCGAGCATACCGGAAATGAAACTGAATGCAAGCACTGATTTGATCGATTGATCGAATTGTCAGCCGCGAGTCGGGAAATGGCCGGTGCCAGCTAGAACCCCCGCTGTAGTCTGGATTCGTCAATTGGAAATCGTTTCGGTCCCGCCCCGAAAGACGGCACCTGTCCTGTTCACTTTCTTGAGGATCAAGGCGCAGTTGTCAAGATACAACGACGGACATTTGCCAAGTGACACAACATGGGCAGTCACTGTCGCTGCTGCGAATACAAAATCGACAAACCGGAACCGGTTTCTGAACCTCTTTGTGACACCACCCTCCACCAGCGTGCCAAACGCCACGGTAAAGCCGCCTTCCTGGGCGAACGTGATCACTCTGCCGGGGAGTATGGCCAACCGGAGGTAAGTCGGGAAGTGACGAGACTCGTACTTCATCATGCGATAAAAGATCTCATGGAACCAGAACGGTGTGATCTTTGTAGCAATGCCTTTGAAAGACAGAATGTTCGGGAACCCCAGAATCAGCAGGCCGTTCATCTTCACTGCATTAAACAAGTTGCGCAGGGCGTCTTGAGGCCTTGGCAAATGCTCGATCACATTCCAGCAAACCACGACATCGAACGCTTCCTTCGGGAGCGGATAGGTTTGGATGTCTCCCAATATTCTTTCCTGCACCATAGTGTTAGCGTCAAGTTGTTCCTTCGAAATATCGATTCCCGCCGATCGCACAACGTTAGGGAACTCAAAATAAGAAGCCATACCACATCCTGCCTCCAACAATGCGATGTCACTTGTGCCCTGGATGAGCTCAGAGGCTCTGTCAGAAATCAGGTCATGGAGGGATTGCGTTCCCGTGAACTCTCTCCACGTGTCAATACCCGCCGATCCACAAATCTGACGCGGCTTACATCGGCTCGGACTCACAAATAGACTCCCAAGCTGCGCCAACCGGCAGAACCCTGGCCCCAGAAGACGCCGCGCATCGTACGATATTCTCAAAGAAGTCGGGCGTACACCCGAACGGGCTGGGTGCATCGCACACGTCATGGGTGGCAAAAATCAGCCAACCATAGGCCCGACAGTTACGCTCAATCATCCGTTTCACCGCCCCGGGGTCGTGCCGGCTCTGTTCCAAAAAGAAGGCGCTCAGGTAATTCAGGTCAGTTGGCCCGGCATTAAACATTTGGCCGCCACCCCGGCAACAGGTGAAGTAGTTGGCCATTCTTCGCTTCGTCTCCGGCCGCGGGCAGGCGATCGGATAAGACATTGTCTTGAAAGAGGTGCCGGGCAGAGCCTTTTCAAGCGCGTGCCGGTTTTCAAGAACAGACTCTTCGAAAACACCCGGCTCGGTCTCCCAGGCGTGACGGTGGGCAAAGGTGTGGCATCCGAGTTCATGTCCATCGTCCAGCAGTTTTTCAAGGTCCCGTGAAGAAAAGACGAGTCCCGATGGACTATCCTGTCCCATCAAACCGAGCGACGCATAGTATGTCCCGGCAAATCCATGCCGCTTCAGGATCGCGCCGCCAACCGTCACCGCAGAAACGGGGAAATCGTCGAAGCTAAACGAGACGAACGGCTCTTTGTTGTGCAACGGATGAATGCGCCGACCGAAACGGTGGGCCATGAATCGCCCATACCGATTACGAATTCTGGTTGCGGTGTTCACATTAGGAGTCATACAGCACTTCCGGCGTCAGGGCGGCAACCGCCTCGTCCTCAGTCGCGACGGGTTCCGTCGCGTGTCCAGGAACATCCAAGGCCATTATCAAAAACATCAGCCACAGCGGAGTCAGGCGAAAATACGCAGTCTCAGTGCAATTCAACACAATGATCATCACGAAGGACATGAATCTGACCCTACCGAAGTCCGTTCCGGAGAGGAATTCCCTGGACAGTTTCCATCCGATCGCCACAAGACCTGCGACCAAAACGACTACCCCGATGTAGCCGCCATCCAGATATGTCTCAATGTAGCCACTATGCGCCGTGGTTATATTCGCATTCACGAGGTTATCCCAGATTGCTTGTCCCCTCTCGCCCAGCCAAAAGCTGTAGAAGCCGGCGCCGATTACTGGATTTGTCTGCTGGCTTAAGACAAGAGCCCATATCGTCGTTCTGTGGGTGAAGGTCGCATCGCGGCCGAGCGTTCCCAACATTGAATCTCCAACGCCGTACGCCATTACGCCCAGCAGGACGAGAGGCAGTATGACCAAACCGAAGACTACGACCAGTCCGGGGGTTCTTTTGACAAGTGGAATCCGATTACTCAGCAAGACACCCGCGCCGAGTATTCCGCAAATCTGGGAAGTCTTGCTGTCGCAGGCGATTAGCAGCCAAAGACCGATCCCCAGAACCGCCAGCCGCGCGTAAATCCCCTTCCGGTCCACGGTATGAATCTTGCCCTCCCAAATCTCAAGCAATTCCCAGAGCAAAATAAGCCCGAACGCGACGCAGATTTCGCCAAGACCATTCTTCCCCCCCGTAATCCCGCCAAGCTCACCAAATCCTCCCGGGCCGTATGTCCTCCCGACGGCAGGGTAGTACTTGTAAACAGTGACGGACAAGGGGAAGCAGATGTAAGCGCACCTGACAAAAACGGTTTTAATCGCCTCGACCGGATCGCTTTCCGTGAGAAGGACCAAAAGGATTAGCAGATTGCCACATTCCTTCGTCCAACGCTTGAAAGAAACCCATGTATAATCAGACCACAGCGTGCTGATCCC
>Ga0187858_10005342_pt1 | contig 11763 bp, 9 predicted proteins | sample June2016WEW_8_15_FD_133015 | JGI IMG/M metagenome (GOLD analysis project Ga0187858, IMG submission 133015) | Peatland microbial communities from SPRUCE experiment site at the Marcell Experimental Forest, Minnesota, USA - June2016WEW_8_150 | ecosystem: Environmental > Terrestrial > Soil >...
ACCGGGGAAGCCAGATCACGTTCTCCGCACTAGGTCAGCAGGCCCCCTTGGTATATAAAGACAAATGGGACTCCGATTTCACCAAGCGGAAGAAGATCAAAGCGATCCTCGACACTTTGATTCCCGAGTTCTCTGTCCGAATGGGTGGCTCGACATCCATTGATGTTACCAAACCTGGCATTGACAAAGCCTACGGGGTCGGAAAGTTGCGAGACATTCTGGGCATTTCATTGAAGGAAATGATTTTCATAGGCGATGCCCTGTTCGCCGGGGGAAACGACTATCCGGCTGAACAGGCAGGTGTTGTTTCTATTCCGGTTCAGGGTCCCAACGAGACTAAGCGGGTTGTCGAAACAATCATCGCTTGTTTATCGGATCTTGGCCAGGAAGCGTGAATCCATGAGGGAAATCCGATGAGTAGATTCAAGTTGCGGCGCCTGGGGATCGTGATGGAGCCTGAGCCGGGTAATCCCCAGGAGGTCGAAGGCGTTTTGAATCCGGCCGCCGTTCGCGGCCCCGATGGCGAGCTGTACCTGTTTCCGCGGCTGGTGGCGAAGGGGAACTACTCGCGCATCGGGATTGCACGAGTGCGGTTCAATGACGCCGGCGATCCGGCAGGCGTCGAGCGGCTCGGCATCGCACTGGAGCCGGAAGCCGATTATGAGCGCCGGCCCGGCGGCGGTGGCTGCGAGGATCCTCGTATTACGTTCGTGGAGCCGCTGCAGCGCTACTTGATGACTTACGCGGCATTTTCAGCCCGAGGCCCACGAATCGCTCTGGCAATATCGGAAGACCTCTTCCACTGGAAGCGCCTGGGACTGGCAACCTTTGGTCCGTATCAGGGCATCGAATTCGCCAACGTGGACGACAAAGACGCCAGTCTTTTCCCTGTCGCGATTCCTAATCCATCCGGGCATCCGGAACTGGCCATCATCCACCGGCCGCTTTTCCCCGGCACTCGTCCCGAGGAAACCGCCTGCCACCCCGCGTCGCGCGAGGTGGATCTGGATCGGGAAAGCATCTGGATTTCCTACTGTCCGCCGCCTGTGGAGGGCCGTGAACCAAATCGCCTCGGCAAGTTTGCCTCCCATCACCGGCTGGCGACTCCCGTGTCGCCCTGGGAGCGGCTCAAAATCGGCGGGGGCACTCCGCCCATCCTGGCCCGGCACGGCTGGCTGATCGTTTACCATGGCGTGAGCGAAATCGTGGAGCCGGGCAATGCCGGGCACCAGTTGTGCTATTCGGCCGGGGTGATGGTGCTCTCGAAGGAGCATCCGCGCGTGATCCGCTATCGTTCGGCGGAGCCGGTGTTGACGCCGACGCTGCCGCAAGAACGCGACGGCACCGTTGCCAACGTGGTGTTCCCCACCGGCATCGACCGGCGCGACGATCTGGGAGCGCCGGACCGTTTCGACGTCTACTATGGGATGGCCGACAGCCGAATTGGCGTGGCACGCCTTGATGTGCCGGATTTCGTGCCGACGGGAGGGGTCGCAGACCCGCCGGAAGCCAAGGTGTAACGCGATCGGGAGGATAGTCATCGTGAAACCGAATGCAGGTAAGCCGGAGACGAAGCCGGGATCGAAGCCGGAGTCCAAGGACGATCTGAAAACTCTGCCCCTGCCGGAAGTGGAGAAGAAACTGGGGTCGTCGCCGGACGGGCTCAGTCAAGCTGAGGCGCAGAAACGGCTGACCCAATATGGCCCTAACGAGATTGCAGAAAAGAAAATCAATCCGTTCCTGAAATTCCTCAGCTATTTCTGGGGCCCCATCCCGTGGATGATCGAAGTGGCCGTGATTCTGTCGGGCGTGGTCCGGCACTGGCCGGATTTCTTCATCATCCTTCTTCTGCTGGTTTCCAACGCCGTGGTCGGGTTCTGGGAAGAGCGCCAGGCGGGCAACGCCATCGCTGCCCTGAAGGCCAAGTTGGCGGTCAAGGCCAAGGTGAAACGCGATGGGAAGTGGACCGACCCGGCGGCGCGTGAAGTGGTGCCGGGCGACGTCATCCGCCTGCGTCTGGGCGACATTGTGCCGGCGGATGCGCGTTTGCTGGCGGGCGACCCAGTGTCGGTGGATCAGTCCGCGTTGACGGGCGAATCTTTGCCCGCCGAGCGCAAACCCGGAGAGGCGGTGTTTTCGGGGTCGATTATGCGCCGCGGCGAAATCGAAGCCATGGTGTACGCCACGGGCGCCAACACCTACTTCGGCAAAACGGCGCAACTGGTCGAGGAGGCGCACACCGTCAGCCATTTCCAGCGTGCCGTGCTGAAGATCGGCGATTACCTGATTGTTCTCGCAGTGGCTCTGGTGGCGGTGATTATTACCGCCGCACTCTTCCGCGGCGACCCGTTCGTCTCCACTCTGCAGTTTGCCTTGGTGCTGACCGTGGCCGCGATTCCCGTGGCGATGCCCACGGTGCTGTCGGTGACAATGGCGGTCGGCGCGCGTCTGCTAGCGAAAAAAGAAGCGATTGTGACCAGGCTGGCTGCTATCGAGGAACTAGCTGGCGTGGACGTGCTGTGCTCCGACAAGACCGGCACCCTGACCCAAAACAAGCTGACTCTGGGCGATCCGTTCAGCGTCAACAATATCCCTGTCGACCAAGTCATCCTCTACGCCGCACTAGCTTCCCGCGCGGAAGACAAGGACACCATCGACCTGGCCGTGATCGGTGGCCTGAAGAACGATCAAGCCTTGAAAAGCTATCAGGTACTCCATTTCCAGCCGTTCGACCCGGTACATAAGCGCACGGAAGCCACCGTCAAAGGAGGGGACGGAAAGCAGTTCTTTGTGGCCAAGGGAGCGCCGCAGGTCATTTTGCAAATGGCGGCCAACGCTGGTGAGGTAAAGCCCGCCGTCGAGAAAGCCGTCAATGAATTTGCAGGACGAGGCTTCCGTTCCTTGGGCGTGGCACGTGCGGATCAGGAAGGCAAATGGCAGTTCGTTGGCGTGTTGCCGTTGTTCGATCCGCCTCGCGAGGAAGCCAAAGCAACCATTGCGAGCGCCCGGCAGATGGGCGTGGACGTCAAGATGGTTACGGGCGATCAAACGGCGATCGCTCGAGAAACCGCCCGGCAACTGGGGATGGGTACGAACATCCTGGATGCCAGTGGGTTGGGCGACGTCAAGCATCAAGAGTCGGCGCAGTCGGCTGAGGCCATCGAAAGAGCGGACGGTTTCGCCCAGGTATTCCCCGAACATAAGTTCCACATTGTGGACGTCCTGCAGCAGCGGGGCCACATTGTCGGCATGACCGGCGACGGGGTAAATGACGCCCCCGCGCTGAAGAAAGCCGATTGCGGCATCGCGGTTTCCGGCGCGACGGACGCGGCGCGCGCGGCGGCGTCCATCGTGCTGCTGGCGTCCGGCCTGTCGGTGATTATCGACGCGATCAAGGAAAGCCGGAAGATCTTCCAGCGGATGAACAGCTACGCGATCTACCGCATCGCCGAGACGTTGCGCGTGCTGTTCTTCATGACGCTGGCGATCCTGGTGTTCAACTTCTATCCGCTGACGGCGGTGATGATCGTGATGCTGGCGCTGCTCAACGACGGAGCCATCCTGTCCATCGCCTATGACAACGTTCATTACAAGGATAAGCCCGAGGCCTGGAACATGCGCCTGGTGCTGGGGGTTTCCACGGTGCTGGGCGTCATCGGGGTCGTCTCGGCCTTCGGACTGTTTTATCTGGGTGAGCGCGTCTTTCACCTCGACCGTGCGCACATCCAGACGCTGATGTATCTGAAACTGTCCGTGGCCGGACATTTGACGATTTTCCTGACGCGCACACGCGGCCCGTTCTGGTCTATACGTCCTGCGCGGATTTTATGGGTGGCGGTCCTCGGCACACAGACGGTGGCGACGCTGATTGCGGTTTATGGGCTGTTTATGACTCCCCTCGGCTGGGGCTGGGCGGCGTTCGTTTGGGGCTATGCTCTGGTTTGGGCTCTCATGAACGATCGGGTGAAACTGCTCGCCTATCGGATTTTCGACCCTACGAAAGCCCCGCTGTTGGCCAAGAAGTCGCTCGACCTTACACCCCAGATCGCCACACGAGCCTATGCACTCTACGAGCAGCGAGGCCGCCGCAGTGGCCAGGCGGACCAAGACTGGCTTGAGGCGGAGCGCGAGATTCGGAAAGGTTAGGCGGAATGAAGATGAAGATCGATTCAAAGGATTTCCGGGTGCGGCCCAGAGAAAAGACCAAACTCAACGAGCGGCCGACGATTGTAAAGCCCTTTTGCAAGTCGCAGAAGGAGTATCAAAAACTCCTGGGAGAACACGTCGAGGAGTTGAGCTCGCTGCAAAACCTTCACTACGCGTCCAACCGCTATGCATTACTGCTGATCTTTCAGGGGATGGACGCTGCCGGCAAGGACGGCGCCATCCGGCACGTCATGTCCGGAGTCAATCCGCAAGGCTGCCAGGTCTTCAGTTTCAAGCAGCCGAGTGCTGACGAGCTGGAACATGATTTTCTCTGGCGCACGACGCGATGTCTGCCGGAACGCGGGCACATCGGCATATTCAATCGTTCGTATTACGAGGAAGTACTGGTTGTTCGGGTGCATCCGGAGATTCTCCGCAGCCAGGGGCTTTCGGAAGAGTTGCGCGACGAGAAAACCATCTGGGAGGAGCGGTATCGCTCCATTCGGGACCTGGAGCGTCACCTATATCGCAACGGAACGCGGACCATTAAAGTATTCCTCCACCTTTCGCGGGGAGAACAGCGAAAGCGATTCCTCGAGCGCATTGACGATCCGGACAAGAACTGGAAGTTCAGTCTCGCCGACATTCACGAGAGGAAATACTGGAAGCAGTACATGGAGGCTTATGAGGCCTGTCTGAGCGCGACCAGCAGCCATCACGCGCCCTGGTACGTCGTTCCCGCCGATGATAAGGAGAATGCCCGGTTGATTGTTTCCCAAATCGTCCTGGATGGGCTCAATGAACTGAAGATGGCCTATCCCAGGACCACCGCGAAACGCCGGCGGGAATTGAAAGCTATCCGCAAGCATCTCGCAACTTAGGAAACCTAAAGCGCAGCAAAAACAGAAAGAATATCCGTTATGAGACCCATAGCCCACCAGGCCAAGGCTCCCGAATCGAAGCCCGATGCGAACGAGGATCTGCAATCCCTGCCCTTGCCGGAATTGCAGGCAAAACTGGGGTCGTCGCCGGATGGCCTTAGTCAAGTCGAGGCGCAGAAACGGCTGGCCCAATATGGGCCTAACGAGATCGAAGAAAAGAAAACCAATCCATTTCTCAAGTTCCTAAGCTATTTTTGGGGTCCGATCCCATGGATGATCGAAGCGGCGGTGATTCTGTCCGCGCTGGTGCGGCACTGGCCGGACTTTTTCATCATCCTTGTTCTGTTATTGGCCAACGCGGCGGTCGGTTTCTGGGAGGAATACCAGGCAGGTAACGCCATCGCCGCCCTCAAGGCCAAGCTGGCGATTCGGGCCCGCATCCGGCGCGATGGGAAGTGGAGTTCGGTCGCAGCGCGGGAACTGGTACCCGGAGATGTCATTCGCGTCCGTCTGGGCGACATCGTGCCGGCGGATGCCCGTCTGTTGGAGGGCGACCCCATGGAAGTGGACCAGTCGGCCCTGACCGGTGAGTCGCTGCCCGTCACGCGCAAGTTCGGCGAAACGATCTACTCGGGCTCGATTGTCCGTCAAGGCGGGACTGATGCCCTGGTCTATGGTACGGGCCAGAACACCTACTTCGGGAAGACCGCGCAACTGGTGCAGGAAGCACACACTGTCAGCCATTTTCAACGCGCCGTGTTAAAGATCGGCGATTACCTGATCGTGCTGGCGGTAGTGCTGGTGGTCCTGATTCTCACGGTCGCTCTGTTCCGCGGGGATCGCATGACCACTACGTTGCAGTTCGCATTGGTGTTGACGGTGGCCGCGATCCCCGTGGCGATGCCCACGGTGCTGTCGGTAACGATGGCGGTGGGGGCGCGGTTGCTGGCAACCAAACAGGCGATTGTGAGCCGACTGGCGGCCATCGAGGAACTGGCGGGCATGGACGTGCTGTGCTCGGACAAGACCGGCACCTTGACCCAAAACAAGTTGACGCTGGGCGAGCCGTTTTGCGTGGCAGGCATCGCACTTGAGCAAATCATTCTCAGCGCTGCGCTGGCGTCGCGCGCGGAAGACCAGGACACCATCGACCTGGCAGTGCTGAGCGGGCTGAAGAACGATCAATCCTTGAGGGGCTACCAGGTGGTCCACTATCAGCCCTTCGACCCCGTGCACAAGCGCACCGAGGCCACCGTCAAGGCCGTCGACGGCCAAACGTTCTAAGGTTACGAAGGGTGCGCCACAGGTGATCTTGGAGTTGGCCGCCAATGCCGCGCAGGTAAACCCCGCGGTCGAGAAAGCCATCAACGAATTCGCAGTGCGCGGCTTCCGTTCCTTGGGCGTGGCGCGGTCGGACGCGCAGGGGCAATGGCAGTTTCTGGGAGTCCTCCCGCTTTTCGACCCGCCCCGCGAGGATTCCAAGGCGACCATCGCCACGGCGCGTCAAATGGGCGTGAACGTCAAGATGGTCACGGGCGATCAGTTGGCCATCGCCCGGGAAACCGCTGGACAACTGGGGCTGGGCCAGAACATCCTCGATGCCAGCGGCTTCGGCGATACGCGCCATCACGAGACCGCGCAGTTGGAGGAGTCCATCGAGAAAGCGGACGGCTTCGCGCAAGTGTTCCCCGAACACAAGTTCCACATCGTGGATGTCTTGCAACAGCACCATCACATCGTCGGAATGACCGGCGACGGCGTGAACGATGCCCCTGCGCTGAAGAAAGCCGACTGCGGCATCGCCGTATCGGGCGCGACGGACGCGGCCCGGGCGGCGGCGGACATTGTTTTGCTGACACCGGGCCTGTCGGTAATCATCGACGCGATCAAGGAGAGCCGCAAGATCTTCCAGCGGATGAACAGCTACGCCACGTACCGGATCGCCGAGACGATTCGCGTACTGCTGTTCATGACGTTGTCGATTCTGGTTTTCAACTTCTATCCCGTGACGGCCGTCATGATCGTGCTGCTGGCATTGCTCAACGATGGCGCGATTCTGTCGATCGCCTATGACAAGGTACACTACTCCGACCAGCCGGAATCCTGGAACATGCGGGTGGTTCTGGGGATCGCGACGGTACTAGGCGTGGCAGGGGTGATTGCGTCGTTCGGGCTGTTTTATCTCGGTGAGCGTGTGTTTCACATAGACCGTGCCGTGATCCAGTCTCTGATGTACCTGAAGCTGTCCGTGGCGGGGCACCTGACCATCTTCGTCACGCGCACGCGTGGCCCGTTCTGGTCGACACGCCCCGCGCCGGTCCTGTTCTTCGCAGTCGTGGGAACGCAACTGGTGGCCACGCTCATCGCGGTTTACGGCCTGTTCATGCCGCCGATTGGCTGGGGCTGGGCGTTGGCCGTTTGGGGTTACGCTTTGGCGTGGTTCTTCGTCAATGACCGGGTAAAACTGGCTGCGTATCGGATTTTCGATCCACACCAAATCGGGCTGCTGGGTAGGGTGCCCACCGGTGGCCAGCCCCGGCAAGGGAGCGTGGCGTGACAAGGAACGTGTTAACTTCGAGGATCCGATAGGAGAGATATGTTTCGTAGCCTGGGAGATTTGATGGGCGCGTCCATGATCGCGATGGACGGCGAATTAGGCATGATCTGCAATTTTCTTTTTGACGACCAGTCGTGGAAGATTCGCTATTGGGTCGTTGATGTGGGACATTGGCTCACCCGGCGAGAAGTCGTCATTTCCGTGAGCGCGATCGACCAGCCGGATTGGAAGACAAAGACATTGCGTGCCCGCTTGACCAAGGAACAGCTTCGAAATGGCCCGGACGTCGATTCGAAGAAGCCGGTGTCCCGGCAGCAGGAAATCGCGATGCGGGAGTACTTCGGATGGCCTGCCTACTGGGACACCATTGTCGATAAAGTGTTTCCTCGCAGTTCGATTGCAGCCGGGCGGGAATTCCCGGTGCATACCGCGGAAGACAACCACCTGCGGAGCTGGGAAGACGTGATCGGCTACGAGGTGTGGGCTAGCGATGGCGTAGTCGGGTGTCTGGAGAGCTTCATTGTGGATGAGGCCGTCTGGCATATTGGGTACCTCGACGTGAAAACAGGCGATTGGCTTCAAAGCCGCTCCGCGCTGGTTCCCACTAGCTGGGTAAAGTCCATTTCCTGGGCCGATCATCGCGTGATTTTGCAGCACGCCCGAGAACGGATCTAGTTGGGATCGATCCTCATCGCGCCCCGTCTTTGTTAATCTGAACAGTAAGTTCTGGGAATCTCCGCGGACATGAGCTCGGCCCGGCCACAACCCGCCTGGAAACGCCGCCTCAAGAACTGGTCGGACGCGGAATAGCTTCACCAGCACGAAGACACCGTCCTCCTGGTCCTGACTCTGATCATCGGCGCCGTGGTCGGCCTGGTGGTGGCGGCCTTCATCTACGTCACTGAAAGTCTCGGTTCGCGGATGTACCCGGCGGGCGGCGCGGCCTGGCGCCGGCTGACCATCCCGGTGGCCGGCGCACTTTTCACCGGGTATCTGCTCTCCCGCTATTTTCCCAACGCCCGTGGCAGCGGTATCCCGCAGACCAAGGCCGCTTTGTTCCTCCGCGACGGCTTCATCAGTTTTCGGACGGTGGTCGGGAAATTCTTCTGCTGTTCGGTCTCGCTGGCATCCGGCATCGCCCTGGGCCGCGAAGGCCCGTCGGTTCAGGTCGGATCCGGCCTGGCATCGGTCTTCGGCCGGCGGCTGGGGCTGGGACCGAAGCGGATCCGGGCGCTGGTGCCCATCGGAGCCTCCGCGGCCCTGGCGGCGGCCTTCAACACGCCCGTGGCCGCCGTCCTTTTCACGCTTGAGGAAGTGATGGGAGATCTCCACGCGCCGGTGCTGGGTTCCGTCGTGCTGAGTTCGGCCACCTCGTGGATCGTGCTCCACCTGCTGCTCGGCGACGAACCGTTGTTTCACGTCCCCGCCTATCAACTCATCCACCCCGTCGAGTTCCTCTTCTATGCCGCCTTGGGGCTGATCGGCGGCATCGTTTCCGTCTGTTTCGTCAAGCTGCTGCTTTTCATCCGCCAGCGCTTTATGCAGTTGCCCAAGTGGAGCGAGTGGCTGCAGCCAGCGGTGGGCGGCTTGCTGGTGGGCATGATGGGATGGTTTGTGCCGCAGGTCCTGGGGGTCGGTTATGGCAATGTCAGTCTGGCATTGAATGGCCAGATGGCGCTTGGGCTGATGATCCTGCTGGTGCCGCTCAAGCTCATCGCCACGGCATCCTGCTACGGCACGGGCAATGCGGGCGGCATCTTCGGTGTTGTCGGTCATCAGAAAACGTAGTTTTCTGAGTCTTTGGCCGGCTTAAGGGGCTCCAAGCAGCATCATCCGCGCCGAAGGCGCGATCATCTGTCAATCATCGTCTTCAAAACATTTCGGTGAAAATTGTATTGTGGCTTGGAAGGCGGGTAGGAGAACCCCGCCGTTGGAGCAGCGGGGTTCTGGCTCGGCAACCTTCATGAGAAGGCACCATCCAAGCTGGTTCTACCCTGGCATGAACCGTTGCCATTGTCAAAGTCCGCCTGCGTGGGCGGATGGCGGTTCATGGAGAAGTGGTTCTCCGGCAGCGCGTTTGCCGCGGCCAGGGATGCCAGACGGTGTTCTGGATTTGTACCCATTGCGATCGCGGACAATGCTATTGCAGCCCGGCGTGCCGCTGCATCGCAATACGGGCTTCGAGAGTCAGCACGACTGCTTCGGCCTCAGGGGGGTGGTTCTGCCGCGCCTGCGCCAAAACCTCGTCGGCCAACTGCTGGGCGGCGTCATCCCGTTTGACGTCGATTAAACCTTGCAGGATCGCCTCCTTGGTGGCGAATGGGTAACCAATATCGGGCACTGTGCTGGCGATCTTGAGGGCGTTGTCGAAATACGTCAGCGCCTCTTCGTCCATATGCGACTCGTGCAGTCCGAGCCCGAGAGTGGTCAAAAGGCGGACCTGTGCGCCCGCGTCGTTGTTCTTGGTAGCCGCGGCCAGGGCACTGGCTACGTTCTTTCGGGCGGTCGTCAGGTCGCCATTGTAGAAGGCGGCCACCCCGGGTTGGGCGAGGGCTCGATACTGCCATTTCTTGTCATTCAACTCCGTTGCAAGGTCCTGCACCCGCTCCCAATCCTCAAGCATTGCGCCGGCATCGATCTCGCCGTCAATGTCGCCTTTCACGATGAGACAAAACAGACGCAGTTGCTTGTCCGTTTGCAGTAGGGGGTTGTTGTCCAATTCAGATGCGAGCTGAGCCGAAGTTTCGACCAGTGCTCCCTGACCGACGGTCGAGCGGATCCTGCCAAGCCTTGCATACAAGGCGTTCCGTTGGTCGCCGGCGGCAAGGAACATCTTCTCGGCCTCGGCAAAGCCCTTGCCGGCGTCGTCCCAGTTATAGAGGTCGGCGAGGTGGAGGGCGTGGTCCAAGATCTCCTGCGGAGGTTGCCGATCCTGTGGACACAGCGGCAGCGACCCGACCGTCATCAGGAATAGCACGGAGAATCGAATCATAGGTTCACTCCAAAACGACCGAGTAAAGCCGCAATGATGAGTTCGCAGATCGAATGGCGAGCGTGTAGGTGCCGGCCGGAACATTGCGGAGGTCGGGGCTTATCTTCAGGGCCTCGGCTGTCCCGTCCCAGGTCGCGCTTCCAACTGCCTCCACGACGGTTTCGTTATTGCTGGATCGGAATTGGACCGTGTAGACCGCGTCTTCGGTGCCGATTGGCAGTTTTATGGTGAGGTTGAGCCGCGCTCGGGTCAAATGCGGAGTCTCGACAGGCCGTGATCGCGACTGCTCCGAACGCTCAACTGTCCAATTTCTGTAGTCGAGGGTCGCCGCGAGCGCGGGTGCGAACGCGTCTTTGGCAACGAATTCCTGGGGGTGTGGTTGTTTTGCCGGGCCGTATTTCCAGAGGAACGCCAGGACTAGCAGGGCTGCGCAGCCCAACACCACTGCGCTCGCATTGCGAAGGCGATACCGCTGCCGTAAGCGATTGTACTCCTCGAAACAGGGAGCACACGTTGCAATATGATCTACGACGTTGTCAAAATCCGGGGACGCAAGGCGCCGCCTTACAACCGCTTCGATTGCGGTGGGGCTCGGACAGCCGATGCGCTCTGGGTTTGGGCAGTCTCCCCTGAGGGCCTCACTCGCCATTTTGACCAGCCGTTTTTCGGTCCGGCGAGATGGAAGACCAGGTGTATGTTTGTCGCCCATCAATCTGCCTCCTCGGAATGACCGGGGCCCTTTGGTTTGCTGCCAAGCAACTTGGCGTGCACCTTGTCCAGTTCGTAATAGAATCGAGATCTTGCTTGCTTTCCCGAGAGGTGAAGCGCCCGGCCGATCTCATTCCAGGAGAACCCCAGTATCCGGTAGTGAAGCATGTGACGTGCTTGGTGCGGCAGTTGGTCGACGAGGACCTTCAAACACAAGTCCCTCTCCATGGCCGCCTCCCAGTCCGGTGCGGTGAGGTGATGGTTCTGTTCCAATTCCCTGAGGAGACCCTCATACGTCACGCGGTTTTCCTTCAGGAATTGCTGGCGCACCTGGCGGTGAAAGGCGGTGATGAAATGTGAGCGCTACGTGAACCCCATCTTGTGAGCGGCCGCGCCTTGGCTCACAGTTGAGGTATGCAAGAGCGTAGGCCCGAGATGCGGGCGAAGTGGAGGCAGTTGATATCGGAGCAGGGCGGGAG